>JACCDW010519457.1_pt1 | contig 13992 bp, 15 predicted proteins | sample 7449781 | NCBI WGS metagenome assembly JACCDW01 (sample SAMN15323449, study PRJNA562643) | freshwater metagenome | isolation source: river surface water | place: USA:Blue River Watershed | collected 2017-08-18 | reverse complement strand
AATACTGTAGTGTCATATTCGTCTCCAGCTAATTCTTCTTTAGAAGGTGAACCTCTGCAATCAATTAGATAGTTAAAGAAATAAGAATCTTTTGCACCTTTGACTACCACGGCACCGTTGAGTTGATTTATTTCTATGATTTCATCTTGTACATCTAAAAAATAACTGTACCTTTCAGTTAATTTGTTTAAAATGTAAGTGCTCCATTTATCACTGTTTAAATGGAATCCTGGGCTGTGATAAGAAACTGTAAAATTATTACCGTTGGCTTGTTCCCAGAAATAGTTGGTATAATATCTTAGAGTGCCATCGTATACATCAATGTCTTCGAGAAAATCTAAACCCAAGACTTCTCGCATCGTATCGTATACTAGTCCACTGGTACTTTCTCCTACTTGTGCAGTAGGTTTGTTGGGATCACTAATACAAGTAATTGTTACATCGTTGAAGTCTACATTAAGAGTTTGCATAGTTTTGATAGCTGTCATAATAGCTATCGCACTGGCTGTTCCTGCACCGATAAATCCAATATTCATGTTAGCGATTAATCCTTAATTAAATTAAAAGATATTGATTGTCTTTTGGTAGTTGTAGTTTTTAATGGAATTCTATGTAAAGTTCCTGCGGGCCAAATCATTAATTTTCCCACTCTAGAGTCAAATGCTACAAGCTCGTTATTTATTAGGAACTCGATCTTGGAGTCAGATTTATCAATGGCATGATAGTATACTCCCGAGAGTTTTGTAGGTAAGTGATGGTGTAAACGTCCTTCAGAGCCGAGTTGCATGTCAGTGGCCCAGCAGTTTACAATTTTAAGATTTTCGTCAGTGTACTGTTTGACTTTTTCCATTATGATTCTTGGAAGCACTGTAAGATTATGCTCTTCTATGATATTTGTGGTCATATCACCGTAGCTTACAGCAACTCTGGGAATTTTTATCGGAATGTTATCTCTCTTGCTTTCTTCGTCAAACGGATTGAGATAAGGAATATCAATGCTGTAAAATTTTGCTAGCTCTTCTTGTAGCAATAAAAAATCGTTGTCGACAATTTCATACTGTGCAATCATAAAATTTTACTCATATCTATGATCTCGCTTTGTCTACTTACTTCCTTGGTAAAATATACACACTGCGGCTTTGGACCATCACTGAGCGGCACTGCTAGTAGATGATTATTTTTTAATTTAGGAAAAAACCATTTAACGTCATTGTAAAAATTTACAATTTCAATTTTATGAAAGTCAATTTTAAAACTACTCAAAGGATTAAAACAAAATGCTTCAAAGCCCCGATCATTTAAACTGGTTAATGGCAGTACTTCAATGTCTGCACCAGTCTGACTATCTCCCACAGCAATACTCCAATCAATGGGCATGGTTATTTCTTGTGTGCCTATTCTTAATACCATTGCTGGACTGTTAAAGGATTCTAAAAATATCAAAGGGACGAAAAAGAAATCTGGATCTTTAGGATCACTGTTATCTAATACTGCGAATCGCATGTCGTCATCTACCTCTTCTGGTAGATTATTAAGGTCGAAACCTTTGTTGTCTAATGTTAAAATGTACATCTTATTTCCAATCAATTTTTTCTTGTGTAAAGGGATACTTGGCTTCTTTATAAAACTTTTTTCTAGCAGTCAAGTGTCTTTTCGCATACTTACAGGTACTGGTAATGTCCCAAATTTCTACATGGTCCTTGTCTTCAGCTTTTCTAATACCTCGCCCAATACTTTGTATAACTCGGACAAAGCTCTTTCCGGGCTCCAGAAGAACCAGATTAAAAATACGAGGGATATTAATACCCACAGCGGCCACACCATAAGTCGCCACAATAATCTTGTTATCAGCAGTTTTGATTTCATCGTATTCCTCTTTACGATCTTTGGTCTTTACTTCACCTGAAATAAAAACACTGTCTTCTAATTCATTTGTTAGAAACTTTCCGGAATCGATTCTGTTCACAAGCACTAGTGTATTTCCCGACTCAGAAATTTTCTTAATTAGTTTACTGATATAAATCATACGATCTTCATCAGTGACTAGGTAACTTAGTTCTTCTGCATAGGTTCTAAATTCTGGCAAATCTAACAGCTGAACAATGTTTACATGACAGTTCGACAGCACACCTTTTTCTTGTAATTCGTGTGCCTGTATTCGATTAATCACAGGACCTAAGCTGGCAAAAATTGCTTGACTCTCAAAATCTTCTTTAGGAACTGTGCCAGTTAATCCCCAGCGAACCGGTGCATTACAGAAGTTTTGTGTTAGCAAATTCTTAAGAACATCTGCCTTGGCCATGTGAACTTCATCAACCATTACAGTCTTAACACCGTCAAGAAATTCAGCAAGAGTTAGAATATCATGCTCAAGATTTTTACTTTTCTTGTCAAGAATATTAAGACTTTGCCAAGTGCAAATTGTGTGCGTTTTCCCCAGTTCCTTGCGGTCGCCGTAATACACGCCAACATCTAATCCGCAGTTGATAAAGTCTTCTTCTGTTTGTTCAACAAGACTTTTATTAGGCACAATGCAAATTGTCCTGCCAAAAGGTTCGCAACATTTGGCCAGCGTTGCGGTGGTAATTGTTTTACCAAATCCTGTGGCAATTTCTTGTATACATTGTGGATTTTGTAAAAATTTGTTGACTACATCAACTTGATCATCACGCAGTCTAATAGGCTGACCAGCAAATCTATGCCCTTCAGGCCAACACTTTTCTCCCCAAAAATCTTCCTTGACCTCGGGAAAAGAAATATTAATAGGAGTTCTTAAATCTTCAACTTCGCTGACCTCAACATTACTGTCCTCTAGTATTTTTAGGATTTTTTCTAGTTGATTTAAGTAGCCATTTCCGCCAAGACCGAACAGAGTAGTAGTGCCATCCCATCGACCAAGCCGATAGCGAGGCATATACCTAGCATATGGTATTTCATACTTAAATGAATTGCTGAGTTTACGTCTTACTTCTAAACTGAGGCCTTCTATTTTGATATTGACCTCGTCTTTTATAATTAATTTACACAATTTCTTCTACGGTCTCTCTTAAAGGTTTCTTGTCTTGATAAAAAATAACCAAGTCACAAGACTGAGTGTATAGGTTAACTCTGTTAGCACTAAACACTGATGACATGACGATTACGCTTTTTGGCATCCATCGCATTTTTAGTAAAAATTTCGGAATTTTTAGGTTTGTTATTCCTACAACGGCTGTATTATTATTTAATGGTTGGTTGTAGGCCAATTGGGTAACTAACTCGTTGAAAGGTTTGCCATTTTCATCATTGTCATGTCGAAAATAAATTCCTATTGGATCAGTGATGTTATTGTCTGTTACAGCTAGATGCAAATTTTCCAAAATTTTCATGGATTTTTCGTGGTGATTGTCAAAAATTACCAATGCCGGAAGTCTTTGTAATTTTTGCAATGCACCCATGATATCAGACAACGAAATTTCTGAGGAAGGTATGTAAATTTTTTGTTCTTTTCTTAGAGCAATTTTTTCCTCTAATAGTAGATTTTCTTTTTTCTGAAAAAAACTGTCAAAAATTTCATACTGAAACCTAATTTTTCGGTCTTCGAGCAAAATGTTGGTTTTTTCTAAATTACCGATTTCAGCAGTTACAGAATTTTTCAAGTGCTCGTGACAATTTAAGTCGATGTAAACTTTTTCTTGTTTAGAAGTTTTTAATATTTCGGAAATTTCTCGGTGTGTTTCTAAAATTTCCGGTGAAATTTCGAAATTATGTTTTAATACAAGATTAACTAACCGGTATAGATCTTTTTCCGTATAAATTATTTGCCATACGTTATTCTTAATTCTCATCAAAGGATTTGTTAATCCTTTTTTTCTTAACTCATCAAGACTCTTGGTTAAATTTTTGTTATGATTGAAGCCTAACTCTAAAAAATACCGGTCTTGGCCCTGGGGTTTGACCAAATGTAGGTATTTGAAAAGCTCTATGACTCTAAACTGCTTTTCCCATACAGGATTTTTTAAATCTTCAGCAGAGATTGAAAAATGTGTTTGATTATCGTTAAGAATTTTTAGTGCAAGGTCTGCTTGTCTTTGTGTTAGATACACATTAGCATTGAGTTGCTTGGACAAGCTATTCAAAATTTCGTCAGTCCGTTGATTTACTCCACGAAGTGATCTTTTTTGAGAATATTCTTTAATAGTTTGATCTATAGTATTCATCATAATACAATTATACACATCTTAAAATATTTTGTCAATGGTCCGTTTCTATTAAATATTGAATATTATAAATTTTCAGTATGACACGAACAATTTCAGTAGTTACAACATTTCATCAAGCCGGCTATCAGCAATACGGATCAAGAATGATTGATACATTTCTTGAAAACTGGCCCGAGACAGTTAAATTATATGTCTATGCCGAAAATTGTCAAGTTACTCAACGTGCTAACAATCTTGTAGTATTTGATTTACATCAAGTATCAACAGATCTAGTAAATTTCAAAGACAAATGGCGTAACGAGCCAATGGCCAATGGGGATATTAGAAATGTTCCAAGATTAGCCAGCCGTAAAGACAGTCATAAACCATTTAAATGGGATGCTATACGATTTAGTCATAAAGTTTATTCAATTTTTCATTGTGCCTCAGTTTGTAATTCAGATTTATTACTATGGATGGACGCCGATATGGTTTGTCACAGTCAAATCAGCCATGAACAAATAGATTCTCTATGTAACTCCGATGCTGATTTGTGCTTTTTAGGAAGAAAAGGAAAATTTACTGAATGTGGATTATATTCTATGAATTTAAAATCTCCGGCAACAAAACTTTTCTTAGAAAAATTTCAATGGATGTACGATTATGCAGAAAATGGTATTTTTAAACAAGAAGAATGGCATGATAGTTTTATTTTTGATGTTGTTAGGAAATCTATGCAGCTAAAAGAACTAGATTGGAGTAGTCATTTAATAACAGGTGAAGGACATCCTTTAATTAACTGTGAATGGGGTGCTTACTTGGATCACCTTAAAGGAGACAGGAAAGATCTAGGCCATAGTAAAAAAATTGACCTACGAACTAACAGAAATGAACAATACTGGAGCTCAATTAAATGAAACAACACCACGGTTTATGGTTTCCTAATTATGATACACATTTTCCACGGATGCTTGAGAAAAGTCTCAAGAACGACGGAGTAATTAGATACCAATGGCGTGCTAGAGAACTGGCCATTTCAGAATGTTCTCAGAGAAGAATATGTATAGACATTGGAGCCAACGTCGGTTTATGGAGTTGCGAGCTTGTTGACCACTTTGATCAGGTAATTGCTTTTGAACCAGTGGCAGAGTTTCGAGATTGTTTTTCTAAAAACGTAAAAAAACAAAACTATGTCATGCATCCTGTTGCACTAGGTCGAGAAGAAAGCATGATTAATATGAATATTGTTGAAGGAAATACTGGGCATAGTCATATTGATACAAATTCCATCGGGCAAGGTTCGATTCCTCTCAAAACGCTTGACAGTTTTAATTTTGACAACGTCGACATGATCAAAATTGATGTCGAAGGGTTTGAAGAGGAAATATTAGCAGGAGCCGAACAGACTATTTTAAGGAATAAACCAATATTAGCCATAGAACAACAAAAACATGAATATAAGGATGCTATGAAAGAGCTACCTTCTGTTCGGTTGTTGGAGAGATGGGGTTATAAAGTAGTAGGTCAAGTTAAAAAAGATTGGATATTAAAATGGATGGGTTAAAAATTAGATTCTTTAGTGATGCGTTCAAGTCAAAAAGGGCGAGTCACCGTCTGCGAGGTAATGTTACATGCCAAGCATTAGCTGACCAAGGTTATGATGCTAAAATTCTAACTGATTGGTCTGAAGTTGATGCAGATACGATCGTAGTATTTTTAAAACGCAGCCAACCTCATAGTATTCAAAGAGCTAAAGACCTTGGTGCTAAAACAATTTACGATCTTTGTGATAATAAATTTGAAGAAAAAGAAGAATACGAGCCATGCTGTCAAGTAGCAGACCTTGTGTCAGTTAACAGTGTTCAAATGGGTGTTAGCACTAAACACTATACTGGCAGAGATAGCATTGTCATGCCGGATCCTTATGAAAGGCCAAAGCTTCAACCTAAATTTAGTCCCAGTAGTGTATTAAAGTTATTGTGGTTTGGTAGTCAGAGTAGTTTTAAATTTTTACCTATGGTTGAAATTTGGCAAAGGCTTGAAAAAGAAATCGGAAACTACAAATATACTATGATCAGTGCAAAAACTGACAGAGTATTGAGCAAAATGCAACAAAGGCAGAGCAAAGGTGTTTTTTCCGGTGTTAATTTTAATAAACTTGACATGAGAGAATGGTCTTGGGAGTTACAAGGCGAACTTTTGAGAGATTGGGATATTGTTTTAATGCCAGTTGCAACAGACAACCCAAGAACTGATACTAAAAGTGCTAATCGTGTTATTGATAGTATAATTTCTGGAAAATTTGTAATAACTACACCTTTAGCTAGCTATGTTGAATTTGCCCCTTACACTTGGCAAGGGGATTACATTGAAGGGATTAAATGGGCACTGGCAAACCCAGGTGAAGTTGTGCAAAAAATTGCAGAAGGGCAAGAATATGTTGAAAAACATTATTCTGCAAAAGTTTTATCTAAGAAATTTATAGAAGAGGTGCTACGTGCTATTGGAAGATCAAGTTAATGAATACGTAAATCAAAATAAACCGATTAAACTCCATCTTGGCTGTGGCAGTAGATATTTAGACGGATACATTAATGTTGACGGAGAGTATTTAGTCAGTGATCCTAATGTAACTATCCATGACATAACTAAACCTTTCCCAGTTCAAGATAATAAAGTCGACGAAATACTAACTGTTCATGTTTTAGAACATCTACATAGAAATATGTTGCTGCCAATGTTTAAAGAATGGCATAGAATTCTTAGACCCGGAGGCTTTGCAGCCGTTGAATGGCCGGATCTTTTAAAAATGTGCAAAGAAGTTGTAAAAGATCCTAGTTGTATGTGGAGCGAAGATAAAAAAGTTTTAAAAAGAACAGTATCTGGAATTTATGGAGATAGTGTTCGATATCCAGACCCTGTTATGTTACACAAATGGGGTTATAGCGAAGAAAGTATGTCTAGACTTTTTAAATCTGCAGGATTTTCAAGGGTAGAGATACAAATCAACCATCACGCCAAGTCACACATAGACAGTAGAGTCGTAGCATTCAAATAAAATGGCTGCAAAAGTTGTAAAAGAACTTTATGGGTTTTCAGGTAATCAAATTTTGCTAATGAAGAAGCACGATCGCTTGTTTGTTAGAAAATTAGGCAATATAATAAGAAATGTTGAAAGAATGTATGCATTAAAAGACAATTATCCATTGCCTGAAATTTACGGATATAGTAAAAACAAACTCGACATGGAATACGTTCATGGGCTAGACATAAAGACTTACCTAAGAACAAACCATTATGAATTATTGCTTCAATTTATTTTTCGGGTGTTAGATGATTTTTCAATATCAGTTGTTTTAAAAGATTATTCAGAAGTTTATAAACAAAAACTAAATGAAATAAATTTTGAAAATTATTTTGTTTTTACAAAAGATCAATTATACGAGAAGCTGCCAAAAATGTTACCTCAAAGTGAATACCATGGGGATATGACATTGGAAAATATTTTGCATAGCGACACTAAAGGGTTTCTATTAATTGATTGTCAAACTACTGAATATGATTCATATGTGTTTGATATAGCAAAAATGAGACAAGATTTAGAATGCGGATGGTTCACTAGAAATGACCATTTAAGTCTTGAGGTAAAGAGCAAACATATTCAACAAGAAATATTAAAAAGATATCCACTAGCAAACGATGATTATCTGTTAATACTCATGTTGTTTCGAGTTTTTAGATATACTAGTCCTAACTCTGCTGAAAGAGATTTTATCGTTAAAGGAATTAATACACTATGGAAATAATCATGCCAGCTGCTGGCTTATCAACAAGATTTCCAAATATGCGTCCGAAGTATACTCTTACCGATTTCACAGGTAAAATGATGTTCGAACGGTCACTAGAACCATTTATAGGAAAATATTCTATTACTATCGGTATCTTAAAAGAGCATGAAGATAAACATCAATTAGTCAAATATATAGAACAAGAATACGGAGATTTAATTAAAGTTGTTGTGTTACCTGATAGAACATCAGGTCCAGCCGATACTGTTTACCAAATCCTTAAACGAGTTGATATAGATCCATCCGAAGAAATATTAATTAAAGACTGTGATAGTTTTTTTACTCACACAGTTCAAGAAGGAAATTATATTTGCGTGTCAAGTGTTAAAAATCACGATGTAGTTAAGAGGTTAAGTTCTAAAAGTTTTATTGTAACAAACGATCAAGGAATAGTAACTAGTATAATTGAAAAACAAGTAGTTTCTGATAAATTTTGTGTTGGCGGTTACAAATTTGAAAGTTCTAGTTTATTTGTTCAAACATTTGAAAAATTAAGTTCATTGCATGTTAAAGAAATATTTGTTAGTCATATAATTGAAGAATGTTTAAATGATCATAATATTTTTAAAGAATCAATAGTGTCTGAATACACAGATGTTGGGACTGCCGAAGAATGGTTTGAACATAATGACAAGGCTGTTATTTTTTGTGACATTGATGGCACTATTATTCATGCACAGCCAAGGCATGCGTATCACGAAGATCCTACTCCATTAATTAAAAACATAGAAAAGATTAAGTCTATGGTTGCACAGGGGAGTGAAGTTATTTTTACAACAGCTAGGCCTAAAAGTGCAGAAGAAAGAACTCGACAAGTATTAGAAAATCTTGGATTTACTAATTTTCAATTGCTATCCGGGCTACCTAACGCCAAACGTATTTTAATTAACGATTACAACGAAGCTAACCCTTATCCTCGTGCTATTTCTGTAAATATTAAAAGAAACCACGATAACATAGGAGATTTTTTATGATAGCAGTATTTTATACTGGTGATATAAGACATAACCAAGAGATAGCAAGTCAAAATCATAAAAAACTGTTTGCAAAATTATCTGAAATAGTCGATATTAAAATTTATAAGTTTACAAGAGATGATCCCAACAGAGGACTATGTCCTTATGATCCTCCGGCAGATCAAGCCGATCCGGATAATAATTATCGTAGAGGCCAGGGCGGTGCTGTTCAGCTTTGGGATTTTATCAGGGGAGTCTCGAGAACGACTGAGCCATATGTAATGAGGTTGCGAACAGACGTATGGTTTACAGATACTAGTATAGAGTGTATTTGTAACGAAGTTCGTGAGATGATTGCTAATAGGTCAGATATTAGTTACTTTGGAAGCGACTGGATTAATGAAAATGCCGGTGCAGTCGATAAAAGATTAGAAATAGACCTCAATGCAGATGCGAACATACAAGATTTTATTGTTCTAGCTAAACGAGAAAAATTAGTTAGCTTTGACAAAGTTATCGAACATATTAATCAAGTAAATCCAAATAAACGACGAAGCGGAAATAAATTGTTTAGATATATTATTCCAGTGGATGTTATTGACGGTGCTAAAGTTCAACGAGCCGCAGTTTTTAGAACCCTTTGTCAAATTTGGTTAATTCGTAAAACTTATAACAATTATCCTAGCGACGATGAAGTATGTAAAGATTATATTCAAAGTTACATTGCTGATGAAAAAGCTAGACCAGGTAAGAAAAGTTTAATAGATCCTCATCCAATGCAAGATGCAGTTGACTGGTGGAGGAATCTTAAAGGATGGGATCATAAAAAGATTGTTCCAGGGAGGTGGTTCGAATGGCAATTGCAGTAGTGTTCGTTGGCTTGTCTAGATTTAATTCTGTCACTAAGCCAAATCATTTAGAATTATTAAATTTGTTAGATAAAAAATACGGAGTTACTGTTTATAATTTTTATAGAGAAACAGACAATCCCGATTGCCCTTTTCACGAAAGCGGCAAGGTTCAAGTATTTGATTTTTTAACAAGTCGCGACAAAGTTAAAGAAGATATAATGCTTAAGATAAGAAGCGATGTATTTTTTACAAAAACAAGTATAGATATAGTTTGTCGTGAAATTGATCAAATAATTGAAGGAAACAATGATGTAGCATACATGGGGCTAGATTTTTTATTAGGCTATGATAAAGAATACCAACGAGATAATGCAAGAGACGTAAAGAAAATAACAGACTTTGTAATAGCAGCCAGATGCAATTCGGTCGAAGAAACAGAAAAGGTAATCCACATATTAGCTAATCATGTTAAAGACAAGAGCGGAAATAAAACTTTCTTTAATTTGTTAAAACCCGAATCCCGAGCGGTAAAGGTCAGTTGCCAAATGTATCTAGTTAGAAAGAGTTATAAAATTTTAGATAACTGGGAAATATATTGGGATTGGTGTCAACAATATAAAAAAAGTGAAATTGCACAAGAGTGGGTTAAGAATAATAAGGAAATCATAAATTCCTTTTAGTTATTATAATATAGGAAAATTTAAGTAAGATAAGGCAAGAATTTTTGATAAATTAATCCCTGACTACTCTCTTCATCAGTCCAGTGGCAAGCGGCAAGATCATATGCCCACTGAGTTCTATCAAATAACATCGGTGCGTTTAGACTTTCTAAGTTTTTATTAGCAACATCCCAACAAACACTACTGCTATCATCAACCCATAGCGGAACTCCTTTTAATATACTAGCCACACCGCTACTGCTATTAAAAACTAATGAAGATTTTGCATTTTTTAGATCTTCCATTAATGGTTTGCTTAGACTATCGCTGATTGTAATCCCTGGGGCTAGTAATGGGCGAAGGTCTGAAATTCTTCCTGGATGAGGTCTTAACACAATAGGCATGTTAGTATACTGCCTTACATGTTTAATTTTTTCTCTGGCCCAGTCTACAGGATTTAACCCTTTCATACCCCAGCCGCCGTCTCTTTGTATTAGAAACAAAATATAATCACCATTACTTTTCCAATCTTCAATTTTTAAATTTAGATTAGAAGATAACATGTTCCATCTAGTTTCTGTTGACCCTTTGTTAGCATATTCGCCTTTGTCGTATTGCACATCATTAATGCTATATCTAAGATACAGGCTGTCTGCATCTTGAAATTTAAAACAATTTGCATCGATACTCATGACATGATTATTGCTAGCACGTTGTTTGTTTACAATTTCTGCTCTTAGTTTTATATTGGCAGTTGTTTGTATAGGACTCGGCCAACCTAGTATTACCGCCAATTTGCTTGGTCGATAGACATATTGAGTTTCAACATGAACTTTTGCACCTATTTTTTTAGCACCGTCAGCAAATGCCATCAGAGTATCAATTTTTCTTCCAGGTGTTTGTTTATGTATGGAACTAAGATAAACAATTACATCATGCATGATCGTTTAATATTCTCCATGCAGTTCCATCCATCATTTCTGCTTCAGTGAATTGGCTGTATGATAAGTGTGCCGCCCATGCTTCTACTTCGTCAAGAGACGGGTAGTAGGGATTGTCAAGTCGTGTTAGGTCATTAGAGCTTACACTATGAGCCGCATTAGGTCCAAGTGTGAATGCGGGTTTGCCTAATAGCACAGCTTCAGTTGCTGCAATACTATTGTATGTAACTAAGCAATGAATATCTCTATCTAAGGCCATTTCCATGGTATCTGTTGCTGTTCGTTCTCGTCTACTTAATTTCTCTCTAATAACAATTGGTCGATCTGTGTTATTTTTAATCTCTGCAATTGTTTGCTCTAACCATTCTTGTAGATTTAATCCAAAGCATTCCATAGCCTTTGCACTAGGGGGACAGACTAGAATATTTCTACCAGGACGAAACTTTTTTCTTTGCCAGCCAGTTGCCGCAAGACGATCTGTAGGTCTTTCAATAACTGGCCCTATGTTCTGCATAGCATTTTTTGTAATTCTATGATACAATTTTTTACGCACATTACCAAAGTATCCTGTGTCAATGTAGTAATAATCTCGGCCGGCTGCTTCACATGCTCTCATGTGTTTTGCCTTGGTAATGCCTCTAAACACCACAGGCGTCATGCTTTTTTCAACTTTATCGTAATTTGTAATCTGTCCGCCACTACCTAAAATAAACGACTGCATATAAGGATCGTAAGCATGTCCTTTAGAATCATTAGGATCTCTCCCTCCATCAACTGCAAACACTCGTTTATTGTCTAACATTTTTATTGCCTCACTGATTTTTTCGTGTGTTATTCCATACCATTCGCCGCTCGGATCTACTCGATATTTTAAAATATCTTTAAAAACTTGATTTACTTCAGGAGGAATGTGTGCATAAGGGTTAACGACTTGTGTACTAACAGGTTCTGGTTTTAATGCTTCTAAATATTTGTTTTTCTCACGTTCCCAGTTTGCTCCATACTCGCAACTGACATAATTGTCAAACCAAGGGCCGCCTTCTGTATAATGAATGATCTTAGGAGTTCCATCTTCAGGTTCATGATACCAATTGACTAGCCAGTTATATTCCTTGGGCAATTCTCCGATTTCGTGATCTTCTAACCATCTAAACCTATGTAGGTATGCACCTTCGTATTCGTCGATAATTTCCTTAGTCAGTCCTTTGTTGCTAGGGTGGCCACAATTCCAAAGTATAACGCTAGACCAATTCTTTCTAGGATAGAGGTGCTGTTCTTTTCCGTCCATTTTTACTTTTTGTGTAGGCTTATAGTCATGTTTTACAACCATAACTGCATATTTGTCATCGGCGTGTGCTAACAAATCTTCTACACCTATTTGCCACAAAATATCGCAATCACAAAATACAGCCCATCCTTTATATTCTTCTAGTCGAGGAACTAAGAATCTAGTAAATGTAAATTCGGTAGAACCTAATGTGTCTTTTGGTCTACTATAATGTCCGTTATCTATTAATTCTTTTCTTTTTAAAGGAACGACTTTAACATTATGTGATCGTGTTTCTATGCTATATTTGCAGACCTGATAGGCAATATCTTCTCGGCTATCCCAGCCTACATATACTGGCGTTGGCCTTACTAAGGGTTGTTCGTTATTAGTTTCTTCAGTCATACCATTCTTCTAATTTTGTTTTTGCAGAACCATCTCTAAGCTCTGATACATGAAATTGACCATAAGACAAGTGGCAAGCCCATGCATGTAATTTATCTTGATCTGCATAATATGGATTCTCAATTTGGCTTAAATCTTGTAGTGCTACAGGACTGGCTGCGTTTGCTGGTGCTAATGTAAATGCAGGTATTCCGTGAAAAATACTTTCAATGGCTGCTACACTGTTAAATGTAACCAAGGCAAATACATCGTTGTCTAGAGCTTTTTGCAGAGTGTCTGTGGTAATTCTATCTTCACGCTTAGGTGCTCGTTCTCTAACTTCAATAGGACGGTCAGTGTATTTTTTAAGAGTTGTAATAGTATCTTCAACCCACTTATCTAATTCAATACCATAAAACTTACAAGGCTTTTCGTCGGGCTTGGCGATTAATATTTTACGTCCGTCTTTTTTCCAAGGTTGAAATTCTTTGTTAAACCTTTTTAGTCGATCGTCAGGTCGAGGTATTATTTCCCCATGTTGCAGATTATTTTTAACTATTCTATGCCAGTATTTCCAGCCCTGAGGATTTGCTACAGTTCTCTCGTTGCCAAAGTATCCGGTGTCAATGTAATAAAATGTTCTGTTGTCTTGCCAACAGCGTTTCATTATTTTATGTTTTAATATTCCTCTAAGAACTAAAGGATCTTTTGAATTTTCATAGATAAAATGTTCAGTATCAACTACTGGTTCGCCAAGCCCAGCTGCAAACATATTAACATACGAATCTTCTCCGTTCTTACTCAAGAAAAGCCAACGACTCATATTATTTCCGTTCAATGTCTATTTCAACACATTGTTCTCCATATTGTATTTCTACAATACGTAATGGCTGATCTGTTTCGTT
>JACCDW011312640.1_pt1 | contig 13994 bp, 34 predicted proteins | sample 7449781 | NCBI WGS metagenome assembly JACCDW01 (sample SAMN15323449, study PRJNA562643) | freshwater metagenome | isolation source: river surface water | place: USA:Blue River Watershed | collected 2017-08-18 | reverse complement strand
CCCCCCGACCTCATTACATTTCATATTGTATTTTTCCAAGAGAGAAATTGTACAAAACCTAGCATTCGATTTAAGGCGTCATTTCTTCGATTTAAGACACTTTACCCCCTAAAATGTCCAATCTATCCACCCTAGTAAAGAAAGTCCTTTAGACGCAAAATCGGTGTTTAAAAATCATTCATTTAGACGCGCGCGCGTAGGCGCTCGGTTTCAGTATTAAAAAAAGAGGGAGTTCTTAGAATTGTGCAATTACCTCAAAATTCGTTGTATTATTCCGTGAAATGGGCTGTTTTCAATAGGTAAATCTATATAATTTGCCATTTCGTCTACACAATTGGTCATTTCGTCGGCACAATTGGTCATTTCGTCTATCTAGGGGGTTAGCTCACAGATTAGATAGTTTGAATCTAAAGAAATTGAAGTACGTTTGTAATGTCATTTGACAACAACGATAACCACCTAATAAAAACCCCGCTCATACACATATATGCGCGGTTTCCGAAAGCCACCTAAATTGAATATAGGTCTCGGATGCAGATAGCACTCTGCAATAAGGCTGAAGGGTAATGCGACGCGAATGTCGACATCCCGAGAGAGAGGCTTGAAGTTCTAGAAGAAAGGGTTGCTAAATAAACCCGTCCGTCAGTCAAGGCGGTCACAAAATCCCCACCCGTGCAAGGGTTATGCACACGATTACACTTTGGTATGTGCCTGTCAACGGCAAGGGTTCGATTCCCTTTGTAGTCGCAAGCGTGGATGTTCCACGTGAAACAATCTAACTTTTATCTCCCGATATATAGGTCAATCGGCTAGCCAAATATTATGTTACAATCAGCAAAAAACCTAGTAAAATTCGTAAGCAAAATGAATCCTTCAGATGACACAACGCTACGCCTAGCGATTGGACACAACAAGGAAATTGATTGCCTATTCTATCTGAATAGAGGCAATGGTCGTGAGATGTTCGCCAAGCTATTTACTTGCCCGACAATCAACCTAACGACACGTGGTACTGACGATAAGTACATTGACCTAATCGGTACGTTTGACGGCTATAGCGTAGACGTTACGTTCCTAGATGAACCTAACGATATCGTGGAAATAGTTCGCCACGACGCAAAGGCGGAGTATCCCGAACTAGCAAAGCAGAATCCATATTGGAATTATATGACGCCCGAAGAGTGGGAGAAATTTATTGCGAACCTTGAGTCATTGAATTTTTTCAAGGCAAAAGACTACCTTGAAATGCACAAAAACGAAAAATTCAGAGACTTTATAGGTGCGGGTTTCGTTTGGAATAAAACCAAAGAAGGTTCGGGATATTGGGTTGAAATCTCAAATCGCACAGAACCTATCGTTTAATATATCATCTAATCTAGAACCTTGCGGTGTATAGGCAACCGCATCTAATGTTATGAATAACGTATTAAAAGTAATCGTAGGAGTTTATGTTGTATTGTTTCTTGTCATCTCATTTGTGTCTTGGGACATCACGTGGGTAGCAGATTGTCCAACGGGCGGACGCTTCGCATACTTTATGGGAGGCGCTATTTTATCACTTGCGGGTATCATCGCAGTAGAAGAGAACTAATATGCAAGACATCAAATTTCAATTGGAGTTAGTAGCACGGGTGCTATTCGCTCTTATAATAGCTAGTCTATTATCCTAACCTAGCTTGGAGCAAGAGGGGGTTCGACTCCCCTTCTAGGTTCAGCGTGGATGTTCCACGTGAAACAAATCAATTTTTCAACTAACACCTAGTCGGTGTATAGGAATCGAACCGACACAAAAAAAATGACTAACGTATCAAAAAACGCATCACGTCAAATCAATTCATTGTTAAACGCTCAAGGTAACGGGACAATGAATTTCAATCGCATCAAGAGTGTAGATGACTTATTAGCCAAGTCATCTCAAGACAACGTATTCGTGACCAACGAGGTTGTCCAAATGCAAGACCTAGTCGGGATGCCGACACGCAAGGGACTTGAGCAAGGGATTATATCCAACGGCAAGCTAGTCAACGTGGTGTCCAAGTCATACGGACACTTGCCTAACGAGACCTTCTTTCTTGAGGCAGAGCGCAAGTTGATTGACGCTGACATCTATTACAAGTCACGCTCAATTAATCGTGATGACCGCAGTTTCGCAGTAGATTATGTATTAGCAGATGACCGCTACAAGATTGAGGTAAAGGGCGATAAGGATATCCTTTTCCCTATGCTTCGCTTCACTAACTCTTACGACGGCTCAAATAAGACGAGCGGTTCGTTCGGGATGTATCGCAAGGTATGTGACAACGGATTGTGTATCGCACAAACGCAGATTGGTTTCAGCGTAAAACATACGGGGGCAATTGCAGAGATTGTCCTACCTAAGCTAGATGAATTGGTTGCATCCTTTATGGACAACGAGTTCTATTCGCTCAAGAGTAAGTTTGATTTACTAGCGGAGGCACGTGTGTTAAACGTAGAGAAGTACGTGCAAGATGTCAACAAGAAGTTAAGCCTTATCAAGTACGAATCGTCGGACAAGAATCCCGCGCCTAGCTTGAACGCACGCTTCATCTTGGATGTAGTTAACCGCGAGACCAAAGAGTTGGGTGTTAAGCCTAACAAGTGGATTGTGTACAACGCCTTCAACGAATTGTTACACAACAAGTTGCAAAAGACTTTCGACCAACAAAAGAATCTTGACGAGAAGTTGTTCGACATTGTCCTAGCTTCTTAATAGATTATCTAATTCCACGTACAACATTTTAACCTTGCGGTGTATAGGTCAACCGCTATTGTTATGAATGCAAAGCAAGAGTTTATTAATGCGGTAGGGTACAAATACTTGAAGTGCGCGTTTATTCAATACGCCCCCTCTTTTTATGATGAGGTAGAACGCTCATTTTCTTTGCCAATAAATTACACGGCAGAGCAGTATAGTCGCTTCTTAGAATCGCTAGACTTTGAATACGACAACGGCTATGGTTCGCAAGAACTTTTCGGTAATATTTGGTTTGATGACGGGACTTGGTCAGATAGATATGAGTATGACGGTTCTGAGATGTGGGACTACCATAATTGTCCTGCTATTCCGAATCATTTGCAGTAATCACTTTAACCTTGCGGTGTATAGGTCAACCGCATTAACATTATGCCATTCTTTAATGACGCAGATTTAAAATTGTATAGAGAGAACGCCACGCTTATGGAGACTCTCAAGAAGTTCAGCAACGACAACGCCAAGTACGGAGTTGACGATGAACACGCCCGCATCAAGAACCTTTGCAAATACTCTTGCTTTAACGAGCAACTGACAATCAAGCAACTAGGTTGGGCAAGAGCATACGCTAGACGTAACAATATCTCCTACGAGATTTCGTCTACACAATCAGCCGATTCGTCGACTATTTCAGCAGAATAATTTTCACCGCCCTATATTTGGGTGTCACTAAAATGAACAATCTTATGAACAATTTTGCATTAATTAACTACGACGAAAAAACGCTTACCTTATTTTTCAGGTGGCAAACATTTACGTTCGACCTTAATAAAGGGGATATAGGAGAATATTGGCACGGCTTTGAGACTCACGACGGAGAGGTGTACGATGTTAATTTTGGAGAGGAATACGGAGAGTTTAATCCTAGTGTTTGTGTATATGGAACGCTAGTAGACGAGGATGGCGAATTATCAATCGACACTAATAATCGTACTGATATTGAAATCAAGGCTATAAATGGGAATAGAAACAATTATTTTAATCAATATGTATCTGAAAGCGATATTGAATTCTATGCTCCCGAATTAGGAAGTCAGACTAGCGGATATCATTTTAAATGTTACGATGGATATGGAATTGCTGATAATGGAATTCTTGAAATTAAGGTAAGCTATCCTAAAATTTCAGAGTTGAGCGATGAGGAGAAAATGGATTGCTTAACATATAGATATAGCACGGATGCCAAAGACTTTGATGTTCATTTCGGAGATGTTATGATGTTCAAAGGAAAACTAGAATCATTTAAAGTATTATAAACCTTTTAACCTCACGATGTATAGGGCAATCGTATATTATATAATATGGAAACGTACCCAAAAGAACTTATTGAACGCCGACTTAGCTTGGTAATGGATGATGTAGAATGTATTGCAAAGTTTTTGCGAGACAACTATCCTGCTGATGGAAAATTATTCGAAGTAATGTCTTGCCTAAGTAATATAGAGATTGCGCTAGATTTTAACGACGATGAATCTGATAATTGGAAATTCTACCCTGACGGAAGTCGCGCTCACTTAAACAGCTAACCTATGCCAAAACAAGATGCAATCGTTGACACAATCAGCGAGAACCTAGAGGAGTTAAGAACTCTTTTAGATGATAGAAGATTCACGGCAGAAGATTTTGCCGAAGAAGAAAACTTAATTAACAATATCGAAATCCTTTTAATGCAACTACGATGAAAGACTTATTTGAATACCCCGAACTATTGCCCGCAAACGTGACTGAAATCATTGAGCGGTATGCCGACGATGTATATTCTTACGAGCGGTGCAATCAATTGATTGATGAACTAAGAGAAGTCGGTTACACTTGCGAGTATGGTCTTGACGCTACGCCTTACAACTTGCAACGGATTCACTCTCCCAAGAAATACGGCTACGAGGATATGGCTCATATGGCTTTCGCATTACATTTTCTTTAATAACCTAGAACCTCACGATGTATAGGTAATCGTTAACCAAACAATGAACCAACGAGAAAAAATAATCAATGCAATCGAGGATTGTAGATTAGATGATGTGACACAACAGGAAATAGGTACGTATGCTAGAATGTTTACCGATGATTTAATGGGAGTCTTAGTTGATGACCTTTATTTATTACGTGAGCAATACGACAACCTCCTAGAGAAAGCTAACGCTGACGCACAAAAATTACTAGACCAAATCGAACAACTTAGAACCAACAAATAAGATGAAAGGACACGAATACTTTGCTATGCTTAACGAGGTTGAGCAAGAACAATTTAAAATGAATTTTGCCACGTGCAGACTAGACAACGATGACTTAGAGTTTTTCTTGAATGACGATTATGATGACTTTGACACGTTCATCAGTTGCGCATTCTTATTCGCTAAGACACCCGAAGGCGGAGACTATTGGAAAGCAATACGCGATAGCCAACGGGATGGAGTTGATGCGTCGTCGAGACGTAACCCTCCTAAGAGTATGCAAGATTTTATGCAGAAGCTATTGTTCCTAGCATTCGTAGAAGGAGCAACCGAAGGAGACGATTCGGATGAAGAAGAATCTCTTGACGATATATTATCTAATCTAAAAATAAAGCTATCAGAAGATGACGAAGTTTAATGTAGTGCTTAATCCCTTTTCGCAGAAGATTTTAGTATCGGCAAGGGTAAACAAGATATCGTGTGAAGTGGTTCTGAATTGGAATTTCCAAGAAGACGAGTGGCAAACATTTGAAATGGGAGACAAGCAGTTTGCTATTTATTTTACATACGAAGACGAATTGTTTGTAGGGATATATGATGACGGAGACGGAATCGCATCCCCTTATCCAACAACATTTAAACTAACACACAAGGATGAATTTTAAAAACAAACCAACTTATAGCGAAGGCATTGAGGCTTTTGTTGTAGCTATTGCAGTGGCACTAGCATATTATCTTTTAATCATTTATTAATATGAGTTCACACAAGACAACTAAAGATGAGGGTATCGGAGCGGTTCTGATTATCCTATTTATTTCAATAATGTTTATCCTATCAATTTTTTAAACCAAACAATATGTTATTATACAACTTTTCAAGCGGGGATACACTAGGTGTGTCGTCGGGCAAATTATGGACACGCATTGTAATGTTTGACCAAGCAGGTCGGCAATGCTACGTAGAGAAATACTACACGCCAATCATTAATCTTAATCATTTGCGCAGTCAATTAACTGACTTAACAATAGATTGTACAGAGCCTAATGACGAGGTGCTTTGCGAGAGAATCATTAATCAAATCAGAAAAACAATAGAACTATTATGAAGCTAGTACAATACACATCGGGATTATCTACGCTATTATTTATGGTCAAGATATACCTAACGAAATCATTCGAGGCGCAAATGGATTGTTTCCTAGCCGTGATAATTTTAATTCTAATCTTTATCCTTACATCTCATTTCATCGGGATGGAGAAGATAAACAATGACATAGCAGATGAAATTAAACGCAATCATTTTGATAAGAAGAGCCGTACTAATAACAATAACGGGGTGTAGCGGAGCGTTTATTTGGGCAACATTTAGTCCAAGAAGAACCGACGAACCCGTGTATAGTAAGTATATTTTCTTGCAACGAGTACCAACAAACCAAGTGTCAGAAGATGAGGTATTTTCAGATGAGATAGACACAATATTCTATGACCAACTTGGAATTAAAAACGTAAGATTTAAACAAAATAATAACTTAAAAGAACAACAATTATGAGACGAGTAATGGAAACTTATTTGACACGCTTTGGAGAACAAGTAGACGTGTATGCACCCGACAACAAGTGGGCAAACGTAGGTCAGTATGACCGAAACGTGAAGTATATGGTAGAGTACAAATTGTTTATGCACAACGAGATTATGCTAGGCAAATACATTGGATGCACAACGGATGCCAAGTCATTGTTGTTCGAAGATTTGAGCCGACCACGTGAGTTCTGCTATGAGAATAACACACGACACGTAGTGGTAGCTATCCCGACGCAAAACATTAATAGTATTGTTATTGCGAAATAAATTTTTTTACTTACATTTGTCCCAAGTCTTTTGTTAGTTCATCTAGCAGAGGCTTGGGATTAACCAAACAATCAAATGGATTTAACACTAGAGCAGAAAGCCTACATTGCAGTTTGGCGATTAAAGAAAGCGCATCAAGAGATTGATTTGGCTGACTATCAGAGGGTATTGAAACATTACAATCCCGACATCCCCGCATTCGATATCATTTTAAATGAGGTCGAGAGAATATCAAATAACATTTCTGAATTAGATAAACTAATAGCAAGCGTATGAAGAAGGATGCATATTATTTCCCGCATTTTAGTAACGCACGTCACGATAGAAAATTGAAACGTGTGATTAAGGATTTAGGTATTGAGGGATACGGAATCTACTTTATGGTGCTAGAAGTTCTACGTGACCAACAAGACTTTAAGTATCCCATAGCTGATTTGGATTTACTAGCAGATGAATTTGGCACGAGCGAATCCAAGCTAAAGGTGGTTGTTAGCAACTACGATTTGTTCACATTGGATGCTGACAATAATTTCTTTTCGATGAAGCAAATGTTGTATATGCAACCATATTTGGATAAGAGTGAGCGAGCAAGAAAGGCGGCTCAATTGCGATGGAGCGGGATTAGTGATGCAAATGCATTACCAAATGCAGATGCAAATGCAATGCCAATCAGAATGCAAGTAAAAGAAAGTAAAGTAAAGGAAAGTAAAGTAAAAGAAGAAAAGGTGCTAACCGCACGGGAGTTGATATTTGAGAAGTGGTTCAAGTATAAGCGAGAGAAGAAACAAACCTACACCCCTACGGGAAAGGAGACATTGATTAAGACGTGGGCGTCGTATTCGGATTCGCAACTAGAACAAATCGTGGACACATCAATAGCTAATAATTGGGCGGGGTTGTTTGCGCCAAAGAATAGCACACCCCAACAAGCGCCAAGCCAACAGCAGATTCCACGTACAACAATTCAGATTCCCGACAATTACTAAAACAATATGAAACTACAACTAATTGACACGATGCTAGAAGCTGACTTAACTAGCTTCTTAATTGAGAATCCGCATTACACTATTGATGCAAAGAAAATATTGAATGCCGATGTATTCACTAGCCCTTTGAATAAGGCGGTATATTCGGCGTGTGTTGAACTTTCTGACATTCAGAATGTCTTTAGTCGCACGGATGTTTTTCGTCTCGTTAAATCAAAGAAATTGCAAGGTGTCAATGAGACTGAAATCTTATCGTTAAGACCGAAGCGTGTTATTGATTTGTCTGAGGTGTGTGTTGAGTTGAAAGAATTGTACGCCAAGCGGATGTTGGCTGAGATGTCAGCTAATATTAATTCGATGTTGATAAGTGGTGCTGACGTAAACACAATACGAGCAACGATTGATGCTGAAAGCGAAGCGATGAATAGCGGTATTGATATCAATAGCGAGGTGGTAAGTATCGCTGACGTATTTGATAATACAATAACCTTGCTAGAGGAGAATGCTGGCAAGGCAAAGTTTTCGGGTGTGGATACGGGAAGTCGTCAACTAAACTATTCAGTTGGAGGTTGGCAAGCAGGAATGATTGTTATAGCTGCTAGACCTTCAGCAGGTAAGACGATTGTCGGATTAGACTTTGCAAAGAAGGCGGGTATGTCGGGCAAGAACGTATTGCTATTGTCTTTAGAGATGCCAAAGGAATCGTTGATGAATCGTTTCATATCGTCAGAGGCATCTGAATTTACATACGCCGACTTAGGTGCATATCGTTTGTCACAAGATGACATCAATAAGATTAAGGATTCAGATGCTACTAACTTGAAGCGGTTGCCAATTTACTTTTATGATTCAGATAATCGTGACATCAACTACTTGTCAAGCATTGTAATTTCAGAATGTCGCAAGCATAAGATTGACATCGTCATAATAGATTATCTACAATTGATTCGTGACAATCAGATTAAAGACCAAAGCGATTTTGCCCAAGTGTCTAGTGTATCAACAAAGATTCAACGACTAACACGCAAGCTGAATATTCCAATCATTTGCTTATCGCAATTAAGTAGAACGGTGGAATCTAGAGGGGACAAGCGTCCGCAACTATCCGATATCCGTTCATCGGGTAACATTGAGCAAGATGCATCCATTGTTATCGGATTGTATCGCCCACACTACTACGCATTAACGGAGGCACGTGCGAGCGGATTGCCCGAACCTACAGAGATAGACACGACATTAGAGTTTGTCATATTGAAGAACCGAAATGGTATGACGGGTTCAATCATAAGACACTGCGACGTATTAACTAATAGAGTAGCTGATACAAAAGAAGAGTTATTTAGATTCGCGCAACCTGAAGTTATTTACCAAGACTCACAAATAAATTCAATCCCTCATCAGTTTGATGATACAAACATAAGTCCTTTTTAATATGCCAATTAGAAGTTTACAAGAAAAAGCTGAAGCTGAAGCAGTTGAGGCTAAAAGAATGGAAGAACAAAAAAAGAAAGAAAAAAAGAAAAGAAAGCCAAGAGAAAAATCTTGGTACGAAGATATGCTAGACACGGGGGCAATGCCAAATTGGGATGGAGGCATTTACATAACAGAAGGATTGTATTTATACCCCGATGGAGAATTAAGATAGATATTATGAACATACATCAAGAATTATCCAAGTTCAAGAACGTAAAATATTACGACGAACCACACGTCTATTACATAGGCGAACAACAACTTGTTTCGGGAACGACATTCGTAGGAATGTTCAAAGAAAAATTTGATTCGAAAGGAATGGCTGAAAAGACAGCGAAGAAAAAAGGGGTATCCATCGAAGAAGTTCTAGCTGAATGGGATTTCAAAGGAGGTATATCTAGAACAAAGGGAACGCTATTACACGCATTTGCTGAGAACTATTGGTTGAACAAAGTTTTCCCTGTAGATGAACTGAAATACGAAGAGCAATATCCTACGATTATTGAGCGGTATAACGAATGCAAGAAAATGTTTTTAGAGTTCTATGCAGATGCTAGTGTTAATCTATATCCCGTAGCAATGGAGTTGGTTGTTGGAGATGCAGAACTAGGGGTTGGCGGTATGGTGGATTGCTTGTTTTGGAATAACAAGACCAAGTCTTACGAGATATGGGATTATAAGACCAACAAGGAGATTGCAATGAATAGCAAGTATCGTAAACGAATGAAAGCACCGATTAACTTTCTACACGATTGTGAGTTCGAGGCTTATTCGATTCAGCTAAACTTGTATAAGTATATCATAGAGAAGAATACTAACATCAAGATTGGAAAGCTATGGCTAATCCACATCCACGAAGAGCAAGAAAAGTATAATCTAATTCAGTGCGCTGACTATCAGCACATTATAAAACTATTATTTGAACATCAAGCCAAACAAAAATGACAGACGAGATAGAAGACTTAATCCAAGAGACAGAGATTACGTTACGTGATGCGTACAATCGTGGTCTTAACAAAGGTGGCGAACTTAATAGAGTCGTCAGAGCAAGAGTAACTGATTTGATTTCTGCGTTTACAATTTACACGACAAAGAATTATCGTCAGTCTTATAATACCGAAGATGATTTGATTTACACTCACAAGGAGACCAATCAGATTCAGACATTACCTCAATTAATAAAAACCTTTTTATTATCATACGACTATGGACAAGATTAAACCTGCAATGATTTCTAAAATCAGAACGTATCTAAAAAAGATTGAGATACCTTATTTGAGAGTTCACAATGATAACATCCTGCTGTTAAGAAGCGCAGGCTCACATCATTACTTATTGGTTCAGTTCTATTCAATGCCCGAAGGTTGGTTTTCAGAAAGACGGCACTTTGACATCAAGATATCTAGACCAAGTGATTATAACAAAGCGGTGGATGCAATAGATAAATACTTAAAAGGCTTATGAAAAAACTAATCTTATGTACAATATTATGTACATCCTGCGAGGTAGCAGAACCGCCAAAGCCCATAAGTGTAGAGAAACTTACTAAGTCTTATTCAATAAACCATCAACCACATACTGGGGTGTTTAATCCGCAGTATTTACCAAACTTAAAAACCAATGGAAAATGAATTTGTAACATACGAGCAAGCATTAGCTTTAAAGGAATTAGGATTTGATTGGGGAACATACGAACATTACGATTCGCATACAAAAGAAATTTGCGACATATTTAAAGATGTTTCTGCCCCACTTAAACAACAAGTATTTAGATGGTTTAGGGAGAAGTATGAGATTCACGGATTTATTATCCATTATAGTAGAGTTATGTTCAGGTGGTGTATTGATTCAGGTGATGACTTTGAAGAGTCAATTAAACTTGACACCTACGAAGAAGCAGAGAATGCTTGTATAGATAAATTAATTGAAATAGCTAAACAACAAAGCAATGGGTAAGTATAAATACATAGGGAATAATACCTATTTTATTAAAAATGGAGATGTAATTAATGCAGAGCCTACTACTTGGTATATACAAAAAGTGAATAGTAAAGATAGGGATACTGTAAAAGTTATTTACTTTAAAAATGTAGGCTTTGATGGAAAAGATGTTCCAATTAATTTAGAAAGTTTTATAGAAATAGCTAAACAACAAGAAATATGAAACTATATACAGAAGAACAAGTATTAAATTCAATGAAGTCTGTTATTTATTATGTTAATCATTACCACGTAAACGTTATTGATAAAATAATTGACAATCACATTAAAGCTTTGGGTGCTGTTGAACTACCGAGTGACAATGAGATTATAGAGCATTTAAAAGGCATTGGAGATGATGAACATAAACTTGGCTTTAGTAGAGGGACACAATGGGTAATTAATCATATTAAACAACAAGACAATGGAAAATAAACAAACGGCAGTAGATTTTTTAAAGGATAAATTTATAATGATTCAATGGCTTCTTGTTCGAGATGAAATAAGCAGAAAGCAAGCTGATATATTTCTAAATGAATGGTCTGACAAGGCTAAGGAAGTTGAGAAAGAGCAGATGTTTGAATTTGCAGAACAAGTATTGAAAAATACAGAGTGTAGCTTTACTGGATTACCATTTATGACAACAGGTTACGATAATATTTACGAAGAAACTTATGGAAAATAAACAAACGGCAGTAGAATGGATTGAATCAAAATTAAATTCAGTCAAACCAACAGATTTTTGTTCTATTGAAACAATTAAAGATTGGGTTAAAGAAGCCAAACAAATTGAAAAAGAGCAGATATAAAAAGCATTTCAACATTCTATAGTAGCTATGGTAGTTGGAAAAGTTTTAAGTCCTGAAGAATATTACAACGAAACTTATGGCAAATAGAAAACCCTTAATAACACGCAACCACTTGAATTGCCCCGTGTGCAACAAAGACTATTCAGATACTAATCTGATTGAGGAATTTGACGAACGAGGTATTATGTTTCAAATGGCATTTATCTGCGATTGCAAGAGCAAGTTATCTTTAAGACTACTAACCAACAATTGGTTCAAGATATACGACGCTACTGAAATCGAGAAAAGAAAAAACCAAAGAGCAAGAGAAATTAGAAAATTCAATAGAAACCCATTAGCAACAGAGATATGACACCACAAGAAAAAGCAGAAGAAATATTATATAAGTTTAAAAATAGCGAATGTAAAGATGGTTATAATGATGTTAGGGACATTTTTGCATCTAAAAGGTGTGCATTAATTGCAGTAGATGAAATATTGAGCATTTTGTTTCAACATCACGAAATTGATTATTGGAAAGAAGTTAAACAAGAAATAGAAAAGCTATGATACCAAAAGAGGTAAACATCAAGCTAACTGACTGGCACTACACTTGTGGAGATGGTTGTTGTGACGACTACGGCACACGCCTAGAAGTAGATGGCGTAGAGATAACCGACTACGCAGATATGAATGTCGAAGATACAATAGAAAAACTATTGACTCATTTAGGATACAAAGTAAATATAAAAATAGAAACAAATTATGAAGACTAATTTTTACGTCACAAGACGATTCATCGAAGTATTACCTAGCGTGAGAGTACGTGTGGGCTTCACAACATTACCTACGTCAATCACTTTGTCGTGGATTATCTTTTCAATCAGGATAAAGCTATGAGCGAAACAAGGTACAGAGACTTCGAACTATTTGATTTAGAACAAAGAATCTACGATTTAAATCTACCATTCGGCACAAATAATAATGTTATAGCAAAGTTTGTTTGCGACGAGATTAAGCGTGAATTATACTACAATAAAGACAGAATGGATAGTTATAGATTTTGGGATGAAATGAAATCCTATATAATAGAACAAGAAATTAAATTACAAGAAAGATTAGATAAACTAGACAAAAAATGAAAAAGAAAATCTCACTTAAATACTACCGCAATCCTGAATCAACAGAGATTGTAGAAATTGATTACAACGAATTGAATCAAGACTATTACACGGTAAACGGTAAGCGCCGTTGGTTACTAGGTTCAGCAGAAGACCGCATCGAAGCGTATCTGTTGAGAAAGAATTGGGTAAAGATTAATATCACGCAGTTTAATAAGTTGAAGGATGGATTTGAAAAAGCAAAATCAGAAATATTATGATGCAGCAATAGCTTGGACTGAAAAGTATTTGTCAGAAGCTACCGACCCTTTGCAGTTTAATTATAAGCAGGGAGAGATTATCGATAACGATATTCAATTCCTTCAAACAAATCTAGCTAGACTTAAAGAGGATTCCATTATAATTAAGCGAAGCGCTTATTATCATATCAGAGATTTTAAACAATTTATTGAAAAGATTAAAGATAAAGGTTTGCTTGAGAAATTAGTTTAGCGTATATTTGTTGTGTCATAACAATGATGTTTGTGTTAATTGACAGCTCGGAAAGACGGGCATTAGTCAGGTGGCGGAATGGTAGACGCTAAAGGTTCGGCTCGATGGGGAACGGTTAGAAATAGCAGACCCTCAGAAAGACTGGTTCGATGCCAGCTACCCAGTAGGAATGGTCACTACTACATACAGGTTCGAATCCTGTCCTGACTACGAGGGGTGAGAACCAGCTACGCAGCCCTAATAGATAAGAGGAAAAGCTTTTCGGAAGCAAGTCCAAATTGATGCGCAAATTAGCGATTGGTGACAATTGGGGAAAGACCCAACCACGAGGAATAGTGTAACGGTAACATACATCACT
>JACCDW011412863.1_pt1 | contig 13997 bp, 14 predicted proteins | sample 7449781 | NCBI WGS metagenome assembly JACCDW01 (sample SAMN15323449, study PRJNA562643) | freshwater metagenome | isolation source: river surface water | place: USA:Blue River Watershed | collected 2017-08-18 | reverse complement strand
TCGGTGAAAGCCGAGGTCAGCAAGCGCAATGCACCGTAACCCACCAGCAACGCCACCGGCACCACCAGCACCGATTGCGGATCACCCGGCTTGAGGCTCATGGCGTCCACCAGTTCCTTGAGCAGCAGGGGCACACTGACGTTGGCCAGCTTGGCGCCCACCATCAAGGCCAGCGCAATGACCACACGCCATTTGTATTGCCAAAGGTACGGCAGGAGGCGCGACAGGGTTTGCCAATCACCCCCCACAGGGGCGGGGCCGGTCAGCCTCGGGGGCGTTGTGGACGAAGAAGCAGAGGCAGCGGTTTCGCCATGTTGGCGCATAAGGGACAATCCAGTTTTTAGTTCACCCGATTGTGCCCATGTCTGAAACTACCCGCACCCACACCGTGGCTTTGCCCACAGACCAGGAATTGGTGCTCAAGGTCATCCCCATGCCCGCCGACTGCAATGCCAGCGGTGACATTTTTGGCGGCTGGGTCATGGCTCAGGTCGACTTGGCCGGGGCCGTTTTGCCCGCACGACGCGTGCGCGGCCGCATGGTGACGGTGGCTGTGAACGAGTTCATCTTCAAGCAAGCGGTCAAAGTGGGGGACATCCTGTCATTTTTTTCTCGCATCGTCCGTGTGGGTCGCACCTCCGTCACGGTCAAGGTTGAAGTGTTTGCCGAGCGCTTCCAATTGCAAGGCCAGTACATCAAGGTGACCGAAGCGAACCTGACCTATGTGGCGGTGGACGACCAAGGCAAACCAAGGTTGGTGCCCGAAGAGTGATGAACGAAGTATTGAGGCAGGCTCAGGAGGCCCAAGACCTTCAGGAGACGATGTAAGCCGCCGCCCCGGTCGACATCAGCGTACCGTCGGGGCCACAAAACTCCATGCGCGATGACCCCACCCGCGAGCCCACGCGCAAGGCGTTGGCGGTGATGGTGAAGTGCTCACCAATGCCGGGGCGCAAATAATCCACCCGCAAATCGATGGTGCCCAGCTTGGCAAAACGCTCCAAGCGCTTGATTGGGCTTTCATCCATGTGCTTCGCCGCCAGTGCGGCCATCACGGCTGCGCTGCCGATGGCGTCGAGCACTGCGCTGATCACGCCGCCGTGAATGCGGTTGTAGGCGAAGTGCCCCACCAACTCGGGGCGCATGTCGATGCGAGCCTCAACACCCTCTGGGGTGACCTTCACCAGCTTCAGTCCGAGCGTCTTGTTAAAGACGATTTTTTCTTCGTAAATCTGACGGAAGCCTTCAATGTATTCAGGCTCGAGGATGACGGGTGTGTGGGCGCTGAGGGGCATGCAAAGCAATGAAAACGGGATCAAAACGTCGGACCCGAGGGCCCGACCCAACAGTTAAACCCAGTTTACAGCTTCGAAAAGTCCGGTTTGCGCTTTTCCATGAAAGCACCGAAGGCCTCTTTGGCAGCAGGTTCACGCAGCATCCGGCCAAAGCTTTTGCCCTCTTCGTCCATTTTTTGCAGCACTTCCTGCTGGTAGCCACCTTTCATCAAACGCTTGGTTTCGATCAGTGACGACAATGGTTTGCCAGCCAACTTGCGTGCTTGCGCCTGCGCATAGCCATTGACCTCGGTCGGAGGCACGACCCGATTGACCAAGCCGACTTCTTGCGCCGCCTCTGCAAAGAAGGGATCCCCCATGAGCAAGGCTTCGGCAGCGCGGTGGTAACCAAACATGCGCGGGGCCAGCAAACTGGAAGCCGCCTCGGGACACAAGCCCAGATTGACAAAGGGCATTGAGAACGCGGCGTTATCACCGGCATAAACCAAGTCGCAATGGAACAGCATGGTGGTGCCGATGCCCACTGCAGGCCCAGCCACTGCAGCGAGCAGTGGCTTCTCGAAAGTGGCGATACCACGCAAAAAGCGGAACACGGGAGACTCTTGAGTGCTAGGCGGCTGATTCAGAAAATCACCAATGTCATTGCCCGCACTGAAGATACTTTCGTGCCCCTGAAACAGCACCACACGCACCGACGCATCGGCTGCAGCTTGTGCCACTGCATCGGCCATGGCTGCATACATGCTGGATGTGATGGAGTTTTTCTTGTCCAGACGGTTGAAGGTGATGGTCATCACCCCAGCGTCAATGTGAGTCAGGATGTCAGACATGCAGGTCCTTTGGGTAGATCGTGTTGTGCGAGACGAGGCGGTTTACTGCACCCGTATCCAAGTCTGGGTGCGCCCCAGCAAGGGGGCCCCAATGTAACCTCGGACTTCGAGTTTTTTGCCTCCGTCGACAGGCGTCAAGCGCAGGCTGTAGTTTTTACCGTTCTCAGGATCGAGGATTTTCCCACCCTCCCACACCGCTTTGCCGTCACTTTGTTGACCGCCCCGGATGATTTCCATGCCGATTTTCGGTTTATCTTTTCGATCGTCGGTGCACAAGGTGCAGTTGGGCTCGGTGCTTGACGTGGTGACCAAAGAACGCTCAACCACGCCGGACAGCGTGCCTGCTGCCGTCTGGCTAATGCGGATCTCGGCTTTGGGCTGCTTACTTTCGTCATCAATGCTGCGCCACAAGCCCACCGGGCTCATTTGGGCTTGGGCGGCCAGCGTGAACAAGCTCAGGCTGAAGGTCAAAATTGTTTTGATCATGTGGTTTTTTCCTTTTTGAAGGTCGGGGTTCAGGCCAGCGCCGCATCAGTATCCATCAACACATCGCTGCCCGCACGAATGCGGCGCATCAGGCTCGAGGTCTCAGGCATCAGGCGCGTGAAGTAAAACCGCGCTGTCTGCAACTTGGCTTGGTAGAACGGGTCCGGGCGCTGGGCCTCTTCTTCGGCCTGGGCCAGTTTAGCCAGCGCGATTTGAGCCGAACGAGCCCAGAAGTAACCCAGCACCAAGTGCCCCACCACACGCAAATAATCCACCGCAGCAGCCCCCACCTCATCGGCATTGCTCATGGCTTTCATGCCCACTTCGCCCGTGATCTGGGTCAGTTTTTGCCCCAGATCCGCCAAGGGCTTGATGAACTCACCCATGGCTTCATTGGCCATTTCTGCCTTGACCAATTGCTCCACCAATTTGCCAAATTTTTTGAGCGAAGCACCTTGGTTACCCAGCACCTTACGCCCCAACAAATCCAAGGACTGGATGGTGTTGGTGCCTTCGTAGATCATATTGATTCGAGCGTCACGCACGAATTGCTCCATGCCCCACTCTTTGATGTAGCCGTGCCCGCCAAAAACTTGCTGGCACTCGGTGGTGGCTTGCCAGGCGTTGTCGGTGGTGAACGCCTTGACAATGGGCGTGAGCAAAGCCAACAGTTCGGCCGATTCGGCACGCACAGCCTCATCCGCATGGTTGAGTTCCTTGTCCAACAACAACGCGCCGTAGCAAGCCAGTGCGCGACCGCCTTCGGCGTAGGCTTTGGCGGTCATCAGCATGCGGCGGACATCGGGGTGAACGATGATCGGGTCGGCCGGTTTACTTGGGGCCTTCACGCCGGTCAATGAGCGCATTTGCACGCGGTCTTTGGCATAGGCCAATGCATTTTGATAAGCCACCTCAGTCAATCCCAAAGACTGGTTGCCAACACCTAAACGGGCGGCATTCATCATCACGAACATGGCCGCCAAGCCCTTGTTGGGCTGTCCCACCAAGGTACCCACGGCATCGTCAAGCACCATCTGGCACGTGGCATTGCCATGGATGCCCATCTTGTGCTCCAAGCCACCACAGTAAATGCCGTTGCGCTCACCCATGCTGCCATCGGCCGACACCTTGAACTTGGGCACAATGAACAAACTGATGCCTTTGCTGCCCGGAGGGGCGTCGGGCAGGCGGGCCAGCACCAAGTGCACGATGTTGTCTGCCAAATCGTGCTCACCCGCGCTGATGAAAATCTTCTGACCCGTGATGCGGTATGTGCCATCGGCTTGCGGCTCGGCTTTGGTGCGCAACAGGCCGAGGTCGGTGCCGCAATGCGGTTCGGTCAGACACATGGTGCCTGTCCATTCGCCGCTGGTCAGCTTGGGCAAGTACAGGGCTTTTTGCTCGGGCGTGCCATGCGCGTGCAGGCACTCGTAGGCACCATGCGACAAGCCGGGATACATGGTCCAAGCCTGATTGCTCGAGTTGAGCATTTCATAAAAACACTGGTTCACCACAAATGGCAGGCCTTGACCACCAAAGTCCGGATCACAGCTGAGCGATGGCCAACCACCTGCCACGAATTGCGCATAAGCGGCTTTGAAACCGTCAGGCGCCTTCACCGCATGGGTGTCCCGGTTCAGTGTGCAGCCTTGGGTGTCCCCTGAAATATTGATCGGAAAGATCACTTCTGAAGCGAACTTTCCACCTTCCTCCAACACCGCATTGATGGTGTCTGCATCGGTCTCGGCATGTTTGGGAAGGGCTTTGAACTCTTCGCTCACGTTGAGCAATTCATGCAACACAAACTGCATGTCGCGAAGCGGTGGGGCGTAAACAGGCATGGTGATTCCTTGAAAAGTGAATGGATTCTGTGAAAAAAATCAGTCGGCTTTGCGTTGACGTCGCGATGTGACGGACTTCTGAGCATGGCCCTTGTTGACGGTGGCACTCAATGTCGCTGGCTCTGATGTTGCAGGCTTGACGGCATACCTCGCCAAAATGTGCGAGAAGCCTTGTCTGGCGCGCTCGGTGGCGCTGGGGTTGCGCAAGAAACGTGCTTCGTAATGCAATGCCAAAATCAGGCCATGAATTTCAAATGCGATCTGGTGCGCATCGGACTCGTCACTGAGTTGACCCTCCTCCTGTGCCAACTCGACCGCACGTCGCAAAGCGGTTTGCCAGCTACCCACCGACGAAGCCAGCGCATCACGCACGGGACCGGTGCGGTCATCAAACTCGACCGCGCCACTGATGTAAATGCAGCCCGAATCGATTTCGGCTGACGTCTGCACCATCCAATTGTCAAACAAGGCCTGCAAACGTGGCACACCACGTGGCTGCTGCATGGCGGCATAAAACACCTCCGCTTCAAAGCGGTCGTGATATTCGCGGATCACCGAAATTTGCAGTTCTTCCCTGGAGCCAAAGTGCGCAAACACACCCGACTTGCTCATACCAGTCACTTCAGCCAGCGCACCAATCGACAAGCCTTCAAGGCCAATTTGTGAAGCCAGACCCAATGCCGCGTCAATGATGACGGCTTTGGTCTGCTGCCCCTTGATCAGAACGCGGCGCCCCGCCTCGGGGGCTGGCGGAGTTTCAACTTTAGAAGAGGATTTGCGGTCAGTCATGTGAGTGCAAAATAGAACGGTCGTTCTATTTTGCACTAAAAACCATGCAAATCAAGACACCCCTGCACAGATCAGGGTAAATCGTGAGGCCACACCGCTTGGCGGGGGCCTGCCGAAAGTCAGGCTTTGAAAGCCACCACTTTCTGGGTTTGCTCGCCCAAACCATCAATGCCCAAACGCATGACATCGCCACGCTTGAGGAACACCGGTGCAGGCTTGCCGTCTTTCTTGACGCCCATGCCAACGCCGGGAGGTGTGCCGGTGGTGATGATGTCGCCGGGCTCCAAGGTCATGAATTGGCTCACGTAGCTCACCAGCTTGGCCACGCCAAAAATCATGGTCTTGGTGTTGCCAGTTTGATAACGCACGCCGTTCACATCGAGCCACATGGCTAAAGCTTGCGGGTTCGGCACTTCGTCACGTGTGACCAGCCATGGGCCGACAGGGCCGAAAGTGTCACAACCCTTGCCCTTGTCCCAGCTGCCGCCCAGCTCGAGCTGGTATTCGCGCTCGCTCACGTCGTTGACCACGCAATAACCAGCCACATGGCTGATCGCGTCTTTTTGCGTGACATAGCGCGCCCGGGTGCCGATCACGATGCCCAGCTCCACTTCCCAGTCGGATTTTTTGGAGCCTTTGGGCAACATGACGTCATCATCTGCGCCTTGGATGCAAGAGATCGCTTTGGTAAAGACGATAGGCTCCTTGGGGATCGGCATGCCCGATTCGGCCGCGTGATCGGCGTAGTTCAAGCCAATGGCGATGAACTTGCTGGTCGAGGAGATGGGCGTGCCAAAACGCTTTTTGCCGCGCACCAGAGGCAGTTTGTCGGTCTTGACTTTGGCCAACTTGGCTAACGCCTTGTCATTGAGCACATCAGGGGTAATGTCTTTGACCACGCTGCTCAGGTCGCGCAGGCGGCCAGCGGTATCGATCAAGCCTGGTTTTTCTTTGCCGGGTTGGCCATAACGAACGAGTTTCATAAAACCTCTCAGTGTGTGAAAAATCAATACGTGGAACGACCACCGGACAGGTCAAAGACCGCGCCGGTGGAGAAGGAACATTCTTCGGTGCTGAGCCAAGTCACCATGGCGGCGACTTCTTCGGGCTCGCCAAAGCGGGCCATCGGAATTTTGGACAACATGAACTGGATGTGCTCGGGCGTCATTTGATCAAAAATCGCCGTCTTCACAGCCGCAGGGGTGACACAGTTCACGCGCACGCCCGTGTCGGCCAGCTCTTTGCCCAACGATTTGGTGAGGCCAATGACGGCCGCTTTGCTCGCACTGTAAGCACTTGCATTGGGATTGCCGTCCTTGCCTGCAACCGAGGCGATGTTGACGATGCGCCCATAGTTGCGGTTCTTCATGTGCGCGCTGAGTTCGCGGCAGCAATAAAACAAGCCATGCACATTCACATCGAACACCTGTTTCCAGGCGTCGACCGGGTAGTCCCAAACCTTGGTGTTGGGGCCCGTGATGCCGGCGCTGTTGACCAGCACATCGACGCCGGCCAGCGCCGTGGTTTGCGTCGTGGCGTTCACCACAGAAGCGTGATCGGCCACATCGACCTGTACGGTGTTGACCACCGCACCCAGCTGGCCTTGACGCAGCTGCTCGGCGGCTTTGGCCATGCCCGCCGCATCGCGGTCCCAGACCGTGACCCGCGCGCCCGAGGCCAGCATGCGCTGCGCAATGGCAAAACCCAGGCCGGTGGCCCCGCCCGTGATGACCGCGTGGCGGCCTTTCATGTCCAGCAAATTCATGTACAGCTTTCTGTCTTTAAATGGTCATGCCACCGTCGACCATGTAGGCATTGCCCGTGGCGAATATGGATTCGTCGGAAGCGAGGAAAGTGACGATGGGCGCAATTTCATGCGCCTGTGCCAAACGGCCCATGGGCTGACGGTTGATGAAATCCTGACGCGCCTGCACCGGATCGGCATAGCTATTGATGCGGTCTTGTAATGAAGGCGTGTCCACCGTACCGGGGCAAATCGCATTGCAGCGCACACCTTGGCGCACATAGTCAGCGGCCACACTTTTGGTGAGACCAACCACGGCTGCTTTGCTGGTGCCATAAATAAAGCGGTTGGGCAGGCCACGCACGCTGGAACACACACTGGCCATGTTGATGATGCTGCCGCCACGCCCGTCGTGCGCAAACTGTGCCACCATTTTGGGGATGACCGCTTGGATCATCCAGAACTGCGAACGTACATTCAGGTTGAAGGCAAACTCCCACTCGTCATCTGTGGCCAGTTCGATGTTGCCGTTGTGCACAAAGCCTGCGCAATTGAAGACGATGTCAATACGAGGCAAGCTGGCCACCTGCGCGGCAATGGCCGTTTTGTCGAGCACGTTCAACACGGCGGGATGCACATTGGCCACGCCTTCATACGACTTGAGCAGCTCGGCGTTCACATCGGTCGCATACACGGTCGCGCCTTCTGCGGCCATGGCCAGTGCTGCGGCTTGGCCAATGCCCTGGCCTGCGGCGGTGACCAGTGCAATTTTTCCTTTGAGTCTCATGGGGTTTGGATCTCCAGATGGGTGATTTGTCTTTGGATGATGGCAGCCCAATCCCAAGCGATACCCAAGCCAGGCGTGTCGGGTGGGATGGCAAAGCCGTCTTGAACTTGCATGCGCGATGTGGTGATGTCGTCGAGCTGCGGAATGTATTCGACCCAAGTGGCGTTGGGGACGGCCGCGCACAGACTCACATGCAATTCCATCAAAAAGTGGGGGCACACCGCCACATCAAAAGTTTCGGCTAGGTGCGCCGTCTTGATCCAAGGCGTGATGCCCCCAATGCGCGACACATCGGGCTGCACGATGGAACACGCCTCTTGCTCTAGGTATTCTCGGAACTGCATCGGGTGGTACATTGACTCGCCCACCGCCACCGGGATGGTGGTGTGCTCGCGCAGCTGGCGGTGGCCCGAAACATCTTCGGCGGGTAAGGGCTCTTCCATCCACGCCAGCCCCAAGCCATCAAAGGCCCTAGCCCGGCGCACAGCTTCGGCACGATTGAAGCCTTGGTTGGCGTCAGTCATCAAATCAAAGCCCGGCCCCACCGCGTCACGCACCGCACTCAATCGGGCCAAGTCTTCACTCACATGCGGGCGGCCAATTTTGATCTTGGCCCCTTTGAAGCCCTGGGCTTGCGCCTCCAAAGTTTGGTCCACCAGCGCCTGGGGCGACAGGTGCAACCACCCGCCTTCAGTGGTGTAGAGCGGCACACGCGCTTGCGCACCGCCCAGCAGCTGCCACAGTGGCAAGCCCTGGCTTTGCGCACGCCAGTCCCACAAAGCGGTATCCACACAGGCCAGCGCCAAGCTGGTCATGGCCCCGACAGCGGTGGCGTGGGTGTGGAAAAACAAATCCTTCCAAATCGCCTCAACCAACACCGGGTGACGGCCGATCAAGCGCGGAGCCAAGTGGTCTTTGAGCAACGCCATGACCGAGGAGCCACCCGTACCAATCGTGTAGGCGTAGCCCGTGGCCGCGATACCGTCGCTGCAGTGCAGCGTGAGCAAAATGGTCTCTTGCGTCACAAAGGACTGGATGGCGTCGGTGCGCAAGACCTTGGGCGGCAAGTTGACTTGCCGAAGGCTCACACGCTCAATGGTGACAGGGGGCATCTGGAAAAAGTCGGTTAGCTGCGTGTCAAGGCGTTAGAGCATGCACCTCGAACACGCTGCGGCGGGTCGTTTTTGCGACAGCCGACATGCGGGTTTGTGTGGAGACAAAAAGGCTTGACCCGTGAAATCTGAACGTGTGATGATTGTGCAACTGGTCTGACCAATTGTCCAATTCACGTTATCCCTGATCACACCATGCCCTTGCACACCGTGGCCCCGCAGCGCCTGTACCGCCAGATTGCCGAACAACTGCGGCAGCTGATGGTGTCGGGTGAATTTGCCTTGGGTTCGCGCCTGCCCGCTGAACGCGACCTGGCACTACAACTGGGCGTGAGTCGCCCTTCGGTGCGCGAAGCCCTGATCGCACTGGAGGTGCAAGGCATGATCGAAGTGCGCACAGGTTCGGGCATTTATGTGCGGCGCATTCAGCCCATGGTGTCTTCTTCCCCCCTGCCTGAAACTGACACCAACGCACCGGCCGACTGGGGGCCACTGGAGGTGATGAGTGCACGTTTGTTGATCGAAGCCGAAGTTGCAGCATTGGCCGCCACACACGCACAAAAATCCGACCTCAGAGCCATCAAGACAGGTTTACAGCAAATGAAACTCGAAGCGGCTCGCGACAAGGTGCCACGCGATGGCGACGAAGCCTTTCATGCGGCCATTGCCAAAGCCTGTGGCAACAGTGTGTTGCTCGACACCGTGCAGCGCTACTGGCAAGCCCGCAACGGCCCACTGTTTGAGCGCCTGGGCGATTATTTTGAACACCCGCAATCCTGGCAAGCCGCCATCACCGAACACGAACAGGTTTTGCAGGCCATTGAAACGCACGACGCCAGTGCCGCCCGCAAAGCCATGCAAAAGCATTTGAAACAAGCCCACAAAAGATACAGCGCGAGCTGGCGCCGCGCTCCTGCCCGTTAGCTGATCAGCTCGGGGTATGCAGTTTTTCGCGTCAGCATTTTTTACAAATCACGAGGAGACAACGATGAGCAAACGATTCACCCTGAAAACCCTGGCCGCCTTAGGCGCTGTGACCCTGGGCACTCTGCTGCTGAGTACCGGCGCACAGGCCCAACAAAAAATCAAATGGGCACACGTGTACGAAACATCAGAGCCCTACCACACCGACTCGGTCTGGGCCGCAGAAGAAATCAAAAAGCGCAGCAACGGTAAATTCGACATCCAGGTCTTCCCTGCCTCCACCCTGGGCAAGGAAACCGACATCAACCAAGGCCTGACCTTGGGCACGGTGGACATGATCATCAGCGGCACATCCTTTGCAGCCCGCACCTACCCTCGCTTTGGCATCGCCTACTACCCCTTCATCTTCCGTGACGCCGATCACTTGGTGGCCTATTCCAAGAGCCCCATCTTCCAGGAAATGGTGAACGACTACCGTGCCAAAACCGGCATCCAGGTCACCGCGTACACCTACTACGGCGCACGACACACCACCGCACAAAAAGCCTTCACCACCTGCGAAGGTATGAAGGGCCTGAAGATCCGCGTGCCCGATGTGCCCGCTTACACCGCCACACCCAAGTCGTGCGGTGCCAACCCCACCCCCATTGCTTTTGCCGAGGTGTACCTGGCCTTGCAAAACGGCACGGTTGATGCACAAGAGAATCCACTGACCACCATCGAAGCCAAGAAGTTCTACGAGGTGCAAAAAGCCATCATGCTCACGGGTCATATCGTAGATGGCTTGACGACCCAGATTGCGCCGCACCTGTGGAACAAACTGAGCGATGCCGAGAAAAAGATGTTCACCGAAGTGACGCAGGAAGCGGCGAATCGCTCGACCACCAAGATCAAAAAACGTGAAGCTGAACTGGTCGACGAGTTCAAGAAAAAAGGCCTGCAGATCGTGCAAGTCGACCGTAAGTCCTTCCAGGACGCCGTGCTGAAAAACGCCCCTCTGGAATCGATGGGCTACACCAAAGCCGACTTCGACAAGATCCAGGCAGCCAAATAAGGCGGCGACTCCAAGCCAGTCAGGCACATGCCTGGCTGGCTTTCTTTCCTGTATTCAAGGACTCCCCATGAGCGACCTTCCCGATCTGGATACCATGCCCAAAGTCATGGGCGACGATGGCCAGTTCCATGCCACCGACGACGAAGTCGATCTGTCGGGCACCCCCATTGAAGCTTGGGTGGCGCTGGCGTTTTTCTGGATGCTCGGCGCAACCGTCTTTTACCAGTTCATCACCCGCTATGTGATGAACAACTCGGCCTCGTGGACCGAAGAAATTGCCCGCTACATGCTGATCGCCACCGTGTTCACCGGCGCGACGATTGGCGTGGCCAAGAACAACCACATCCAAGTCGACTTCTTTTACCGCTTCATGCCCCAGTGGCTATCCCGTTTCATGGGCACATTGGTTGATGTGATGCGCATCGCCTTTTTTGCCGCCGCCACCGTGCTGACCGGTCAGATGATGGACAAGCTGGGCAGCTACAAGATGACCATCATCGATTTGCCCATGAACATCGTCTATGGCGTGGTCATGGCCGGTTTTTCCGCCATGTGCCTGCGCGCCATCTGGGTGGCACGTGTGCATTGGCAGCGTGGCTATACCGTGCTGCAACGCCCCGAGTCTGAAATGACCGACCGTTAAAACGCCTTTAGAAAGTTCCCCATGTTGAAGATCCTTTTTCTACTCCTCATGAGCGGCGGCATTCCGGTGGCGATTGCCATGGCGGGCGCATCCTTGCTCTATTTGTTTTTTGTCGAAAGCTCGCCGCCTTTTGTGGTGATTCACCGCATGGTCTCGGGCATCGACAGCTTTCCGCTCTTAGCCGTCCCCTTCTTCATCCTGGCCGGCAATCTGATGAACAACGCCGGCATCACCAACCGCATTTACAACTACGCGCTGGCCTTGGTGGGCTGGCTCAAGGGCGGCTTGGGTCACGTCAACGTGGTCGGCTCGGTCGTGTTCGCGGGCATGAGCGGCACCGCCATTGCCGACGCGGCCGGTCTGGGCACCATTGAGATCAAGGCCATGAAGGACCACGGTTACAGCACCGAGTTTGCGGTGGGCGTCACGGCGGCTTCGGCCACGCTGGGCCCCATCATTCCACCCAGCTTGCCCTTTGTGATCTACGGCATGATGGCCAATGTGTCGGTGGGCGCCTTGTTCTTGGCGGGCCTCTTGCCCGGCATCCTGATGGCGGTGCTGATGATGTTGACGGTCGCCTATTTCGCACACAAGAACGGCTGGGGGTCAGACGTCAAGTTCGAGTGGTCCAAAGTCATCAAAGCACTGGTCGAAACCGCGGTGGTAATCGGTTGGCCTCTGTCCATCTGGTGGTTGGTCACCGTCATGGGTACTCCACCACAAATCACCGTTTTTGCAGCTTTGCTTATCCTTTTCGCTGCCGATAAGTTTTTCAATTTCCAAGCAGTCTTGCCGATCATGACCCCCGTGCTGCTGATCGGTGGCATGACCACTGGCGTGTTCACACCCACTGAAGGTGCCATTGCCGCCTGCGTTTGGGCGATTGCACTGGGATTTTTCTGGTACCGAACACTCAACTTCAAGATGTTCGTGAAGATCTGCCTAGACACGGTCGAGACCACGGCCACCGTGCTGTTCATCGTGGCAGCAGCCAGTATTTTTGGCTGGATGCTCACCGCTACAGGAGTGACTTCGGCCATCAGCGAATGGGTGCTGGGCTTCACGCAAACGCCATGGATTTTCCTGTTGCTGGCCAACTTACTGATGCTGTTCGTCGGCTGCTTCCTCGAACCCACGGCGGCCATCACCATCCTCGTGCCCATCCTGGTGCCGATTTGCCAGAAGCTGGGCATTGACCTGGTGCACTTTGGTCTGGTCATGGTGCTGAACCTGATGATCGGCTTGCTGCACCCGCCGATGGGCATGGTGCTGTTTGTGCTGGCCCGCGTGGCCCGGCTGAGTGTGGAGGCAACCACCCGCGCCATCTTGCCTTGGCTCTTCCCCCTGTTGGGCAGCTTGGTCGTCATCACGTATGTCCCCAGCTTGGTACTGTGGTTGCCCAAGCAGTTCTATTGACCTTCAGCAACAGATCTTTCGCTCTGTCTCCAAACGATTGAAATCATGAACAATTCTTTCATTCGCCTGCATCCCGCCGATGACGTGGTCATTGCACGCGCCCAGCTCATGAGTGGCAGCAGCGTGGATGGCGTGGCCGTGCGTGGTCTGATTCCACCGGGCCACAAAGTCGCCACCCGCGCCATCGCCACAGGCGAACCCGTGCGCCGCTACAACCAGATCATTGGATTTGCGTACCAGGCCATTGCCCCGGGCGAGCATGTGCACACGCACAACCTCAACATGGGCGCAGACAAAGGCAACTTCGAACGCGACTACGCCATCGGGCAAGACGTTAAGCCAGAGCCAGAGCGCAAGCAGGCGACCTTCATGGGCTACAAGCGCAGCGACGGCCGTGTGGCCACGCGCAACTACATCGGCGTGCTCTCCAGCGTGAACTGCTCAGCCACGGCCGCACGCGCCATTGCGGACCACTTTTCCAAACGCAGCAACCCGGCAGCACTCGCCAACTTTCCGAATGTGGACGGCGTGGTCGCTTTGACCCACGGCACCGGCTGCGGCATGGACACCGAAGGCTTGGGTATCCAATTGCTGGAGCGCACGCTGGCCGGTTACGCCACACACGCCAACTTCTGGGGCGTGGTGGTGGTGGGCCTGGGCTGTGAAGCCAACCAACTCAACACTTGGCTGGCGCACAGCAGCCTGCGCGAGGGCGACACGCTCAAGGTCTTCAACATCCAGGACACCGGCGGCACGCGCCTCACCGTCGAAAAAGGCGTTGCCTTGATTGAAGAGATGCTGCCCCGCGCCAACGCCATCACCCGCGAGCCTTGCAGTGCCGAGCACATCACCGTGGGTTTGCAGTGCGGCGGGTCTGACGGCTATTCGGGCATCAGCGCCAACCCGGCGTTGGGCTCGGCGGTGGACCTGCTGGTGCAGCACGGCGGCACGGCCATCCTGAGCGAAACGCCTGAAATTTACGGTGCCGAACATTTGCTCACACGCCGCGCTGTCAAGCCCGAAGTGGCGCACAAACTGATCGAGCGCATCCGCTGGTGGGAAAACTACACCGCCAT
>JACCDW011825640.1_pt1 | contig 14002 bp, 19 predicted proteins | sample 7449781 | NCBI WGS metagenome assembly JACCDW01 (sample SAMN15323449, study PRJNA562643) | freshwater metagenome | isolation source: river surface water | place: USA:Blue River Watershed | collected 2017-08-18 | reverse complement strand
TGCGCCTGAACTTCAACCACCCCACCAAGTACCTGGCTTGGGTGGTGAAGGGCAGCGCCCACGGCCAGTACACCACCATCAACTCGGCCGATACCGCCAACATCCAGACCTGGCGCGAGGGTCTGGCTCCCCTGTCGGATGCCAAGCTGCAGCTGAACGGCCAGGACCGCTTCGCCGTGCGCAAGGGCTCTTACTTCAACCAGGTGCAGCCCTACCAGGGCCTGAACGCGTACTCCCCCGCCGGTGTGTACATGTACAGCTTCGCCCTGAAGCCCGCCGAGCACCAGCCCTCTGGCACGTGCAACTTCTCCCGTATCGACAACGCCACCCTGTCCCTGACCTACAAGACCGGCTCGGTGACCAACGACGATGCCGCCAACCTGACCAGCGAGAGCGCCACCTATGCTCGCGTGACCTCCCTGACCAACCTGAACATCTACGCCAAGAACTACAACGTGCTGCGCATCATGTCCGGCATGGGTGGCCTGGCCTACAGCAACTGATCGTACAAACACGATCGTCTGCACACCTTTTTCTTTGTTTCCGTTTTCGAGTTCGAAAAACGCTCGCCGAGCTTTTCGAATCCGAAAATTATGTGTAGTACATGCAATGAACGACGACGCGCCACCCCCACCGGTGACGCCGTGTGCGCTGGACAAAATCGATGAAGCCGACGCTGACCGTATCGTCAGAAACGCACGCACCGCCCTGAAACTCAGATTCGGTCTGTCCGACGCGGAACTCGACCGCATCGTCGCCTCGTCGATCGGAGACTTGACGCACCCAGTCGCCGCGACGACTCGCGCGTTTGGCGATTTGCGGTATTGCAAAGACGTGCAACGCAACCAGAAGGCGAGCGGACTGTACGCCGGCGTGATGTCGGTACATCTCGTGATCACGTTGACCATCCTTTACGGCATGATATTCGGCCGGACCTTGAGCCCGTACCTGGACAGGTTCTCGTGGGCCGCGATCATAGGCGCAACGGGGATCACGGTGTATCAACTGCGCAACCAGCTCGCGTTGCTGGGTAAGCTCGTGTGGTACGGCAGCGGTTCTTCCACCAGGGCCACGCTCATCCTGACCGCGGTGTCTCTGACCACGATGGTGCTCCGCGCGTTCGTCAAGAACAACCTCGGGGTGATTCTGCTCGTGGCCATCGTCGGTATGATGTCGAGCATCCGGATTTACTATTCCACCCATGCGACGCTGGAACCGGAGTCGCTGTACGTTGCCGCGGGCGCGGCGGCGCTCAATCGTATAATCACGGTGCGCAAACTTTCAGAAGCTCGGGCGTACTACAAAAACGCACAGATCAAAGCAGCCGAAGCCAGGAGGAAGGCCCGAACGACTGTCCCCGAAAATAATCTGCAACAGTAGCAAGCATGCCGAGAGCCGTTCCTTTGGACAGAATGGCAGCCAGAGCCCGTAGACGCGCCCGTGAGGAAGCGGCGGCTGCCGGTGTCGCCCCTCCTGCCTGGGCCGCCCCCGCCGCTTGCCCCGAAGGTAAGATCAGAAACCCCGCGACCGGGCGGTGCGTTGACGCGCGCGGCCCCACGGGTCGGACGATCCGCATGGCCGCGGGCAACACCAACATGACCCCGTGCCCCGCGGGATACACGAGAAACGCGGCCACGGGCCGGTGCGTCCGGGCTCGCGCCGCGGATGCCGCCCCGCGCGCGTGCCCCACCGGCATGATCAGAAACCCCGCGACCGGGCGGTGCGTCAAAACGACCGGCGCGATCGGCCGCCGCCTCGCAGCGGCTGCTGCCGCCGGCGCGAACCGCACCCCGAACCGCACCCCGAACCGGCCGAACCGCACCCCGTACGTGCCACCAGCGCCCGCGAGGACTAGGCGCCGCCGGACGGAACGCGAGCCCCGCCGCCGCCCGCCGACGGTCGCACCCATGAACGCCCTTCCGGAGCGCACCCCGAGCCCGGTGGTCGCGACGCCCACGACCCCCAGCCTGTCCAACCTAAACGCCCGGTGCTCGAACGACACCGACCCCGTGATGATGACCGAATTCAAAAACCTAAACCGCAACGAACTCAAGAGCATCGTTGCGATCGGTCGTGGCGCGAGGAAGCACTGTTACATGCTGGACAGCATCTACGGCGTGTACGCGACCGCGGTGCGGGACAACAACCCGGTCAAGGACCCCCTGGACCCGTCGTACGTTCTGTCGACCGCGGAAATCAAGACCATCGACCGTCTGATGAAGAAGCGGGACCCCGCGTACCGCCCGCCGCAGAGAACGCTAATGAACTACCGCGGGTACACCCTGGAGATCCGGCCCGACGGCGCGTTCTACCACCTGCTCGTGAACCGCCCCGGGCTGTCCACGGCCGACTTTGGGTACATCCCCGCCAACGTCGAGACCCGTAACACCGGGTCGGCGAACACGACGTCCGCGACCATGGTCACGGTCATCCGCGAGCTGTGGGACCAGCGCAGACTGCTGCGCACCATCGAACCGCTCCGCCCGCGCGGCGTGCACCTGTTCAAATCGAAGCGGTTCTGGAGCACCGATAAGATCAACAAGTTCCGGGCGCTGATGCGCGAACTGCAGCAGATCAGAGGCTGATCACCACGCCCTTGTACACGGCCCACGCGACGAGCGCCAGCACGATCAACCGGATGATGTCGCTGACGAACACGCACCGCAGGCGTTTCTTGCCGCAGAACGCGAGCGCGTTTTGGATCGCGGATTCCATGCTCGTGAAATTGTACCTCGACAGCCCGTTGTGCGTCCCGACGGTGTACACGTTCCGACAGCACGTCAACGAAGACGGCCAGTACCCCGCCCCGGCGGCGGCCACGAACGCGGTGTCCTTGTATGGCCCGTGGGGCGACGTGGCGCGCACCGGCTGCACGGGCAGCTGCAGCTGCCTCAGAAACTCGCGGGCGATGACGTCGTCGTCCGTGGCGTCTTTGGCGTGCTCGCGCAGCGTTTTTCCCGTCACCGGCGACGGCACGTCCCATTCCGTCGCCGCCACACTGAGCACCTTGTACCTCTCGTTTTCAAACGGCATGTCCATGTAGATCAGCCCCCACGGCGTCGATTTGAATCCGTCGTGGTCGAGGACGGGACGGTCCGTGTCAAAATGGAACGCGATGCTCCAGTACGGGGCGTATTTCGTCCGTTTCGCGAAGTCATCAAACCCCGTTTCCACGAGGTTTGATCGTTTCAAGACGGGCGTCAGCGTCGTCGGAGGCGTGGCAAACACCACGTTTTTCGCGTGAATCCTCTGCCCGCCCTCGAGCCGCACGCCGTACGCGGTGCCCTCGTCGTGGAGAATTTCCTCGACGTGCGCGCGTTCGATCATCGTCACGCCCTTTTGCACCAGGTGCCTTTTCCACACCTTGAAGAGGTGTTTGTCGTTCGCCCGCCGCGGCTCGTAAAACCCAAACACCGAGTGCTGGTCGAACCCGCTCAGGAATTCGTTCAGCGAGTACCGGGAGGCGTCCGCGCCGTCGCTGAACAGGCACACGGTGTTCAGGTACCGCATCGTGTTCTGCGAAAATCCGTTTTCGAGGCACCAGTCGCGCACAGACGTGTTTTTCCCGTATTTCGGGTCCAGAACGTACCTGCCGTACGCGACGGATACGGCGAGCATTTCCGACCACGTCAGCACGTTGAACCAACGCTTGCCGTCGATGTGTTCGGGAGAGAACACGTGCGGGCGAAACGTCTCGTGAAACGACGTGCCAATGTCCTCGAGCACCCGGGCGACGTTGACGTACGACCCGCTGTACACTCTGGGGCCGTGCTCCGCAAACAGCCCGCGCTGGCGGTGCACGCGATGGCACCCCCCGATCGTCCCGCGTTCGAGCAGGCACACGGTTCCAGGTAGGTACGTCGCGAGCGTCAGCCCCGCAGGTCCCCCACCGACGACGATCGTGTCAACGTACATTACTCTCTGGTTGGAAAAAAACGTTGACTCATGTCATGTGTTTTTCGGAAAGAGAGTCGTGGATCACGCTGGTCGCGTCGTGGTCGGGGTGCGCGGTCTTGTGGGCGTCGGGAGATCCGGCGTGGCGCGCGGTCGCGGTGTTTTTCGCGGTCGTCGGGTCCATGCAGCTGTGGGAAGCTCTGTTATGGCGCGAATCGCGGTGCACGAACACCAACGTGATGCTTTCCAGGGCGGGGGCGATAACAAACCACGCCGAACCGCTCGTGTACCTGGCAGCGTGCATGGCGTACGTGCGCCCGGTGTCCCCCGGCCTCGAAACGCTGGCGATCGGGACTGGCGTCGCGTACGCGGTCGCGTTTGCGGCGCGCACGATGGCGTTCTTGGCGCGCCCCGAAGAAGCGCAGTGCACGCTAGACGGCGGAAACGGGTTGGTGTGGGCGTGGAACGAGTACGGAAACGCAACGGTGCCGAGTTACGCGCTGTTTTTAGCGTCGCTGATGATCACGACGTACGCGTACCTTCCGCCCGGAATGAACGCTCTCGTGGGCATCCCTGTACTGACGAGTTTCTGGATCAGTCACGTGATTTACAAGAACACTGGCATGATCGGGAGCATGTGGTGCTTTTACGCCGCGATTCTCCCTTGGTTGTTCGTCGCCGTCAAATGATGAGCACCGGCATGCCCGTGCGGCGCGCGAGGTTTGCAAATTCGTGGACGTCGTCGGTGATCGCGCCGCTGTCCGTCACGCTGTTTTCGACGACGCTGCACACCAGCCCGGGGGCGTCAAACCTGAACATGGCCGTCATCGTGTCGGTGTGGAACCGGACGTCCCTCCAGTTCGATTCCACGTCGTACGTGGCGACGAGCTTTCCGGAGCGCCACGGCATGGACGCCCTGATGGTCAGGGACACGCCGGGCGCGCCGTGCATCCCCGGTGCACCCTCGATGTGCTCAAACGTCCAGCTCGGACCCAGAGCGCGCTCGAACGCGGCGATGATGTCGTCTCGCGGGAACTCGGAGTCCATCCAATCCGGCGTCGGCGTCGCGTAGTCCGTGTGCAGCCAGTGCTGGTTGTTCGGCCTCGTCCTGTACCTGTCGAGCAGCACGATGGCGGAGTCCTCCCACGCGCGAAACACTTGCGCCGCGGGGTTGTCGCCCGGGGGCGAGATCAGTTCGTCGTCCAGGATGCTCACGTGCTCCTTGAACGTGGGGTAGTTGTACGTGTACGTCAGTGGGAAGTTGCACATCGCCGTGCCGGACATGGGGCCGAGCAGGTCCATGGGTTCGATCCAAAACATCCCGGTGTCGTTTTCCACAAACCCGATGCGCGTCGGCGTCACGAAATCGTTGCGAAACGCCCACGGGCGCGTCGACACCCACCGCCCGAGCATCTGACCGTCTTTCTTTTTCAAGTCGATGCTGGAAATGCACGCCCCGAGCCAGATGCGTTCGGGAAACAGCGGGTCGTGTTTGGACTGGCCGTACGCGACGGACGCGTGCAGGTCCCCGGACACGGTCGAGCACGTACCGTGCAGCACGCCTTCCGTTAGCTTGACGAACGACCAGTCGGGCATGGTCGTGAACGCGATGACGGTTCCCTCGCTGTCGATGTTCTCCTGAGGAAAGTGGCCGTTTTCGTACAGCATGATGTCGTCGAGCTGCCTGATCATCGACCGCAGGAGCTGCGTCTTCAGCACGCACACCGCCCGGCGCACTTCCGTCCGAAACGTGTCGAGCTCGGTCTTCCGACGCTTCAGCAGTTCGGGTCGCACGGTGTTGGCCACGGTCGCCGACGACCGACAAAAGGACGCCAGGTCCTTGGACGCCAGCGTCTTGCCGACGCGCTCGATGATGTCGAGCGGCAGAACGTTCATGATGAAAAGGTGAAAAATGGTCTCGCGCGCCGGTTTTATACACTTGCGGGGAGATGCCACGTCATTGCGCCACGTCATCGCGCCACGTCATCTCCGCCACGTGTCCCTAAACAGCAAAAACATGACGACGATGGTCTGTATGAACACGAGCACGGCGACGACCTGAAACATCCGTATCACCGAGGCGAGTTTTTCGTCCGCGTACTTGGCGCACGGTTTGAGCACGGTTTCTTCGAACGCCAGTTTGGTTTCCTCGGACGACGCAAAGTTCCTGACCGCTTGCACGATGTCTCCGAGCATTTAAAAATAATTTCAAAAAAATTCTGCAAAATGGACTCCATCGCGATCATTCGAAAGAAGAACGTCGACGCCCGCGACCCGTATGCGCCAAAGACGTCGCGCGACGTGCTGATGGACGCCTCGGTCGTCGACGACCTGAGAACGTGGCTGCTCGAACCCGGGGGAGGGTGTGGCATCGCGACGGCGTGCGTCGGGGCGGGACTGTCGACACTCGTGCGGTTGCTCGTCCGCGAGCACGACTTTGATGCGATCTGGATCGTCACCGGGACGAAGCGGGCACAGGACGTGCTCAAGGACTCGGGGACGTTCGACGTCGCACCCACCGGGAGACGCAAGTTGATCGTGGTCGACGAATTCGATCCCGCTGACAGATTCACGTCGGTCGTGACAGAGTACTTCAAGTCCGGGGCACCCGTGAAACTGCTGTGTTTGGCGCACCCCGTTCGATCGTCCAAGCAGATGGAATTCGCGTCCAAGTGGAAAAAATTCCCGTTTCCCGAAGCGTCTGCGGGCGATATCGACGCCGCGCTGCGCAAGGCTGGGTTCACGCCGCGGGTGCGGTTTGAAGACGGCGACGTTCGCGCCGCGTTTCAGACGTGCGTCAACGGGGGCGCCCGGAAGGACCGGTTCCTCGAAGGTCTCGACATCGTCAACGAAGTCTTGTCCGGGAAAGGGGGGTCCGTCGCGGACGTTTTGCGGGACTACGCGGCGGACCCATCCGTCGCGTCCATGGGCGTGTTTGAAAATTACCACGCCGTGTCGAATCTCCAGACCGCCGCGGACATTTCCGATGCGTTTTCCGTGGCGGACACGATCGACACGGCCATGTACAAGACCCAAAACTGGGATCTGACAAACTTTCACGGCGCGTCGACCGTGGGCGTCGCGTCCGCAAAGCTCCGGAACAACGGCAAAACCATGCAGGCTCAGAAGTTCGGTACCGTTTGGAGCCGGATCTACAACGCCCGCTCCAAAATGAAGACCGTGGCAGACATAAACATGCGGAAGCTGTCGTGTGGCGAATCGGCGCTGTCGGTGGAAGATCTCGCGTATCAGAGACGGATACTGTTACATGGAAACCCCGGGTGTTTGGACAAGACTCGCGCCGCGATGCTGACAAAACTCGGCAACTACAAATTGAAACACTGAAGCTTGTGCAGCGCGGCTCGCACGTCGCGCTCGACGACGTCCGGATCGTTGGTGCCGTCTACGATTTCGTAAGGGATGTTTGCAAACCGCAGGAGCGTATCGTACGACTTTTCTATGCGTTCGAGGTATTCGACACTCACGTTTTCCTCGCACGCCCTGTTTCGCCTGACCATGCGGCGTTGGCACACGTCCGCGGGGACGTGGATGTACACGATGGCGTCCGGCTTCCAGCCTATGATGTCAAAGTACCTCTTGTACGTGTCCCATTCCGCGTCGGTCATCGTGCCGTCGTTGACGTGAATCTTGGTGAAGACCTCCCGGTTCGTGAGCGGACTGCGTTCCGTTATCGACACGCCGTCTGAAAATTCGTACTCCGCAAACGATGCAAGGACTTGGAGAGAAAACGGAAGGGCGTACGCACGAGGGTCTGCATAGAATTTATCCAGAAGCGTCCACTTCCCCAGTGGTTCGGGAAACACGCAATGGTCCGTGGACAGCCGCTTCACGACCGTGGACTTTCCGGACGAGATGTTTCCGTCGATAGCTACGATCATTTGCACACGAGGTCGGCTGGGGTTTAAACGTTCACGGAAAACGTGGTCAGATACAGCGCCGTCAGGAGGGCGGCGACGGTGGCGTGGACTAGCGTGCCCGCAAACGTCGGATTTCCGTCGTCGTTCAGAAACAGTCCACGGGAGAGCGTGTTCGTAACGGCGTACGCGCCCGGGGACCCGATCACGAGAAACACCAGACCGGCGAAGAGAGAGATTTGGACGATCGGGGAAATCATGTGTCTGGTTGTCCTATGGGTGTACATTTTTTTCGGATGCGTTTGTAATCTGAAACATAAATGTCTGGGGCGTTTATGACGGATAACGACGCCGGTGCGGACATGAACTCCACCCCGTTGTCCAAACTCCCACCACCCCCGATCATGTCGGATCAACCTTCCCTACCACAAGGCGCGACCTATCAGGACGTGCTCAAGAACGTGGAACTCAGCAGGTCGCGGCCCGTGCCCCCGTCCATGTCCGCGCCGATGCAAACGTCCGCGCTCGCGCTTCCCCAACCACAGCAGCAGGCACAAGCGATGCAATTCCAACAACCCCAATACGCCGAACAGCCCGTGTACGCCCCCCGCGCGCAACAGCGGCGTGCGCCGCGCCGTCGCGTCACCTTTGACGACGACGTCGTCGAGATTCCAGAGAAGAGCGAGCGTTTTACACTAAAGTCGATGCTCCCAGGACTGGCCGTCGCCGCGATCGTTTTCGTGGTGCTCTTCAAAATCGCCCCCATGATAGCGACGTCTTTCCCTTTTTCCGTCGACTCGGTCACTGGGAAATTCACGACGACCGGGCTGCTGCTCGTCTCGTTCCTCGCGGGCGGGTCGTTCTTGTTCGTCGACGAGATGGTCCTGAAAAAGTATGATTAATCGCTGCCGCCCGCCGTGCCGTCGTCTGAATCGTCTTCCAAAAACGAACACTGTTCCGCTTCGGTCGATGGCCAGCACTTGAGTTGTACGATTTTCCACCTCGACCCCCACACGTCGTCCGACGTCCAAGCGCCGGACAATTCCAGGATCGCCGAACAGCTCCGCGCGTCGAGAATATCAGCCGACAGTTTTCCGGCGTCGTCGAATACCAGCGTATCGGAAAACGCCATCACGGAAAACGTCGACGAATACACGGCGGACCTGACAGTTTTCCCCGTTTTCCACGGCCCGGACGCGTGGTCTTCGAGACGTCGCAACCATTCTTCGAATTCGCGGTGCACCGGGTCGAATTGTTTGAGCGTCATGCGAACTCGAAACACTCCCGGCGAATTTACGGTCACGTTACACGCACACTTTGGAGTCTGTACGACGATTTTTGTACCATTTGTTGTTTTCGCGACGATACTCGTCCCGTGTCCCCGTTTCCACGTCACGTTTTCCGGGTTCACGAGACGAAAGTCCATTACCAGAGGTTTGCGTGGATGTTTTTAAACTCTCGAATGTCTCGCACCCACACGACGCGCGGAGGGCTGCGAAACGACGCTGTTTTCGCGACCGAGCGGAACAGGTTTTCGTTGTTCAGCACCTTTGCCCGAGCGTACGCGTCTTCGAGACACTCGTCGATACGGTGACCGGAGGAGATGTCGTTGTCAAACGCCTCGTGAGGGTCTCCGCCACACCCGATCGCGACGTGTTCGTAGTCTAGACCCAGTTTTCTGGTCAGGACGTTTATCAGCGACACCGTGAAGTCGTCAAACTCGGTCGCGCGAGCCTTGACGAGTTCCACTGGGCACGCGTACACGCCGCTTTTCGAGAGCGAGCAAAAAAAGTTGAGCAACGTCGCGGGGTCGCAGTGCTTCGATACCGCCAGGCCGCACGTGTTGATGATTTTGTCTCTGTCGCTCGACGATACAGCGTCCACCGTCACGAGCGACAAAGGCGGCATGGTATGCGCGTCACGCGTTTCGTTAAACTTAAAGATATTTCTTCGCGCGTCATCACAACATGAGCGGCGTGCAGGCTTTCAACGACATGCTGAAGACGTTTCTCCAGGAACTCGCAGACGTGTTTCCCGAAGACAAGCAAATCAGCGGGTTTCTCGGCACGCTGGATGACATCGCCGCCCTGGACCCCAACCTGCCCATGAACGTTTTCATGAAGTCGATCGGACCGCACGCCAAGCAGATCGCGGCGCGCGACGAATCGGTGATGCAGACCCTAAGCTTCCCCGGCGCAGACATTGCAAAGCTCTGGAATTCCGGGATTTCCGACGCCACGAAGGACGCGATTTGGCAGTATCTCAACATGCTCCTGGTGGTGGCGACCACGGTGAGCTCCATTCCCCCCGATGTTCTCAAACAGATCGAATCCCTTGCCGGCGAGTACGCCGAGAAGATCGAGCGCGGCGAGGTGACGATGGACGTCGTCATGCGCGAGGCCATGAAAAAGCTCCAGGACATGAACCTCTCCGATGTGGAGGGGCTGGACTTGTCGGCGCTCACCGCGGGCCTCGGTCTTCCAAACCTGAACCTCGAGAGCCTCACAGGGATGCTCGGCGGGGACAACGCCGAACAGGACGTGCTCGCGATGCTGGAAGCGGCAAAGCCCCCTCAGAAGAAAAAAAAGTCTTCGAAAAAGTAATCTGTGTGCAAGGTAATGAGCGATCCAGCGTGGTACGATGACGTTGGCGTCTTGTACGAAAGATACGATGACTTTTTCCCGAGAGCAGACCACACGGACGCAGAGCGTCTCAATTCGTTCGTGAGGCTGGTGGCTTACGCGAGTCTGGCCGCGTTTCTGATGCGTCTCGACGTGAAATACCTCCTCATCGGCGTGGTCGTCATCGCGGGCGCGACCATGGCTTTTAAAAACTCGTCCACGTTCATGACGCGCCCCGAACCGTTTGCCAACGTCAAACCCGGGTCGGTGCAAAAGGCCAAGGCGAGGTGCTCGAGGTCGACACCGGAAAACCCGTACTCCAACATGACGATCGGCACGCTCGTGTCGGATCCCACGAGAGCCCCCGCGTGCTCGTACGACGACACCGGCGTCGCTTCTGAAATTCGACGCAATTTCAACAGGGGGTTGTACAGAAACCTGGAAGATGTGTACGAAGTCGAAAACTCCCAGAGACAGTTTTACACGATGCCGGTGACGACGTCTGCCCCCGACACGATCGCGTTTGCCGAGTTTCTGTACGGTAGCCGCGGGAAAACGTGTAAAGAACTCCCCGAAAAGTGCGAGCCGGCATTCGCCACGAGAAACTGAATCAAGTCTCGAATAGCTTTTTGAGGGACCAGGCGGCAACGACGATGGCTAGCCCGATGGTGATCAGCGCGTATACGCCCTGTGCGATGAACGCGATGGATCCTATGAACATGATCGCGTAGGTAGTTTTAGTCGCATCGAGCGTTTCCAAACGTTTTTTGATGGCCCGTATCGTCTTGGATACGGCGTCCGACATCGGAACGTTTAGAAACTCGAGCGGTAGTGCGGCTCCCGAAGGCTTGTCTTTGTTCATTTGCATTGCTTCACATTATTTTCACACACAAACGCATGAAGAGCAGAATTCCGTGCGACAAGACGCTAGAGACGTATGTCTCCATCGCCAAAGAGATCGTGGATCCATCTACGAAGTTTGTTGTTAAAAACGTAGATGGAAAGACGAGAATTGTAACGGAAAAAACGGACAGACCTACGGGTCACGCAAAGTCGTAGTTCACGGCGACATCGTTTTCGTATAGCGTAAAGGGCTCCATTTCGTCCTCCATGTCGTCCTCCATGTCGTCGTCCTCAAAGTCGTCTTCCATGTCGTCTTCGAAGTCGTCCTCCAGGTCGGAATCGTCCTCGAAGTCGTCCTCGAAGTCGTCCTCCATGTCGTCCTCCAGGTCGGAATCGTCGTCCTCGAAGTCTTCCTCGAAGTCTTCCTCCATGTCGAGCACTTGGTCCGCCTCGCCTAGACTCTCGTTGTCGTCCATGTCCTCGTCCTCGGCGTCATCGTCCTCGAAGTCGTCCTCCATGTCCTCGTCCTCAAAGTCTTCAAACTCGAAACTGTACCCATACGGGCTCGGGGCAGCGTACATGGCGCGTGACGCGCACGGGCTCGACCGCTTACCGAAAAAGATCATGTACAGCAGCACGGCGATCACAACCGCGATCACGATCCTGAACAACGTCTTATCGTCTGGGAGTTTCCACGGCATGTTACCTCATCGAATTATTTTTTTTTCAGTACTTGGACAGCCTTGTTCTTCCGGTACTCGCGGAATTGCTCTTCCGTCATCGGCGGACCGAACGTCACGCCGATGTCCTTGGCTTTTAGGTTGGACCAATCCGCACCGGACCAATCGATAGACTGGGATGCGTTCCTCATCGACGCCACTTGCTTGTCCCAGGCGAGCATCATCTCTTTTGCGAGCCGTTTGGTCTCATCGTCCGAACGTGTCGGTGGTGCGGGGTCTGACGGCGCGGCGGTGATAGTGGTCTGAGTGGTGTCTGAAGGCGCGGCGGCGGCGGTATTCGGAGTGGTGTCTGAAGGCATGGTGTTACATCCTACGCGTATCTTAAATGAATGATCATCGCAGTACGGTCCTCGATCCCACGCACCCCACGTAGTCGAACGGTCCGCTCACGGTGCTCTGGTTTTCAACGTCGGCCCACACCTGGTTTCCGTACAGCTGAACAAATCGTTTGTGGCCCGGGATAAACTTGCCGTCGTACACGCCGTCGAGAGCAAACGCCGATTTTTCAGACACGATGTCCGGATGCTTTTCCGCGATGCCGTCCACCACTTCGCGGCGCACAAACACTGCGTCGATCCAGTCCACGTCCTTGACGGTGGTGTACCCGTTGTCCTTCGGGAGGCCTTCGAGTTTCATGTTGTACACGTTACCGAGGTGGTTGATCGGTTCGCGGCCAATGGGTTGGTCCTTGACGTGATTCACGATTCGAACCCAGTCAACACCGGCGCGCGGCGACGGGGCGATGACGACGTTTTCCTTGGACGCAAACGCCTTGGTGGAAAAGACGCCAGCCACGAGCGTATTGTGCTTGATCGCAAACATGGCGGCGTACGACTTGTTCTGGTGGAGCGCGTTGAGGGCATCGTTGAGCGTCTCGAAGAATTCCAGTTCGGCGACGAAGGAACCGTCCTTGGCCGTCATCAATTCGATCTGGGCGTGCAGAATGGAAATGCAACACTGTAGGTGCATTTCCGCCCGCCCGTTGGTAATGATCGCAAACAGCACGCGGCTCGGTTCGGGCATCTCGGGTGCGCCGTCCGACATATCACTCGAGTCAACGCGCGAATGCTAAGCGGTTTGGAATCGCGTGCGAACGTCCCCGGAAAACATCTGTGTACCCGTGTGCATCAGCGGTGTCCTGAGGTCCACCCAAATGTCCCCACCGAGCTGCTGGTACCGCCGACAGAACGAATAGTCCTCGCTGAGGAACCGCTTCGTATCCGGGTCGATCATGCACGCAAACATGGCCACGTAATTGTCAACGTTTTGTCCCACGACGTCGTTCACGGCAAACAGTTCGTCCTTGTACACCTCGCGCATCTTCTCGAGGACGTGTCGTTTGATCATCAGGAACCCCGTGGCGGTGTCGAGCACTTTGATGAACCCGTCCGGCGTGGGCGTCTGCGGGGGCTTGATGTTGATGTTAAAGTCCAGACCCATCTGCCGAATGTCCTCCATCTCGCCGGCTCGCAGTTTTTCCTCGACCTTGGACCAATCGATCGACTTCTTCGGGTACACGCCCCCGACGACGTCCTTGTCAAAGTCCAGCAGTCGGAACACCGAATTCGGATCGAACCCGATGTCCGCGTCAATGAACAGAAAATGCGTAAACTTGCTGAATTTCAGAAACCGTTCCACCAGCACGTTGCGCGCGCGTTCGACGAGACTCTCGTTCCCGATGAAATCAATCTCGAGCTGAACACCCTTCCTCACACACAAAGCCTGAAGTGCGACGAGACTCGCGACGAACGAATTACCGACCTGACACCCATAGCACGGGGTCGCGAGGTAGATGCTTTTGGGGGTGTTGGTTTCCGTCTCGACGGGGCTACCAAACGGCAATTCGACGATTTCCGTCATGCTCGACCCTGTTGATACGTGTCCATAAGCGTTTAAGATTATTACATCATGTAAAGACATGGCTCAGTGGCAGTTTGTCGTTATGATCGTCTGCACTGCGATGACTCGGTACCTCGCTGGCGGGTACGGCGGGTATGGCGGGTACGGCGGGTACGGCGGGTACGGCGGG
>JACCDW010456297.1_pt1 | contig 14008 bp, 29 predicted proteins | sample 7449781 | NCBI WGS metagenome assembly JACCDW01 (sample SAMN15323449, study PRJNA562643) | freshwater metagenome | isolation source: river surface water | place: USA:Blue River Watershed | collected 2017-08-18 | reverse complement strand
GGGAGTGTGGGCGGGGTCGCGGTTGGTGGTCACCGAGACCTCCGGCCCGACTGCGGAAATCAACGGCGAAAGTAACACGGCGGCACAGTCCCCGCTTTACGTATGGAACAACGTCGAAAGCGGCTCGACATACTTCATCTCCTTCTACTCCGACGGGCAGCTCAACGCTCGGACGTTGCGCGGCTATATCAACTACCGCCGCGACAACGCGACGATGAACCTGACAACGGCCTCGGACTACCGTATCAAGAGAGTCCACGGGCCGTACACGAAGTCGGGGGAGATCTTCGATAAGGTGCGGGTACACGATGCGAGCATTATCGGGGCCGAGACGGGGCACTACCCGATGGTGCTGGCGCACGAGCTACAGGAGGCCTACCCGAGCGCGGTCGATGGCGAGAAGGACGCCGTGAATGAGGATGGCACCCCGAAGCTTCAGATGGTAAGCTATACCGCGTTGATTCCCTTGATGTTGGCAGAAATCAAATCCCTACGGGCGCGGGTTGCCGCGCTGGAGAGCTAACCGATGGCCCTGACGTATTGGTGGGAGTATCCCGCGTTCGATTGCTACCCCGACAAGGACGGGTACATCGACGTGGTGTTTACGATCCATTGGCGCTACAACGCCAAGGACGATGCGGGCCACTCGGCGGTCGTGTACTCGACGCAGGCCGTGAGCTATAAAGAGGGCGACCCGTTTGTCGCGTTCGCCGACCTGACCCCCGAGATTGTCACGGGATGGGTGACGACGGCGATGGGGCCGGAGAAGGTGGCCGAGCTTGACGCAAATCTGGCCGCGCAGATTGAGCAGCAAATCCACCCGTCGCAGGTCACCCTGCCCCCGCCGTGGCAGACCCCGACGCCGGCATAAGCAAACTGCAACGATTATGAAGCTGCATTTACTATCAATTCCGCATACTGTCACGCGCAAAGATTTCGCGCATTGTGCCTTCACGCAGAAGGTGTACAAGCTGCCGCGAATGCTCCGACCCTTGGGCTACGAGGTCATCCATTACGGGGTGGCGGGGTCGGATTCCGGGGCGAACTTTGACGTCGAGTTGATGGACCAAGACGAACACCTCGCGCTCTTGGGGCACCCGTATCACGCACAGGGCGCGGGGTTCTATGGCGACGATGCCAACTCGGAGTCCGGGCTGTATAAGCAGTGGAACCTCTACGCCCGCGAAGCCCTGAAGGAATACGTGCAACCCGGGGACTGCATTCTCCTCCCGTTCGGTCACGCTCACGCGGCGGCGATCCGTGGGTTGCCCGTCCTCTCGGCGGGGGCGTCGGCGATTGAGTCCGGTATCGGGTACTACGACACGTTGCTCCCGTGGCGCATCTACGAGAGCGAGGCCGTCCGGCACGGGTGTATGGCGAAGGAAAGTCGGCACGGGGTCACGGTCGAGAGCCAGCGGTTGGAGTTCGTGGTCCCCAATAGTTATGACGTGGACGAGTGGCCCGAGGGTCCGGGTGGGGACGAGGTGGTGTTCCTCGGGCGGTTGACCGAGGGGAAGGGCATCCGCATCATCTTGGACTTGGCGCGGATGCGGCCCGACCAGCGGTTTGCGATTGCCGGGCAGGGGGACATCTCGGTGTTCGGGAATGTGCCGTCGAACGTCCGGGTGTTGGGGCCGTTGACCGAGGAGCGGGCGGCGTACCTCGGGAACGCCAAGGCGATCATCGCGCCGAGCCGGTACGTCGAGCCGTTCTGCGGTGTCGTGGTCGAGGCGGCGTTGTGCGGGACGCCCGCAATCACGTCGAGCTTCGGGGCGTTCACGGAGACCGTGGCGCAGGATCGGACGGGGTTCCGGTGCCAGACGATGCGGGAGTTCTCGGACGCGTTGAATAAGGTCCGGCATATCAATCGCAAGGACGTGCGGGCGCGGGCGCGTCGGTTGTACGGGTTGCGCTCGGTTGCCAAGGCGTATGACGCGGTGTTCAAGGTGGTGCAGGAGCGGACGGCGGCGGGGGCGTTCCCGTCGGCGGGGTGGAATGCTTGACGGCTGTGTATTACTTTGTCGGTATGACTTGACCTCCGGGGGTTCACGATGTCGCAGGATAAATCGAGCGTGATGCTAGTGGTGGCGGGCTTCTTCGGATCGCTGATTGCGGTCGGCAAGGCGTCGCACGGCAACCTCCGCGACAACCTCCTTGCGGTCTCGGCGGGCACGTCGAGCGCCTACTTCCTCACCCCGGTGGTCTTCGAGGTCACGGGCGTGGCGGCGACCCAACAGACGATGAGCGCGATGGCGTTCTTGCTCGGGGTGCTCGGGCAGCGCGGGGTCGAGATTGTCATCGGCAAGGTGTTCCCCGAGACGAAGACGGAGGGCTGACCGATGCTGCAATCCCTCAATGCAATGGCGAATGCCCTGATCTGTCTCGGCGGGCTGGCGTTCTATGTGATGCTTTTCACGAAGATTGGGGATGGCGTCAAGCAGATTGACCGCTTCGGCAAGGCGAGCTACTACCTCATCAAGACGGCGCTCGCGCTCGTGATTACCGGCGCGTTGCTCAACCTCTTGCTGCTCACCACGCCGCCCTTCTCCGAGGTCGTGATGAATGTGGGCTTCGGCCTCATCTTCGCGTGGGCGGCGGTGTGGCACGGGGTCAAGCTCGGCGTGGTCACGGGGGTCAAGGCGATTGACCGCAAGACCGGCACCTTCCGCGCCGTCAAGTGAGCCGATCGTGAATCCCGCCCTCAAGCTCTCGCCGAACCACAACGCCCGGAAGCAGGACATCAAGCTCGTGGTCCTTCACGCGGACGCTGCGCCGACGGAGGCGTCGTGCCTCTCGTGGGTGCAGTCGAGCCAGTCGAAGGTGAGCTATCACATCCTCATCGGGCGGGACGGGACGATCTATCGCTGCGTTCCCGATGGGCGTCGGGCGTGGCACGCGGGCAAGGCCGAGTGGCAGGGAGAGAAGGACGTGAACGGCATCTCCCTCGGGCTCGCGTTTAGCAATATGAACGACGGCAAGGAGCCGCTCACGGAGGCGCAGAAGACGGCGGCGAAGCAGGTCATCGCGGCGTGGCGCAAGCTCTACGGGGCCATCGCGGTGACGACTCACGCCAAGGTCTCGCCGGGCCGGAAGACCGATCCCGAACTGGTGCCGGGCTTCGCGCTTGCGGATTACGTCTAGCCTCGGATGGGTGCTCGCCGTGGGACTCGTCACGCTTGGCGGGTTTTGCGCGGGCCAGCGCCGAGAGGTGGCGTGGCAACGGCAGGTCGATAGCCTCACCGTCAAGGTCCGCGACGCGGAGATGGCATTGAGCCTCGCCCGAGGCCGGACGGACTCGGTTGCCATCGCGGTCCGGCACGTGGCCCATCGGGTCCGTGAGGCCGTCGATAGCGCGAAGGGGACCACCGATACGGCTCGGGCCGTATTAGGCGATTCTACGGCAAGCCAGACCCGTTTACGGCTCACCCTCGCGGCGACGACCGCGGCCTCGGAACGGCTTCAGGCGCAGGTCTTGACATATGAGGCACAACTTGATACGCTCTTGACAGCGCATCTTGCCGAGCGTCAAGCCGCGGCGGGTCAGATTCGGGCAATGCAAGCGGTGATTGACGCACAAGCGGGGGCGCTGGAAGCAGGGCGCTGCTCGACCTTCTTCGGGCGGTGTCCGACCCGGTGGCAAGCGTTTGGAGCTGGGGTAGTGGTCGCCATCGCGGTCGCGGTGCTCTTGTGAGGGCGTGGGGTATGTCCTATTGTGTGCGCGTGTTTTGCCCGGAGTGTTTGGGCGAAAGTTCCGACCCGTCGAGTCCGGCCTGTGAGACCTGTATGTGTGGCGGGCATCTCGACATCAACCGCAACCCTGATGGGTCCGTTCCGTCGCATCACCCGGATGGCGCGGTGGTGCAGGAGTGGGTCGATCGCCTCCTTCCTCCCGAATGGGCGCACGACACGACCTCACCGCGTGGTCTGACCGCGAACTGAAGCGGCTCGCCGAACTCTCGGCCCAAGGCGCGTCGGCCTCGGAAACCACCGCCGCGTTGAACGCCGAGTTCCACAAGGGCGTCCCGATTCGCACCACCACGGCGGTGCAACTCAAGCGGGGCAAGCACGGCATCAAGGTCGCCGAGCGTCCGCGAGAGGTGCTCTCGCTCGCGCAACGGGAGCAAGCGGTCGAGCAGACCGCTGGGCCGGACGGGATTATCGCCCGAGCGAACGGCTCGCGCATCAAGACCGTGGCCGACCTCCTCGCGCACATCGAGGCTGACCTTGAGCGGTTCGACGTCGCCGAGAGTCAGGCGACCAAGTACGAGGTCGCAACAAAAGACCCGGAGACGGGCGAGGTGGCGACCACCGAGTTGCACCGCGTGTTCGTGAAGCTCAAGCCCAAGGCGGGGCCGACCCTCGAGGAGCGCGTCGAGGCCATCATCGCCGGGGCGTTCGCCGTGCGGAAGTCGCCGACGCGGGCGATCCCGAAGGGGACCGGGACGCGGGCCGACTTGCTCCAAGGGGTCGTCATCGCGGACCCGCATATCGCCAAGCTTGCGTGGGGTGAGGGGACCGGAAACTTGAGCTACGACACCAACCTCGCGGTCAAGGTCATCCGCGATGGGGTGGGCGCGTTGCTCGATGCGGGCCGGGAGCGGCGGGTCGGCACCAGACACCTGTGGCTTTTGGGCGACTACTTCCACCACGACGGGCAAGGGGCGACGACCAAGGGCACGGTCCTCGACTACGACACTCGCGTCCAGCAGATGCTCAAGCGGGGCGCGGACGTGTTGTGCGAGGTCATCGAGGCGAGCGCGTTGCAGGTGCCGACCAAGGTCATCTTGGTCCCCGGCAACCACGACCGGACACTCACGTGGGCGTTGCAGCGCATCTTGATTGCCGAGTTCCGTAAGGCAAGCGGGGTGACGATTGACGACTCCCCGACCACGACCAAGTACATCCAGCACGGGAAGACGCTCATCGGCTTGGACCACGGCGACAAGGGCAAGAAGCGGCTCGCCGAGGTGATGGCCGCACAATGCGCCGTGGAGTGGGGCCAGACGATTTACCGCGAGATGCATACGGGCCACTTGCACGGCAAGGCGGCGATCGAGACGTTCGGCGGGGTGACGGTGCGAACTCACGCGGCTTTGTGTCCCCCGGACCAGTACCACGCGGACGAGAAGTTCTCGGTCAGCCCTCGGATGATTGAGGGGTTCGTGTATCATTCGGGGGGGGCGTTGGTCGGCTCCGATGCGTGGAGTCCCGACCTTGGCAGCGCCCCACGCCGGGGGACGATATGATGGACGAGGATATCAAGTGCGTGGACTGGTCGCCGGTGCCGTGCGCTTATCGCAAGGCGGCGCGGGATCGGGGCGACTTCGGCTACCTCTGGGGGCTGGGCTGGGTCTGGTGGCGGGCCAAGGACGTGATGACCCCGTGGGACCGGTGCCCGTGGTGCGACGGCTGGCTCCCGACGATGGAGGCGCTTGTGTTGCGAGCGTTGACCCGTGGCAAGTAAGATGCCGAGTAAGCGGCGGTCGAACCCGTTCACGAACCGCAAGGCGTCGGTGAGCTTGCACCGGAACGGCTTGTCGATTGAGATCCAAGACGTAGGAGCGACGGACGCCGGGGTCGTGGCGAAGGAGTTGCTCGATATGATGCGGCAACTCACCGCGGCGGGGTATGACGAGCTGGTGCAGGACGCCGGGGCGTTGCACGGGGGCGGGTTCGAGACGCCTGACGAGGAGGGCATCGAGGACTGGAAGATGCCACCGGAGGCCAAGCGTCGGCGCATCGGGTTCTAGGGCTTGCGCTTTGGTGGGTTGCGTGTAGGTTAGGACGTGCAACGTCGTGAGAAGCGTTGCACCGTAGTCACAACTGACGGCCCCGGTAAGTATCCCCTTCCGCGTCTTGATTGACTCGGACTTCTCACAGGGGAGAACGCCGGGGCCTTCTTTTTCTTTATGAACTGGATCAGAGTAGCGGTCGCCATAGGCGACGACCCGGACGTGCACACGATTGCCTACCACCTCAATATCGACGCGGCTCACGCCGTTGGGTTACTGGTCTTGCTACTGACCAAGTTCCCAGAACACGCCGCGGATGGGAACCTGAAGGACATCCCGGACGGGTTGATTGAGCGATGGGCGGGGTGGTCGGGTGAGCGGGGGCAGTTCGCGGCGATGCTGCGGGCCATCTTTCTAAACGAGGACGGCATCTGGGAAGCGTGGGACAAGCATAACGGCAAGGCGTTAGAAAAGATGCACCGGGACCGGGAGCGTCTGCGGTTGTCGCGGGACTATCCTGCGACCGTCGCGCGACCGTCGCGCGACACTACCGGCGACCGTCGCGGGTACGGACGGACGGACGGACGAACTACTAGTGTGGGTGCGTTGCACCGTGTGGAAAACTACGCACCCGGTCACGTCAACCTGATGCCGACGAAGTTCTGCGCCGAATGTGGGGACGGGGTGCTGGCCGAGGTCGCGGGGTCGAAGCGCCCGGTCCAGACTCACGCGCCGGGGTGCGCAAATGTCTAACGCCGAATACCGGAAGTACCTCCGGTCCCCGAAGTGGAAGGCCCGCCGGCGGGAGATGATCGCGGCCCGGAACGGGCGGTGTGAGGTCTGCGGGTCCGGCTACAAGCTGCACCTCCACCACCTGACCTACGTCCGGCTGTTCGTCGAACTGGACACCGATTTGGCGGTGCTCTGCGACGAATGTCACGGGGCGGTCCACGGCAAGTGGGCGATATTCCGAAAGCGGGTCGCGGATCGGGCGGTAAAGGAGCAGCGGCTGCTGATTGAGGCGTGGCGCAAGAAGCTCCCGAGCCGAAAGCCTATCCCGGCACCGGAGCCGCGGCCCCCGCTCAAGGACTTGTACAGCGTGAAAGCGCAGACCAAAAGACGTAAGGCCTCACAAGAATGACGCTCGCCATCACCACCACGATCGGACAAGCTCACGAACACCGCGGTCGCCGTCTCATCCGGGACTTTGGCACCTTTACGCACTCGACCGCGCACTACTCGCCGCCCGATGTGCCCGCCACGCTCGATGCCGTGTACAGCCGAGACGGGGTACTGGTCGCCGTCGTCGAGGCCAAGACACGCATCAACTACGACCTGCCCAAGATCGCCAGCTATGGCTCGTACTTGGTCACCGAGGACAAGCTCACGACACTCCTCGCCACGAGTAAGGCGTTGGGCGTCCCGTCCTTCCTGCTGACCGAGTTGTCTGATGGGGCGCGGCTCTACTGGCCCATCGGTGACAAGGCCGGTCTCCCCGTGATTGGCTGGACGGTCGCGAGTAGCCGAACCCTCGCCACCTCGGTCGGCCCGGAGACCATCGTCCGGCGCAACGCCTACCTGCCGATGGCCGAGGCCCGTCGATGGGATACGACGAGGACTTGACAGGCGTATAGCCACCCCCTAGTCTTGATACACGCAGGCACACTCTCCCATCGGAGGTTGATATGCAGGTCGGTCAGGTGGTCAAGTTTCGCGAAGTGCTTGAGCCGAACGACGCGGTGGCGCGGTATGTCGTGCTTGAGGTGCTGGGTGATCGCGTGATGGTGAGCCCGATTCACGCCGCGTTCGATGGCTGGAAGATTCGCCCGGTGATGACGTACCGCGTGACCGATATGGTCTGATGATTGTTCTCGACTTATTTGCTGGCACCGGCAGTTCCACGGCTGCGTTCGAGCAGAACCACAAGGTCATCCGGGTCGAGCTTGACCGGCAGCATCAGGCCGAGTTGCATCAGGATGTCACGACGCTGACCGTGGAGCAGGTCATCGCGGTATGTGGTGGTCGGCCTGATTTTATCTGGGCTTCGCCGCCGTGTCAGGCGTTCTCGGTCGCAGCGATTGGCCGATACTGGTCCGAGGGTGGCTCTGATCCGAAGCCAAAGCATCCGAAGGCAATTGAGGCGCAACGGGTTGTTCGGGCGACGCTCGACCTGATTCACGCCCTGCGTCCCGCGTTCTGGTTGTTGGAGAATCCGAGGGGGATGCTACGGAAGTTGTTGATGATGGGATACTACGAGCGCCGGACGGTGACGTATTGCCGATATGGTGACGAAAGACAGAAACCGACGGACCTCTGGGGCGTGATGCCAGATTCGTGGATTCCACGTCCAACGTGTCGCGCCAAGATGAGCTGTCACCAAGCGGCACCGCGAGGGAGCAAGACGGGCACTCAAGGCCGCGTTGATGCCGTGGAACGGTCGAGGGTTCCGTTCGAGTTATCCCGCGAAATATGCGAACACGTCGAACGTGCCCTATCTCGCACTTGACAAGCGGCAAGCCGTCCCCTATCCTGTAGGCGTTGGCCCATCCTCTCATCGGAGGTAGCAATGCACGACCGCAACACGCTGGTGCAGGTCATCTACAACAAGCGGTTCGGGTTCCTCGCCGTCTTCGAGGACGGCTCGATCGCCGAGGCCAAGACGCTCCCCAATGGCAAGCGGACGTGGACGTTCGCCGAGAACATCTGGGACGAGGCGATGGCGAACGACCAGATGGCGAGGGTCAAGTGACCGACCTTATCAGCTACGCCACCTACTGCGCCATCAAGGACGGCGAGCTCGCCGCGGTGCAGGCCAACCTTGACGCGTTCCGGCGGTCCCTTGACTACCTCACGGCGGGGACGTGGGATGATGTGCCGGACGGCCTGACGGATGCCGAGCGGCAGCGCATTCAGCGAGCGGCGTTTGCCGCGATGAACGCAGACTTCGACTTTGGCGCGGCGAATCGCGCCTTTCAAGCGGCCCGCGACCGACTGGTCCGGGACTGACCCCGCACGACGGCGGGACACACTTACCGGGGACGCGTCCCCAAGGATCGGCAATGCAGAGCAAGGCACGGAAGGTGCAACTCGAGAACGCGGGCGACGAGGCCACGTTCACCGTCACGACCTGCCGGACGGTCGAGACGAAGTTCGGCGAGCGGATGGTGTTCGCCGGGACGGATGTGACTGGCGAGGCGGTGGAGACGCCGCTGATGCCGGAGGCGACGGCCACGAAGCAACTCGACCGGTTGGGCCTGACGCACGAGACGTGCGTTGGCGAGACCCTGCGGTTCTCTCGGGCGGCGAACCCGAGCGGCAAGCCCTACTGGAACATCGACGTAGCAAGCCCGAACGCAGCCCCGACCAAGCGGATGCCCGCTCCGACGACCGAGGTGGTTGGTACTCCGAAGGCGGGCAAGTCGGTCGGCGGCATCGCGGACGCCTACGCGAACCTCTGGGAGTCGATGGCGGCTCGTCTGGCGGTCTCGTGCGCGACGCATCAGGTGACGCTCACCGCCGAGGCGGTGCAGGCGGCGACGGCGACGGTCTGGATCGCGCTCCGCGACCACGGCTTGCAGGGGGTGACGGAGACCGCGAAGGCCGAACCCGCCCCGGCAATCAAGCACCCCGCGCCGAGCGGCAAGCGGCTCTCGGCCCCGGACGCCCCGCCTGATTACTCGAAGGTGCCGCCGCCGAGCGACTCCGACTTCACGGACGACCTCCCTTTTGACTAAGGGGGGAAAGCTATAAGCGCGAACACGGGGTTCGTGCTTTCCTCCCTAACGATTGACACAAGACATAATGCGCTGCGAACGCCAGAAGTGTCGGGCGGTGCTGGTGGAGCAGATTGACCGACTGGGGCGGGTGACGTACACCTGCCCTAGTTGTGCCCGCCGCGAGGCGGGGGTTTGCGCCGGATGCCCGGCCCCGATTGATGGGAAGGCCAAGAGTGCCAAGTGGTGCGCGAGGTGCCGAGTGCTTCAGCATCGGACGTACTGCGAGAAGTACCGGAAGCGCGACCTGAAGACGTATAACAAGAACGCCGCACGACGGGCACGGGAGCGGCGGGCACAGGTGAAAGCGACCCAACCGCAACGTCCGTGGCGGGAGATTGTGGAGGTGCGGACGGCAAGCCGGAACCGGAGCCTGACCCCGGCCCAACGCTCCGAGATCGCGAAGAAAGCGTGTGCGGCCCGCTGGCGGCGGTACTATCAGCGGCAGATGTTGGCGAAGATGCGGGAACAATCCACCACCCTCTCATCGGAGGCGTCACGAGATGCGTGACATCGAAGCCCGAATCGGTATTGAATCGCTCGACGAACTCCTCGACTTGCGCGGCAAGCTCGTCGCACAGGCCGCAAGTCTCTACGCCCTCTACGGCCCGTTCGGGACCGCGGAGCACCGCCGGAAGGTCTCGCTCGCGATGGCCGAGTTGCAGGTCCGGCGCGACCTGACGGACTCCGGCGAGAAGGCGACCGAGGGCAAGGTCGAGGCGATGAGCCGGACCCACCCGACCTACCTCACCTTCCTCGATACCCTCGAGGCGGGCCGGGCCGAATGGCTGATGACGGAGAACGCCATCCAGTCCATCACCGACCGCATCACTCGCGGGAACACCCTCTCGCGCTACGTCGCCTCGGAGCCCCGCTAATGGACGAGACCGAGATGTACGTCTACCGCAAGCGGCTCGCCGTGGACTTTGGGCTCTTCGCCGCAGAGACCGCGACCACGCACCCGCAACCCCTCGACGGCACCACGCAGAACGGGCAGATCCTCGCGCATCTTCGCGCCGGGCACGGCCTGACCTCGCTCGAGGCGTTGCAGATGTTCGGCTGCTCCCGCCTCGCCGCTCGAATCGCGGACCTGAAGGGCGCGGGCTATGCCATCACCTCGACGATGGTCACCCTGCCCAACGGCAAGCGGGTCGCCACCTACCGACTGGAGGGCTAATGGAGCGCGACAACTGGGAGCACAGCGGCATCGACGACTTCGCCGAGCGTCGGCGGAAAGTCTGCCGTCTCTGCGGTGACGATAAAGACGAAGACGCGACCACGTGCGAGACGTGCCGCGCCCAACCAGCGAGGATCAACGATGCCGATTGACGAGATGCCACCATATGCGTGGCTGTGCGTTTGTGGAACCGACAATCTGAACGTTTTGGTATGCACGCAATGCAAGGAAGAAATGGTGTCGGCAAAGCGGTACGATGCTTTCGCCGGATGGGCCTACTTGGTTTGTCTTGAGGAGCGCGAGCGAATCATTCGATTGCTGGATGATGATGTGCAGATCAATGGCAACGGCGCGATGATGATGGAGTACATTCGCTCCCTTATTCGAGGCACCAATGCCGATTGACGAGATTGAGTCCAAGCTGGCCGAACCGACGTGGCAAGAGCGGATTGCCGAGCGCATCCCGCTTGTGCCAATCGACCTGACCACGCAGCACCTCGGAAATCGCGTCATCTCGCGGTTCTTCCCCGAGCATTGGGCCAAGGTGCAACTCGCCCGACACACCGCCGAGCGGTACGGACGGCCCGCGTGAAGCGCACCCCCTTGAAGCGCAAGACCAAGCTCACGACCAAGACGAAGCCCAAGGCCAAGAAGCGCAGCACCGCGGACTTCGCTCGGGTGTACGGGTCGAAGGCGCGGGTCGCGTGGATCGCCGCCCAGCCGTGCGTGGCGTGTGGCCGGGGGCCGTGCGAGACGGCGCACATCAAGTCGGGCGGGATGGGCCGAAAGGCTGACTATACCGAGACGATCCCGCTCTGCTCGTCGTGCCATCGCTTGCAACACGCGAAGGGCTGGGGGGCACTTGGCTTCCCGGTCTCCAAGCTCGGCTACTTAGCCTACGTCACGCAGTTCAAGTACGCCCAAACCCGAGGGGAACCGCTTGACGATTGACCTCTGGCTCCCCGAGCCGCCAAGTGCCAACCGCTACTGGCGCATCGGCAATGGCCACGCCTATCTCTCCGCGGAGGCCAAGGCGTACAAGGCGCACCTCGCGGCAATCGCTCACGCGGTCACCAAGGGCCGCATCGCCTTCCCATCTGGCAAGCCCATCGCGGTGACGCTAGTTTGGTACCGCTCGGCCCGTCGCGGTGACTTGGATAACCGCGCCAAGGTCGCGCTGGATGCCTTGAACGGCATCGTGTGGGACGACGACGCACAGGTCGTCGAGTTGCATCTGTACCGGCAGGACCGCCCCAAAGACGGGGCTTTACATCTCACCGTAGAGGATCGCACCGTATGACCGACGTGACCATCGTTACGCCAGAACAGACCGGCTGGCTCACCGTGACCGAGGCCGCGAAGGTGCTCGGCGTGAGCCGTCAGCGCATCCACCAGCGCATCAAGAGCGGCACCATCGAGGCCCGTCAAGAGCCGTCGAGCCGCACCAAAACGGGGTTCTTCTGGGCCGTCCGGGTGGCCCCCGTCCCCGTAAGTGTTTGAGTTGTAAAGGATTAGGTGGGGACTTGACAGGCGTATAGTCCCCCCTATATTCCCCTGTGTCGGCAATGACGCCGACCTCCCATCGGAGACAAGGCAATGCGCGAGATTTACAAGCAACACGAGAACGGGCGGCACGGGCACATCCGGCAGTACGAGGGCCGCTGGCTGCTTCAGGTCTACGCTTCGGAGTCCCGCAAGCGTGGCGAGCCGATGGTTCAGCAGTTTTTCTTCGACACCTTGCAGGACGCCCGTTACACCCTTCGGCGCGAGTTGGCGCGGTAAGATGCCAATGACCCGTCAGCAACGTGTCGCGCAGGGATTGGTCGCCAAGCACGGCCTCATCAAGGCCCGCATCATCGCCGGATCACGTGGGCATCGTCATCTCTGCATCGCCCCCGCCCTTGAGAACCGCAAGGTGACCGAGTCCGACGTCTTCAAGTGGACCTTCTGGCATTGCGTCTCGTCCTCGCTCAACCAGATGGTCCGCGCCAATGCGTAAACCTCTCGGGGACGGGGAACTTGAACTCCTCTTCGTCATCGCCTTGGTCACGCTGTCGGCCCTCGGCATCCTCTGGCTCATTCGCTGATGCGCTGGCACCTTCTCGACGATGCGGGCCGGATCGTCCGCACCACGGACGCCCCCGACAAGACGACCGCCGCGGTCAAGCTCGGCCCCGGCCCTATCGTCTCCGAGGCGTCCTATCGGGCCGCACCCACCCGCCCAACCGCCAAGCCGGTCATCAATGCACGGCGCAAGGGCAACGGGCACGACCCGCTCCCGACGCTCCCACCGGGGCACCTCTACACCGACCAACTCGCCGACCGCCTCGGGGTCTCCCGGCAACGCGTCTTGGCCTACGCCCGCGCCATCGACCTCACCCCGGTGCAGCAGACCTCGACCGCCGGGGCACGGCTCCGCTACATCTGGACCCCCGAGCACATCGACGCGCTCACCGATCGCCACCGCTGGTACCACTCCACCGAACGCCGGACCGCGACCGCCGCCAAGCGTCGCCGCTCCTACCTCCTCACCTGTTCCCACCGCTACGCCGCCCGCATCGCGGCACGGAGACTCCAATGGCAAGCCCAGCACTCGTCACGCACCTCGTCGCCGTCGCCCTCGGTGTCATCGCCGGTGTCCTCCTGACCAAGCGCGTCGACGCCACCGACCTCGAGACCGCCCATCAAGAGGGCTACAACCTCGCCACCTACGAGGCCGGACTCCGCGCCAAGGCCCGAGGAGCCAAAGCCGCTGCGACCCGCCGGCAACGCAAGGCCGACCCGTGATGCGCCGCACCATCGACACGCTCTTGACCATCGCGCTCTTGCTTGCCACCCTTCCCCTGCTCCTCGTCCTCTCCCTCCTCCGCTCGTGGAGACGCACCGATGTCCGGCAAAGGTGACACCCCGCGCCCCCTCTCCGTCCCGCCCGAGACGTTCACCGGCAACTGGCAGAAAGCCTTCGGCCCCGCCATCGACGATGCCGTCGGCTACGACCCGAACCACTACACCCCGCTGACCGACAAGCCCGTCCGCGAAACCCTCGGCGATCCCGAGGAATAGCGCGTCACTGACTTGCTAGGTGGTGGGGTGTAACCGTCCCGGTTCGCATAACGCCGGTCGCCACTGCACTCGTAAGGCCGACGAGGGCGTACACTCCTCCGAGCATACCACCGCCCGTTGACTCGACCTCGCACCACCTAGCAAGTTGACGCCTGCCTAACTTGTTATAGCTTGACTAATATGCCATTCCCGAAAGGACGACCCCGGCCACCGGGCGCAGGCCGCAAGAAGGGCACCCCCAACAAGGCCACCAAGACCGTGCG
>JACCDW011952468.1_pt1 | contig 14013 bp, 13 predicted proteins | sample 7449781 | NCBI WGS metagenome assembly JACCDW01 (sample SAMN15323449, study PRJNA562643) | freshwater metagenome | isolation source: river surface water | place: USA:Blue River Watershed | collected 2017-08-18 | reverse complement strand
TCTGTCATTGTTGAAATAAAAAATAGAAATACAAGAAAGATTGTTTTTCGCATGAGTGCAAATTTCACTTATTTTAATGAATATTTGAAAATAAAGAAAATGAGTTTTTTTGATTATCTTTGATTTTATGAAAACAAAAGGAATATTTTTTATTTTCTCAATGGTGTTGTGCTCATTGATGATACCAACAATTTCATCTTGCAAAAAGGATGAGGCCCCAAAAAACAATGATACTCTTACAAAAGACACTACCAATCAAACAACATACATGGAAAAGATGTTTGAACTATATGTGTTGAATTCTGCCAACGTCATTACCTTGGCCGTTGATAGCTCTGGTAATAACATCACCCAACAATATTTGGATGAAACGATTTATTTGAGGAAGAATACATATTATGATGGTCCTTTAGAGATTTTTGCTGGAGGTACAAAATACACTGGTACATGGAAATCAAATTCAGATTATTCAACATTAACATTGAAAATTGAAGGTCGACCAGAATTTGCTTTTTTTGAAAGTCCTTGGAGATTTACATACAAATCGCTTACATTACTAAAGTTAGCGCCGATTGCAAATCCAGGTCAAAAAGCCTTGCACCTAGAGAAAAAGTAATTAATCTTCTTCGTCTCTTTCAATAACAACCGTTTTTCTCACGGTTTTTCTTTTCGTTGGATCGAAATATTCTTCAGTTTTTAAGCCCAATTGCCAAGGGTGACGGTTATTGTCTCTAAAAACAACTCTTACCGAAATTGAGGCGTGGTGGTATCCGTTTGAAAGAATGTTGTATTGGCCGCCAATTCTAAGTCTTCCTTGTCCTAAAGAAGCGCCAGCGCTTGTAACAATGAGTCTGTACTCATTGATGCCAGTGAAAAAGAATTCTCTATATCGCTTAGATCTAAAGCCGTTGTTTGGGTCGAGTGGTTTTTCGTCTATCAATGCAGTCACGAAGCCATTGTCGCTCATTCCTGATTTACTTGCAATGTAGCTCATGCCACCCCAAACTTCAACTCTATGAAACGATTTACCAATATTGACACCGTAACGGAGTGTTCTAGAATAAAAATCAACCCTGTCCAAGCTGTTTTTAAATTTTACAGTGTATCCATTTGCCGAATAGTCTTGATAAAGTTTTGCTTGTTCCGTGTTTAAGAAAACACCTTGAGAGTGGTCTGAAAGTTCAATGGATGGTGTGAAATGCCAACCCCTTACATGGATTCCTTGAAACCAATATAAGATGTCGTGGGCAAAATAAAGGTTATAATATCTTGTTGAAAGTCTCGATGAGTTGCCATTTTCTGTTGTTGGATCTCGGTCGTATTTGACAAATGTCCCTGCAAATTCAAAAGCGTAACCAGGTGCCCAATGTAAAATGAAATTGTACGTAGGTGCAACCGTTTTATTCACTCCTAAATCATCCAAATTGGGTAAATACCATTGCACACTGTCTCTCCCATTAAATGGACTATTTAAAGGAGAACCAAAAGAATCATTCAATGTAAATAAAATTCGATTGTTAAAATTCACATTGGGCAATTCAGATGCTCTGGTTGTGCGAGGTAAACCGTTAATAAATGTGATGTTCTTCTTAAAAGCATTCAGTTCAGTATAATCTCGCTCATTGAATGCACTTGGCAATTTCGCTGGCATTCCAGCCCTTAATTCAAGCGACCAAGCTCCGCTGTATAAAATTTGTGCCCCAGCGAATGTATTCAATGAATGTCCCACAACATAACTGTTGAAGAAATCTTTGGCATATAATTCTGAGTATTTGGTATAAAATTGATGAATTACACCTAGCTGTTTAAATTGATTAAATACGCCTTGTGCTGTTAATGGATTGAGTTTTGAGTTCAACGCCAAAGAGAATACGAATATAAGTTTGATTAAAGTACGCAATGTTCAAGGGGCTAAAACAATTCAAAGATAATAGAAACAATTGTAAAATTTATTCATTCTCAATAATCATATTATCATTGTATCTTTGTATTTATGGAAGAAGTATTCGTGAATAAAGTCGCTAACAGTGGAATTGAAACGATCAATTTAGAGGATTATTTTCCTGTTGGAGAGAGGGTAGCAATAGATGTTAAAGAATTGTTATTCATGGGGTTAGTTTTGAAAGAAAAAGATTTTAGAGAATGGATTAAAACCAATAATTGGGAACAATATTTGCAAAAATTTGTCGCAATTTATTGTTCTTCCGATGCCATTGTTCCTACATGGGCCTATATGTTAATTTCAACCAAATTGTCGGGAATTGCCAAAAAAGTTGTTTTCGGTGATTTGAATGCATTGGAAACAGCACTTTGGGAATCGTCACTAGATCATTTAAAGATTGAGGATTATAAAGATAAAAAAGTAGTGATTAAGGGATGTGGCGATTTGCCAGTTTCAGCGGCGGCATACACCAACATTTCAAGTAAACTCGTGCCTGTGGTACAAAGTTTAATGTATGGTGAACCATGCAGCACGGTTCCTGTTTTCAAAAGAAAAACTGTTTAATCAATATAAGTTACTTTGATTGTGTTTGTGCGCTGTTTTTTGTGAATTGGCATACTTGCACAATTAATTACACAGTCTCCCTCAATTGCAATTTTTTCATTTTTCAGGATATCAATTACATCTTGGAACGTTTCGTCGGTACTTACAAATTTATCGTAATAGAAACCTCTCACTCCCCAAACTAAGTTGAGAGTATTCAAAAGTTCTCTGTTGTCGGTGAAAATATAAATACTGGATTCTGGTCTGTAACTCGCAACTTTAAATCCGGTATATCCACTTTTTGTCATTGCAATAATTGCTTTTGCTTTTAAATGGTCGCTCATTCTCACAGCTGTGAAACAAATTTCATCACTTGCAAAAGATGGAGACGAGGCATCAGGTTTAACCCCTTTGTAATAGGCTCTGCGGTCAGATTCAATATCTGAAATAATAGACCCCATGATTTCAATGACCTTACACGGATATTTGCCTACCGAAGTTTCAGCTGATAACATTACGGCATCTGCGCCATCCAAAACAGCATTTGCAACATCTGTAATTTCAGCCCTAGTTGGCATGCTATCGGTGATCATACTTTCCATCATTTGTGTAGCAATTATCACAGGTTTTGCGGCCAAAATGCATTTTTCTACAATTGATTTTTGAATGAGAGGGACTTTTTGAAGAGGAACTTCTACGCCCAAATCACCACGAGCCACCATAATGGCATCGGTTACTTTTATGATACTGTCGATATTTTCAACAGCTTCGGGCTTTTCAATTTTGGCAATAACTTTAGTATGTTTTCCTTTAGATGCAATGATTTCTTTTAAAGCAATAATATCTTCAGCATTTCTCACAAATGAGAGTGCCACCCAATCCACATTTTTTTCTAATCCAAATTCTAGGTCAATAAGGTCTTTTTCAGTTAAACATGGAATGGTTACTTTTGTGTTGGGTAAGTTAAATCCCTTATTTGAAGTTAATACACCACCTGCAACAACTTTAGCTTGAAGATGTTGAGCGTCAATTATTTTTTCAATAACCAATTCAGATTTACCATCGTTTAAAAGAATTCTTTCGCCTGGCTTCGCATCTAGGGGAAGTCTTTCATAACTCACATAAAGTTTATCAACGGTGCTGATACATTCAATTGTAGTGACTATAATTGATTCACCATCAACCAAATGAATTTCACCATCTACTTTACCGATGCGTAATTTAGGGCCTTGAAGATCTTGTAATAGGGCAATATGACTACCGAGTTTTTGATTGATTTTTCTAACTCTTTCAATAACTTCGTTGTGAATTTCGTGAGCGCCATGTGAGAAATTTAGTCGGCAAACATCAACGCCGGCTCTAATAATTTTCTCAAGCATTTCTTCACTGCTCGTTGCTGGACCAATTGTTGCAACAATTTTTGTTTTGTTAAAGTTCTCGTTGTACATATATGTTTGTTACAAATGACTCAGCCTGTAAATCCAATGAAATTTTTCAGATAACTCTTCAGGGAAAACATAAGCCATTTGAATTTTATCAATTGCCTTTAGTTGTTCCAGCCATTGGTCAAAGTTAGGCATTAGTTCTTGATCTCCTATCAAAATCCAATAATCTGGCGTTGGTTTTCCTGAAAATAATTTCCCTGTGGTGCCTGAATTTTGCAAAATCCACATGTTTGAAATCGTTTCTGAACCCTCAAAATAGTATTCTAGGTGCTGAGAAATTCTATTTTGCGACAAATTTATCTCAAAAGTTTTAGGTTCGCATATAAAATTTGTAGAAAAAGTGTCATCGAGACACCAAGCCAGCAAATATGGGCTTATATTGCTATGCACAGCGATGATTTTGAAGTCATTTACACTGGGCGTAATGGTCGATTTGTAACGTTTGGTAGACAAAATTTTCACTACAAAAATAATTTTTCCTTCGCATATCAAATAAAAAATGTTTCTTTGTAGCGCAAAACAACATTACACTATCATGTCAGAAATTGCAGAAAAAGTAAAAGCCATTATCGTAGATAAGTTAGGCGTAGATGAAGCGGACGTAGTCACCGACGCTAGTTTCACCAATGATTTGGGTGCGGACTCATTAGACACAGTAGAATTGATCATGGAATTCGAAAAAGAATTCGACATCAGTATTCCCGATGATCAAGCAGAAAAAATCCAAACAGTAGGGGAAGCTGTTCGTTACATCGAAGAAAACAAAAACTAATTTATGCAACTCCGGAGAGTTGTTGTAACTGGACTGGGTGCTATTACACCCATCGGAAATACTCTTAATGAGTATTGGAATGCACTAGTAGCAGGTACTAGTGGCGCTGGGCTAATTACCCATTTTGATACGAGTAGATATAAAGTCAAGTTTGCTTGTGAGGTCAAAAATTTTGATCCTACAAACTTTATTGACCGAAAAGAAGCTCGTAAAATGGATCCATTTGCTCAGTACGCCATGGTGGCTGCAGATGAAGCTATTTTAGATAGCGGAATCTTACAACAAACGCATAACCTCGATCGTATTGGGGTTATCTGGGGTGCTGGAATTGGTGGACTTTCCACCTTCTTCAGTGAAATTGTAGATTATGCTAAGGGCGATGGCAATCCACGCTTTTCGCCCTTTTTCATTCCTAAGATGATTATCGACATTGCTGCTGGGTACATTTCGATGAAACACAACCTGAGAGGTCCCAATTATGGTACTGTTTCAGCTTGTGCTTCTTCAACCCATGCTTTGATTGATGCATTTAACCTAATTCGACTTGGGAAGGCTGATGCCATTGTTGCTGGAGGATCAGAAGCTTGTGTGAATGAACCATCTGTTGGTGGTTTCTCTAACATGAAAGCTTTATCGGAAAGAAATGATGATATCTTGACCGCTTCTAGGCCGTTCGACAAAGACCGCGATGGTTTTGTTATGGGGGAAGGTGGTGCTTGTTTGATCCTTGAAGATCTTGAGCATGCCAAAGCCCGTGGCGCTAAAATCTATGCTGAAATTGTAGGTGGTGGAATGACAGCCGATGCTTATCACTTAACTGCTCCTCACCCAGAAGGGTTAGGTGCCAAGAATGTGATGTTTGCAGCCCTTTCTGATGCAGGAATGACAACCGCCGATATTGATTATATCAATGTTCACGGTACAAGTACTCCTCTAGGTGATATTGCTGAAACTAAGGCTATTAAATCGGTCTTCGGTGAGCATGTCTATAACCTGAACATCAGCAGTACAAAAAGCCAAACAGGTCATCTACTTGGTGGCGCCGGTGCTGTGGAATCTGTTGCGAGCGTTTTAGCAGTCTACAATGACATTGTTCCCCCAACAATCAATCACTTTACAGATGATCCAGAGATCGACCAAAAATTAAACCTTACCTTTAATGTTGCTCAGAAACGTGTAGTGAATGCTGCATTAAGCAATACTTTTGGTTTTGGTGGTCATAATGCCTCTGTGATCTTCAAAAAATACAACGGATAATTTTTATTTGATTGAAGAATCTTTTTAAAAGATCCCCACATCATATTAAAAATTTGAGACGGAAAATCTATCTCATTACAGGGATAAATCCGTTACGCCTTTCCATCTATCGCGAAGCGTTAAGGCACAGCTCGGCAGCAGATGCTGCCCTTTCTGATAACCTTTTCGCTCCGCGAACTTTGGATAATGAACGACTCGAATTCCTCGGCGATGCAATTCTTGATTCCGTTGTTGCCGAACTACTCTTTAACCGTTTTCCTTACAAAGACGAGGGGTTCCTCACTGAAATGCGTACGCGTATTGTCAATCGTGAACAAATGGGTATGTTGGCTCACCGACTCGGTCTAGTTGATGTGATGGAAATGAAACCAGAACTTCAAAAAAATCATACTGCTCTCCGCACGATTGGAGGCAATGCCCTCGAAGCCCTTATTGGAGCAATTTATCTCGATAAAGGCTACAAATCGGCTTCTAAATTCATTCACAAACGTTTGGTTGGTCAATATTTAGATATCGATAAATTGATGCTCACAACGGTGAGCTACAAGGCTGTCTTTATGAAGTGGATCCAAAAGAACCAAAAGAAGCTCGAATGGAACAATGAAGTTGAAGGAAATGGCAAAAACGATAACCACGTAGTCACAATGGTGGTCGACGATGAATCATGGTTCACCGAAATCAATAAAAGCCGTAAGAAAGCAGAAGAACTCTGCTGCGAAAAAGCTTGCCGAAAGTTAGAATTAGTCTAACTTGTTACATTTCTCCTTGATTATCTGTAAGTTCCTCATTCCCTGCGGGCACATAGATCACTTGGTCAACTTGCTTTGCAAAAGTGCACCACTCACATTTTCCACAACCTTCCATGAAACTCAAATCTTGGAGCTTTTCATTCGCCTTCAATACAATTGATTTGATGTATTCAAAATCTTGATTTGAAAAATAAATTTCAAACTCAGGAAAATGTCCCTCATGATTCATTTCCAATGATTCGATTACCCCATGTCTTGATTTCCAATTTTTATTCCCATGGGCCTCATTGATCATCATTGTATACAACCCAATTTGAAACCAATAGGATGGGGGGAAGTTTCCTTTATCGATACTTTGCTGGTTTGGTGATTTAGATTTTTTCTCCGACTTGTCAATTTTACTCGTTTTATAGTCGAAAACGGAGATGTCATTTCCATCAAATACCATTTTATCTAAATTTCCAGTGATAGAAATACCTTCAATTTTTGTGTTGATGCTAAATTCTGTCTCAATTTTTTGATATGATTGATATTGGTCAAGTTTTTGTTTCCAAAATCGTGGTAAAATCATTTTCCCTTGTTCCAATTTGAGTTCAAATTGCTTTTCTGTAAAACCAGCCCTTAATTTCATCATTTCGTATTCAAAGTGTTTCGAAACTTGGTCTGCTGTCATCCAGAACTTTTTATTGACCCCATTTACAACAAATTCTCTTAAAGTGGCATGCATCGCGGTACCGTATGCACCATATTGGTTTGGGGCAGAAGGCACGCGTAAAATTCGATTGAAATAAAACTCTATCCCGCATTTTAAAATTGTTTCAATAGAAGTGGGTGAAAAAATCAAGTGTTCAATTTTGCTTTTGAGCCAATCCTTTTTATCAATGTCTAATTTCGGTTTTGTGGTACTTTCCAAATATTTTTGCTGCGCCCAAAGTAGTTTTTCCGAGGGAATTGAACTTGGTTTAATTGGGAGTGCTTTTTCTCCACTCACCTCCAAAACAAAAGTTGATGGCAATATTTCTGAAGCTTTAGAATTGATTTTATATTGACAATAGCTGATATTCAATGTCTTCTTTGCTCGTGTCATGGCTACATAAAACAAACGCCTTCTTTCTTCAAATGAGTCAACAACTGAAATTTCATTTTGAATCACCTTATTATTTCCTAAAATGAGCTTACGCACTTGGAAAGGCAATCCATTTCTATCATCATTTTCCCACTCATCTCCATTTGCACGTATAATGAATACATGCTCAAATTCTAATCCTTTTGAACCGTGGGCGGTTAATAATTGAACACCTTTGCTGTTTCCAATTCGTTTTTCAAGAAAAACAGGGATCATATTTGCATCCATTTTATAGAACATGTTCATCATTTCCCTCAAAGAAATAAATGGAACTCTTGAGTTTTGCTGATTCGCAAATTCCATAAAGCTATGCAAGACTTCCATGGTCCAGCCATTGTCTTCTTTTTTCAACGCATGCGCCAAAAAACCACCTTCGCTATAAATGCGTTGAATGAGATTCGGAACATTTTCTGTAGTGGCAATTTTGATCCATTTCTCAACATTGTTCCATAACAAAGAAATTGATTTTACGGCCTCTTCACCGTAAATGTCTGAGGCATTTGGCATTTTTAAAATGTTTCCAAAATGTTCTCTCCAGCTGTAAGTTTGATTTTGATATTCTCGATCGCGTTTGATGCGATAAATCTCAGTTGATATCTGATTTAATGTAAACGTAGGGATCGTATATAAATCGCTGAGCAATATTCTATAAAGCAAATATTCCCCGGAATTTGCCAAGTTTGACTCTTGCGACAAATAATTGAGCCATTGCAACAATTGTTTTACAATGGGTTCTTGAAGAATATTAATGGCTCTATTCAATACAAATGGAATGCCTTTTTCTTGAAATAAACTTACAATGGTATCGGCATGTTTGTGTTTGCTATATAAAATTGCTATATCACTCGGCTCTATACCTGCTTGAATCTTAGAATCAATCTCCTCAACAATGCCAACAGATTCGTGAAATTCATTTAAATAAGGTTTAAAAGAAGTCTCAATTTGTGCGAAGTTCTTATTCTCGCCACTACTAATAAGATCTTTACTAAGTCCCTCAATAGTATTCACCAAACGACTTGTATTCTTTTCAATGAGTTGGCAACTGTCGTTGAGAATTGGCTGGCTACTTCTATAGTTTTGGGTAAGTACAATGGTTTTTATATTCGCACTGTACTTTTCCTTGAACGTCAACATATTGCTCACTTTTGCACCTTGGAAGGCATAAATGCTTTGGTCGTCATCGCCAACTACAAAACAATTTGGGCTGTCTTCCCAATAATCGATGAGCGAATAGAGAATTTCATTTTGAATTCCGCTGGTATCTTGATATTCATCAACCAAAACATAGTGGTATTTTTCTTGAACCAACAGTTTTAATTCTTCATCGGTTTTTAATTTTTCATTCACCCAATAAAGCATATCGGAGAATTCATAGACTCCTTTTTCGATTTTGAGGGACTTATACCTGTCGAATAATTTTGCTGCTTCAGTGAGTTTGGTCCAGGCGTCAGCTAATTTTTTACGATCTGATTCTTTGATATCTCCTACTTGAAATTCTTTGAATTTGCGTTTGTAAACTAAATCTGGGAATTGAAGTTTGAAAATATCATCTTCTTTTAAGTAATTGATCCACAATTCAAAAGTTTCTGGAGTGTAACCTTCTGATTCCATTAAACTCCATATTTTTACAAGTTGAGACCTTAAAGTTGCCGCGTCGTCGGAATATGTTTTAATGGGTGAATTTTCGTGAATCTCTTCAATGATTTGTTGAATGATGTCAATTCTCTCCAAATCGTCCATCACCCGCATTTCGCGTTTGCTGAATTTCTCTGGAAAGTCTTTAATAACCTTATTACATAATCCATGAAAGGTATGAATGTTCACTTTGAAAGCATCACTACCCATAAATTGACTTAACCTTTGTTGCATGGCAGTGGCACCAGCTTCAGTATAGGTTAAGCATAAAATATTTTCTGGTGCCGTGTCGGTATTCAGAATGTTTAAAATTCGGGTGGCTAAGATTTGGGTTTTTCCAGTTCCTGGTCCTGCAATTACCATGACAGGGCCTTCGAGGTGTTCAACAGCTTCTTTTTGTTGTTTGTTTAAACCATTAAATAGCGTTTCAAATGAATTCATACTTCAATAAATATAACTAAAAAAAATGAAAATTCAAAATTATTGATGTTTTTAACCCCAAAGTTTGCCATTTCAGAAATCAACTTTCATCTTTGCTCTAGAATGCAAGATACCAAAAAACAATACAACGCAGTCATTAAATCGTGCAAGTCGGTTTTCCTTCGCAAAAATGAAGATTATGGAACTTCTTGGCGTTTGTTTCGCCCAAGTAGCCTAACTGATCAAATTTATATTAAAGCTCAACGCATTCGTAACATTGAAGATAGTGGTAAAAATGCAGTTGGCGACGATATTAAGGGTGAGTTCATGGGTATCGTGAATTATTCGCTCATTGCTCTAATTCAACTGCAAATGATTAAAGATCAAGTTGAAACAGACAATATCGATACCATTGCTGCGGCATATGATCATTGGGCTGATAAAACCCGAGATTTAATGCTACTTAAAAACTCAGATTACAGTGAAGTTTGGCGTGAAATGAGGATCAGTAGCTTTACGGACTTGATTTTGGTGAAAATTGCCCGTATCAAACAAATTGAAGATAACCTCGGGAAAACTCAAATTTCTGAGGGCGTAGATGCCAATTATCAAGACATCATTAATTACGCTATTTTTGCTTTAATCAGACTCTAATGAAAATGCCATGAAATATATCTATCAGTTTGCCAGAATCTTCACCGGATTATTGTTTATTTTTTCAGGTTTGGTAAAATTAAATGACCCAGCAGGATTCTCAATTAAGCTGAATGAATATTTCGATGTGTTTGCTCAGGATGTTGCTACAAAGCAAGATTCCGTAAGAATAACCTGTTTTGTGAACCAAAAAGAAATGGTCGCCAAAACTTTTGCCATTTATGCATTCGATAGAATTAAAAAGGTCGATTGGCATATCAATCCTACTAAAAATGATTTCCCTCCGCCTTCAATGCAATATGAAGTCTTTGGACAATGGGGTGGGGCATCTTTCATTAGTGAAGGATATATTGCGCCACCTGCAAAAAATGCGAGCATTCATGTTTCTCTCAACAATCAAACAATTTATCAAAAAAATGAATCTTTAGATACTCTGAATCAAGGAATTAAAGATTTTAATTTTGAAGTTGATTTACAGAAATATGTCAAAGAAGAGTCATGGTTAAATGGGTTTTTTAAATGGTGTAAAGATTATTCCTTGTATTTTAGTGTGCTATTTTGTGCTTTAGAAGTCATTTTAGGCTTTGCCATGATCATTGCTTGGAGGATGAATCTAACCTTACTGATCACCGCCATGCTCATTTTGTTTTTCACCTTTTTAACAGGTTATTCAGCTTATTTTAATAAAGTTACAGATTGTGGGTGCTTTGGAGATTTCCTCAAATTGAAACCTTGGGATTCATTTAAGAAAGATATAGTGCTTTGCGTGATGGTTCTGCTAATGTATTTAGGATTAAAACATTACCATGAACTCATACAGAAAAATAAAGGCAATCAGGTGATGCTTTTATTTACAGTATTGACCTTTATGTTTGGTTATTTATGTTATATCTATTTGCCAATTTGGGACTTCCTTCCATACAAAAAGGGAAATAACATTTACACAATTCTTAAAACTGTTCCTGCGGGAGAAAGAGCTACAGATAGTATTGTCATAAAATTTGTAATGCAAAAAGGGAATGACTCTATCAAAGTAAGCAGCAACGAATATGCTGAAGCTGCGGCAAAAGGATATACATTCAAGCGTCAAGATAGGCAGGTTATTTTGGAGGGATATAAATCGCCCATTCATGACTTTGCAATTTTAGATCAAATCCATGGCGTTGATTTAACCGATACTTTTTTAATGTCAAATAAAATACAAGTTTTATTTGTAATGCCCTTTTTAGAAACAGCCTATACAAACTCTATGAATAGTGTTGCAGAAATTGCAGTTTGGGCTAAAGAAAAAGGCTATGTTTTCTATGGACTAACATCGGCTTCGCCTAATCCTGCGAGGGAATTTGCAGCAAAATATAAATTGCCATTTAATCTGATGGCAGCTGATCAAAAAATGTTAATGACAATGGCGCGATACAATCCAACTTTGTATTTATTCAATGGGCCAATTGTAATTAACAAATGGAGTGCGCGAAATTTACCGAGTCTATCTCAACTCGAAAAAGAAGTCCTTAAAAAATGAAAATCTTCTTCAAAAAAGTTCAGTTTTTATTCTTGGTACTGATAGGGTTGGTTTCGTTTATATTTATCCTATTTCAAGCCTTACCAAGTGCAGATCAAATTTTAAGTGCACAACGTTCCGATTCTGCAACTACGGCGGCTATTGTGAAAGATTTAGGTTTGGATAAACCAATCTGGGAACAAGGATTATACTATTTCAATGATTTGTCGCCTGTTTCTATGTATAAAGCAGATTCAGACCACCATAATTTAACGGGGGTACACTTGGATTTGGGGGAGTATCAATTATGGTTTAAATTTCCATATCTAAGAACATCCTTCCAAACAAAACAGAAGGTTTCAGATATGCTCATCGAAGCTTTTTATGGTACCATGGTATTGGCTTTAGCCGCCATCGTCATTTCTATTTTAATCGGTATTCCATTGGGTGTTTGGGCTGCAATTCGCAAAAATACTTGGCTAGATAAAGCAATCGTGTGGATTTCTGCCATTGGTATTTCAGTGCCATCTTTTTTCTCGGCAATGCTTTTCTCTTGGTTTTTTGGGTTTGTTCTTGTTGAATATACCCATTTACCTATGACTGGCAGTTTATTTGAGATTGATGCTTTCGGTGAACATAAATCAATTCGTTTTGATCATTTAATCCTGCCTGCTTTTGCTTTGGGAATTCGACCTCTCGCCGTTTTTATACAATTAACGCGAAATACCATGGTTGAAATTTTGGATTTAGATTTTGTAAGAACTGCCCGTGCAAAAGGATTATCGGAGAGTGTAGTCATTTGGAGACATGCATTCCCTAATGCACTGAATCCACTCATTACTTCAATTGGCGGTTGGTTCAGCAGTTTACTTGCAGGTTCATTCTTTACTGAATATATATTTCAATGGAAAGGACTTGGTAAAGTGACAATTGAATCGCTGCAGCAAAGTGATTTACCCGTGGTGATGGGTGCCGTTTTATTCACAGCTTGTGTGTTTTTTGTAATCCACTCTCTTACAGAGTTGTTGTATGTTTGGATTGATCCTCGGATGAAAAATGAATAAAGTGTATTTAATAGGGCTTCCTGCATCAGGTAAAACGACTACAGCTAAATGGTTAGCTGAAAAATTGGGCTGGAAATGTTTAGATCTCGATGAATTAATAGAATCGGAGACTGGACTTTCGGTACCAGAGTATTTTGCCATGCATGGAGAATCCAAGTTCAGAGAAATTGAAAGTACAATATTAAAAAATACTAAGTCTTTAAGTCAATTTGTTATCAGTTGCGGGGGTGGTACGGCTGCCTATTTTAATAACATGGATTGGATGTGTTCTCATGGTATGACCATCTATCTAAATACCGATTTATCAATCATTTTAGCGAGAATTGAGAAAAACTTAGCCGTTCGACCTATGTTTTCGGGACTTTCAGGTGATGAAATCAAACAGAAATTAATAACAATTCTCGAAGAAAGAGCAATTTTCTACAGTAAATCGAAAATCATTTGGAACAAGTCAGTTCCAACAGACATGTTGCATTTTGCTGTAAATCAACTTGTTGCAAATTGATTTTGTGGTTTTTTTTAATATGTTAATTATTGGTGAATAATTATCTTATTTTTTTTTTGTAAAACGTTTGTTAAACTCATTTGCTTTCTTACTTTTGGAAAGTTAACCTATTATAAAAACCATATACAAATGAACAAGTCAGATTTAATCGGTAAAATGGCAACTGATGCCGGTATTACCAAGACTCAAGCTCAAGCAGCTTTAAACAGTTTCATCGCAGCTACAACAGGTGCTTTGAAAGCAAACGACAAAGTGATCTTAGTTGGATTCGGAACTTTCTCTGCAAGCACTCGTAGTGCTCGTACTGGACGTAATCCTCAAACTGGTGCTGAAATCAAAATCGCTGCTAAAAAAGTAGTGAAATTCAAAGCTGGTGCTGAATTAAGCGAAAACGTTAAGT
>JACCDW010164355.1_pt1 | contig 14013 bp, 23 predicted proteins | sample 7449781 | NCBI WGS metagenome assembly JACCDW01 (sample SAMN15323449, study PRJNA562643) | freshwater metagenome | isolation source: river surface water | place: USA:Blue River Watershed | collected 2017-08-18 | reverse complement strand
TATACCGCTTTCAACTCTATACCTGCACCGCTAAGCACCCTATCCCCTAGAATTACGGGGTTAGTAGCAGGGACAGCTGACCTACCTACTAGCGCAACCACATACTCAACAAGCACAGTAGGAATTTGGGGAAGACTATCATGAGTGTAACTAAGACTAGTTTAGGAATAGATCCAGAAACTGGAGCAGAGAAGTTTGAAGTAAAGGATGACTCTGGAAACATTATTGGTTACGATCTAGTATACCCAACGGAGGAATAATGAGCATTTATCAAGAAGGAATTGAACTTCTAGAGAACGAGTTAGAGCGACTAAAAAGTTTGCCAACTCTAGATACCAGAACTGAAGAAAGAATATTGTTTGCTTTAGAAGACCTAAAGAAGAAAGCTGCAGCTGAAGAAGAATAACCACTACTAAATCGGAGCATAATATGAAAGTTGCAGTATATTCTATTGCACTAAATGAAGCGCACTTTGTAAAGCGTTGGTATGAGTCTGCCAAAGAAGCAGACTATCTTCTTATTGCTGACACTGGGTCTACAGACTCCACCGTTCGACTTGCTAAAGACTTAGGCATTAACGTTATCTCTATTGGTGTTAAGCCCTGGAGATTTGACGATGCTCGTAATGCTTCTCTTGCTGCAATACCTTTAGACATAGACTATTGCATAGCCCTAGATCTAGATGAAGTACTAGTTGAGGGTTGGAGACCTGAATTAGAAAAAGCTTTAGAGGCGGGGTATACCCGCCCCCGTTACCAATACACTTGGAATTGGAAAGCCGACGGTTCCCCAGGACTTCAATATGGCGGGGATAAAATACATTCTCGTAAAGGCTATAGATGGAAACACCCGGTACATGAGGTTTTAGTTACCAACCAAAGTAACGAAATCCAAGGATGGATTGGCTTAGAAATCCATCATCATGCTGACAACACCAAGTCTAGATCTCAGTACATGCCTCTCTTAAAACAGTCAGTCATAGAAGACCCTTATGATGATAGAAACGCCTTTTATTATGCTAGAGAGTTGTTTTTTTATAAACAAACGGAACAAGCTATACAAGAATTTAAACGTCACCTAAGTTTGCCTAAATCTAAGTGGCCGCCAGAGCGTGCAGCATCTATGAGGTATTTAGCCAGACTATCTGAAGATAATAGAGAAAAAGAAGACTGGTGGAGAAAAGCTGTTTTAGAAGCACCTAATAGACGTGAGGCTCTAGTAGAGCTAGCCGAGTTCTACCACGATCAAAAACGTTGGGAAGAGTGCCTAGCTATGGCAGAAAAAGCACTGGCTATAGAGGAAAGGCCTCTAGAGTACTTATGTGAAGACTTTGCTTGGGGGGCCACCCCGTATGATTTTGCGGCATTGGCTGCCTATAATTTAGGATTTTTAGAGAAAGCCCTGACTTACGGTGCTAAAGCTGTAGAATTAAATCCAGATGACCTAAGGCTTCAATCTAATTTGGCCTTTTATTCACGGGAGACCCTAGATGCCGACAGTTTATAAGATTTTAGCTCAATCCTCACCGGTGGCAAATACCCCCACCCTACTCTACGGTCCTGTAGGAGCCGGTATCAACACCGTTGTTTCTACCCTGGCCATTTGTAACCGAGGAAATAGCTCGTCCACCTTTAGAATCTCACTTCGTGAAAATGGTGCGGCAGACAATGCAAAACAATATATTGCCTTCGATACTACCGTTCCAGCAACATCTACAATTACTTACACTTTAGGTATTACTTTAAAAACTGGAGACTCTGTCTACGTATACAGCTCTACTAATAATCTTTCCTTTAATGCGTTTGGATCGGAGATCTCAGACTAATGGGAATTAGAATAAATGGGCAAGAATACGGCCCAATTAGATTTACCGATGATAGACCAGGCAAAACAATCCATATTGGTCCGTATCTCCCAGCAAGCGCAGCTGATGGAGATGTGTGGTTTGATTCAGATACTCAAAACAACGCTGGAAAAAATCTTTTACAGACCTTAAATCTAGCGACTATTGTGGGTCGTACAGTAAGTCTTTCTGTAAATGCTGATTATAAAGACCTGTACATTGTTATTCGTGGACTTAATTTGTCAGCTGATGCTGACCTTAGAGTAACCTGTAACAACGATAACGTTAGCTATATTGACAGCACAGGTGCTCAAGCCACTGAGATCATACGAATTGCAGGAATAAAGAACGGCATAACAACCAATAAGTTTTCTTTTACTTTTGAGGATACTCAAGATAATCAAGGATACGCTACTTGTTTAGCACAGGGAGTTTACAGAGCAGTAAATAATAACCTTTTCCCTATTCTACGAGCCGGAGTTTGGGTACAGGTTCAACCTATAACCTCTGTTCAATTAATCATCAGTGCTGGAGGTTTTGCGGCCGGCACTGTACTAGTTTATGGAGTTAACTAATGGGACTTAGACGATGGAATCAACAAGCTAATACTTGGGAATCTTTTGGAACAGCTCAAGCTGATCCCGCATCAATTGGAGCTGCTTCTGCGCTTCATGCTACTCAACATGCTCAAGGCGGTTTGGACCCTGTTCTACCAACAGCTATTGGAGCAGTAAGCGTAACAAATGGATCAGTAACAACAGCTAGTACAAGCTCTGGTGTTGTAAGAAACATTTTTACCTCTACTGGAACTCCTGTTGGTGGTAATGATGGGGATGTCTGGCTGAAGTACGTGTAAGCCATGGCAACATACGTCAAGGTTGCCGGTGTTTGGAAGGAAGTCACATCTGACTCTCCTTCTAATGGTGTTTGCGGTTATGTAAAAGTAAACGGAACTTGGCGTACAGTAAATCAATCTTATGTAAGAATAAACGGTGTTTGGAGATCTGTTTGTACAGCTCCTGGTCAACAACCTGCACCTATTCCTGAAAGCATTTGTTATAGACCAAATTATTGTTTAAATGGCACTAACGGAGTTATTCTCCCAACTACAGAGCCTTGTTATTTAGCAGATGGCGTTACTTTAGGCACCAGAACTGCCCCATATACCTGCCAAACAGATCCAGGTTGTATAACTTATACCGTACCTGCGGGTACTTGTACTGCGCCAGACCCAATCATTACTGTGGTTTCTGAAGAAATTGGAGATTGTGAATTTTGGGGCGGACTTTCAGGATGTACTAGTGGGTACGCAAAACGCGTTACTAGACGAATGAGCGATGGCTCTGTAAAAGTATCGTATAGCTGCTGTAATCCTTTAGAGCCTAATTTAAAGTATTACTGCACTTTGCGACCTTTTACTACTGGCCAGTGTCTAAACGAATTAAAAGATACAGACTTTACTGGAGTTGTTATTGCTGGGCAGGGAGAATGGGTTTGCGAAGCTTTAGGAATTACTTCATTTCCTTCATGCTCTACTACAGAAAACTGCTCTGTTCCAAAATCATCAACAGCTACTTATGAACCTTGTGGATATTTAAACACAGGTCAACGCCTGGTAACCACCAACACTTATCAAAGTTGGTGCGAAAAAACATTAGAAACAGTGATTGGCGATTGTTTAGGCGCAGACGATCCTTGTAGCGGTAAATACTGTGGAGAAGGAAGTGGGGAAGAACAATACGCCACTTCAAGTTGTGCATCCGGATATGGTATTAGATATAAGTGCCTTACCCCTGAAGGATGTAATGTTGTTTATACATTTAGACGTTGTGTACCCGTACCTCCTCCTTGCGGTGGCGGAACAATCTATCAAATTACAAGCGTAACTTGGACCGATCTTACAAAAACAACCGTATCAAGTTGTCAACAGTATTCTTCTTGCTCAGTACCTAGTCCAATTAATGGATTAAATGATGTATACACATCTACTAACGGACAATTTGTACCATGTCCCGCTAGCTCTCCACCAGACGTAACCGGAATTGTTGATCAACCAGGCGTTGACTGTACCGTGTGTGTTGATAACTATTCAGTTGCTTGTACCACTGCTAGCGGGGCACCGGGTTCTCAAAACGTATGCGTTACCGCTCCAGAATGTCAAGATAGATACGGTACCTGTATTGAAGTAGCAGGTGGTTGTGATTCTTGTATTGATAGCATAAGTTTAGACTGCACATGTCCAGATGGAAGCTCTGGAACCTACACTCTTTGTACTACCCCTGGTGATTGTCCAAATATTGAAACGCCTTGCGGTCCTTGTACTGCTTCTGGTGGAAGTCCAGATTGCTCTTCTTGTACATATGGTTCTGGAACACAGAGTTGTGGTAGCGGAGGAACACAGACATACTGTATTACTCCAGTAGGTTGCCCAAATATCTATGGTCCTTGTGTAGGAGAGACGGCTACTACAAATCCAGAAGAACCTGCTTTAGCAAACCCAACTGGACCTACTTACACCACTATTCCTTCAGAAATGACAACTAGTGCTGGACCACCATCAGATAGCGGTGGAACAACTACTTGGGAAGAAACTCCAACAACTGATGGTGGAACAGAGATCGTATTAGTAGACGATTCTACTGGGCAACCTGTTGGGGACCCAATCTACATCCCTGATCTTAGTAATATTGGTCCAATAGGTCCTGGACCAAAAATTAGTATTAACATCAATACTTTGGTTAGAACAAGGGATGGCTTAGTCCCTGCTTTTGCATTAAAAGTTGGAGATAAACTGCTGTCTGCTGATGTAGATACCTTCCCCTATGACAACCTATCTACCTCTACTATGGACTTAATTGAGTGGACAGCACAGAACCCACAAGTTAAGTTTGTAGAAACTGAGATTGTAGGTCTTCGTACACGAATTGCAAAGTGGGCTGTAATTGTTGATTCTGATATATTCTCTGATAGCCACTACATTATGGTTAGTAGGAACGACGTTACTCAATTTGTAAGGTCTATAGATCTTGAGCCAACAGACTTAATCTGGAGCTATGAGTACCACACCTGGGTATCTATTAAGGTCCTTAAAAAGGTAGACGTGAACCATGAAGTGGTCTCTATTGACTGCGAACCTTACGATATATTCTTCACTGAAAGGATGTTGACTCACGACTCTCATTCGGTTGACTAATCATGAATACAGACGGCGCACAAATACTGAACTTTGATCTCCCTGAAAAACTTTCTGGTTTTTGGGTACATGTTTGTGTTGAGCCCGAAAGCACAACCCTAACCTATATTGTCTCAATATATAAGAACACTCAATATCCAACAGGTACTGTAATAATCTCCAAGTATCTTCCATATGCTTACCCAGACATGTATATGTGCGTAGACACTAGGTATCAAGCTATAAGGGTCTACACCAACCCAATACACAGACGAAACGGCTACTGGGTAGCTTTTGGCGTATTCTTTAAAACATTTTTTGCTTCTCAATTTGATATTGATTTAGAAGCCCCTTTTGATAGAAGTAAGTGGACGGATAAGATCTACAACAAAGCCAGGGCTATATATGGTCAGACGTTTGCAACCCCAACATTGCGGGGAGGGCGTATAGATCATGATGAAATGGAACCTCCTAGAGACCCGGCGTTCCCCCTTATATGGTTTGGGCAAAGAATTGGGGGCTATCTTGAGTAAAGAACAGATTCTCTTAAACGTCAGATCAAAGCCTACAAAGATGTTCTATTCAGATCTGCTTCCTACAGGGTCTACAGATATAAACTATGCTCATAAAGAGATACTATTCTTGCTAGAAGAAGCCTGCAGATATTATGATCTTAGTAGAAAACATCTTACTTTCTACGTGTCCCACGAGCAGATAACTTCAGTGCGGACCGATGTTTGGTACGACACTGGTGGGGTAAAGATTCCGTGCTTTTACGGAGTGTACGTATTATCTAGCGAGGATGGCGCTCATATGCTTGTAGACAATGTAATCTGCAAGATATACCCTGGAGCCCTGTACCTTTGGGAATCTGGCAAGCGTATTACCTATAGTCATAAGGATATCGCTATGCTAGGATTCAACGTAGTCCCTAAAGCTATGATTAAAAATCAAGACATGGATCTGTGGACAGAACTGTAGGAGAAAAATATGGCAAACGAAGATAACCTGTCTTTATGGCAGAAATATAAGAAGAATCTAGGAACAACCCGCCCCTGGGATTTGCTAGACAAAAACGTTCCTCGCACTACAGACGCTGTCGCTAAAAAACGACTTGAGATTTGTAACGGCTGTGCTCACCTAACAAAAGTAACCCAACAATGTAAGAAGTGTGGTTGCTTTATGCACCTCAAAGTAAAGCTTGCCCCAGCTGAATGCCCTATAGGTAAATGGGCGCCGGTTCCAGAAGAAAAAGGTCCAGAGCGTGATTAATTCTGTTCCTGATATATTCTCTGAGAGAGATTTTGAGTATATTCAGCGGTACGCCATAGAGCACCACGAGGCTTTAAGGAAGGTCGTATCCCCAAACGAAGTTAACTACGGGGTTCTTCAACTAAAGGACACCCCAGAACTTCGCATGCTGCATGAAAAATTACTTCCTATAGTTAGGAAGATATTTATGAACGACTCTCTAATACCTACTTGGCAATGCTTAAACATCCACGCTGGACCACAAACCGCACCTAACGACCTTCCTACAGAGGACTGTGATTATGTAGTGAGCGTAGTTGCATACCAAAAGCTAGGTTGGGATGTAGAGCTTGGGGGAGACACCCTAAGTCCTTCGGAGAATGAAGGCCTGTTCTTTACTAGAGATCAGGGTCATAAGTACCTAGAGTTTCAAGACCCATTTAACAACGTGGTGGCTAACGCTTTCTTTTTCTTTGTTCAGCCTTAGAATGTAGGCATGCGTGGAGATCAAGTACAGGGCAGATTCACCGTAGCCTCTGAAAAAGAGTCTATAAAACTAGGCGTTACCAAAGACATGGTACGCACTGTAGGCATGTCTGTAGAGTGGTGGGCTTGGGACCCTGTAGCTAGTGAAGTTGACCCAATCTATGATGTGGGCTCTTCTGTAGTTGGAAGGCGCTGGAAGAAACAAAACGTAATCCCCGTAGTCTCAGCAAAGCTTGAGCAAGGCGTAATGATGAGAAACGACCGCGGTCTCTATACTGTGGACCAATTACGTCTAACCTTTAACGTAGACGTTATTCGCAACAGCATCTCTACTCTACGTGGCACAACAACTACAGACGATGACTATTTTAGCCAGGATCCAGATCGCTATCTAAGAGACCGGGTTGTCTTTAGAAATACGGTTTGGTCACCAGCTAAATTTTTACCTAGAGGTTTGATGGGGGAGGACTACACCCTAGTATCCCTAGATTTAAACCAGGTAAACGCAGAAGAGCTAGTAAACGATCCTCAGTTCTTAGCGTATGCAAACTACAATCCATTTATTCCAGGGGTGTAGCATGCCATTTAAATCCCAATCTCAACGTAAGTGGATGTACGCTAACGATCCTAAGATGGCTGAGAGATGGGAAAAAGAAACCCCCAAAGGCAAATTGCCTAAAAAGGTTAAGAAGAAAGCGAAGAAAAAATAATGGCACTAGTTCATGAATCTTTTACGGTAGGGACAACGCCAGTACTAATTGCTGAAATCCCAGAGGGCAACCCATCTACAGAGGTAAAAGTAGTAAACGATGACAATAACACCGTTTACATTGGAGACTTTACAGTCACTACTTCTGGATCTGATAAGGGACTTCCAATAAAAAAAGACAGTATTTATTTGTTAAGTTTAAATGCTGAAGACAAGCTATATGCTGTTGCAGCCGTACAAACTACGGCCTATGCGGTATCCGTACTATATTCAAGGGTAGTTTAATATGGGTAAGATCAAAGCTGGTGGGGCAGACCACGTAGTAAAGAAAAACAAAAAGGGCGAGATCATTGTTGACCATGCCGCCAGCGCTAAGGCTGGAAAGTACGATAAGATTAATCTAACCAAAAAAGCTGGAGCTAAGACAGTTAAGGCGGGGGAAAGAGCTACCCGAGCTTGGCATAAGAAGAATCCCCACAAGAAAGGCAAATAATGGCAAAAAATCCGTGCTGGGATGGGTACGTCCAGGTGGGTATGAAAACCCAAAATGGTAAGAAAGTGCCAAACTGTGTACCTGAAGGAAAAGGAAAAGACAAGGTCCCTAAACCAAAGAAAGGCAAGAAATAATGTGTGCTACCTGTGGATGTAAGACTGGCAAGTGCAAGGGTAAGTCCTGCAAGTGCAAGTGCTGCAAGAAGAAGTAGGCCGTCATGTGCGCTACCTGTGGATGTGGAATGCCTAAGAACAAGCACGGCCAGAAGACTCTAGCCGCTGCCAATAAGAAGTATGCAAAGACCAAAAAGAAAGCCGCTGCTAAGAAGAAAGAGAAGAAATAATGGCCCTATCAGATAAGCAAAAGAAGCTAGCCGCTACCGCTGGCAACCCTAAGAAGATTGATGCCGCAGACTTCAAAACCCTTCGTAATAAGCGCAAGGCAGATCCTAGTGCCCGACCAATTATTAAGAAGAAGTCAATGGTACGAAAGAAGGGCATGTAATGTCTAAGTACACAAAGGCTTCAGATAAGAAGCAAGATGCCAAGACCACTAAGGGCTTGAGCAAGGAGCAAAAAGAGAAGTTTGAAAAGATGGATAAGAAGCACCGTAAGCCTAAGTCCCAGGAAGATGACCGTAAAATGGACGTCGCCAATGTAAAGAAGATTAAGGCTATGGAAAAGCGCCACGAAGCCCGAGAAGGCAAGAAAGGCGAAAAGGCCGAGGACAAGCGCGAGAAGAAGAAGAAAAAGAAGTAAGTGATTAGCCCCCGAAAGGGGGCTTTTTCATTTACTCTTGTTCTTGACGCCAGAGAAATCTGGACCCTGCAGCTTTACCCCGCATCTTCCTTGGAGGAGATTCTGATGATTTACTTACTTGACCGTTTGGCCCGCGAAGAGAGCGAAGCCGATCGAGAACAATTCGTACGCGGTGTACTTGGCTTAGACAAGTTTCACGCCAGCTCTATGGTAGCTGGGTGGATTGCAGGGAGTCTAACAGCTAAGGTAATCGCGGGGCGTAAGTGAGACTCACAGAACTTTTAACTAACTCCCTGTCTGAAGGTGCTGAGTTCGATTCCTTTATCACAACCCAGCGTCTTAGAACGTTCTGCCGTATAAACGGCTGGCCTGCAGAGGTCTACTCTCAGATGTCTATCCGTCAAGAAAATGGCGAATACACCATCTACTACCCACCTCACCTTTCAGCACAGGTTAACTTTTTAGAGTACGGGGATCAAGATAACCCACCTACTGCTGTGCTCAGAAACTTTTTAACTAACTACATTGATACTGACGCTTTTGCTACCGGTATCTCTCGAAGCTTGAGATCGATGGGGGTTAAGTAATGCCTATTATTCTCAATGAAGATAAAGCCCTAAAGCTTATGCTCCAGGGCATCAAGGTGTATGACAGCGCCAATGCTCAACGCCCAGTAGGAGTGTGGTTTGGTCAACCTGATATGGAAATTCGTGATCAGGTCTATCCATACATAACAATTGATTTTATTGGGTACTCTGAAGATTTTGAAAGAGCCCACAGAGGGATGATCACTATGCCTTACTACCCTGAAGGAGTAGACCCAGGCACAGTTAATCCTGATGGATCTGGATCAAAGCAATATAAAACTGAAGTTCCAATCCCTGTAAATCTTGATTATCAAATTACAACCTATGCACGTCAGCCTCGCCATGATCGTGCAATTATGGCCGAGATGTTAACCGGCCAACGCATTCCATTGCGTTTTGGTGAGATAGTTGTCCCAGAAGATAAGACGGTTCGCCGTATGGATCTGCTGGGCTTTACAAAAAAGGATACTACTGACCAAAACGGTAAGCGCCTATTCTCTAATGTATACAACGTACGCATTAGCGCTGAAGTTCTACCTACTGTAATTAACCAGAAGTACCCAGTACAGATACCACCTCTAATATCGCTCAACAGTCAGTCTACCCCGTTTCAAACAATACAGATATAACTAGGCACCCAGAGAAAATAACTCAAACCTAAGGAGTAAAAAGAATGGCAACTTACAGCAGACCAGGAGTCTTCATTAATGAAGTTCCTCTGCCTCAGCAAGTTGAATTAGCTAACAACGGACAGGCTCGTGGAGCATTCCTTGGCGCATTTGCACAAGGCCCTACAGGTGACCCAGTTCTAATACAAAGCTGGTACGACTTTGGCAAAACCTTTGGCAGTCTTTCAGATAGCTTCCCAGCAACCTGGGCAGTTTACACATTTTTTGCCAATGGTGGACGTAGCGCATACATCAAGCGAGTTGTTGGAGCTGGAGCTACTGCAGCTTCTGTAACACTTCGTGATCGTGCAGCTACACCACTAAGCACACTTCGAGTAACAGCTAAAAGCGCTGGTGCTTGGGGTAACGGATTAAAGGCAGAAGTAACTGCTTCATCAACAACTACTTTTAATCTAATTATTTCAGATGCAAACGGAGTTCTAGAACAGTTCACTGATCTAAGCATGTCTACAACAAACAGCCGTTACTGCGTAGCTTACGTAAACTCTGCATCTTATTATGTAACTCTTACAAATCTAACTAGCGGTACAGCCGCCCCAGATAATCAACCAGAAGTTGCTGGTCTAAAGGCCTTCACTGGCGGTGCAGATGGTTCTGCTCCAACACGTGCTAGCTATCAGACTGCGCTTTCTTCTTTTGATGCAATTACTAACCCATTACTTCTAATCAACGCAGACGCTTCATATGCTTTTGCATCTGGCGGTCAAAACACAGATCGTGCTAACAAGGTTCTTCTTGACAACGACGTAACTGCGTATGCTGAAAACCGTGGTGACGTATTTGCCCTTATTGATCCTCCAGCAGGTCTAACTCCAGCAGAAGCTATCACATATGCTATTGATGGTTGCGGAGCTGTTGATGGAGGAAACGCAGCTATGTACTACCCATGGGTAGTAGTTCCAGACCTACTAAAGTCTGCACCTGGTGCAACTCGACTAGTAGGACCAGCAGCTATTGCAGCTGGAAAGTATCTAGAAACAGACGCATCACGTGGTGTTTTCAAGACCCCAGCTGGTTTTGGAACTCGTATCGGAAGCGCAGTTGCTCTAGAGCGCACACTAACAAACGCTGAACTAGACTCCCTAAACTCTGCTGCAAAGCCAGTAAATGCTCTACGCAATATCCCTGGTGGCGGAATTGTAATCATGGGTGGTCGTACACTAAATAACTCAACTGGCGAGCGCTACATCAACGTACGTCGTTCTTTGATTTATTTAAAGAAAGAGTTGACCGATCGCAGCAACTTTGCTGTGTTTGAGAACAACGATGAGCAGTTATGGAATCAACTCCGTACAGCTCTTGGAAACTTCCTACGTGGATACTGGTCACAAGGTGGTCTACGAGGAGGAACTCCAGAAGAAGCGTTCTACGTAAAGGTAGACTCTTCAAACAACACACCTACGGATATTCTAAACGGCCGAGTAAACATCGAAATTGGTGTGGCTGTCGAATACCCTGCAGAGTTCATTGTGATCAGCATTGGGCAGATCACCGGAAGCGCTTCGGCGTAGTAAGGACAGGATAAAAAATGAGTAAACCTGCATTTACCAACGTGCTAAGCACTCTTGCTACGGATCCGATTCGTAACTTTCGGTTCCTTGTAGAGTTCTTACCACCATCAGACGAAGGAACTCCAGCAACCTGGGGTTTCAACGCTAAAATGGGGTTCACTTCAGTATCAGGCCTAACAGTCTCTACTGAAGCAATCCAATATCGTGAAGGTGGATATAACACCACTGTTCACCAATTACCTGGACAGACTTCGTTCAGTCCAGTAACGCTTAGCAAGGGCGTAATGTTGGGGGATTCCTCACAGTACGGCTGGATGAAGCGTCTATTCTCAGTAATCAGTTCAGGTGCTAAAGCTGGAGTTGGAGCAGATTTCCGTTGCGATTTGGATATCTCTGTTCTTAGCCATCCAAACGCAGCTGGATTAACAGTACAAGACGCATCTCTTGCTGGGGCTAATACAGACCCACACGTAGCACTACGTTTCCGTGTATATAATGCATGGATTACAAACCTTTCATACAGCAACCTAGATGCTGGTGGAAACAGCCTTATGGTGGAAGAAATGACACTAGTTCATGAAGGCTGGGATGCAAAGTACGCAGCAGATTACAAAGCTTCAGCAGGAAAATTCTAATTAACAGATAGGAACACAATATGTCTACAACTCATATTAACGCCGCAGATAATCCGGCATTGGCAAACCAACTTTTAGAAGAAGTTAACAAGATGGTTGTTCAGGAAGCGGTGGGAGCTACCCCCGAGGTAGTTATCCCATCTCTTCCTGAAACAACTGTAAAACTTCCAGCAGGGCTATATGACCCTTTTGAAGCTACAGTAATCAAGACTGCTGAAGTAAGGGAACTTACCGGAGCAGACGAAGAAGCAATTGTTAAGATCTCAGATCCAGGAAAAGCTCTATTAACTATCTTAGAACGAGCTACAGTTTCTATTGGTGACGAACCATCTAGCAAAGAAAAGTTAGGGATGCTTCTAGCGGGAGACCGAGAGATGCTACTACTAGCAATTAGAAAAGCAACTTTTGGATCAGAAGTAGAGGTTAAAGCTGTGTGCGATAAGTGCCCAGAAGTTCAAACCTTTAAAATTGATCTAGATACTGATGTAGAGATTAAAGAACTAGACGACCCAATTAATGATCGTAGATTTACTATGAAATTGAAGGCAGGGTCTGCAAAGGTAAACCTACCTTCAGGAGACGTTCAAACAAAGATCATTAATGCTACAGACAAGAACTCTGCAGAGCTAGACACTATGCTGTTAACTTCTTGTGTAGCTGAAATTAACGACCAACCAGTTCTTAGCTCTGCTCGTATTCAATCTCTAGGTATTACAGACCGTAGAGATCTACTAGAAGAAATAGCAAAACGTAACCCTGGTCCACTACTAAGCGAAATTAAAAAGGCTTGCGGAACATGCGGCCAGGAGGTTAATTTGCCACTAACACTGGCAGAGTTGTTTCGTCAATGAGAGTAGTTATCAAGACGTCATAGATGCCTATGATCTACTAGCCCAATTCTACCCGGGCTGGTCTTTACAGGAACTAAGAAGTCTTACAGTAAGAGAACGATTAGTGTTTTTATCGAAAGCAACAGCACGACCAAGGCGGTGAGGTAGTTGGCAGATCCAAAGGGTAACTTTGGTACCGGTGGCGAAGAAGCGTTCACCGGTCAAAAGAGTGTCGAAAAATTAACTGAAACTGCAAATAAGGGTTTTGCTAATGCTTTAAAAACAGTCCTAGGTATTGAAAAATCCTATGGAAAGATTAGGGCACACGTAGACGCTGTAGCAAAAGCAACAGCTGCTGCTAATGGTAAGCCTACGAGCACCATGGGCAATAGCTTGGCGGCTATGCCAGGAAGATCTCCTGCAGCAACCCTAGGTATGGGCGCATTAGCTGTAGGTGCTGGTGCTATGGGCATCATGCCAAACACTATGACTGCTGTTACTCAGCGACTTACTGCTGAGGGCGTTGCCATGTATAGCTCAGGTCGCATGGGAGCTCGAGGAGTAATTACTTCAGCTAATTCCATGATTGGTCGTGGAAACGCTACAAGCTCTATGGGTCCATCACTAGCTATGGGACAAATTTTGTCTCAAGGTGGGTACGGTGCTCAATCAACCAGCACTCAACGAATAATGAATCAGTTGGGTGGCTTAAGTGCTATTAGCGGTATGAGCAACGAAATGGCTGCTGGAGCCTATGCTGGTCAAAACGGCATGAACATGCTTCGTTTAGGAATCCGGCTTAGAGATCGTGATGGCAACCTAAGGCCACCAAACGAAATTATTAATGAGCTTTATTCAAAAATATATAGAGGTCGCACACCAAAAAACCCTGAGGTGATGTTTAGCCCTAACAGCATTGAGTATCAGACAATTATGACCATTGCTGGTGGAGACCCTAACTTATTTAATTTATATACCAGCGGTTTGATGGCTAGATTTAAAAACAACAAGCCTCTTTCTGCTAAACAAATGGGCAGTGCTCAGGGAAT
>JACCDW011381874.1_pt1 | contig 14015 bp, 13 predicted proteins | sample 7449781 | NCBI WGS metagenome assembly JACCDW01 (sample SAMN15323449, study PRJNA562643) | freshwater metagenome | isolation source: river surface water | place: USA:Blue River Watershed | collected 2017-08-18 | reverse complement strand
GGAGATAAGAACATAATCCCACGCCTTCCCAACCAAGGAATGTCAACACAAAATTGTTGGCAAGCACCAGATTGAGCATCATGAATACGAATAAATTCAAATAGGCAAAAAATCTTGGAAAACTCTTGTCACCATGCATATATCCAATTGAATAAATGTGAATCAGGGTACCGATTCCGGTGATAATGAGTGTGTAAAGGATAGATAATTGATCCACTTGATAAGCAATGTCGATAGACAATGCCCCAGTTTGAATCCATGGAAAGAGTCGAATAATATGTGTGCGAGCTTCGGGTGCCTCACCTAGCAATTGCATAAAAATACTAACTGCAACCAAAAATGCACCACCCACGGCAGTACTTGCAATACCTCCAATAAGCTTCTCATTATGAAGTTTCTTACCAAAGAAACCAATAATAAAAAAGCCAATGAGCGGAAGGAGAGGAACGAGGTAGATCAACTCAGCCATATAAAACACTTAAAAAGTAATGTGATCAAAGGTGAATATGATTCATCATGCTTCAGATATGATATGCTCTATGGGCAAATCAACATTACGAAAACAGATGCGCATTTCTTCATCAACTATCAAAATCGAATTTCGCTCCACTTTCATCCATTCAGTTCTTTTGGATGTGAAAGGCTCTGAAGCTACAATAATCACTGAAGGTTTTCCATTGCTTGGCTCCACTCCACAATGCTCGCCACGACAATGATATTCCTTACCAAACATATAATACATAGAAGCAGGTTGAACACTATGATTCGTTGTATAACGAACAGCAATCAGACTTTTTCCATTGGTGAGGCAAACATTGATATACGAATGTTGCTTCACTTCAGCTTCTACTAAAATTTCACTTAAATCATACAGTCCTTTCTCAGTAGCATGCAGCATTTCTTCACAGGTAATTTCTGCATGAGGATTTTCAATATGATTCAAAATCAAACCAAAAAAATGTTCTGAATCAGTTGAACCTGAAATTGCATCATATGCAGCATCATTTAACTTTCTCAATAATGATCTTCTGATTTCTTTGAAACCTCCAATCATTCCATTATGCATGAACATCAAATGCCCGCATGTGAATGGATGAGAATTATATTCCTCTACTGGCATGCCCGGCGAAGCAGCACGAATATGTGCAAACATTGACGGGGCTTGAATTTTCTTTGAAAGATTCCTCAGATTTTGATCGCTCCAAGCGGGCTTTATGCTACGAAACACGCATGGTTCAGGGTCTAGATTAGGTGCATACCAGCCAATGCCAAAACCGTCGCCATTAACTTGGGCACTCATCTCTCCTGCATTGATGCTCTGAGCAGAAATTAGCGAATACCTTGGTTTATAGAGAAGGTCATCCGCCAAAATCGGACTCCCAAGATATGCCACAAATCTGCACATAAGGAAATACTCGATTAAAAACTGCCTAAAAATACGAAAGAGCCAACACTTGACCAACCTCGTATTCGCATCAAGGCAAGTTCATCTCAGGATGAAGCATAAGTTATCCACAGAAGATGACATCAAAAAAAATCCGCTTGATTCAACAGATCCAAGCGGATTTGACGGAAGTCATTGTGTATCAAGCAGCTTGCTTATCCACACAGTATGTTTCATAGACACCATCGAGCAATAAGTTCAATGCATCTGCCGCTTCACGAGCTGCATCTAATGCAAGTACTTTTTGATCATCTGTTGTGCACAAACGAACGAGAGCATCTCGAGTAACTTGTCTGTGAATGATATCTGCATCTTCATGAACTTCAAAAAACACGAGAGCATCTTCATTGTCAAGATTATATTTATTCTTCAATCCATCAATCTTGGTTGTACAGATTTCTGGAATTTGAGATTCATAAGCATAAAGAGCAGCCAAACCTTCAGCAGGATTATCCTTAGCTGCAAGTTCTTTCAAAATCTTAACAGATTGTTTTGTGTGTGGAAGATACTTGCGAGACATCATTTCATCTCTGGATACACCCAAAGCATCTCCAAAACGACGCCAAAGTTCAGGGTGATTATTTGGACCATGTTCTTCCTCAATCAAGTTCTCAAGCAACATTTGGCGAACTTCCATATCATCACACTTGGAATGAGTCGCACTTACATATGTTGGGAAATGATGCACTTGTTGATAATATTCAAGAGCATATTCACGGAGCATTTGAATGGTCAAATCACCTGTATTCCACATTTGATAGAATGGGTGCTGCAACATGTGACGCTCATTAATGATGGCATCAAGCTTTTCGAGAAATTCTTCATTTGTCATGACTATATCCTGGGAAAAATGGTTCATGAATTTTAGTCGGGCAAAAATAGTGTTTTTTCGTAGTTTATGGACACTATTTTTATGCGATATTATTTGTTACCCGATGAAAATTTCACGAAGAATGCTCCTGGCTTTGGGATTGACAATTCCCTCATCGGGACTCAAGACCAAGATTTTTGAACAAAACGCAATCACTTTCCCTCTTGGTTCCAAGATAAAAGTAGTTTCTACTTGGCCTTTTGGTATTTCTGCAAATGCCCGAGCCTGGGAATTATTGCAAAATGGCTCGCCTGCTTTAGATGCTGTTGAACAGGGCGTAAGAGTAACCGAAGCAGATCCAGAAGTCACATCCGTGGGATATAATGGAAGTTTGGACAGAGATGGGAGGCTAACTCTCGATGCATGCATAATGGATCATCAAGGAATGTGCGGTTCAGTTGCCGGACTTGAACATATCATGCACCCCATTTCTGTAGCAAGAGCAATCATGGAAAAAACTCCACATGTGATGCTAGTTGGCTCAGGAGCTCTTGATTTCGCAATGTCACAAGGATTTCCAAAGGAAAATATTATAACTGAAGATGCAATTGTTCGCTGGAGAAAGTGGCAACAATCTCAAAAAGCACCCCCAATCACACCTGAAAATCATGATACAATAGGCATGTTAGCAATTGATTCTCAAGGTAATCTTTCTGGGGCTTGTACAACTAGCGGTTTATCTTACAAATTACCTGGAAGAGTTGGCGATTCACCACTTATCGGACCAGGATTATATGTTGACAATGAAATTGGGGCTGCTACAGCCACGGGTGTCGGCGAAGCAATAATAAGAGTGGTCGGTAGTTTCTTGATTGTGGAATTGATGAGACAAGGCATGCAACCTCAAGAGGCTTGTAAAGAAGCAGTGAGAAGAATTGTAAAAATACATCCCAAAACACATCCTCAGTTACAAATAGGATTCATCGCTCTCAGAAAAGACGGAGAGATTGGGGCTTTTGGAATGCGAAAAGATGAATTTTCTTATTCTCTAACAGATTCAATTCACCCAAAAGGGATAGTGATTAAGCCGGAATCCTGGCTTGGTTAAGCCGGTGTGAACAAAAATATCAACACATAGATAATCATGCTAATATATAAGGTCCACTTTGCATGCATAGGCATTTTCTTCTTATAGGTATTCCATGCAAAAGCATAAGCGGTCATGATTCCAATAACTGAAATTGTAAGCAATGCGATATGCAATGGTCTTATGGTATCAGGCAATATTGACCGAATAATTGCTTGCATGCCTGCGCCATATAGAATGATTCCCTGCCCCACATATACAACTAGTGATTCTCTGCCATTGAGGATTAGTCCTTGAGATAATCGCCCTTTGAGCTTATCCTGCAGTTTGTATAGTAATGCAAATAGAAATAATGCTCCAGAAACTCTAAATATCATATGCATGGGTGATACAAGCCACCAATTTAATTCCGCTGAATAATAAGTCCAATCTGTTCGACTAAAGCCATACACTATTAACATAAGTCCTATAGATAGAACGAGATAGGCGGTAGATGCCTTCATTCTATCTTTAGACTTTATAAAATAATGTGTGGCTATATATCCCGCGAAATAATATCCGGTCCATGGAAAAAGTGGAAAAGATGCAGGTGGCTGTTTCGAGACATACATCCTCAATATATCTGGGACATGCATGAGTGATTCACCTGGAATACTCCAAATAAATGGTGTAAGCCAAAAAACTCCAATCATCATAAACCATGCAAAGAATATCATACGCTCCAATGATCGCAATAAGAGCATTCCGATCAATGCGAGAAATGATGAGACAACAATTAATTGCAAGACATTTGAATCTAGGAATCTCATCCATTCTTCAGGTGTGGATGCTTGTACATATTCCAAAGAAAATATTGGCGTTTGAAGTGAATACCCTATACCCAAAATGAAGATTAATCTACCGATATAGTTCCAAAGAGTTTTGTCAAAGGAAATATACTCCTGTAATTTCGACTCTAGGGCAAGCCTAAAGCCAGCTCCCGCGCAAAAGATGAAGGTAACAGCTACAAAACCATTACTTATCTTTAATGCCCCATAAAAAATACCCTGAGTGAAGGAATCACTTAAAAATGCATTCACGGCATGGGTTTCAATCATCCAAACACATGCAATTCCACGTAAAATATCTATGAAGGTAAGTCTTTGCGATGCCATGCTCTTTGCTTCGTCGAATAGTGGTAAATTTGCAATTGAGTTCAATCAGTAGATATCGCCGACAAAGATAGTGAAAATCAATCCTGGAAATCTTCCTTGATTTTATTCGTCGTGAGCGAACCAATGTTCAAAAGTATAATGAAAACACAAACATATACAATGCAATTTGTCCTATTGCTAGGCTTTATGTGTTCTTCCATGAGTATGGAATTGCATTCGCAAGTAATCTCTCCGAAAAACGATTCTTTAATCACGCTGATATATGCAGTTTCAAATCCTATGCAATATACCTATGCAGTCAAAAGCATGGTATCACAATCCTTGGGTGAAATGATTGATTTTCACGCAAGAACATCTGCAAGTACAGAGTTGTATTTGCAGACTGAAAAAGAAAATGACTTGCAATTCTCTTATTCCTATGCTCCCGGGAAAGTTACACTTAGTGGACTTTCAATGGCAGGTATACCCGATACTTCATTTACTTCAAATGGACCTCTCATTCCTTCAATCAAAGAGCGCATTTCCCCAAGAGGAATTATTTTGTCAAGAGCTTCCGGAGAGACTTCCACAAAGTTATCTGCTAGATCCGAACAACTGATGCAATCACTTACGCAAGGTGCAAGATTCTTTCTTTTGGAATTTCCCAAATCGCCGATCAAAATTGGTTCTGCTTGGAATTTCAGAAAATCCGATACTGTGGGGACACAAACTAGCGAAGGAAAATCATCCATAGTACTGAATACAGAACTCAATTGCAAAGTGATACGCACAGAAATCATCAATGGCGCAAAACATGCATATATCGAATGCGGATCAAATGATCTTGGTTTTGCTGGAAGCATCGAACAACAAGGAGTTTCTATGACAATCGATGGCGAAGGTTCAGCAAAAGGTACCTATGCGATTGATCTTCAGACAGGTCTTCCTTTGAATGCCTCACTACTCATGGAATATGAGCTTCGCATGGCTGCTTCAGGTCAAGAACAAATGATCGTACCCGTTCAAATGACAATGGAAACAATGTATTCAAGACTTCGCTCCATGGCATTACCTGAAAAATCACCAAATACATTGCCGAATAAAAGGCGCTAATAATGAATTTTTTACCTGCTTTACTCTGCTTCCTATTTATTGGAACTTCTTTACACATTTCAGCTCAGCAATTCCCCGATTTAGTGAATGCAAAAGATAGTTTGAGATATGTGTATTCATTCGTGAAGGGCGACACGCTTCTATATGAAGCTATTTCTCGAGATAGCATCCTAATCGAAAAGCAGCCACCTCTTTTGCGTGATCGCAAAGAACGTTTTTTATTGTCATGTGATTCAGTTGACGCAAAAGGAAGAATGTATCTTTCCCAAAGATTGATTGATTTTTCATCCTCCGAATATTCCGGGATTAGCCAGATAATCGACCGTAAAACGCATGAATGGAAGAATAAGAAAATTTCATTCATTATAGATTCAACCGGTAAAAGACATGGATTCAGTGCAGAAGATTCGGCAAAAGCCATACTCTCTCCGGGTAGTGCATTTCAGCCATTAATGTTCCAATTTCTTGGAAGTGGATATCATCTCATCAATAGTGGCTGGATTGCAGAAGATACTGTTGATGCTCCTGAATTTGGAATCCCCGCTCCAATGATTCGCTATCTATCTTCAATGAGAGCAAGACCACTCTTTGATACTCTTGATTTCACTTGCTCACAGTTTGAATCTACAATTAGTGCACAAGGAACATATCTTACAAATACGCAATCTGGTCAATCTCTCAGAACAAATGCCGTGATAGCTGGATATGCTCGCATGGCTATGTCAGACAAACTTCATATTCCCATTCATTTCTTTGGAACAAATGAGAATAAGAATACAATGATTATTGGAATGCCCAAAGGAAATCTTGAACAAAAAGTTAGACATTATGTGACAACCAATATCACTTTGCAAAAGATGGTTTCTATCAGAGGGACCTATGGACCTGTAGCTAATGTTAAGTCAAAATCTGTAAAGAAATCAAAAGTCAAGAAAAATAAATGATGTAATTGTAACATACACGAATTGCCTGCGTTATGGGCTTGTTCTTCTTTCATTGCATATCAAACTCTTCCATGATTAGATTGTTAATAATCGTTTTTGCATGTACGGCATCAATATTTAATGTGTACTCGCAGAATTCCCAAACTTCAACAGGATCAATAAGAATATTCTCATTGAAGGAATGTCTTGCGATCGCCGATTCTGCCAACATTGATATTCTATCTGCACAATCACGAATTCTAGGTGCAGAAGCTGATAAAAAAGCCGCTTTTGGCTCCTATCTCCCACAAGTGAATGCAAATGCGGGATATTCTCGCAGATTAAATGAACTTGGTGGTGGACAATTCAATATTGGTGGTTTCCGAGCTCCTGCTGATCAATTCTCACTTTCATCCACAGCCAATATTAATGTATTCGATGGATTTGCTCGTGAAGCAAGAATTGATGCAACGAATCATTCACTAGATGCAATCAAAGAATCAGTCAAACAAACAAAGCAACAGATTGCTTTGGGTATTTATCAACGATATATTTCTGTCCTCCGAGCAATGCAAATCGTTGAAATACGAAAAGAAAATCTAAATCTTGGAAAAGCAGAACTAGCTCGAGTCAATGCTAGATTTGAATCAGGTGTAGCACCTATTGCTCCCGTATTTGCACAAGAAGCTGATAATGGACAAAGAGAATTAGATGTTGTTCAGGCTGAGAATCAAGTAGCAATTGCTAAAGCAGATTTACTCTCAGCAATGGGATTGGCTCCGGATATGAAAGTCAGCTTTTCTGCGAATGATATTCCCACTGAAATCAAACCTGAGATCATTTCTCAATTCAAAATGCAATTCAGTTCATTAGATGAAGTTGCAAATTCAGCACTCAGAAATCGTTATGATCTCTCCTCAGCACAACATCGCATTATTGCTGCTAGATCTAATGTAAACGCTGCTAAAAGTTCCTATTACCCAAGTATTGGAGCAAGCGGAGGTTGGAGTTGGTTTAATTCGGAATTAAAAGATTTCGATATTTTTTCGAGAACATTCATCGGATTTTCGATTGATGTACCAATATTCGATGCATTTCGGATTCAGCAACAAGTTGAGAATTCGAATGTACAATTGCAACAAACAGAACTCGAGTATAAGCGTATCGAACAAACAGTGAGAACGCAATTACAAACTGGACTTCTCAATCTGAATGCTGCAGAGAAACAACTAGAAATAACAGATAGATCACTCAAATCTGCCGAACAAAATTATCTGAGTGCAAAGGAGAGATTCGAAGTTGGTACTTCTGGAATAGTTGAATATCAAACTGCAAATACACAATTCGTTACTGCAAAAATTAATCGCATTAATGCAGTGTACAATTATATAGATGCTCAATATCAAATCAAATTTGCAATGGGCAATCTTTAATTCATATTACTCGATTACATTATGGCCAAGAAATCACACAAAGCGCGAAATCTCACATTGATCGGACTCGGGATCTTTGTCATCATTCTCGGATTTTTCATGTTCCGACCAAAAGATGAAACGATTCCAGTAACAACAGATAAAGTTGCGAAACGCACGATCACCCAAAGAGTGAGCGCGATTGGCAAAATTCGTCCGGAAACCGAAGTGAAAATTTCATCTGAAGCTTCCGGTGAAATCATCACACTAGGATTTCGCGATGGAGATTCAGTGACAAAAGGGCAATTACTTGTTCGAATTCAACCAGATATCGTGACTTCGCAGCTTGAGCAATTCTCAGCCTCAGCAGATGCTTCAAAAATTGCTATTGATGCTGCAAAAGCTGAAATGGATAGAGCGAATGCTGATTATAAACGCATCAGCGATTTATTTGCAAAGCAATATGCTTCAAAAGAAGAATTAGATAGAGCAAAGGCTTTGATGGAGCAAGCAGTTTCAAGATATAAAGCTTCTGGTTCAGAATACTCTCGTTCTTTCTCAGCATTAAAGCAAATGCGCTCGCAGGCATCACGCACAACAATCTATGCACCAATGAGTGGAACTGTCACGAATCTCTCCGTTGAAGCTGGTGAGAAAGTAGTGGGAACTGCTCAAATGCAAGGAACCGAAATGATGCGCATTGCAGATTTGAATGTAATGAATGCGTGGGTTGATGTGGATGAAAATGATATCGTATTCGTGAAGATTGGTGATACAGCTAGAATTCGTGTTGATGCAATGCCCGATGTTGAATTGCTTGGTTATGTCTATGAAATCGGACATTCCGCAAAAACAGCTGCGGCCGGTACGCAAGAAGAAGTAACGAATTTCCAAGTGAAGATTCGCATCATTGACAAAAACAAACAGTTGCGTCCTGGTATGAGTTGTTCTGTAGAAATCAATACAGAAACTCATAGCGATGTCCTTTCTGTACCACTACAAGCAGTTACTGTTCGCATGAATGCGCAAAAGGAAGAAGAAGAAAGTGGAAGTATTACTGAAGATAAATCGGCTAAGAAATCTCTTGTAAAAAGACCTCCCTCTGTAGTATTTATCAAAGAAGGAAATACTGCTAAGATGGTAAAAGTTGAGACTGGTCTGAGTGATCGCGGATTTATTGAAATTATAAAAGGGTTAAAACTCGGACAAGAAATTATTAGTGGCAGTTTCCAAGCCGTCAATAAACTACTCATGGATGGAAGTGTTATTCGCATTGATAATGGAACAACTCCTGCTAATGGTGGAAAGTAATGAATAATCCCTTGATACATATTGAGCATATAGCCCGTACCTATGAAATGGGTGGCGAAACAGTGCATGCACTTCGCGATGTATCGCTTGATATATTTCCCAATGAGTATGTTGCACTTATGGGTCCATCCGGATCTGGTAAATCCACACTCATGAATATCTTGGGCTGTTTGGACACACCAAGTTCTGGTATATATACCTTCAAAGGACTAGATGTAAATGAAATGACCGATGATGATTTAGCTGAAATTCGGAATAAAGAAATCGGCTTTGTATTTCAAACATTTAATCTCTTGCCACGCGCAACAGCACTTAAGAATATAGAACTCCCTTTGATATACTCGGGTGTATCGGCAGATGAACGCAAAGAACGCGCAATTAAGGCATTGGAAGATGTTGGCTTGCACGACAGAATGTTACATCGTCCGAATGAATTGTCGGGCGGACAAAGACAAAGAGTTGCCGTTGCAAGAGCACTTGTCACTAAACCATCTATCATTTTGGCCGATGAACCAACTGGAAACCTTGACACGAAAACGGGCATTGAAATCATGAAATTATTTCAAGATCTATGGTCAAAAGGTAATACTGTCATCTTGGTTACCCATGAGGAAGATATCGCACGCCATGCCAGAAGAATCATTCGTATTCGAGATGGTAAGGTTGAATCTGATACCATCAATCCAAATCCTGTCACTTCATTTGAAATCCCATGATACGAATCAGTGAAATACAGGAATCATTTCGCATTGCATTTGATGGTTTGCAGGCAAATAAACTGCGTTCATTCCTTACAACATTGGGTGTTGTCATTGGTATCACATTCGTAATTCTCATGGGTTGGTTTCTGAATGGACTCGATGCAGCATTGGAATCAACTGTAAATCTTCTTGGCACGGATGTGATGTATATCGATAAGTGGTCATGGTCTGGTGGTCAAAATTGGAGAAAGACCATGCAGCGAAAGAATATCACCTATCAGCAAGCAATGGAATTCTGCAATACACTGAAAACTGCAGAAGTGAGTTTACCTGAAGCTCATAAATGGGGCACAACTGTAAAAGAAAGAGATCGCACTATCACTGGCATTTCAGTTATTGGTGTTCCCTATTCCTATTCGCAATTGCCTGCTGGAACAATTTTATATGGCAGATTTTTCTCTCAATTTGAAGATGAATATAGCACGAATGTCACTGTGCTTGGATATAATGTTGCAAAAGCTCTATTCCCTGAGGGAGATGCAATTGGGCGGACCATCAAAATTGGTGGAAGATCTTTTGAAATCATTGGCGTTATCATCAAGCGTGGAACATTGATGATGGATTTCGTGGACAATCAAGTAATTATTCCGATTTCAACCTTCTTTGGAGTATATGGCATGACTAGTCGTAGTATTTCCATAGCGGTCAAAGCAGGTTCTGCAGAAAAACTTGATGAAACACGAGCGGAAGCTACTGGTCTTATGCGATCAATCAGAAATGTACCTCCCGGAGAAGAAGAAGACTTTTCCATTAATGAAACACAAACATTCAAAGAACAAGTTGAGACCTTGCGATTGGCCACATGGGGCATAGGAATTGGGCTAACACTACTGTCTTTTATCGTTGGGATCATTGGCATCATGAATATCATGTTCGTGTCGGTGACTGAAAGAACAAAGGAAATAGGTATAAGGAAGAGTTTAGGAGCTAAAAGTTCTTCCATACTCACTCAATTTTTGGTGGAATCCGCTTCGCTCTGTTTAGTGGGAGCTCTCATTGCATTTACATTCTGTTCTGTTGTGATTGCTATTGCCGTTCGCTTAGTCCCTGAAGCTGATTTTCTCACGCCATATGTTCCCCCGCAACTAATTATAATTGCCGCCATTGTTTCAATCATAGTTGGCATTCTCGCGGGGATTATTCCTGCAATGCGCGCATCAGCTCTTGACCCTGTTGAAGCACTTCGTTATGAATCCTAAGTAAATCATGAATATTCTAGAAAGCATCATACAAGCATTGCAATCTATAAAAGCCAATACATTAAGAACGGTTTTGACTTTGCTTAGTATTTCAATTGGCATATTCGCTATTATCGGTGCAGGTACCGCGGTGAATACATTGGAGGGGTCTTTTAATTCTCAATTAGCCGCACTAGGACAAAATACATTCATGATAAAAAGAACTCCTAGCATCAATGTTGGGAATTCTTGGAGAAAATATAGAAATAGAAAAGATATCACTCTCCAGCAAGCAAAAGAATTCAAATTTGCAATGGAAGGTGAATCATTGATATCTCTTCATAATGAAACTGATGGATATACAGCAAAGAGAGGCAATTTATCAACAGATCCTACTGTGACTCTCATTGGGGCAGATGAGAACTTTTTTATTGTTAAGAATTTTGTCTTAGAAACTGGCCGAGCATTTGGAGTCACTGAGGTGGCATCAGCTGTCCCCGTTGTTATAATCGGGAATGATTTGGCGGTACAATTATTCAGTGGTGAAAACCCACTAGGACAATTCATCACTTTAAAAAATCAGCAATTTCAAGTAATTGGAATATTAAAGCCGCAGGGTTCGATGTTTGGTCGCAGTTTAGATGCTCAAGCTGTTATTCCGATCACTTCTTTTGTCCGCTATCACAGTGATGAATGGACATCTTCGATTGAGATTACAGGCAAAGCATTCTCAAAAGAACAGATATCAAAAGTTGTAGATGAGTCCATTGGCATCATGCGAACTATTCGTAATCTAAAGCCTTGGGAAGATAATTCATTCGAGGTGGAAACCAATGAATCAGTTAGTAGTCAGTTTGCATCTTTTTCAAATTATCTACAGATTTTTGGTTTGGGATCTGGCTTAATTTCCCTTCTTGCTGCCGGTGTGGGAATTATGAATATTATGCTTGTTTCTGTGAAAGAAAGAACAAAAGAAATAGGCATTCGCAAGGCAATTGGGGCAAAGAGAAAATGGATTATGTTTCAATTTATCATTGAAGCAATCACTTTGTGTCAATTAGGTGGGCTTATCGGAATTACTTTTGGAATTATCGCTGGAATGGGGTTAAGTTCACTCATTGGTAGCGAAACGAGTCTTCCAATCAATTGGGTGATTTTCAGCATCGTTATTTGCACGCTTATGGGTTTGGCTTTTGGAAGTTATCCAGCATGGAAAGCGGCCAGCTTAGATCCCATTGAAGCGCTTCGTTATGAATAATGCACTTGAAGTAATTTCACGACTTCCCTATTTCCCTCAAGCATATCATAGTGATGCAAATTTTTGACTTCTTCCCATTTCATATCCTCCCACAAACTAGAAATGATAGTCTCAAGATTGCATCTCACCACATAAAATCGCACTGAAAAACTCCCGCCATCTTCATAGATGATATCATTTGCATGAAATAATTCAAACGGAGGCAGAATCTCATATCCTAATTCTTCCTTTAATTCTCTGCTGAGAGCATACTCAAAGGTTTCACCTTCTTCAACTTTGCCTCCCGGAAATTCCCATTTCAAAGGATAGGTTCCGCTAGCAGATCTTTGCGCAATGAATACTTTATGTTCGGAATTTATCAGAATTCCCACTACCACCTGTTTCTTTTTCATGGTTTAGATTTCAGATCTTGTATCATTTCATCAAAGACTTTCTTTTGTAGGACTCGATCTTGCTCAGTGACATTTGCTCTGCCTTCAAGTCTGGTAATGACATGAATCCATGATTTTGGAAGAGACACTTTTTTCATATCGGGTGTTTTGGTTTCAATTCCATTATAAAGCATGACGGCGCTGACTCTATCTACAACATCATCATAAAGACTTTTATAGATTGAGACTGATGTAGAATCCGGAAAACGAATACCTGATTCTAGATCTTTTCTTGTAATTGTACAAATATCAAGGAGTTCTTGAAGAGTTTCTTGTGGCCTAAATTTATACCAATGTTTTCTTTCTTCATCAGTCATTGCGCCTGACTCAATATATCCAAGCATTGGACCGAAGATACCAATCATCGAAAGACTTTTATTAGCAGGAACAATAATTGGATCTATAAGAAAAACATGTTTAGGCTTGATAGAATTGGCAAACAAAGATTGAGCAAACAGATTCACAATAAGAGGTCCTCCCGTTGAAGAACCCGCAAAGGATATATTACGATATCCCGCTTTAACAAGTTGTTGATATTCATCGATGATGCTTGCTTGCCAATCTCGCCAGGAAGAATTCTTGAAGTCTTGATATGTTCTGCCATGTCCTCCGAGAAGAACTTGCGAGACTAAAATTCCAGGATTGGTAGAATCCACATAGCGTTTGAATTCATTCCATTCAAATGTGGTAGCCGTATATCCATGAGCAACTATGATAACTGGTTCTTGTTTTTCTTCTTCGGTTGGATTGGGTTTTGATTTTGAAATTAAGAACTGCTCAGGGGAATAGAGAGAGGGATCAAAAAGGACATTACCATCCAAATCTGCGTCTGTGATATTGGGTTCTCCGGCACATCCAATGAAATAGATAGCTGCTATCAAAATGAAGTATTTCATAATGAGAAGCTCCACATTAGTGAACATTGAACAAAGAGCGGATACACAGTGCCAATGCCAGAGGAACCATCACTTGTAATCAGATTATACCCAATGCCAGCTTGCACTATCAATGGAACATCGAATGCAAATCTCGCACCTGTTTCTAAAGAGAGTAGTGGCATGGATGCGTCGATTTCATCAAAGAGTGAAGACTCATAATCAGCGAAGCAATATCCAGCATTTAATTTTACTAATGGTCGAAAAGGTTTATTATG
>JACCDW011582972.1_pt1 | contig 14016 bp, 9 predicted proteins | sample 7449781 | NCBI WGS metagenome assembly JACCDW01 (sample SAMN15323449, study PRJNA562643) | freshwater metagenome | isolation source: river surface water | place: USA:Blue River Watershed | collected 2017-08-18 | reverse complement strand
GACGACGTAGGTTTCGCCTTTGCGCACTTTGTTGACGGAGACGCCGATGCTTCCGCTGATGCCATATTGGGGCGCCAATCCGGGCTCGGTGCGATAGCCGCTGCTGAGGTTGCTGTTGAGGCTCAGCTGATGAGACGGAAAAAGCTCGTTACCTCTCGCCGCAAACGGGGCGAAATCGGCCGGGAGGGCCGAAGCCGCGGTCTCGCCAGGAGCGGAGGGTGTCGCCGTGACGGCCGGAGGCGCGGAGGGCCTCAGCGCAGAGGTGTCAGCCGGGATGATTCGCCCGCGGGGTTTCGGGGGGTGGCTTTCTTCATGTTTCTCCCAGAGCCAGGCTCCTCCCATGAGCGTGAAGAAGACGGCGAGGATGATCAGGGCTGCCATGTCCCGGCCGGAGATGCGCTGTTTTCTGCCCATTTTTCTAATATTTGTCTTACCAATTATTTCATGACAAGGCCTAATCTCCCCGGGTTCGCCGGCTTTCTCGCCGAAGAAAGGCGGCGAGCCTGTTCAGGCGAAATGGATTGAGGGCTTGGCCGAGGCGACCGAGCATGCGCCCATGAAGCCCCGATTCCTCCTGCTCCTGCTCGTCCCGTTCTTCCTCCGCGCCCAGACCGTCGAGAGCATGTCCGTCTACGAACTTTCGGAACTGACCGGTTCCCAGGTGTATTTCGCCAGTCACTTCAAGCCGGAGGCCCTGCGCGACCCCAAGAAGGTCGACGACGAGGACCGGGCGGCGCTGCTCGGCGCCATCGGGAAGAGCGGCATCGCGATGCCTCGGCTCAAGGTTCCCTATGTCCGCGACGACACCACCGTCCAGGCCGGCATCATCCGTCTCCTCAAGATCAAGCAGAAGGATGGCAGGGTGGTCGAGGTGGGTCAGAACGAATACAAGGACGGCAAGGACAATCTCCTCGTCTTCCGGGAGGAGGACACGATCACCTGCCTGCTTCTCGCCGAGGGCGTGACCCAGATCTACACCATCCATCTCAATGTGACCTTCCCCGGGGGCGAGAAGCTCGTGACCATGCATACCACCCGCAACCGTCCGCTCGGCGTCTCGACCATGACCGTAAGCGGCAAGGCGAAGCGCGTGGAGTGACCTGTCTGGCCTCGGCCGAGGGGCGTTTTCGTTCCTCCCGTCGGCCGGAGGGGGCATTAAGCCGTTGCTCTCTAAGATGTCTTTAATGTAAATCCCGCATGCGCCAGTCTTTTGCCTGCCTGCTCCTCGCCCTGATGTCGGTCCTGACAGGCTGCAAGTCCCCTCTGGAGAAGATCGATCAGTTCGCGGCCGAGGAGGACTTCGACGGAGCCTTGGCCTACCTCGTGGAGAAAGGCGTGGCATCCTCCGTCTCCGCCGAGCTGGACCGGAACGATGAGGAGGTCCAGAAGCTGCTCGCCGCCCGTGATCTTTACCGCGGGAAGATCGAAGACCGTTTCGGCAAGGAAGCCGCTTCGGCCCTGGACAGGGGGAATTCTCGCGCTGCCCGTCGCCTGGCGGACGCGGCGTTGCTTCGTTGCGCCTGGTCAGACGAACTCCGCAAGCTGGCGACGCGAGCCGCCAAGGCCGTCGCGCGTCTTGACGAAGGGCTCGCGGCGCATGCCCGGCTGGAAAAGGCCGATCTCGCCGCGCATTGGGCTTTCATCGAGCGCTACAAGCCTGACGCCAAGCTCGCCGCCGACGACGCCGCTTTCATCGAGGCTCTGGAGTCAGTCTCCCGGAAACTCGCGGCTGCCGAGTCGGCCGGGCTGCGCGATGACCTCGAGCATGGCGACGCGGACGCGGTGAACTCCCGTATCGAAAAACTCCGCCGACTCTACGTCGATGAGTCCCAGCTTTCCCAGGTCGTCGCCTTTACGAAGGAGATACTCGCTTCGTATGTCACCCCCCGGCTGCTGGAGGCCGAGGAAGTCCGTGGCTTCGTCGCCAAGCGCGGCAAATGGCGTGGCATCACGCAGCCGCAGCTCAGCGATGTCGTCGCCGTGCTGCTGGCTTCCGTCGACGGTTGGATGGCTAAGTCGCTCCGTCTGGCCGTCGAGCGTAAGCATGATGCCAAAGGATTGGTCGATGCGGTCGAGGAGCTTTACGTCTCCCGGGGCCGACGGGATCAGGCTGGTTTCTCCTTGGCGGATCTTCATGTGATCCGCGGCGCCAGGCTGGCCAAGGAAGGGGCCAACGCCTCGGCAGCCCTGTTCCACTTCGAACGCGCGCGGGAATTGAACCCCTCGGCCGATGTCTCGGCTTTGATCGAGCTGGCCAAGTCCACCCGCAGCAAGCTCAAGCCCATGACCGTCTCGCTGACGCTTTCGTCAGGTGCCGAAGCCGCCCCGGACACCATCGGCCCCGTCTACTATATCAGCGCGTTGAACCTGATCGAGAAGACCCGTGACGGCGTGCGCTGGGCTTTGGCCGAGCCGGAGACCCCGGGGGCGGACGTTACGCTGTTCATCGAGAAGGCGGAACGTTTCGTGCCCAAGGTGGCCGATCTTTCGGTGGTCCAGTCACGTTATTTCGCCCACATGCAGTCGGTGCCTAATCCTCAGAAGGGTTATCTCAAAGGTCAGCTCAACGCCGCCGAGATGTCCTATCAGTTCGCGCTTTCCAACTACAATTCCGCCGTATCCAGCTTCAACATCTATCCTTCGCAGTATTCGCTCAACACCGTCAACTACGCCGAGAACAACCTCGAGTCGGCCCGCACCCATTACAACTCCCTGGTCAGCCTGTATAACGCGACCCCTACCACCGTGGAGGAGCCGGTCTACATGCCCTACAGCTTCTTCGAGGGCAACATGCGCTGTGGATACGTGGCCGCAGGCAAGGTCGTCGTGCAGGGCACGGAAGCCCAGTTCGCCTCGCGCCGCGTCGATTCCCACTACGTCCGCCTCAACACGAAGTTCACCGACATCTCGGCGACGAACCGTCGGGACGTCCAATACCCCGTAGACAACGTCTCGGAGCAGCTTTTCGCGAACATCGTCGCCGTCGCCGCCGACGTCACCGAAAAGGTCGCCTCGGTGCGTATCCTGCCTGCCGATGAGTTCATCGGCAATCTTTCCGAGGGCGAGAAGGCCTGCGTGGCGTATGCGATGCATCCGCTGAAGCAGCCTGACGCCGCGGGGCTTGGCCTGCCGGGATGGGCTCGCAAGTTCGCGGAGACCTGCCGCTTCGTCGGCGTGAAGGTACTTCCTCCTGAGCGCTATCTGGAACGTTGCGTCCGGGACTATCCGGCTGCCTTCGATGACCCTCGTTCCATCGCGCTCATGAGGGGCATGGTCTGCCGTATCGATTGTCAGTCGCCGTTCGGCGACTCCCGGGGATCCGGAGCCGTCATCTCCGCCGACGGCCTGATCCTCACCGCCGCCCACGTGATCCGTGGTTCGGCCAACAAGGTGGTCTTCAATTCGGGACCGAACAAAGGCGAGTTCGAGACCGAGATCGTGTTCGTCGACGACCGTAGCGACGTCGCCGTGCTCAGGGCCAAGTCCCTCCGTTCGGAGCGATGGTTCAACGTCCGTCTCGCCGGATTTCCTTCTCCCGGCGACCCGATCATGGCGATCGGCTATCCCGGCCGGCCCAGCGGAGGCGACGCGACCCAGGATTTCGTGACCAAAGGCATCATTTCGGCCTCCAATTCCAGCAAGGGCTGGCTGGTGGCGGACCTCACGGTGGCGAGCGGTAACAGCGGCGGACCTGTGATCTCTGCAAGTACCGGAGAAATCGTCGGCGTCGTCTCCCAGGTGATCTCAGCCAGCATCAAGAAGAACTATGCGGCGTCAGGCTTCTGGTGCAAAGCCTTCCCTGCGGCCCGGCTGACCGAAGCCCTGGGGTTGAAAGATCGTCCTTGAGCTTGGGCGCCAAGCCCGCGTTTTCACGTTTGCCACCCTCGCGGATATTTATCGAATACTTACATGAGAATCCCCGCCATCCTCCTTTTCTGTTCCACCATGCTCACGGGTTGCGTGGGGTCCTGGGCTTTTGCCGATTCGGCCTATGAGGTCGACTTCAACGGCCCTGAAGGCAAGACGGGTTGGTCCAAGTACGAACAGAACGCCTATTTCCGCAACGTCACCCCGCGGGAAGTCTTCGATGCTGCGAAGGACGCCCTCGGTGCGTCAGGTTTCGCTCTCCGTCGCGCTGATTATGCTTCTGGCGTCGTGATGGGTGAGCATGGGATGACGGCGCATGACTGGAACATCATGGCGGCGATTTATTTCCGTGCCGAGGACGGCGGAGTCCGTGTCCGCGTCCAGGCCGAGGGGTCCAAGGACATCGGTTTCTCCGGTGATGTCACCAGCGGCGGCTGGACCGGGGATATGATCAACACGATGCGCAATCGCCTCGGGCGCTGAGGGCACGGTATTCCGTGTCCTGGGGATCGCTCAACGTCAAGCGCCTGCCACGGACTTTGCCGCTTCGGCCAAATCCAGACCGACCTGCGGCCCTGACATCATCAACCGGATTTATTCCTGATGACCAATCCCACCGTTCATATCGCACGCAACGGAGTCGTCATGGGCAGGTTTCCGCCGGCTGAGGTCCGTGCTCGCCTGGCTTCGGGGCATTTCCTGCGCACCGATCATTATTGGACCAAAGGGATGGCAGCATGGGAGCTGGTTTCGGATGTGTTCGATGGGCCGGCTGGAAAGATTCCGCCGGCGTTGCCGGCCTCTCCTCCTGCCTTGCCACCGGCTTTGCCGCCGGTCTTGCCAGCCGGCAATAATCCAAAGGGTATCTCCAAGGCCTGCGTGATCATCCCCGTCGTCTGCGTCGCCTTGGTCTTGGCCTTGCTCGCGCTCTTTCAGGTGACCGCATACTTCACGCTCAAGCAGCCATTGGCTCGGGCCATGCGCTCCGATGAACGCAACCAGGGCGTCGTGGCATCCGCTTATTACCGCAACTTCCTCCCGGGCGGAGATGTCGTGTTTAACATAGATGGCGTGGGCCGAGAGACCAAGAACGTGGATCTGATGCGGGTGATCCTCCAATTCGCGGCCACCCAGCAGCACGAGACCCATGACCGGGTGATCCTCGCCTTCAGGGGTGAAGAGCGCTTCATGATGACAGGTGAGCACTTCCGAAAGCTTGGGCGGGAATACGGGGTCCAGAATCCCATGTATACCATGCGTACGCTGCCTGAGAACCTCTACCGCATGGACGGACGCCGGGCCTTTCCTTCCTGGGAGGGGGGCGCGCTCGGCGTGATGGCTGAGCAGATGAAGAACTTCTCAGAGTTCATTGAAGAGTGGCTTCGTTGAGCTTTGCGGGCTTGCCCATCATTGTAGGCTTATTGTATGGCTTACGTCGAAGATTGACCAGCTCCTCGCCATGCAGAACAACGCCCGAAACCTTGGAATCAGCCTAGCCGTCGCCGCTTTCCTTGCCCTTACGGTCTATCTCCTCGGCGCCTTGTCGGAAGAGCCTTCCGGAGCAAGTTCGGTCGTCAGCGCGCCTACGCCTCGTACGCCCGCCGAGCTCACCGCCGAAGCCGAGTCGTTGTTTCAGCAAGGCTTGAATCACCATGAAGGCAAGGGGGTTGCCAAGGATCTGGTCAAAGCCGCGGATTGTTTCCGAAAGGCCGCGGATCTCGGGCACGTCGAGGCGCAGACTTGGATCGGCTGGTGTTATCTCACCGGGCAGGGCATAGCCAAGGACATGCCCGCGGCGGTCGCCTGGTTCCGCAAGGCGGCGGTTAGCGGGAACGCACGGGCGCAGTTTTATTTGGGCAGCTGTCTGCGGTTTGGCGACGGCGCGGCCAAGGACCTGCTCGAGGCGGTGAGTTGGTTTCAGAAATCAGCCGACCAAGGGGATGCCGAGGCGCAAACGACGCTCGGATATTGCTTCGAAGAAGGCGAAGGCGTTCATAAGGATCCCGCCAAGGCCTTTTTTTGGTATCAAAAGGCCGCCGATCAGGGCGATCCGCATGCGATGACATGCCTTGCTGCTTGTTACGCCGAAGCCAACGGTTGCCCTCAGGATCTGGTTAAGGCCGCTGAGTGGCTGAGGAAGTCGGCGGAGGCCGGCGAGCCTTTCGCTCAGAATAACCTCGGACTCGCATACCTCAACGGCCATGGCGTCGTGGCGGATATTCCTCAAGGCCTTGCTTGGTTGCGCAAATCCGACGAACAGGGGAACATGGCTGCTCCGCATTCCCTGGGTGGGGCTCATGAGTTCGGCGTCGGGGGTCCGGTAGACCTGCCCAAGGCTTTCGCTTTTTATAAGACTTCGGCGGAGAGAGGATTCCTGCCCGGCCTAGTCGACCTCGGACGCTGCCATCTGGACGGCACGGGGACGACGAAAGACGCCAAGGCTGCGGTCGCATGTTTCCGCGCGGCGGCCATGAGGGGTGAGGCGAGCGCCCAGGAGCGTCTGGCAAACTGCCTTCGGCATGGACTAGGCGTGCCCAAGGATCTGGCCGAAGCTTTCGCCTTCCTTAATCTTGCGGCCTCGAAATCAGAGACCGCCAGGGCCAGCCTCGCCGAACTTGAGCGGAGCATGACCTCCGAGCAAAAGACGGCTGGTCAGCTGCGTTCAAAGGACCTTCACGCAGAGGTCACGGCGCGCAGCGAGGCCAAGCCTCTCGAATACCGATGATTTGCCGTTCGCGCCATGGAAGCCTGTCAGAGGCAGGGCGCTTAACCTTGCCCGGACGCCGCAACGCGCCTCATCTTCTGTCCACATGATCCCCCGACTCGGACGATCGCTGGTCATTGCCTGCCTTTTGCTGACCTCGCTGGCTGCGCAGGACTATGATTGTCGGACCGGGATGAGCGGCGTATCCTTCTTCGAGGTTTTTCGTCAGGTGGCCGAAGGTCTGGATTACACTGATGACGGAGAAATCATCCGCGCGTCCGGAAAGAACCTGCCGCTCAATGACAGCACCCGAATCGCTTTTTTCCATTACGTCGCGCGGGTCCGACCGACGGTTTCCGTACCCTTGTACGTGCGTTGCGACGCCTGCGAGGGGAAGGGCGGTCAGCGTGGGTTGTTCCGGGATCCCAACAACCCCCTCGATCTCGGACAGCTGGTCGATGTGCGTTGCGGCAAGTGCAACGGCGTCGGCGGTTCCAAGCAGAATACTTATCTGACGGTGACGTATAGCGGCCCTCTGCCTCCTTTGCCGGCTTCACCGAAGCTCCGCCGATTCCGGGATAATCTGGCCGAGGCGAAGGACGGCAGCGCCTTGGCACAGCTCGCCGTGGCCAAGGTTTATCTGGAGGGCCAGTTGGTCCCGCGAGATCTGGTCGCCGCCCGCGATTGGTATACCAAGGCTGCGGCACAAGGGGAGCGGGAGGCGATTGCTCCTTTGGCCGGACTCTACGTCAATCCGGATGCTCCGTTCCGCGACCATGCCTTCGGGTTCGCCCTCAGGGCGGTCGCTGATTCTACCGATGTGAAGGCTGAAACCCCTGGTTTTCTCGACCTAGGCTTCTTGGTTAACGACGGACAGGATCTCGCGACGGGCATGGCCCGACACCTTCAAGGACTGGAGGCGGGGTTGCTGGCGCCACACATCTCCCTTGGATTGCAGGACAAGGCTACGGCTGAGAAAGTCCTTTCCCCTGATCTGGTTCGCAGATCATTCCCGTCCGTAGGCGTCTTGCCTGCCCCCGCCACGGTGCCCGCAAGGGTGTTGTTCGTCCAAGGGCTGGCCCGCTATTTCGGCTTCGGCTATGCCTCGCCCGATCCGGCAGAGGGTTTGCGATTGATCGACGCTTCTGCCTGCCAGGCCGATCCCAGGGCCTTGCTTTTCGTCGCCTTCCATTTCGACTCAGCAAAATCTTATCCCGCTTCGGCCCCCGCCGCCTGGGCTTTTTACTCCGTCGCGTCCGCGCTTGGAGCCAAGGACTCATTCGTGGCACGACGTACGACCCAGCTGGCCGAGCTCGGCGTGGCCGCCGATTGGGCCGAGGTGCCTGACATCCTCCGCGAGCATCTGATCATGGGGAAACTCACGCCGGCCTCCCTGCGGGAGCTTTCCGATCTTTCGCGATATCGCGCTTTCCTATCTGCGGCTGGGCCTGCGGTGGCGGCCGGACCTTACGCCGTCGCGACGACGCAGGAGACGCCTTTGTCGCGTTCGCAGGTCTTTGCGCGTGCGCGTTCGATGCTCGACCTCAAGCTCAGCGTCGTCTCGGTCGCGCCTGACGACGTCTCGTATTTCAGGAAGTGCTGGGATGACGGACAGGCGCGTTTTTACGCCGTCTCCGGGATCGTCACCTTCACGGATGCTGGAGCCCGGAGGGAGACCGCGCCTTATACCGTTTGCTTCAAGGTGACGGACCCGGCGTCCCCTCCGACGCTGCTTTACTGCTCTGCCGGAAGTTTCGTGTACGGTGAGTATCCGGTTGAATGCTCACGTCGCCCCTGACGATCAAGGCGCCGGACTCAGAGTGCCTAGGAGCCTATGGCGGCTGGCCAGGAGCTCCGACAGTTCCTGGGCGTCCTTGATGGCCTGTTTGGTCTCAAAGGACAGGGGGATCTCGGAAACGTTGGGCCCTATCAACTGGAGCCGGACGGCCGACGAGTGACTCGCGGCAAGCCGGGTGATGATCTTCCGGTCGTCTTCGCCGGTGAAATGGCACGACTCCGTCACGATGTTGTCCTCCGTGATCTCACGGATGCAGCGATGCGCCGGCAGGCGTTCCGTCTCGATGACCTGTCGGTCGATGATGAAGCGCAGCTGACGATGCAGCAGCCAGTTTGCCCCCCGATGGTAGGTGTAGAGATGGGATTGCCCATCCGCAGAAATGAGAACGCGGAGGACGATGCGATTTCCAACGTTGTCGTAGAAGCGGTGAAGGTAGGTGATGTTCCCGGTGGCAGGGTCTTTCCTGGTCAGGAAGCGGGAGGCCGCCAAAGCGGTGATACGGTCCTGGAGTTCGCTGAGGGTGAGATGGAGCGACTTTTCGCGGACGCTCAGCGCTCGTGGCGCGGCCACGGCGGGAACATCGCGGTCCGCTTCACGGCCAAGGTCGCCTCCGCGGAGGAGGGCGTAGCCCACTCCGACGGCGATGGTCAGGCCCAATGCGACGCCGACCGGCATCAGATAGGTTTCGACGTCGGCGGTGGCAGGTGCCGGCGCCGCAGCAGTGATCTGATCCCGTATCTCGTCGAGCTTGCGCCAGCATTCCATGCCTTCGGTCCAGCAATCGTCGCTCCAGCGAAGTTTGCCGGCATCGATGAGTCCTGCGATTTCCGGGAGAGGGTAGGTGCCCAAGGCCAGGCCTTGGCGGGCCACCTCATACCTCTCATCTGCGCCCGGCGTCGTCATCTGGACCGAAGATGCCAGCGGCCATCCCGAGCAGGCAATCTTAAAGAGGACCACAAGGACGGCCTTGCCACCGGACATGATTCGGCGGATATCTGAGACCTTACCCCTGGCTTATCGCGCATCCCCATGCCCATACACCTGAAGTTCCATGGCGCTCTCGGTGAAGTAACCGGCTCCGTCTCCTTCCTCCGTCATGCCAGCACCGGCCACGTGTTCGCCGTGGATTGCGGATCGGCGCATAAGCGTGACGTGCTCAAGGAGCCGGCGCATCCTGGCAATCTTCCCGAAGGCTGCAGGCCGGACCAGCTCAAGGGGCTTTTCCTGACGCATGCGCATGCGGATCACATCGGCATGCTGCTTCATTGGGTCAAGGCGGGCTTCGGCGGCCCGATCTATTGCACGACAGAAACCGCGCGCTTCGCTTACTTCGCCTGCGAGGATTCTTTACGCATCTTGCTCCGTGAAAACCCAAAGGCGGACGTCGGCGAGGCTGAGAAACTTGCTGCGCAGAGGCTGCTCGAGAGCCATCTTTCCTGCGAACCTAGGAAGGAAATCACGGTTGAGCCAGGCTTGTCGGTGGCCTGCTTCCCGACCTCTCATATCGTGGGTTGCGTCGGTTTCCAGTTCATCGCCGCCGATGCCGCCGGCTCCATCAAGCGCGTCTTCTTCAGCGGCGATGTTGGGACCGTCGAAGACGAGCAGGAGACCCGTAGCATGATGCGCACACGGAGGCGCCCGGAGAAGCCTTCCGACTTCGTCGTGACGGAGTCGACATACGGTGACAAGCAGCGCAAGCCCGGGGATCGTTCCGGAAAGGCGAGGTTGGAGCGTATGGCCGAAGTGCTTGAGCGAGGGTTTCGCTATGGGCCGGCCTCGAAGCTCGTCTTTCCGGCCTTCTCGTTGCAGCGGAGCCAGGATCTCCTGCTTGATATCTACCAAGTGCTGAGTTTCAACCGGGCGGCGACGGGTCTCACGGCCGGCGTCGTGCCGAAAGTCTATCTGGATTCCAGCCTCGCGTCTTCCTTCATGTCCGTCTTCCGCGACGTCTATCGCGCCGGGGCGATCGGGGGCAGTGATTGGGTCAATCCTTCGGCTTCTTTTTTCGGAGAATTCGGAGGCGATGCCGACGAGATCGACGGTGTTTTGGAGAAACTACTCCGATTCGATCGTCCTGGCGCATGCGTGCGCCTTTATCATAACGGAGAGGTGTTGGAGGTTTTCTGCGGCCCGCTTCCGGAGAAATCGCAAGGCCCGTCCATCGTCATCTGCGGGAGCGGCATGACGAAGAACGGAGCGATCAGGCGCTACCTCTACGACTACGTGCAGGACGATTCCACGACCTTCGTCCTCTCCGGATACGTCCCCCCTGATTCCCCAGGAGCTTCGTTATTCAAGATCTGCGAGCTACCTGACGAAGTGCGCGCCCGGACGACGTTCGAGCTCAAGGAGGACCCGAAACGCAGTCTGCCGAAAAAAATACTGTTCGGAACCGACATCAAGGCCGACTGCGCTTCTATCTCCGAATTTTATTCCGGACATGCGGATGGTCCGTCGATCTGCCGTTATGTGCTGGGCGAGGATCCCGAGGAGATCCGCACTTTGCGACGTGTCTTCTTGATGCACGGCGAGGACAGCAGCCGAGCTGGCCTCGCGAAACTTCTGCAGGACAGGCTTGTCACGATGGCTTCTGAAGAGGCAGGCCGCGTCGCCATCGAGTGCCCTTTTCCGTCGTCCCCTTGGTTTGATTGCGGTGACGACCAGTGGATCGAAGACAGGCCGGTCACGATCAGTCTCTCGGTGCTCGTCCCCGCGAGCGAAGACACCCTCAATATCGCGCTTTCCGTCTTCTCTTCCGCCGATGTCCAATCCGAAGCCGGCCTGACTTCGCTCCATCTCATGTCCGGCCGAGCCGCCTCCCGCACCAACCTACGCGTGAAGGGCTTCAATGCCACGCACCGGAAGCTGATCGCCGAAACCACCTTGGAGGGCGTGCAAGGGCTGCTCGACGCCGGTCGCGTAGCCTTCCGCTGGCGCGAGGTGCTGAACGCCTTGCAACTCCAGAAGAGCGAGTATTTCGCCGGCCATAAGTTCTGCTCGAACGAGCAGGAATTCCAGGAATTCGAAAGCGTGCGACGCAACCTGATCTTGGGCGGAAGGCAACGCGTCCACGGGTTCGTCGTAGCGGGCAGGGAGGCTTTCACTCCGGAGGAAATCTCCGCATTGGAATCGCTACTCACTCCGCACGTGCCCTTTTTCGTGCTGGATAACAAGTATCTTAGCCGCCTCAACGCCGCGCTGTTCCCGGATCCCGAGCAGCCCAAGCTTTCCAAGGCCCGGGCGTTCTACGTTCCCGTCAAGACCGCTGATCCGTTCGTGCCGATCTCCCGGCCGTTCGGATGGGAGTGCCTGCGGAATCTTCTGATTCAGGTTTCCGCGGATGCTCAGATCAAGGAGACACGTCAGCCTGCACGCCCGGCCACGGCCATGGCGGCTGAGAGACCGGCGCCACAAGGTACCGCGACCATCGTTTCATCGGAGCGGATTCATCCCGACCGAGTTGGTATTCCTCTCGATGCCTACGCCGGCTTGCGGGTCGGTCAGAAAATCGCGGTCACGGTCGAAGCACCCTTCGCCAACGGGAAGGCGAAGGGCATGAAACTGAGGGTAAAATCGACGAACGCCCTCGGCGTCGTCTACGGTGTCAATTACCTGGGCGGCAAATTCGATCACCCTGTGGGGTCGGTCATCGATGTCTACGTCAGAATGGTCGACCCTGAGCTCAGGAAGGCAGAGTTCATCCTGACGCCGCCTTGCGAGAGCGAAGAGGCGATGCAATCGCTGGCAGCCTCCGCCGGCACGGTCACTTGGCGCAAGCTGGCCGAACTTATCCCCTGCGACGTACGCGTGCTTACCGGACTCGTCGGGGATTACTGTAAGCTTCTGGTGGCTGACTACCAGGAGATCGCACCCGACAAGCTGGTGCCGAGCGGACAGGAAGTGGCGATATATCTCGCCATCGTGCAAGGCCGTGAGCAGGACCGGATCAGGCGGAGCAGCCTGCCTCCGCCTGCCGAACCGTTTACTTTCGGGAAAATGGCCCGAATCTTCGGCGGGGAATGGAAGGCCTCGGATGTCTTGGCAGCAGCTCGATACTTTGAGGGAGCCGCGCAGGACGAACTGGTCCGGATGGTCCAAGCCATCATGGCGTCATCGCCCGCGGGAGCCGATGACGATTCGTTCCCCCTGGACCAGAAGGACCTGTTCTTCGCGGCCTGCGTCGAGGCGTCCGAGGCCGGCTGGCGACAGGTCCCGGCCGTCGTCGCCGAGGCGCCGGCGCGGCCGCTGCCTGCCCCCTCCTGGCACGTCCTGCGTGAGCTGGCGGCGGCCTGGGGGGTGACCCCCGCCGCTCTGATGCTGGAGGCCGAAGGTCTCGGCCTGGATCTGGGGGCGGAAGTGGTCGTGGACGTCGCTGGGGTCGCCAGGCTGGCGGCCCCCCGGACTCCTTGAAAGGCATTGATTTTCAGCCACTGCTTTCTCTACTAGATTTATGAATCCTCCTGACCGTACGGTCATCTATCGTGTTTCCCGCAACGGGCATGTCATGGGTGAGTATGACATCGATCGGGTGGTAGAACTCATTGATGCCGGCGAATTCCTTTGGTCTGACCTCTATTGGGGGCAGGGCATGTCCGGTTGGGCTCCGTTGACGAATCTCCGCGCAGAAGTCCTTGCGGCTAAAACCTTTCCTCCGGTCGCAGCCACGCCCCGCCCGGTCTCTTCGGGCCGACGCGGGATCCCTCCTGTAGGCGCCACGGCGCCGACTTCTGTTCCCGCATCCAGGGTCTCGGGTTGGTGGTGGCTCGCGGGGGCCGTCTTGCTGGGGATACTTTCGGGAATGATCACCACGCATTTTTTCCCCACAATCGTCCATGTGGACCGTCCGGTGGAGAAGATCGTCGAGAAAACCGTCGAGAAGCCGGTCGAAGTCATCCGTACCGTCGAAAAGCCTGTCGAAGTGATCAAGATGGTCGACAAGATCGTCGAAGTCCCTGCCGCGCTGACGACCGAGCAGAGAGAGGCAATCACTCTTATGGATCGTCTTCATGATCCGAAAAAGCGTACCGTAGGCGTGGGGTTGTTCGGTCTCTCGGAGAGAGTGAAGATTTTCTATCTTGTTGAAGGAAAGGGCAGTGGAAACCTTAATTCTGGCGCCATTGTTTCACGAGTTGAGTCCGCCTTCCGTGGGCATGGTTTCACCGTCATCCATAAGGATTCGAAGGAGGCGCCTTACAGCGTCGTGAAGATCGGCGGGCTATTCCTTGAGGACACGAACGGCAACGGTGTCACGCTCAGTGTTTCCGGGAATTACCGGATCACGGTCGCTCAGCCTGCCATAGTCATGAATCCTTACGATCAAGCTGGCTCTGCTTCTCGAGAGATCAAAATCGGGTTGGCGGATCTCTATTCGGCTGGCGGGTCGATTAATTACGGAGCTAACAACTTCTACAGGGTGCCTGAAGTATTTGCTCGGGCCGCCGAGGACTGTGCTAAAGAACTCCGCAAGGCGCATAGCAACTGATCTTCATGAATCCTCCCGACCGCACTTTGATCTACCGTGTCTCCCGCGGCGGTCACGTCATGGGTGAGTTCGACATCGACCGGATCGTCGAGCTTCTTGATTCCGGGGAGTTCATGTGGACGGACCTTTGCTGGCATCAGCGGATGTCGGGCTGGGCCCCTTTGG
>JACCDW010033204.1_pt1 | contig 14020 bp, 17 predicted proteins | sample 7449781 | NCBI WGS metagenome assembly JACCDW01 (sample SAMN15323449, study PRJNA562643) | freshwater metagenome | isolation source: river surface water | place: USA:Blue River Watershed | collected 2017-08-18 | reverse complement strand
GGGCCTTTACGGAGCATGGGGCGTTGATGGTGGCTTCGGTCCTGAACAGTGAACGAGCGATCGCCATGTCGATCTACGTGATCAAGGCGTTTGTGAAGATTCGGGAGGAGCTGATGGCCAATGAAACCATTTTGAGGCGGCTCTCCGAAATCGACCAAACCCTGCTCCTTCATGACGAGGGCCTGAGGGATTTGTATCAGAAGCTGATGCCGTTGCTGGAGCCGGGGCAGGAGGTGGAAAGAAGGAAGATTGGCCCCCTCAGACCTGCCCCCGCCCATTCGTGTTAGTCGCTCCGCGACGGATGATATTACCGCTTCCGCGGGGGAATTGGATTTGGGAACGGGGATTAGGATGAGGATTAGGATTAAGTCAGAGGCGGGTTTTGAACCAGAAGGTGACGGCGGCGCCGACGACCACGCCAGCGAGGAGCCAGAGGGTGTTGGTGATCGCGGAAATTAGGAGGGCGATGGTCATTGTACGGTTACGTTTAGGTTTACGTTTACGACATAACCTCGGTGGTCAGCGGGAGCGCCAGGCGGGTTTGTTGGCGCAGTTGGGGCCGACGACATATCCAGATTGTCCTCCGCTAAAAAAGGCGCCGCCGGCCTGCAGGGTGGTGCCCCGGGTGCCGAAGAAGAGGTCGCCGGACTGAACGGTGATGCCGTCCGGACCGGCATAGACGTCGCGATCTTTGGAGTAGATGCCGCGTGGAGTGACAAAGACGTCTCCGCTGCGAAAGATGTAGCCTTCCGTGGTGACGGCGGAGTCGCGCCCGGTGACGGCGCCGAACTTGGCCTTGTAGACGCCGCCGACAAATTCAGCCATTTCGCACTCCTGCCGGTTCATCTCATCGTAAATTGCCTGCTGTTTCGCCTGTTGGATGCGGCTTTGTTCGCGCCGTGCCTCCTGCTCTTCCCTCTGGCGCTTGGATTGGGCGGAAAACTCCTCGAGCTCGCGGTTCTGGCGATCGATGGACTGCTGGATGGAGTCGACCCGGGGCGCGGGTTTGGGACGGAAGTCCATGGAGTTCATTTCCTGGTCCGCTCTTTTGGGTCCGCCGAAGTCGATCACGGAGGTGTGCCGTTGGGAGTTGGCTTGGTTGTTTTGTTGACCGTAGCCGTAATCGATCACGGAGGAGCGGCGGGAGGAGTTCGCCTTCCCGAATGAATCGTCCTCGTCGTCCCAGGCCAAGGCGTCGCCTGCGGCGACGAGGAGGAGATAGGAGATGGCAGATAGGAGATAGATGGCTCTCATGGGGTGAATCATCGGGCAGGGGGTGGGACATCCGCAGGGTTAGCCCGAAAGGGGGGAAGAAATCGGTTACGTTTAGGTTTACGTTTACGGGGCGAGTGAGAGGGGGCAGGGGTTAAAAATACACGTAGAAAAAGTGGAAAGGCGGAGTATTTTAAAAGGACGTGAAAAAAATCGCTCATTTGATCCTGCCGATGGTGGTGATTCTGGCCGGAACGGCGCGGGGGCAGGGGTTGATGGAGGTGGTAGGAAATCTGGGGTCAGGGTTCACCGCAAATCCATCGACCGCATTCAGCTCGACGAACAAATATTTTGCGCAGCAGTTCACCACGGGGCTGCTGAGCCCCGGCGACCACGACCAGGACGGTAACGTGATGCACCGCTTTTCCTGGCAACTGCAAACCGCGGTAGGGCCGTTTGACCCGGGTTACGGAAGTGAGGGAGGGGAACCGGAGGTGGAAAGCGTGTTCGAGTGGAGACTGATGAGCGATGCCGGAGGCACGCCGGGGAATCTGTTGACCGCAGCGGGTAGTTTTTCCGCATACTCTTCTGGAATCACGGATTTTTATTACGCGGCGAACCCCTCCTGGGGCGATTCTGTGATCCAAGCGAACACCACTTACTGGTTGGCGCTGAGGTTTCTGTATGTGGGTGGAGGGGCCACGCTGGGCAATTACGCCAATCTGCCGGTGACGACGAGCACGGCGACGACGGGGGCGGGAAGTTTGGGTGCGTTGATGGAAAATACCGGTAGTGGCTGGACGGGGTTGTCAGAACGGGCCGTGCTGCAGGTGCAGGTGGAGAGTGTGCCGGAGCCGGGCAGCGCCGGGTTGGCCTTTCTTGGATTAGTGTGTGTTCTGGCCAACAGGAGGTATGGCAGGAGATAAGTGGAAAGCGGGAAGGGGCAGGCGGGGCTTTTGTGGGGAGGAGGAAGAAGGTAGGATTTCAAGTTCCGGGTCCCATAGCTCAAAAGGATAGAGCAGCGGTTTCCTAAACCGCGGATCCCCGTTCGATTCGGGGTGGGACCAGACCCAAGCCCGGAGATTCGAGCCTAAGACTAGAAATGATTGTTTACGTTTACGTGAACGTTTACGCGGGTTTGTGTGGAACGGAGTGGGCTTGGAGGAAGCAGGGAGCTCGGGTAGGGTGACAAGTTCATGATTGGCTGGGTTTTAAAGAAAATCCTCGGCACGCAGAACCAGCGGGAAGTCCGCCGGATGTTGCCCTCTGTCCAGGAGATCAACCGCCTGGAGGAAGGGCTGCGCCCCCTTGCCCGGGAAGAACTGAAGGCGAAAACCGCCGCTTTCCGGGAGCGCCTCGCCCAAGGGGCGACCCTCGACTCCCTTCTGCCCGAGGCCTTTGCCGTGGTGAAAAACTGCTGCCGGCGGTTCACGGAGGAGAAACGAACCATCCGGGTCCGCGGCCAGGAAATCCTCTGGGAGATGATCCCGTTCGATGTCCAGTTGATCGGGGGAATCGTCCTGCACTCCGGCCGGATCGCGGAGATGGCCACGGGCGAGGGCAAAACCCTCGTGGCCACGTTGCCGACCTACCTCAACGCGCTGACGGGACAAGGGGTCCACGTGGTGACGGTGAACGACTACCTCGCCGCCCGGGATTCGGAATGGATGGGGGAGGTGTACCGGGAGTTGGGGCTGACGGTGGGTTGTCTCCAGCACGGACAGAGCCAGGCGGAGCGCCGGGCCCAGTACGCCTGCGACATCACGTACGGGACCTGCTCCGAATTCGGTTTTGATTACCTGCGCGACAACGGCATGGCGACAACCCCGGAGGATCAGGTCCAGCGCGGACACTTTTATTCGATCATCGACGAGGTCGACAGCATCCTGATCGACGAGGCGCGCACGCCGCTGATCATCTCGGGCCCGGTAACGGTCTCGACCCACCAGTTCGACAAGTACCGCTCGTCCATCGAGGGGCTGGTGCGGAAGCAGAACGGCCTCTGCACGGATTGGGCGAACCAGGCCAAGGAGAAGGTGGAGGCCGGCGATCTCCAGGGCGCGGGCCGGCTGCTCTTCCGGGTAAAGCTGGGCTCGCCCCGGAACAAACTGCTCCTGAAGTTCATGGAGGATCCGGCCACGCGGCGGGCGATCGACGACGCGGAGCTGGAAATGTATCAGGACACCCGCCGGACCGAGCTCTACAAGACGAAGGAGGAGATGTACTTCACGATCGACGAGCGCAACAGCGAGGCCGATCTCTCCGAAATGGGCCGAAAATTTCTCAATCCCGCGGATCCGAATTTTTTCCTCGTGCCGGACCTGATCACCACCAACCACGACATCGATACGGACGCGACGCTGGGGACGGAGGAAAAGCTGAAACGGAAGCAGGCGGCCCAGGCGGGGTATGAGGAGGCCAGCCAGAGAATCCATAACATCAGCCAGTTGCTCCGGGCTTACTGCGTCTTTGAAAAGGATGTCCACTACGTGGTGCAGGAGAACAAGGTGCTGATCGTCGACGAGTACACGGGCCGGTTGATGCCGGGCCGCCGCTGGAGTGACGGTCTGCACCAGGCGGTGGAGGCCAAGGAGGGCGTGCAGATTGACCGCGAGACCCAGACGCTGGCGACGATCACCATCCAGAACTATTTCCGGCTCTATGAAAAGCTGGCGGGCATGACCGGGACGGCCGAGACGGAGGCGAACGAGTTCAAGGACATCTACCGGCTGGGCGTGGTGGTCATCCCGACGAACCGGGTCTGCGTGCGCAAGGACCAGGATGATCTGATCTTCAAGACGCGCCGGGAGAAGCTCAACGCCCTGATCGAGGAGATCAAGAAACGGAATACGGCGGGCCAGCCGATGTTGGTGGGCACGGCCTCGGTGGAGTCCTCCGAAGTCATCAGCCGGATGCTGCGGCGCGAAAACATCCCCCATAACGTGCTGAACGCGAAGTATCACCAGCAGGAGGCGGAGATCGTGGCGCGCGCGGGGGAGCGGGGGGCGGTGACGATTGCCACCAACATGGCGGGCCGGGGCACGGATATTAAGTTATCGCCGGGGGTGGCCGACCTGGGGGGACTGCACGTGGTGGGAACCGAGCGGCACGAGTCCCGCCGGATCGACCGGCAGCTGCGGGGCCGTTGTGCCCGGCAGGGGGATCCCGGATCCAGCCAGTTCTATATCTCCTTTGAGGATGACCTGATGCGGAATTTCGGAGACTCGCGCCGGATCGCCGGCCTGATGACGAAGCTGGGCATGGAGGACAATGAGGGCCTGCAGCATCCGTGGCTGAACCGTTCGGTGGAGACGGCGCAAAAGCGGGTGGAACAGCGCAACTACCAGATCCGGAAGCACACCCTGCAGTACGACGACGTGATGAACCAGCAGCGGACGGTGATCTACAGTTGGCGCACGGATATTTTGACGACGCCGGATCCGCGCAAGGAGGTGTTTGAAACGGTGGACGAGCGGATCGGGGCCGAGGTGGAGACGCGGGCGGGAACCGATCCGGTCGATCTCGACGGTTTGATCCACTGGGCCAACACCGCGATGCCGCTAGGGCTGCAAAAGGAGGAGCTGCAGGACGCGGGCGGGAAGGATGCCTGGAAAGCGCTGCTGAAGAAGCGGGTGCGGGAGGCGTATGAGCTGAAGGTGAAGTTTGAAAATCCGGAAGCCGTGAAGGCCCTGGAGAAGTATGTGCTGCTCGGGGCGATCGATCGGCTGTGGCAGGAGCACCTGTACGCCATGGACGGGTTGCGCACCTCGATCAATCTCCGGGCGTACGGGCAGAAGGATCCGCTGATCGAGTACAAGCGGGAGGCCTACGGGATGTTTGAGGAGCTGATGGAGCGGATCAAAAGCGAAGTGGTGTTGAACCTGTTCCGCTCGGCCTCGAGTCTTTCGGCGTTTGAACATTTCCTGGCGGCCCTGCCGCAGCGGACCGGAAGAGGGGAAGTGCCCGGGCTGGCACCCGCGGCTGCACCGACGGAGGGTTCCATGAGCATGGGCGCAGGCGGCGGAGCCGCCTCGACCGCAGTGGATGAGGCCCTGGCGCCGATGAAGCGGCAGGGGCCCAAACTGGGGCGCAACGATCCATGCCCGATGGACCCGAACAAAAAGTTCAAGAACTGCTGCGGGGCAACCGGGAGTAAGACCTGTTTCAAGGTGGCGGCGTAAAGCGGGAAACCGCAAGTAACGCAGGAACTGTGCGCCAAAACGTTCCGTCCGAATCGTTGGACAGGGTGTCCTGGCGGGTTAACTTTATCCCATGAAAGCACCTCTGGTGGGCGGACTTTGGGCAGGCGTCTTGCCGGTGGCCGCGGCATCGGGGATCGCTTTGGTGGCCGGGTTTGGTTTGGGGAGGGTGACGGCTCCATCGGCTGCACCGGAGGCGGCGGCAATTTCCCCAGGCAAAGCCACGGGGGAAGCGGAGGCTGAGCCGCAATGGCAAACCGCGGAGACTGAAGCCAAAACCGTTTCGGCGGACGATGTGGTCCGGGCGGCGGCCGTGGGGAGTCCGCGGCAGCGGGAGCGGGCGCTGGAGGATGTTCTCTCCAAGGCCAGTCTGGAGGAGGTCAAAAAAGCGTTGGCTTGGGCGGAATCCCTGCCCGAGGGGCCGATGAAGAAAGCGGCCCTGGAAAAAATTCTTAAGCGTTGGGGGCAGTTGGACGGACCGGGGGCCACGGCCTATGCGGCGCAAGTTTACAGCGAAACCGGCAACGCCAACCTGTTGCGGGAGGCTTTGGCCGGCTGGGGCGAAAAAGATCCGCAGGGTGCGATCAGTCAGCTGGGAAGTCTGGGTCTGAGTGACGGGCTGCAAGGGGACATTCGCCGGGACTTGTTGGAGCAGTGGGCGGATCTCAATCCCGCCGCCGCCGCCGCTTATGCCGTGCAGAACCGAAATCCGGATAGTTGGCGGGGGCTGGTGGGCACGGTCGCAGACGAGTGGTCCAAACGGGATCCCATGGCCGCGGCCAACTGGGCGGCATCCTTGGATTCGGGCCGGGATAAGCGTGGGGCGATTTATTCGGCGATCTCCAATTGGGCGGATGCGGATCCCAACGGCGCGGCGGCTTATGTCTCTTCCCAGCCGGCGGGCGAAAGCCGGGACATGATGGCAGGAACCCTGGCCCGACAGGTTGGGCAGGATGATCCGACGGCAGGGATCAAATGGGCCGCCATGGTGGCGGACCCAGCGACCCAAGAGAGGGCGGTCGCCGGAGCCCTAATTGATCTTTATCGAAAAGACGAGGCCCAGGCGCGGTTGATTTTACAGAACTCAGGCATCTCGGCGCAGATTCAGCAGGCGGCTTTGAACCGGATGACGAATCGCGGACCTTGGTGGAGATAAGCGGGTAGTTCTCGCGGAGGTCTGTTGGCCTCTGGCAGAGGCGTGGGCATCAGGGCTGCAGGGCGGGATCCAAGGAGTTCCGGGCGACGCGACCAATCTTGATCGAGCCGAGGGTGGGATCCTCGCTGCCGGGAACGAGGGGGAGACTGCCGACATGCCCGTCCGCAAACGCGAAGAGGGCCTGTTTCCCGAAGCGGGCGTGGACGGTCCTCTCCCGTTCGTTGATCAGATAAAATTCCTCCAGGGTGGGCGGGGGATAGCCGGGTTTCCGCTGGGCCGAGGTACCGAAGACCGCGATTTGCGAGGGCTGGGAAATCTGGTTTTGCCGCCAAGGTTCGGTGCGGATTCCGGCACGACGCTGCCAGGGGTCGGGACCGAGGATCTCATTATAGCCATAGCCAAAGTTGCGGGAGTTTTTGTATTTGGGCACCACGCGACCCTCGTGAACCAGGCCCGGGCAAGGCCCGCCCGAGACAAAAGAGCCGAGATAGGGACCGAGCGGTCCGCCTTCGCCATCGATTTCGCGTTGTCCCTCGCCCCGGCCAGCGCTGGACCAGGATTCCAGGCCGAACCACCAACGGATCCCATTTTTCTCCTGGCCGCGGATGTCTTCCCGATATCTGGGAAATTCCCCGTGGTTCTCCACCGCATAGAGCTTGGTGGCCAAAATCAGGACCTTGAGGTTGGAGGCGCTGCGGGCGCGGTCGCCGGCGGCAACCCCGGCGCGGTACGCACCGAGCCCCAAAGTTGCCAAGACCGCCACCACGACCACTACGGCCAGCGACTCAATGAGGCTGAAGGCGGAGGAGCTTTTCACGGGCCTTGGATGCGCAACCGGAGAAACTTTTTTCCGGAGTCGGCGCGCACACGGGCGGTCACGGTGGCCATGGATCCGGAGGCATCCGGAGTGATGGTTTGAGCCATATGATTGGTGCCCGATTGCCAGCTCGCCAAATCCTCGCTGGTTTCCACGATGTAACTGATACCGTCGTAAACGGCATCCACCCCATCCGGAGGCGTAGCCCATTCGTCGTGCGGGCGGCGGTAGGAAAGCGTCAGGAATGTCTCACCATTGCTTTTTGAGATGCCCGATTGGATCGTTCCGAGGGAGTCGGGTTTCCGGGGGTGTTTGCGGAGGGCGTATTCCAGCAGGTTATCCATACCGTCAGCGTCGGTGTCGGCAGTAAGATCAGTGATGGCGTGCGTTGTGCACCACGCGGAAAGGCCGGGGGAGGAGTGGGTGCTGGTGAGGACGTAAGCGTCCTGATCTCCCTCGGCGAGAGTACGATCCGACGCTCCTACCGAGGCCGTGAGGAAAGCCCCATCCTCCCCGGCAATCTGGTAGGAGAAGTAGTTGGTCCAACTTCCATCCGCGGCGGCGGAAAAGGTGCCGGTGGCAAAGCCGTTCACCATGAGGCCCCAACCAAAGTCGTGCAGATGGGCGAACAGTCCAACTCCATTCCATGTGCCGGTCTGGCTGGAAAAAGGAATCGGATTACCATCCTCATCCGTTGCTGGGGTTACGACCAGGGAGCCCCCCGTTGCCTGAATTACGGCCGCGAGGAGTTGGGCTCCGTTCTGAACCGTGCCATCGTGACGGAGCTCATACTGAGCCAGTTGGCCCGGGCCAAAGAGAATCAGGAGGTGGTTGGTCTGGGATCCGGTTCCTAGAACGATGGTGGCAGCGGCCCTGGATTGAGCGCCGGGCAGAAACGAAAGCAAAGCGAGGGCCAGGAAGAGCAGAGCACTTCCGGATCCCGCCTTTCCCACCAGGGGCTTGGCCACAGCTTCCTTTCCGGCGTGAGCCAGAGAGGACCGCACGGGATGCGGGCATCCGGACTCTCGCCCTTCATTTTTGCGATGAGGGTTTCCCCCTTTCTGGTGAAAGGGGCGCGATGAGCCTGGGCGGGCAGATATTCGGACTCCGGGCTACGAACCTCCTCCCCGCCTTCACCCTTCCGTCCCGCCGAAACGGGACTTCCGGATTGACCGCTTTCGCATGGGGATTTGTCACCCGATACCGCAGCGCAACTGTGGCCGGTTCACACGGCCTTCCCTGGATCCGCCTAGGGAAAGAACTGGTGAAAGTTTGGGTGAAAGATTGGAAGGGTCAATCCCATGACACGCGGATTCCCGGTGATTTCGAAGGAGCCCCGGTCGTTTATGTTTACGATTACGTTTACGCCAAATTGGGACTCGAGTTTTCCCGCGGGAAGTCACTTAAACTTCCGGCTTAAACTTAAACCAGAATCGGGCATTCTTTTTTGATGGCTGGGAAAACATATAACGTGGCGGTCGTCGGCGTGACGGGCGCGGTGGGGCAGGAAATCCTCCGGGTTCTCGAGCGCCGGAAGTTTCCGGTGGGGGAGTTGGTCCCGCTGGCCAGCGAGCGCTCGGCCGGAACGGAAACAGTCTTTGCGGGAAAGAAGCACCGGGTCCGGAAGCTGGAGGCCTCGGCCTTCGCCGGAGTGAGCTACGCTTTCTTCAGTGCCGGGGCCACGCGGTCACGGGAGTTTGCGCCGGCCGCCTTGCAAGCCGGCGCGGTGGTCATCGACAACTCCTCCGCCTTCCGCATGGATCCCGGGGTGCCCCTGGTGGTTCCGGAAGTGAACGGCGAGGTTCTGCGGCAGCACCCAAAGTTGATCGCCAATCCAAACTGCTCGGCGGCGATCCTGGCGGTGGCCCTGGCGCCTCTGCATCGGGCGGCCGGTTTGGAAAGTGTGGTGGTGGCGACGTACCAATCGGCGAGCGGGGCGGGCGCCAAAGCCATGGCCGAGTTGGAAACACAGGTGAAGGACCATGCCGCGGGCAAGCAGCCCAAAGCGGAGGTTTTTCCGCATGTGCTGGCCTTCAATCTTTTCTCCCACAACAGTCCGGTGGCCGCGAACGGCTATAACGAGGAGGAGAACAAAATGGTGGAGGAGACCCGGAAGATTTTCGGGTTACCGGGCCTCCGGATGGTGCCGACCTGTGTGCGGGTGCCCGTGCCGCGGGCTCATTCCGAGGCGGTGGTGGCCCGCTTCGCAAAGCCGCTTTCGGTCAAAGAGGCCAAGGCTCTCCTGGCAAAAGCGGAGGGGGTACGGGTGGTGGATGAGCCGGAAAAGAACCTCTTCCCCATGCCCCAGCACGCCTCCGGCGAGCTGGATGTTTTGGTGGGCCGGATCCGCGAAGTGCCGGGGGATCCCCACTCCCTGGCTTTTTTCGTCAGCGGCGATCAGCTCTTAAAGGGGGCGGCCTGGAATGCGGTGCAAATTGCTGAACGACTGATCAGCTCAAGAGCTTAAATCATCGACTCTTCGTTTACGTTTGCCATTACGTTTACGAGGGGTTGGGGAGACGTTTCTTTTTCCTAAACGTAAACATAAACGTCAACGACCGCCTCAAGAGCCGGCCTTTGAGTTATGAAGCTGGCTAACGCGCGCCGCCCATGCCGGGGATGGCGCCGCCGCCTTCCCAGGAGGCCGGCTTGTTCCACGGCAGGGTATTTACGCTTTGATCATCCTTTGGGGTGCCGTCCGGATTGGTGCCGCTGCCGCTGGAAGCGCAGGAGGCCAGGGCGAGGGGGAGAAGAGGAAGGAGAAGGAGGGGAAACGATTTCCTGATCATGGACAATCAATACACCACCTGATCGCCCACTTCAATCGCGGTAGCCGGGGTTCCGGGTAGGACATCAGCCACCGACGTCTGGGCATCCACCGTGACGGTCTTGAGTCTGCCAATCATCTTTTCCCCGCGATAGATCACCATGGTCAGGCCTTCCACCAGCTGATCGTTTTTACCGAGGTCAAGAATCACGAAATTCCAGGTGGGGTTGACCGCCAAAATCCGGCCGGAGAGAGACGTGGTTTTTTTGCTGCCCGGCGTGATCATTTCGATTTGTTCGCGGAGTTTTTTCAATTCTGCGTCCGTTTTGTCCTTCGCCGTGGAGAGCATCTTCATTTCGCCTTCGGAAACCTTAATCTTCTCCGACAGATCGCTGATCTCCTGATAAAGCTCGGCTGGTTTGCGCCCTTTCAGCTCGTCGTTGTAGGCCTGAAGCTGTTCCGCCGTGACCTTCAGCTTCGAGTTGGTGGATTCGAGATCTGTTTTTGTCGTCTCCAGGTCCTTGGAGAGTTTGTCGGCTTGGAGGCTGAGCTCCTGATTTTTGGCTTTCTGCTCCGTCAGTGTGTCCTCGGTGGTTTTTAAGGTGCCCTTGGTGCTGGTCAGATCGTCGTTCGTGGCGTTCCACTTGTCCCCCGTCTGGCTGATGGTGGCGGCGGGCTGGGAGGTATCGGTCATGAAATCACCGGTATATTGGAGACCCAAGGCAGGGAATTTTCCTCCGCGGAGGGACTCCTCCGCGGCACGGAGTTGGTTGGCAAACTGGGTTTTGGTTCCGCTGACCATAAAGGCCAACACGGCTGTCGCCATGGAGAGGGCAACCGAGCCCCCCAAACTGATTTTTCCGGCAATCGTCATAATTTGGCCCAGAGCGCAGTTTCTCCACCCCCTCCTGATTCCCAAGGGCTTTTGATTTTTTTATTCGAGACTTATTGGCGGGACTGCGAATTCATGTGAGTTTCTTTCGACGGTAATTCTCGAGGGATTCCGAAACCTCCTGTCCGGCCATCCGGAGCTCGTCCTGCAGCCAGTCCGGGCTGAAACCATATGCCCCAAACGATTCCACCGCAGTGATTTCTGCATGATCTGCGGTCACCACCCCAATCTCCCCTTTGCCGGCGTGCGCTTGGACGATTTTCTCGATAATGCTATCTGCCGTTTGGTCGAGCGGGGCGTACAGCACCGCCAAGGAGTCTTTCGGAGTCTCTTCCTTCCCGCCCCCCCGGCCGTCAAAGACGAGGGTGACCCGCCAGCGGTCGGAATCGTGCAGGGCGGAGAGTTGCCGGATCAGTTCCCGACGGGCGTTGGCGGGCTGACGAAGATGCAGGGAGCGAAGGGCCGGCCAGGAGTGGATGACGCTGTGGCCGTCCACCAGAAGATAGCGGGGCGCGGCATCCGGGAAGGGCCGCGCGGCGGGGCTCATCCCGCGGACTTGGGGGCAGCACCCGTCTTTTTGGTTTCCTTCTTCCGCTTCCAATAGCGGAGGCGGCGGCGCTTCTTGATCGCCTTATTGTACTGCTTGCCCATGGGGTCAAAGAGTGAGGGAACAGGTAGCGAGGGTCAAGGTTGAGCTTCGTTCATGTTTACGATTACGTTGATGAAGATCGGAAGTTCGTAATCATATTCTTGGGTAGGCCACTTCTATCAAATGTGGCCTACCTGGCTTTGGACCTTCTAGTGATTCAACTAGATAAATGCCGCTGAAGCGGAGGTTGATTTCCCGTCCAAAAAGCACAGGCTGAAACCATGCGTTGGGCGATTCTTTTGATCGTGGGGGCGGCGTTGTTCCGCTGTCTGCGGCCTTGGGTGGGGGGACCGGAAAACTTTGCCCCGCTGGCCGCCTTGGCCCTGTGTGGGGCGGCCTATTTTCAAAAGCCATGGAACTGGGCCGGTCCCTTGCTCGTCCTCCTGATTTCCGATGCGATTTTGAATCACCACTACGGGCAGACTCTGCTCACGGTGAACACTATGGCGGCGGCCGGCTCCTATCTTCTCATTGCGGAACTTGGGCGTGCGGTCGCCGCACGTCCTTCCTGGGGTACGTGGCTCGGTGGGGCGCTGGCCTCCTCGTTGATTTTCTATCTCCTCACGAACTCGGTTTCATGGGGAACCAATTTGGCCTACGACAAGACTCCGGGGGGGTGGTGGCAGGCTTTGACCGTGGGTCTCCCCGGATTTCCGCCGACCTGGACTTTCCTGCGCGCCTCCGTGATTTCCGACCTGCTGTTCACGGCCCTGTTTGTGGTCGGGATTGAGTGGTCCGCCCGGCGGCACCCGGGCAAGGTCCGGCCGGTGTTCACCGGCATCCCCGTCCGCTAAGTGGCCGGATCGTTGCGCATCGCCGTCATCGCGGACACCCACGATCGTCTTGCCCCCTCGCTCCTCGAGGCCATCCGCGAAGCGGACGAGATCTGGCATCTCGGGGATGTCTGTGAAACCTCCACCCTCCAGACGATCCGGGAGTTGGGGCCCAAAGTCAGCGTGGTGCGGGGAAACCAGGATAGTAACGGCGACTGGCCGATGAGTCTGGAGCTGGAGCGGTTCCGGCACCGGTTTCATCTGGTTCACATTCCGCCGGCGCATGCGCCGACGGGGACGGAGTATCTGCTGCACGGCCACACCCATGTTCCCCGGGATCAGACGGTGGAGGGGACGCGATTCCTGAATCCCGGACCCGCCGGCTTAGCCAACAAGGGTGCTCCGCGGTCGTTCGCTTGGCTGGAATTAGCGGAGCGGAAAGAGCCGGTGTTTCGCTTGGCGGCGGTGCGTTAATTCAGGGCCTTCGACTCCCGGAAATCCTTTCAGGATTTCCGGGGCATGATGATCCAGAGAACGAGATAGACGATCACGCCAGAGAAGGCGGTGAAGATGGTGATCAGGGTGTAGAGGATCCGGACGAGCGTGGGGTCCCAGCCGAGCCACTCGGCGAGCCCGCCGCACACGCCGCCGAGCATGCGATTGTTCGAAAGCATCAGAGCCATGGGGAGAGTTGTAAGTGGCCGAGTCCGGATTGTCGATGCGGTAGGGCCCGACCTCCGGGCGGGCCGATTTCGATGTCGAATGATTCAAAAAACCAGGCGGCCTGCCGGGACGTCAGGCCCTACCAGGTGTTTTGGGGACCGCGCGCAAAGTTCAAAAAATATTGAACAAAATGAGATTCTAGGGCAGTCTTTAAATCATGGCCCAGTCCGGCGGAAAGAACGGCAAGCGGGTAAGAAACGGGGACTCCCACCGGGGCCTTTCCCAGGTGGAAGTTGCTCTGGTGGAGTTCTTTGTGTCTTTGGCGGATTTGGCCGGTATGCCCAAGTCGGTGGGGGAGATTTATGGGCTTCTATTCTCCTCCGAACAGCCCCTTGCCATGGATGAAATCATCGCGCGGCTCGGGTTGAGCAAAGGTTCGGCCAGCCAGGGGCTCCGTTTCCTCCGTGACTGCCAGGCCGTTCGCACGGTGTACCGGGTGGGGGATCGGCGCGATTTTTATGAGCCCGAGTTGGGTCTCCGCAACTTGGCTGCCGGACTCCTTAAGGAAAAGATCGGACCCCGACTGGCGGAAGGGGCCCAGAAACTGGCCCAACTGGAGGAGTTCATCGCCCGCGAAAATCCTGATCTCCGGAAGGTGCACGAGAACCGAATCGGCCGAATCCGTTCCTGGCAGAAAGCCGGGCAGAGGATCATCCCGTTTGCGCTGAAATTCCTGAAGGGCTGAGCCATGGACTCCGACCCCATTTCTTCTTCCGCAGCGACCACCGAGGATTTTCTCCACTTTGAACCGGCCAAACTGCAGGAAGGCGGCGCGCCCGATCCGAAATGGTTCTGTCTCCGGATTGCCCCCAAGCAGGAACATATTGCCATC
>JACCDW010022297.1_pt1 | contig 14021 bp, 8 predicted proteins | sample 7449781 | NCBI WGS metagenome assembly JACCDW01 (sample SAMN15323449, study PRJNA562643) | freshwater metagenome | isolation source: river surface water | place: USA:Blue River Watershed | collected 2017-08-18 | reverse complement strand
CCCATATCTTTTACAAATCGAGCATTATTACCGGTAACATTAGATACAGTAACGCCATCTAGACGAACTGGATTAATATGTAGAGTTGGTTTTAAATATCCTTGTTTAGAAATATTCCAAGAGATACCAACGATTTCAGATTCAGCAGATTGTTCAAAACTTGGATGTTTAAAAGCACGAGCCCAAACTGGATTGTTTGAAGATGTTTCACGACCTAATTTACTTTGTAAATCAAGACTGTTGATTTCGATAATAAGACCGTCAATTTCATATTCTGTTCCGAATTTATGAAATAGACTAATTAGTAAATCTTCTGTTAGATCAGAGATTTTACAGATATGATATTGAACTTTAATTTCTTGACAAGCATTAAGAGATTCAATTAGATCTTGTTTGGTTGAATAGTAGTCTTTATTCACTACTGCACCATATTTAATAAAGTTACAATCTTTAAGAGATAGTCTTGCATCTGGTGAGTTCAAAAGACCAGCAACTAGATTACGAGGATTTGCAAAATCGGCAGAGTATTTTTCTAAAAAAGTAGATTTAGACATCATTACTTCACCGTAGGTAAAGTCAAATGATCTCAAAATGTCTCTGTGAGTATTTGAATTTAGGTGATTACCAATCAATTTGTAATGGTCATTAGACTTTTGACCAAATTCACCATCTCCGCGAGTCCATGCCTCGTCAGTAGTCTCTTTAACACAAAGAGATAATCCATCAAATTTTGGAGTGATAATAACATTTTCTGATTTGGAGATGCCTTTAAGACGACACCAATCGTCAATATCTTGCATTGATTTGATCTTATTCATCGAAGCCATTTCAATAGGAAGGCGGCTTTTACGAGATTCATCTTGAATCTCATGTCCTACTTTTTGTAGGATTTCATTATGTGGGTCAAGTGCTTTTAGTTCATCAATAAGAATATCATATTGAGAATCTGACATAATAGGTTCACCAAGTCTATATTTTTGATTGGCAACTGTGATCTTTTCTACTAGTTCATTTATCATATTTGCAAATATATGGCTTAATTGTTAAAAAAACAAGTTATACTATTTGTTTTAATGTTTTGTCTCTATTATATGATTTTTCATCATATACCTCAATTACATATCCATCAATTTTAAATTCAGAGGCCCAAACATCATACCCTCTTCGATAGTGTGGATTATCTTCTAAAACCTTATCAATAGCTCCTTGTTTTGATTCAGAAACTACCGTAAAATTAGGTCTTGGTCCGCTGTACCAACCACCATCATTAAATGTGACTACCCAGATTTTCATAAAAAATTTTATACAAAGATACGGAAAAAACATTATTCGAGAAAAATAGATTAATTAATATATACTGAAAAATTAAAGCCTAAATATGCCCATTCAAAGTTCATTTGTAACGGTAGCTAATCAAATAACCGCATTTAACAAAAATATAGTTGAAACACTTTCAAAAATTAATGCTTTATCAACTACTAAAGAACCATCCGTTGATGTTCAAATTATAGACACCGAGGGTGTTTTAAGAAGTTATAGTTTACCATCATTTACTTTTTTAAAGACTGAAATAGAAAGGCTTAATAATTCAATTAACTCACTTTATAGTATTGATTCGGCAGGTGCTTTAATTCAGCCAACTAATACTAATAAGTTTAAAAAGATTATTACAGTTGATTTAAATAGAGAACCAAACCCAATTAATAATTTAGGAGCTATTACACAGTTTAAAGCTCAGAGAAATTGGTTTTTTGATTCTATGCTAAATCCGGCACTTTTTATTGAATTTGATTTGGATGGTAAGATCGAAAACAATGTTAGAAAAGTTCTATCTAGAAGATATATGGTTGATTTTAATAAAGATGCTGATGGTAATTTGACAAATTTAGGTCAATCAGCTGTAAATAGTTTTAATCAATTATTCAGAGGTAAAAGTGATATTGATATTCAAGATTTTGAAAACTGGCATAGAACAACTCCTGGTATAGTTAGCCCATTAGATCCTAATATTGACGAACAGGTATTTGATTTAGAACCAAATAGTGTTTTATATGATGGAGTATTTAATGTTTTGAGCATTGAAGAAGATACACTAAATAGAAAATTATGGTATCACATAAACACTTTAGATTATTTAGTTAATGAAACCTTAGAGGTTAGACAGTTATCACTCAATGATGAATTAATTATTAATCAAGCTATATCAAATACAAGATATAAAATTATTGAAATTTCAAATACAGAATCTAATTACAGAATTAGAGTAGAAAGATTAGAGGGACTACAACCAATTCCGGTTGGTGTAGGTACATTAAAAATATACTCACCTATTGTTTATAGAAAAACTGTTAGAATTAGTATAGGTTATAATGAAAGAAATGTCATTTTTATAAAACCAATGAATGCTGATAATAATCTAATGGCTAAAGATTGGTCTAATGGTACTGGATTTTATACAAATGATTTAAGACTATCCTCAAAAGATGCTGAAAATGGATCAACGATGGAGCAGTTCTATATAGATTTTGTTTATGATTATGGTGATGTTTTGCAGGATTTTGTAGCTAAAAAAACACCAAACAGACTAGCTGGGACACCTAATCTACCAACTTTAAATTCTCAGAATTTTAAAGTTGTTCAAATTAATAAACACTTAACAGATACACCAGATGCTAATTTAATTAAAACAAAGCATAACTATACAGTTTCTCTCAAAAATGAGGTTAGACAAATTCAACAAGCCATTGAAGATAGAAATAAAAAAATGAAGGTAACTAAGTTTACTTCAAAATCTGCTGAGAAACAATTTTCACAAGAAATTATTGAACTTAATAATAAAAAGAATTCAAAGTCAAGATTATTAGCAACCACTGTTCAGGAAATTATAAATCTTTCGAGATCAAATGCGACTAAAGTTGAGCCAAAATATAGACTAAGAGGATTTTGGAATACACCGGAAGCAGTTATTACAAGAGGCACAACACCACAGGAAGTTGTTCAATTTAGAGTTCAATACAGATACTTATCAAAAGATGGTAAAGAACCATCAGTAGAGACCTTCCCTATTAGAGATAATGCAAATCAAAGAAAAACAGCAGCATTTTCTAACTGGAATGAATATAAAAGTGACGTTAGAAAAAGAACTCTTGATAAATCAACTGGTCAATATACTTGGCAAATTGAAGATGTTGAAAATGCTGACACTCCTAATATTAATCAAATTGATATACCTATACAAGTTGGTGAAAAAGTTGAAATCAGAGTTAAATCAATATCAGAGGTTGGATGGCCTGAATCACCTGTTGAGTCAGACTGGAGTGAAACATTAACAGTTGAGTTTCCAGATGATTTGAATAATGTTTTAAATGATAATGATTTTATACTTAAAGAGGCTTCTAAAGAAGAGTTAAGAGTAAGTATGGAAACAGAGTTAACAGCAAGAGGTTTGGATGAACACCTTTCTGAAACTGCTGTTATAAACAACAAAACTTTTCATCACACTGCTGAGAAAATAGTATCTGGATTTAAAGATGATAATGGGGTGATATTAGATCTTTTTGAATATTTAACAAAGCTTGAAAATAGAGTTAAGTCATTAGAAGAAAGAATCAAAAGAGCTAAAGGTGAACTTGAAATCGTTATTGTTAGAAATAATCAAGAATTTACGGTCAGCAATAACTCGGAAACTGCATTTAATATTGATCTTGAAGACTATCTTGAGTTATACTCACAACCTGGTGTTAAAACTGGTAGAGTATATGAGAATAATATTTATGTAATTAAAGACTTTGTTATTCGTGTTAAAAATAAATCAGTTGAGTCTTCTTTAGGTCTATTATCCAATAGAGATTATGCGGGTTCAGCTATTTATAACACTGCTGCACCTCAAGTATTTTGGGTAAATAACCAAGATGAGCTGTTATTTAGTGATGTTACAGGTTCAAGTAAAACACAGTTAAATAATCAATTTATATGGTGTCTAAATTATGATAGTGTAACGCAAACATCACTTATAAAACTTTCTGAAAATATTGGAAATGCCTTCTCATCTTTGAATAGAAATTCAATAACAAATATACTTAGTTTAACTGAGTATAATATTGGATACTCTGAAAATACATCACTATCATTTGTATCTAGTAACAACTCACTTCTTGATACTGCTAAGTGGATAGACCAGGCTGAAAGTGTTGGATCTACGGATAAACTTTTAACAACAATACATCCTGTAATTAGTGACTTAGAAAATTTGGTAGAAACTAATGATGAGAAAGTTAAAAGTATAGGAGGTGGGTCCGAAATAATAATACCAATACACATTTATTTCAAAATGAATGCTTTAAATAATGCTAAAACTGGTAAGAACTATGAATATATCGACTTAAATAAGTCTAAGAAAACTGTTAAACACATTAAAAAGTTGAAATTCTTCCTTGAAGATGAATATCAAAATAGACCATTTATATTCTCAGTTAAATTTACATTAAATAGAAGTAAAGTTACATTTGCTTCAAAACCAAAAACATTTAATACAATAGTTAAATAATGAAGAGTTTCTCACTTTTAAGAACGAATGTTGGATTAACAAGTAACGTTAAAGTTATTTGTGACTCAAAATATAATTTATATCTTGAGAGTATTGATTCAGTGCCTGAACTTAATATAACTAAATTAAAAAAGTTCCAATTTTCTAAAAATAATTTTTATGATGAATTAGTTCCGTATTTATTTAAGGATTTTCCAAGTGATGTTGCATTTGAAATTGCATATGCTAATGATAATAAGAATATGAGCACTGACTTTGCTAATCAGTATGATGATTTGTATCAAATGGGTGCTAGAAATATTGTTGATAATAAAAATTATCAAGAAGAATTTGAGTATTTTGCACCATTATATGTTTTTAAAAATTCATTTCCAAAATATTTTATAATATTCAGAATTGATGGGCCTGGTCTTTTAGAATTAAATAGTGACAATTTTAGAGAAGAATATCTGAAAAAATTTAAAACAGTAAAGTTATTTGATCTAACTAAAAATACTTCATTAGGTGAATGGATTGAGAGAAATTTTACTAAAAATCCAGTTTATCCTACTAATTGTCTTGAAATAGATTTTAGAAATTTAGAATTTTCTAAATGGATAGGTATAGATTATTTAAGTGGTGGTTATACTTATAAGTCTAGCTTTTTAGAAAACTCATTAGAGGTTGAAAACACAATATTTGACTTTGAAAAATTTATTTTTGATGGATTTAAAACTAATAAAATTATTTTTCCACAAATTATAAATTTCTCTTTTTTATTTGATGATACTCCTGCTACTTCAACTTCACTTAGAAAGTGGTCACTTAATAGATACTCTGGATTTTTCCTGGAGGATCTTGAATTGGTTGATACAATAACACCTTTTATAACCCAACAATTAAAATCTGGATTTCAAATACTGGAAGGTAATGTTCTATACCACCCAGATGGTGATCCTTTTGTTTTAGGTTTTAAAGATTCTGAGGATATGTGGATTGAGTATGGTGGTAATTTCTATAAGGTTTCTAAATTTACGGAGACAAGGACAAAAGTTTTAGCAAATACTATTTCTAAAAATCCAGAAAAGAGAATTTTAAAAGAGAAAATTAATAAAACTGAAATTAACAAAGTAAATAGTTACGGTGAAACAAAGGGACTAAAGCAAGAAACTATTAAGAAGGAAGAATATCAAAGTGTAACTGATACAAAGTATAGAATAATATCTGATTTAGACTTAGAAGGAAAAGAAAATTTAGTTAATACTAAGTCTTGTTATATAAATTCTGATAATCAAATACTTTATACAGTTTCAGGACTTACATATTCAATAGACAACTTTGATAGTTCAGATATTAATCTTATAGAAATAGATGGTAATTTTCATAATTTACTTTATGAAAATGGATATATGACTGTTTTTACAGACTATGGATTTTCTTATAAGGATTCTTATAGATTTGAATATTTTATAAATTCTCCGGATCCAAATTATTACAAATTTATTGATTTAGTTATTACTAATAGCAATCCACCTACTAATTTTAAAATTTATAAGGCTAAATTTACAGATATAAAAGATTTTGATACATCAATAATAGATACTGAGTTTTCTAAATTTGAATATGAGGAGTTAGATGAATTAACAGATACTGAAGAACCAAAAATGTACACAACAGATTTGAGGATAAATTCAAATCCACCTAACTATAATGACTACATTTACAAAAATGAGGTTACTCAAGTGCCTTGTTCGTCTGATTATACTGCAAATTTAGAAACATTTAGAATTGTAGATGAAGATCTTAATCAGTTATGGAGAAAAAATCCTATACATTGTAGATTCGCATTCCAAGGTTCTATTTCAGCAAATGACTATCCATATTTACTTAATAATAATGATGTTCATGAGGATTTCAATAAAACAACTGACACATTTGAGGTAGTACCTAACAGGAGAAAAAGAAATTTAGACTATTTCTATACTATAAATTCTGGAACAGTTTCTTATCTACATCATAGTCTACACATAGAGAAAAATTATGATATACAAGATACGTCTTTTAGATTCGAATTAGACAAGTATTTAAATTTATATACATACTCGCAATCTAATCAATCTGTTACTTATTCTTGTGACTATTTTGAATACCTTTTTGGATCTACTCAAAGCTTTTTATCAGGTGAAATAATTAAGAGTGTTGATAAATTTTCATATTTTGATTACGGTGATAATGCTATTCCAAATACTACCTTATTTAGAGGTTTGAAATTTAAAATATTTGAAGTAGACTCGATAACTAAAGATGATGTTTCTATAGAAAATTTAAACCTAAAAACATCTAATAAATTTGATAACTACAAGTTTTCAGTCTTGTTAAGTCAAAACCTAAAAGGTGTTGATGATGATAATATTTTATATGATACTTGTCACTGGGGGTATTTTATAGATAATCAGTTTAATCCTGGATCACCTGTAACATCTACTCTTGCTTTTAAAACATCTGATACAGCAACACCTTCTAATATTCAAATTGGTGATGTTATAGAGGTTAAACAATTCTATCCTTATGATAATAGTGGATATAATGGCTTGTTTAGAGTCACACAAGTGGGTGGATTGGATTATGGAGGTTATGGGTTTATAACTGATAGACCATTTACAACATCTACTTCTGTAAATCCGGGATATTATAAAATTAATTTTCAATGGAAGTTAATTAGAGAATGGGAGCAAGATATTCAATATTACATTGGTGATTTAGTTATTTATGATAATGTTTTATATTTAGTAACGGTAGACAATATTATAAGTGATCCAAATGATGATCCAAGTACATTGGAAAATTACTATTCATTAACATCGTTTAAAACTCCATTTTGGAATCCAAATTTATCTTATGGCGCAGGTGAATGGTGTTATAGAGATGGTGAGTATTATGTTAGAAATTCAAATCCTGAAGAAAGTGGAATAGATTTTTGGCACACAACAAAAACTTACACAACCGCAGGTGAAATAGTTAAATTGAAAGGTAAGTTTTATCAATCTGTTGAGAATGATATAACAAAGATAAAGCCAACCTCTAATAGTAAGAAAAATGATATTTCTAATGATAGTAAAAAATATTGGAAAGAAATTCCAGATCCAAGAACTTGGTATGCTTATCCAGAAGATTTTTCAACTGATTTTACTGATGACTTGTGGGATCCTATTAATATTTGGAATGATGAAGATCTTTACTTCGCAGGTGATTATGTAGTTAATAATAATACATTATATCAATGTTTACAAGATACAGTATCAAATGAAACTCCAGATAACTCTGAATTCTGGAAAAGAATCTATAGCTTTGAACTTGAAACAGATTTTCAATATTCCAATAATTCTAATCCTATTATTCAAATCGGTGAATCTTATTATTTGTGTACTTTTGGACGTGATTTAACACTTGATAGTGGTATAACAATTTATATTAATAAAAAATGGAAAAATGTACTTGTTAATATTAACATAAATGATAATACTTGTTTCAATATCGATAATTCCGAAAGAGATGAACTTTATAATGATACTAATTCTAGATTAACTGCTGCTAATTTTATCAGACAGTTTAATGATTTAGATTCTAAATATGATTTTGCTGATTACACAACTTATGTTATTATAGAGGAAGATGGTACATTTAAGAAATATAATTTTGAAAATAAAATAGAAAATTTACCATTTTTAATTCTGTGTGAGGAGCCTGATCAATTCGAATTAAAAAACAATTCATTAATCTATAAATCAAACACAATATCTAGAACAAGACTAAAACCACTTAGGTACTTAGTCAATGGTGAGATTGATAATTTACAGAAGTTAAATTATTATAATGAGATACCACTTGGTTGTGAAATTGATAAAAATGTCAATGAGATTCCTGTTGGTAATATTTTAAATGGTAGAAGTAATATTACAATATCAAAAAATGCGACAATTAAGCCTAAGAGTAATGCTAATGTAACTGAGACATTTTACAGACATAGTGGTAATTATATGCCACTTTTTTATAGAGTAGATCTTTTTAGAAAACGAGGAGAGTTTGATAGTTTGAGTGGTAACTATAAATTTGATGAATCTTTAACATTTTTTGGATTAATGAAACAAAGGGTTATATCTAAAGTTAATAGAAAAGAGAATGTCTTAAAGTTAAGAGATCAAGAAGAATCTTATTCAATATATCCTATGTTAGATGAATTTGGATATACTGTTGTGGACTTTTTTATTTTTAAATCTACTTGGGACTATGATTATCATATTGAATGTAAGCAACAACCTGTTATATCAACTTTTAATATAAAGCCTCAACGACTATATACTTTAAACAAATTTACAAGTAAAGATAAAATTAAGAATAAATAATTTATGAGAAGAAGTTATATATCTCCAGAATTTGACTATAGTAGAGTATTTGGTACTTTGAATATGAAAGAGGAATCATCTTTTTTCGGATCAAAAATGTTGGAAATAGAGGATTTTTTAGAATTACATAATCAGGGCATAGTTTATTATCAAAATTTATTAAACGAACAATTGGATTTTGATGTCGAGAAAGCTTCTAATCCTATTATATACTTGGTGAGTGATGATAAAAAAGCAAATCACACACTGGTTTTAGACGACTCTCAAAATGATTTTCAAAAAAATGGACTTACTAAGTACATTATAACTATTGACTTAAAAACAATATTGGAAAATTACCTATTTGCTATACTTAAACAATATAGAACATTCGAAGGTGTTAGAAATAGTATGTGCTCTACAAAAGATGTTAACTTCTCTATTAGAAACTACATAACAAAAAATGTAGTTGATAGGTATAAATTTGATAAAATTGAGTTATACATAAGATACCAAGATTTAAGAGATCAAAATTTGAGAAGATATAATAATGTTTGGGTATCTGATGAATCGATATCAATCAAAGAATACTTGAATAGTAAAATTCAAACTGATACTGAATTTGATTTTTCATCAATTAGAGTACTATTTAATCAAGAAAAAAGCAGTCAAGAATATAATTTTGAATATTATTTTAAACTTTTTTGGGTAAAATTATAAAAAATAAATGAGTAATTCAGAAATTAATTTAGTTAATTTATTTAAACTATTTAAAAATAGACCCCACCACTTAACTCGATTTCTTTTGGATCAAGACGCATTAAAAGATAATTTTTTAAAAAAAATAAATAATAACTCTAAGCTCTCAAATGTAGATAGTACTGATATAAATGAGTATTTCAATTCAATTGATGATATGAAAGATCACTACTCACTTTATATAAATGACGTTGAAATTTCAAAAAGAAAGAAAACGAAAGAAGAGTTAATAGAAGAATTAAATCTTAAAATTAAAGAGGCCATAGAATTAGAAAATTATGAAGAAGCGGCCAGAATTAGAGACTATATGATAAGAAATAATTTGAAAAAAAATTAAAACTTATCAAACCCACACACTATAAAGAAAAGTTAATCACTTAAATTAAAAAAATATGATAGAAACAGAAGTATTAAATGAACAAGATGTTTTGAATGATGTTGCTTTCTGGGAGCAAATTGAATTCGAACAGGCAAAGATCAAAAATCTAAATGCTAAAAGCAAAAACCCAGAAACACTTAAATTGGAGGAAATTTACGAAAGTTATTTCATCCAAGTACCAGTAAAAGACTCAATAGTTACTGGTAAATATGAAGGGATATATTCTAACCAACACTGTTTTTCAGTTAGAGGATTTAAAGACTTCGTTAGAGTAGATACAAGACCTAATGAGACTAAGTATTTGAAGAACACAAATGTTGGTGATATTGTTGATGTATTGATAACAAATATCAATAACGATATATTTATGATCGAGGGATCGATTGCAAGTATTTATGAAAATGCCGCACATTTGTCTCTGAAATCTTTAGATGAAGACACTGTTATTATGGCAACCATCAAGTCTATGAATCCAGCAGGATATGATATCGAAATCATGCACGATGGAATCACACTTCCTGGATTTATGCCAAATACCTTAGCTGGTATTAACAAACTCTATGACCCAGAATCAATTGTTGGTAAAACATTTGAAGTAATGGTTGAATCTTTTTCTAAAGAAGAAGGTACTTATATTGTAAGTAGAAGAAAGTATTTGAGAACTCTTATTCCTTCAGCTATTGATGAACTTGACTATGAAAGAGTTTATACTGGTCACGTTACTGGAACAACTCAATTTGGTGTCTTTGTAGAGTTTAATGATTGTCTTACTGGTATGATCCACAAGGCTAATGTTTTACCTGACTGGCAAGAAAGATTGAGTCAAATCAAACCAGGATTCCAAATTGAATTCTATGTTAAAGAGATTATTAAGGATAAAATTATTCTTACTCAAATTTTGAGAGAAACTCTTTGGGACACTATTAAAAACGGTCAAGTTATTGACGGTGTTGTTAAGGAAACAAAGCAATTCGGTGTACTTGTTTCTTTAGATGAAGAAACAATGGGACTTATACACACTTCTGAAATGGAGAAAATCAACAAGAAGTTTGTAAATGGTCAAGATTTGAAAGTTAAAGTTTTGGCAGTTGATCGTCAAAACCGTAAAATTTTCTTGACAGTAGCCTAATATAGTGTTACTACGAAAAAACCCAGTCATTTTGACTGGGTTTTTTTATGCAAAATAAACAAATACACTATAATTGAATAGAATAGGCATATGATAAAAATAAAAGAAGGGGATGTGTTTGAAGGACAGATTGAGTTTTATACAAACGGTAGTGCATCACTAAAAGTACAAGAAGAAGAAATATTTATATTTAAGAAAAATACAGCTAACTCACTACACTTAGATACAGTAAAAGTTGAAATATTTCAAGCCGAAAGAAAGTTAGAAGGACGGGTAACCGAAGTTATATCACGATTTAAAAAAGAATTCGTTGGCCGAGTTCAAATATCTAGTAAAAATACCACATTTGTTATTCCAGATAGTAATAAAATACCTGTTGATTTTTATATCAAAGGTGGATTAAAAGCAGAAGATGGTCAAAAAGTAGTTGTGGAATTTGTAAAATGGAATGACTCAAAATCGCCACAAGGTAAAATAGTTAAAATATTAGGAAATTCTGGTGATAATAACACCGAAATGAATTCAATAATGGCAGAGTATGGACTTCCTGTTGAATTTCCACAAGATGTGATTAATGAATCAGCACTTGTTCCAGAGATTATAACTGAAAAAGAAATCTCGAAAAGAAGAGATATGAGAAGTATCACCACAATAACAATTGACCCGGTTGATGCAAAAGACTTTGATGATGCTCTTTCAGTCAATTTTATTGGTGATAAAATTGAAGTAGGTGTTCACATTGCTGATGTTAGTCACTATGTTAGTCCTGGTACTAAGTTAGATGAAGAAGCTTATAATAGATCAACATCTGTTTATTTAGTTGATAGATGTGTTCCAATGTTACCTGAAAGATTGAGTAATGGAATATGTTCACTAAAGCCTCATGAAGATAGATTAGCATTTTCTGTTGTGTTCACATTAGATAATGATGGTAATATATTAGATACTTGGCAAGGTAAGACTATTATACACTCAGACCATAGATTCACATATGAACAAGCACAATCTGTTATTGAATCAGTTGATAAACCTAATAACGAAGTTGGTAGAATATTATCCGAAGATGCTGGATTAGGTAATATGGATTTTAGAAGAGCCGGTTCTTTAGGAGCTAGTATAATAAGACTTAATAATTTAGCTCAAAAAATTAGAGAACGTAGAATTAAAAATGGTTCTATTGAAATGGGTGGAATTGAAGTTAGATTCAAATTAGCTGAAGATAATAAGAAACCAATTGGAGTCTATTTTAAAGAGCAAAAAGAAGCTAATAAACTAATTGAAGAGTTTATGTTATTGGCTAATAAATCAGTTGCTAAAACACTATCTGATGCGGGTAGAACAAATGTGTATAGAATTCACGACACACCAAATGAAGATAAACTTAAATCATTAGTTTCTATCTGTAATACTTTTGGATATGAAATTAAAATTGATGGTAAAGCGAGTGATATAAAAAGATCACTTAATTCTTTGTTGAAAGAGATTAAAGGTAAGCCAGAAGAAAATATGATTGAGACCTTAGTAACTCGATGTATGTCTAAAGCTACTTATACTATTAAGAATATTGGACATTACGGATTAGGATTCACTCATTATTCACATTTCACTTCACCAATTAGAAGATATCCAGATTTAATAACACACCGACTTTTATTTGATTTTTTAAATAAAAAAAGTCAAGGAAATCCAGGCGAGGTTGAAGAGCAATCTAAATGGTGTTCTGCTAGAGAATTAGTTGCTGCTAAAGCTCAAAGAGATTCTATCAAGTATAAACAAGCTGAATATTTATTAGATAAAATTGGTAGTGAGTTTGAAGGAATTGTATCCGGTGTTACCGATTGGGGATTTTATGTTGAACTTATCGATAGTAAATGTGAAGGTATGATTAGGTATCAATCACTTGAGGGTAACTGGTCAGTTAATACTGAAACATATACTATACAAGATGATGATGGTAATATCATAAGACTTGGTGATAGACTGATGGCTGTTGTTAAGTCTGTTGACTTAGAAAAGAAGCAAATAGACTTCTTACTTACACAATAAAAAAAATCCACTCATAGAGTGGATTTTTTATTTTAGGATAAAATATCTTTAATCTTTTTTAAGACTGAGTTTAATTGTCTTGGATTTTCATATGGGTACATAAATCTACCAATTGGTTCTACTGTGGTAAATAAAGTTCTGGTAATAAAATTACCATCAAAAAATCTAGACTTACAAGGTTCTAAAATTTCGGGACAATTTGGTTCAGATGTAATTAAGCAACAAACCCAATAGTCTTTTTTGTTTTCTAACAAAATATAAGGATGTTGGAATACAGGATGCATTAAAACATCACCTTTTTTGTATTTAGTTGGAACATTCTTTTTAGGAGCTGGTTGTGGAACACCTTCTGGTTTCGGACCAGGCTTTATCAAGTCTTGAAGAATCTTGCTAAATTCTTCTCTACTAATATCCTCTTTTAATTTGGGTAAAAAGTATTCTCTTTCTTCTTTAGGCAGAGGTTTGATCCACTTAGTAAGATTTTCTTTATTAATTACTTTCTTATCGTCATTAATAAATTTAATAAGACTTTCTAAACCAGGATGTAATACCATATTATGAAAAATATTGATTTTTAATTTCGGTGTTATATTCACCAAAAGAGCCTTCTAAAAGTTCTTTCCAAGTTATCCAATCACACACACCTTCTGTATTTGGATCATATTCAATTTTACCTTTCCAGTCTGCTTTAAACAGATATACTAATCGATCTTTAAAGATTCTCTGGTCTACTAATTGAATATTGAATATATCGAGTCCAGTTTCTTCTTTAGTTTCTCTAACAATTGCTTGTAGAGCGGT
>JACCDW010101923.1_pt1 | contig 14027 bp, 3 predicted proteins | sample 7449781 | NCBI WGS metagenome assembly JACCDW01 (sample SAMN15323449, study PRJNA562643) | freshwater metagenome | isolation source: river surface water | place: USA:Blue River Watershed | collected 2017-08-18 | reverse complement strand
CTTGAGTTTGCAAACAAAGTACAAGACCCTGAAGGTGCGATACAAATGGCTGCAGGTTTACAAAGATTGGGTGTGGCGGCAGGTGCTTTGGCGGACCCATTTGCACTTATGAATGCATCAATTAACGACCCTGGAGCTTTACAAGAATCTTTAATCAACATGACTAAACAATTTAGTTATTTCGATGAAAAAACTAAATCATTTAAGATAAGCCCACAAGGTATTCTTACGATGAAAGAATTGTCGAAGGAAACTGGTATAAGTTACGATAATTTAGCCAAAACATCTTTGGGTGCTGCAGAACTTGATAAAAGATTATCACAAATTTCACCACAAATAAAATTCGGTAGTGAAGAGGACAAACAATACTTGGCCAACTTGGGGGCAATGAATGAAAAGGGTGAGTATACGATTAAGTTAGATAGTGGTATTGAAAAGAAACTTACAGATTTAACACAAACAGAATTTGATGATTTAATTAAACAACAAAAAGAAGCACCAAAAACTGTTGAGGATATTGCAAGAGCACAACTCAAATCATCCGACGCTGCAAGGGCTTCCTTAGAATCAATATCTAAAGCATATTATAATGGAATTGCTTCAGTTAGAATAGTAAGAGAAAATTTAGCTGAGTTAGGTAAAGCGGCGACAATCACTTCAGGGGCCGTTAGCGGTGGTTTGGCTAGAACCGATTTGTTTAGAACAGGACTTGAAGATATTACAACCAAACTTGGTACAACTGCAGATGCTATAATAAATAAAGGAGCTAACCCTGTTGAGGCAATCAAACAACTTGGGTTAGAATTGAAAGAATCTATGAAAGGTGCTGGAGGTACTTTATATGGGATTGCAGCAAGAGCTCTTGATAAAATAGCCAAAGACAAAGAACAATTAAAGGATGCTTCATTTGTTGGTAAGAACTTCGGTTCCCTTACAGAAAAATTACAGGAATTTGTAAGAGCAAACACACCTGTTACTGCAACAGCATCACGAATTTCGGCAACACAACCACAGACACCTACAACATATCAAGTTTCTCCACAATCAATTTTATTTAGTGAACAACAAAGACAACTTCAATCAGTGACAATTCCTCAGAACAGTGTAAATATAACAGAGGAAAAGAAGACGATTGATTATACCGGTACAGTAAAATTTGTCGTAGACGCACCACCAGGTGTATCAAAACAACAACTCGAAACTTATTTGAATACCGAAGAATTCAAAGAAACGATATATAAGTATGTTCAACAAAAGGACCTTGAGTTGGGAAAAAAACGATGATGATTAATTCTTTCAAAAAATTTCACTTAACCTATTTATATAGAAAATAGTTGATGAGTACAACCCTCGATTTTGCGAGTTCAGAAGCGTTTAGAAAAAAAATCATAACTAGAAATTTAGCACCTTATCCTAAATCTCCGAGAAGAACTACGCCTCCAATCAATTTCGAGTATATTCAGTCAGATTTAGCAGTAACAGATTCGCCCGATGGTTTAATAGATGACCCATCTTTAGCTAACAAACTTTATCCGTTAAATCAATATGGTGCCGATGGTGGATATAAACAAGTTCCTGACCCATCTGCTTTACTAAACTCAAAGTCCAACGAAGGGGAGTATGGGTATCAAGATGCTAATTTAGTTGACGAAAGTTTAATTGCCGCACAAAAAGGATTTCCTGGAATCGCACCCGCGTGGCAACCACTCAATGCATATGCCGGCCAGAATTTTTTAGATAGTAGTGAGGTAATAAGTACATTAGAAACAGTTCGAGTTGACCAAGACAGATTACCAAATGGAAACCCATACCAACCACTTCAGTTCGTACCTTCATCATACGGACCCGTTTCAATTTTATTGAATCCAGACCCACAAGGAAGTAACGGACTACTAAGTTCCGACTCTTTCATACAAAGATTTGGTGCTTCGAACCTTAAAAAGTTGTTTTTAGATAGAATAGCAACTCAAATTAGAAGGGAAACTGTAGGAAGGGCTAACGTATTCAATGTAAGAAGTGGTACTGATATATTAAATTTAGTTACTGGTAGAGTTCCATTAATTGAACCTAATTATCAAATTACAATACCCGCAAATCCAATTGTAGCCGCAACTGATTTTGCCTTAAGATTAGCCGGAAGTTATATACCTGTTTCCCCAATACCTGGTTCATATTGGGATACATCTGTAAATCAGGGACAACCAACAACCATACAACAACTTCAGAACGCATTTAAAAGAAGTGACACTGGTAAGTTTTTCACAAGATTATTAGGTGCAAACAAAACGGGTTCTCAAATCATGTATAACAACATGGGAGGGGGACAAAAGTCGAGATTGTTTGGTAACATTGATTACAACAAATATAAGCCGAGTTTCGATAGAACCTTGTTTGATAGAGTAGGTGGGGTTATTGCTGGTTCAACAACAAACAACAGTAATTTTTACGTTGGTTCTAACACATCAGACCCATCGAAAGTATTCTCACCTGAAGGACAAATCCCTGTCAACGAGTTTGGTGTAGAACAACAATCACCTGTATATGGACCTTCCGAACTTGCTCAATTATACGAAGGGCCAAGTCAAGAGGTTAGATTAGGTGCAAACGGTCCAACTTACAGTAATGGTGGAGGTATTGAAGGAGGTTTCACATGGGTATCACCAAAGTATAGAGGTAACGCGGGAAAGAAAGTAGGAATTGGAGGGGATGTTACTAACATTGACGAGGATTTTAAACCATCTTCATACAACTCAACAGAATCTACAAATAGAGAGTTTAGAGAGGGTTCTATTTTAGATGACACACAAAGAATAATTGAAAGCCAACCACAAGGAGGTAAGAGATTACAACATGTCGGAAATGCTATTGACCAAGTCAGTAAAGTTTTCCATGATGGATATAAAGAAATGACCAAGGGTTCGAGAGTTTTATCTTATGTAGGAAGTTTTGGTAACGAAGTTGGAACTGAGTATTGTAGGGTATTTGCTAAAGATGTACCATATCTACAATATAATGATTTACAGAAAACAGATGGAATGACAACAGAAGGAAGAAAGTTTTCTTATTCTGTATTGGATAAAACATATAATCTTAATATTGCTCCAAACAAAAGAGAAGGTGGTCAAGATTCTTCAAATTTAATAGGAACTGGAAATGCAGGGTACGCTAAAAAGTATATGTTCTCATTAGAAAATTTAGCATGGAGAACATCAAGTACTCCAGGATATACTGTGAACGATTTGCCAATGTGTGAGAGAGGACCGAATGGAGGAAGAGTAATGTGGTTCCCACCATATGGATTAACTTTCAATGAAAATATATCCGCAAACTGGAAAGGTAATGATTTCATTGGAAGACCAGAGCCAATTTATACTTACAGTAACACCAACAGAACCGGAAGTATTTCTTGGAAAATTGTTGTGGACCACCCTTCAGTTTTGAATATGATTGTAAACAAAGTACTATCAAAGGAATCTAACGCGGTAAAAGTTAATAGTATTTTGGATTCATTTTTTGCAGGATGTAGAAAGTATGATTTATATGAGTTGGCTAAAAGATATTATACTATCAACCCCCAAGATTTATACCAACTTCAACAAATCATCACTTCGAAAGAGATGTCAAAAGAACAGTTGGGTGCCGCTGTAAAATCACAACAAAGTGGTGTAGAAGGAACAAGAGAGGAAACTAAACAATCAACACCTCAGGCAAACACAACAATCGATTGGACAAAAGTTCAAAACATGAACTTGTTCTTTGATAATGATTTTCCTCAAGCGTCAGGAACTTTAGATTATACAACTTTGTTTGGAAACTACTATGGACAAAAATCCGTTTATGCACAAAAAGATACATCTACAAGTCCATTCTTTGATAAAGCGGTAAATGCAAGTTACCAAGCGTTAAATCAATTCAAAATAGAATTAGCCCAAACACTGGAACAAAATCCAAATGGTACAGTTTCACTGATAATTGACTCTAGTTGCTCGGCACCTCAAACAGAGGAATATAACAAAAAATTGTCTGAGAGAAGAATTACATCAATGATTGAATACTTTACAAAAGATTCTGCTCTTACAAAATACGTTACAAGTTCTCCTCAGAGATTAGTTGTGAAAGCGGGAACACCATTTGGGGAAGTGACAAGTTCAACTCCGCAAGCGGCGGCGAAGGAAAGCGGACCTTTTACGCTTAACGATTTTAGTCCTTGGGGGCAAAGTTTCAATTGTAGTGATAAGAACTTAACCGGGGCTTTACAAGTTAAGGGTGGTGATGTGATGGGTCCTAAAGAAGTTTTCACAATAGGTGCTATGGCTTGTAGAAGAGCTTTCATATCTAAGGTTGAACAAACTCTCACTCAGGCTCCTCCTGTACCTAAAGGAGATGTTGCTCAATAACAGCCTAAGGGTGTATTAACAGGAACAGTTTCACCAAAACCTCTTGGTCAAACACAATTGGAAACAACGTGGGTTGAAAAAGATAATATAACCAAGAGAGTTCTTAGGGGACTTCTTTCCGAGTGTGACTACTTTGAGACAATCAAAGAAGATACTCCTATGGTTTATGATAATCTTAAAGATAAACTTAAATTCTTCCAACCGGCATTCCACTCAATGACACCCGAAGGATTGAACTCAAGGTTAACGTTTTTACAACAATGTATGAGACCGGGAGATACAATACCAACGGTAAAACAATCAACGCCACAATCTAAACCTGAATTGGAATATAACAACGCAATTAATACCGCTTTTGGTTCACCACTGGTTTTAGTTTTGAGAGTTGGAGATTTCTATCATACCAAGATTATACCAACAAGTTTATCATTTACTTATGAAGATTTGGATATTAATCCTGAAGGAATCGGAGTACAACCAATGATTGCAAATGTTACCCTATCGTTCAATTTTGTTGGTGGTAGTGGTCTTAAACAAGCGGTTGATAAGTTACAAAACGCCTTGACATTCAACTACTATGCCAATACTGAAGTATATGATGACAGAGCAGATGCAACAGATGAAAGTTTCAAAGTACTTGACAAGAACTTCTTAAATTCAATCGGAGCACAGCCACCGAGGCCAACAGTTAACCAAGCAGGAGCGACTAATGGTTTGAGTAATAATAACACTATTGGAAACATCCTTACAAATATAAAAACAGAAACAACTGAAACAGGTACAATTTCATACAAGGAGTTCATGGATAAAGTTGTTGAACAATCACAAACATATTTCCAAAATATTGTTAACAAAAGTACACAAATTGTTGACCTGTATAACAATGGAATTCTACAACTTTGGACCACGGACAGAAATTATATTGACGGAACAATGTTAGCAACACAATCAACAAATCAAAATACACAGTTGGTTGGAAAGCCAGAAAAGTTGGAAACAAAAATCAACAAAATATTCAATGATTATATTTCCGATATCAAAAGTAATAATGATGGGGAAATGGACAGATTCATTAAATTCATGAAATCTCCTAACAAAAACTTTAATCCAAAAGTTATTAGAGAGTTAAAAAACAACATGGAAACCTTTGTTAAAGGAAGAAAGAATACTTTCCAAAATAGTTTGACACAAGTGATACAAGAGATAACAAATCAACAACAGACATTCATTCAGTACTTAAGTAGAACAAACGTTATATTATACCAAGAAACAACCACCACCGGTTCCGACGGACTCCAACAAGCAAATGGGAATGTTAAAGCTTATGAGATTTCAGGAACAACAAACGTATACAAAGGAAGTGGATATTCTAATACATATGATGAATTATATGGTGACTTAGAGATTATATCTAGTGGTCTAACCGAATTCTATTCTAAGGTGACTGAAGAATTTGATTTTCCTGTTGGAAGTAAAAATTATAGTGGGTATTTAGTTTGGGGTCAGAATGGTGTGACGGACTACAATGTAATTAAAGATAGAGTTTTTATACCTTTTAGTACAGATGATTACTTTACAATAGATTCTTTTAGGAGACAGTATGTTATACTTTCAGAAATGATTTTGGATACCAACAAATATCAAACTTTTAAAAACGCAATAATTGCTAATATAAAATCCAACAAGAATATTTTGGACTCAGGTAATACTGACTTGGACGGTGAGTTTGACAGTTATTGGTTAACTATTGCCAAACCAAAATTTGAAGAAGAAAATAGAATTGCAAAAGACATGATTAAAAAAATGTCAGATTCAACACTTAAGAATTTTATTAACTATACACCATTCCCATCAAAAGAAAGAGTTCTGAACTATGAGTTACTGTCAGACACTACAACACAAAAATATAATGGAATTAAGAAAATGGTTCAGTCACTTGGAACAACAAACAACCCAAGTACGGAGAAAAAGAGTTGGAATATTGAATCCGACATAAACGACGCTTATGTTTCAATGATAAAGCTTAACTAATGGGTTATCCTTATTATAACAGATATTCTGAGTTTCTTATTAATGGAGAACAAACTATTGTTCCTTATGTTAGTTTACCTCAAAAGCCAAGTGACCAAACCTATATATATAAAGTTGGTAGGAGTAGGTTAGATAAGGTTTCACAAGAATTTTATGGTGCTCCATATTTTAACTGGTTAATATTACAAGCTAATCCACAATTTGGTGGTTTGGAAAATACAATTTATGACGGTGCTGTCTTGATTATTCCATTTCCGCTTATACCATCATTACAGGATTATAAAGCGGCATTAGAAAATCATTTTTATTATTATGGCAGGTAACCTTACGGCAGACAACAGTGGAAACATATTAGTAGAATTCGATTACAATAACATCATCGTTGTTGACCCAAACAAAACAGTTGATGATTTTGGTGTAATTGCTGAGAGATTAGTTGACCATGAGAATTTGGTTATGTACGTCAACCTTGAGGCTGAGATGTTACCACGTACTAAATTAGCTGTTGGTGGTACTAGTGAAGACCGAATAAGAACTATTTCTGTTGGTAAAATTAATTTTCTAAAACCCTCTGAAGGTAATTACTTGGGGACCGGATACTATGATGAACTGACAGGTAGAGATACTACTTCAGGTAAGGGTAAGAATCAAAAATTAGAAATTCCACAAATTCCAAAAGACGGTTCAAAACCGTACATTCAAAATACCGTGGCTAATCCCGAAAATGTTGAAGATAACGGATTATTAGGAATAACAGCAATCAATATTAGAACAGGAACATCATTTATTCCAAGTGTTACTATAAGTTTGGAAGATGTTCAAGGAAAGGCTCTTTTTGAGTTAGGACAAAATTCACCTTATGCCGCCTTTTTCAACCTACCCTATCCCGTGTTTTATTTAACACTAAAAGGGTATTATGGTCAGGCTATAAGGTACCAATTGAATTTATTGAAATTTAATGCGAGGTTTAACTCTTATAGTGGTAACTATTCAATTGAGTTAGAGTTTGTCGGATATAAGTTTAATATTCTCAATGAACTACCTATGGGACACCTTTTGGCAGCCCCACACATGTATGCAACAAGATTTAACGTAACAAAAAGCCCAACAGAAGGAGACAGTTCACAAGGAAGTAAACTAGCTTCAATTGACCCCAACACTGCAAGGGGGACTACAAGTACGATAAATGTTAATACACAACTTGTTACAGAAAAAGGGTATCAAAAAATTGTAGAGGTTTATAGTGAATATAAGGCCAAAGGATTAATACCAAGAAACTTTCCAGAACTTACGATTTATCAATTAATGAATAAGTTGGAGAACTTTGAAAAACAAATCGCAGAATCTTACCCTAAAGCAAATATTACACCTCTTACTAATATTAGAAATTATAAAAAAAGTTTAGAATCTTATTTGGAGGAGGTTAGGGGTGGTACAAATTCTTGGTTTGGTCAGTATTGTAATCCCAGACCAATCGTCTTAAAAGATGGTAGGTATGTTTATGCTTTTAAAAAAATAAATAATGATACACAAGTCACGGCTTTATCGAAACTAAAAGATATAATTTTATTAAGAAACGCAGAATTATCAGGTAACCCAACGTTAGGTTCTAAGGGAACATTCCCAATTACAAACCCAATTAACGAAAAAATGATTGTTGTTACTTTGGAGGATGAAAAAGTTGATTGGATTGAAACCGCACAACAACAATATGAAACCTTGGAACCAACAGTTGTAGATATTATTAAAGCCAAAGCGCAATTTCCACTCTTCGAATATAAAGATGAAACCAATGAAGAAGGTGTGGTTATAAACAGAAAAGTTTATTATTTTCCTTTTTTCTTGTTTGAGGGTAAACCAAATTTGGCGTTCGAACCTACTATCTATGTGATGCAAGCTGAAGCAAGTAAAAAACTTCAAGAACTCGAATCTATTATATCTGCTGAATTAGCAAGAAAGATTGAAGATACTGCAACAGGACTTGGATTCACTCCGAATGTCAGAAGCATCATGGCGGTTATAATGGCATCCGCCGAAGGATTCATAAGGTTATTAGATGATTGTCATACAAAGGCTTGGGATGTAAAATATGACCCAATTAGAAAAAATGCGATTCTAAATAACAATAGTTCTGTACCAAGTTCAGATAAGGTTGATGATGTAGAAATTGCGGCAAATGCTCAGAACGACCCGAACAACGGGTTGGCGTTGGCTCAAATTCCCGTATACCCTTGGCCACAATTTTTTGTTGAAACTCCTGAAGATAAGAAAGGTAGATTTCAACTTAAGTATTTGGGTGACCCGAGCGTTGTTAATTTAACTAAAGCCTATCTATATGAAAAATGGCCCGAAGTTGAGTTTGTTGAGGAATACATGAAGGGATTGACCCAAAAATTCCAAGCACCTTTGGCACCACAACCTTTGGATAATTCTGCGGAAACAAACATTATAAATTATGTTCCTTTAGAATTTCCAAATACGGGTATTGCTTATTCAAATAAAGAAGAGATTAAATTTTTCTATGAGATTTGGGAAAGACAATTTGTTTCTGCATACTACAATAACTTTGGTAGAATAGTTACAACTCAAAACTTGTTTGATGAAATAAACAAATATAATTTGGAGGTTGAGGGTAGTAATTTGATTACAAGTTTGGGACTTAGTTCACCGTATCTTGTAACTAAATTGAAAAATTATAACCTTAATTCAGCCAACTACCAATCTGTTTTATATAACATATCGAACTTAGGAACGGGTAAAGCATATCAAGATTTCATCAAAGGATTTTACGTAACACCTTATTTGAAAGAAATGACGGAATTTTCAAATTCAATTTTGAATTTAAATGAAATAGGTAGAAGACCGTCTTTGTCTGTTGTCTCTTCAGGTTTAGAAACACTGGCAAAATCTGCAGTCAACACACCACAAATTATTGACACTTATCCTTTTGTTGATACAAGATGGTGTTCAGATAATTTAAGTTCATCAGATAAAAGCGTTGGTCAGGCAGTATACAATACAAATAAAGTCCTAAAGGTTTTTCCTAGTTCGACAGTCATATCAAACTTTGAAGAACTTACAAATTATTCAATCAATAGACCTGTAACAAACTTTTTCTACCTTAGTGTAAACAACCCATCAATAGAACTTACAACCAACACATTAGTCGATTTCTATAAAACAAGAGAACCTAAAATCCCAACCGAAGGTTATTTACAGTCATATTCGCCAAATCCTAATTATACAGGACAAACAACAACGTCTATATTAAACACACCATACTTTGTAAATGCGATTCAATCGGGGGTACAGGAGGAAAAAAACAGAAACGAATATCCTTATATACAAGCGGCGTATCTGTTTTTAAATTCTTTACCTTTAGCATCACTCAGAGAAAGGTTTAAATCTGAGATTGCAGATACCACCAACGATTTGGATTATATTGCGGCATGTCTAAAAAAGTTTGCAGGTGTGCACAAACTACCATATCCTTGGATTTTGAAATTTGGTGCTATTTGGCACAGATATAAAAAGTTCAAACAAACGGGAGTCGATATTCTTGATTCAGTATGGAAAGATTTCAACTACAATAACAATTTTGACCCAATAGGTAATTCTGTTTCAAAAGAATATGTTTTTAATACCTTGGTACCTAACACTAATGGGGAGTTACAGCAAAATAAAGTTATACTTCAAACCGAAGATACCGCATCTATATCCATTCAACTTGGTTTCTATCCTAAGTTGATTAATGATTTCAACTATTTCTACAATGGTAACGATTTATATTCTTCGTATTCAAATACTGAAATCCAAACATCTATTGCCAATGGAATGAGAGTTTTCACACTCGACGAAGCTAATTTATATGGTGTGACTCAAAATACTAAAAATTTAAATCTTCAAACATTTTCAGTAGTACTACCCGCACAAATCGAAACCAACGAAGTTGTTAATGAGTGTGTCAAAGATAAAATTACGGGAAAAAGGTTTTTTATTATACCTTCATTTGGTTCTCAAATCAATCAAATACAATCTGAAGTTGTTGACTCACAAAATCAAACTAGAGTTAATTTAACAGGAAATGAAGCCATGTATAATGGTTCGGTTAGATTATTATGGGCATCACCAAACTACGGTTATTTCGAAGGGTTTCAAATTAAGAAACCTGGAGTTGAAAACTACATAAATGAAATATATTCAGGATATACAACACAAGCCCCATTTGCATTGTTATCGGGACAGACCTATAGTACTTTCGAAGAAATGTTTTCAGTGTTCGATAAAGAAATTTTGGATGAGTTTGAAATACAATTCTTAGATTTTTCGAGGTCTTCCAAAAACATGAAGATACCAAGTTACTCAGTAACAATTGGGGAGAGTTTAACGGACCCGAATGCAATTTTTACAAACTTCCAAGCGTTTTTCAAAACAACAATGGTTGTTGAAGAACAACTACCTAACGAAACATATGAGGAATATTTCAACAGAACGGCGAGTTTCCAAATACAAAATTTCACCGGTAACATGAAAGCTTTCATGGAATACGATAAGTTATTAAGGTTTGGTAATCCAAGTTTTTTTGACAGAAGAGTTTGGCTTTCTTATCTAAGTGAAGTAGATGAACCAATTGATTTTGGTCCTTATGAAAAAAATTCATTACCGACTGCGAAAGGAAACATTACTTTGGTTCAAAGTAAAAGTAGATATCCACAACAGTGGTTAGCGCTAGAGTTAGAAGTTGGTTTTTCAACTATTCCACAACTTAGGTATAAAAATACTGGCTCATATATTACTGACTTTTTTGTTGATAATAACATTGATTTTACCGTTGATAATATAACTTTATTGTCACCTCTTATAAAAATGTATGCGACTTATAAGTTATTAAATCAAACAACATCTAACTCAACTACGTTTAAAAATGCACTTTCAACATACCTTTCGAACACACAAGCACTAAGTAATCAATTTCTAAATGACGTAATGAGGAGGGTTCAAGCCGGACTTCCAGAACAACAAGAAATTCCTGAAAGAACAATTCAAACGGTTATTGATGGACAACAAAGTAAAGTTGAAAACTATGAAATGTTTAAAGCCTTGAATGATAAATGGATTGCAGGTTCTGACTATAAAACAAAAACTCTGTTTGAGGACATGTTGTTTATGGATAGAGCTTCGAGAAATATTGGAGAAACAATATTCATTGATATTTTCGACTTAAGAAACTTCTTGAGTAAAAGTGCATTGAATATGGATATGAGTGTATACACGCTTATTAGTAGTATTTTAATGAAGAATAACTTCGTAGTTATGCCACTGCCGGCCTATGTAAATTTTTATAATGTTCAAGATGTTTCAGGGCTTTCCACAAACAGAGCTGAAGGAAGTTTAGAGTTTGCCAATAATTTATGGGGGACCTTCTTGAACGTAGATTACAGGAATTCGGGACCAAAGATGGTTGCATTTTATACCGGCAAACCCTCAAATTATCTAAATCTACCGAAAGGTAATTTCAGATTTAGAGACGATGGATTTGAGATGAGGAGAAGTTCACAAAACCCTTTGTTGGAAAATCCGCAAGGTAAAAAAGATTTCGGTTTATCCAACAGATGTGTAGGTTTCAACGTGGATATCGGAACAAGAAATCAAAATATTTTCTATTCGTTTCAAGTTTCCCAAGAAAACGGAAAAGCAACGTCAGAGTCAATCAATACTCAATTGAATATGATTGACCAATCAGCAGGAAGAAATACGGCAACTCAAAACGTTTCATTATATAATTTGTACAAACAAAGGAGTTACGAATGCACCATCCAATCTCTTGGTAATGCAATGATTCAACCAACGATGTATTTTAACCTAAGACACGTTCCGATGTTTAACGGGCCTTATATGATTACAGAGGTTTCACATAGTATTCAACCGGGTAATTTTGAAACGACATTCAAAGGGATAAGACAAGGTATGTTTGATTTACCATCAATAGATTCATTTATACAAAGTGTAAACAAGAATCTATTAACAAAAGTAGAACAACTTGTTTTGAGTAGACCTGAAAACACAACCGCAACGCCAACCACAAATAATAATAAGGCTGCTGATGTAGTTCAAACAGCTAAAAATACTTTGGCGGCTCAAAATACTTGTGAGAGCAAAGTGTTCGAGGACTATAAAACACTTGGATGGGCACCTAATGAAGGTACCAAAACTGAAATTAATCCACAACAACTCGCAGATATAATAAAAAATAGAGTACCTAATAATGAAATCTTACAATTCATTATTTACACAATAAGTTATGTAAGAACATTTGTCAGAAATAATAGTGGTAATGATGGAACATTCGTTTCCTTTAACAACAACTTTGCAACTATAACCTTGGATAACAATTATGGGGAGGCTAGGAACTTTTTTGATAGAAGTTATTGTTGTATGAATGTTGGTAAAGTTTTGACTACTAAGTCAAACCCACTTCCTGTTGCTACTTTTACTAGAATCGAGGACTTCGTTGATTTTATGAAAAGTAGATTAGAAAATAATATTACTAGAATTAAAACACTATCACTTCCTAAATATTATGTTTGTAACTGGCCTGTTTCTACAGTATCTGAATCGTATTACGACGAAAATATCAACGAGTTCATTGAAGTTAACAATTCATTTGTACAAGCAAAAATATCTGCAGAAAAAGTTGGGTTGAAAGATTTGGATGCAGGAAGTACTTCGGGTTCTAGCGGTTCTTCAGGTGCCGCAGGCTCGAGTGGAACGAGTAGTTCATCAGGTGCTGCTGGCTCAAGTGGAACAAGTAGTACAACAGCGTCGGCGGGCTCAAGTGGAACTACAACAATAACTTGTCAACCACCAACAATCACTTCTTTCACTCCATCATCTGGTGTTGAGGGTACTATTGTAAAATTATTGGTAAGAATTTTTATAATGTCAAAGAAGTTGTTATTAATAATAGTTCGATAACCGCATTTACAGTTAATTCGTTATACACTCTTTTGACTGTTACAGTTGCAAAACCGATAACAATACCACAAACCGTAGTCAAAACAAATATAAAAGTTGTAACAGATTGGGGGGAATCTACATCAGTTTCTCAATTCGCATACAATCCGGCACAAACAAATTCCGGAGTACCTGCACCACAAGTTAATAACGGACAACCATCCATACCTGTAACACAACAATCACCAACTAGCCAAGCAGCTCAACTGAATAATCAAATAGGTGCGACTGGTGAGAAAACGATTTTAACAACTTCTGTATCCATACCTACTGTTGGTCTTCAAACGTTGTCGGCAGACATCAATCCACAAACCCCAACATGGGTTTTCAAAAATAACTTTAATTTGAATTATCAGATTTATGAAACCCAAATTAACTCTGATTTAACAACCAAGGAAGTCATTGTTAGTAGTGGAGTAAAAAACTTGAATGGATACGTGTCAACTAACAGGAAAACTTTCTCAATTACTAAATCTGAAATATTATCGGTGTTGAGTTTAGATTCTTCATTAACCAAAGTCGGAAACAAATTGGTTGTCAAAGCTGAAGTGTATGCAGATGAACCTAACAACCCAAGAGCTGACG
>JACCDW011201078.1_pt1 | contig 14029 bp, 21 predicted proteins | sample 7449781 | NCBI WGS metagenome assembly JACCDW01 (sample SAMN15323449, study PRJNA562643) | freshwater metagenome | isolation source: river surface water | place: USA:Blue River Watershed | collected 2017-08-18 | reverse complement strand
TGCGCCTGAACTTCAACCACCCCACCAAGTACCTGGCTTGGGTGGTGAAGGGCAGCGCCCACGGCCAGTACACCACCATCAACTCGGCCGATACCGCCAACATCCAGACCTGGCGCGAGGGTCTGGCCCCCCTGCAGGACGCCAAGCTGCAGCTGAACGGCCAGGACCGCTTCGCCGTGCGCAAGGGCTCGTACTTCAACCAGGTGCAGCCCTACCAGGGCCTGAACGCGTACACCCCCGCCGGTGTGTACATGTACAGCTTCGCCCTGAAGCCCGCCGAGCACCAGCCTTCCGGCACGTGCAACTTCTCGCGCATTGACAACGCGACCCTGTCCCTGACCTACAAGACCGGCTCGGTGACCAACGACGATGCCGCCAACATCTCTAGCGAGAGCGTGACCTACGCCCGCGTGACCTCCCTGACCAACCTGAACATCTACGCCAAGAACTACAACGTGCTGCGCATCATGTCCGGCATGGGTGGCCTGGCCTACAGCAACTGATCGTACGTACGATCGTCTGCACACCTTTTTCTTCGTTTCCGTTTCGAGTTCGAAAAACGCTCGCCGAGCTTTTCGAATCCGAAAATTATGTATGGTCATTGCAATGAACGACGACGCGTCGCGCCCACCGGGGAACGCGTTACCGCCGGCGACGCCGTGCCCGCTGGACAACCTGGGCGAAGCCGACACCGATCGTATAGTCGAAAACGCACGCACCGCCGCGAAACTCAGGTTCGGCCTGTCCGATACGGACCTCGACCACATCATCGTATCGACGATCGGCAACGCGACGCACCCCGGTGCCGCCACGACTCGGACGTTTGGCGATCTGCGGTACTGCAAGGACGTGCGGCGCAACCAGGTCGCGAGCGGGGTGTACGCGGGCGTGATGTCGGTACATCTCGTGATCACGCTGACCATGCTGTACGGCCTGATATTCGGCCGGGAGCTGAACCCGTATCTGAGCACGTTTTCGTGGACCGCGATCGCCGGCGCCTCCGCGGTTACGGTTTACCAGCTGCGCAATCAACTCCAGCTGTTGGGTAAACTCGTGTGGTACGGAACGGGTCCGTCCACGAGGGCCACGCTCGTCCTGACCGCGGTGTCTCTGACCACGATGGTGCTCCGCGCGTTCGTCAAGAACAACCTCGGGGTGATTCTTCTCGTGGCCGTCGTCGGCATGCTGACGAGTATCCGAATTTATTTTGCCACGCTATCAACGTTGGAGCCCGAATCGCTGTACGTTGCCGCGGGCGCGGCGGCGCTCAACCGCATGCTCACGGTGCGTAAAATCTCAGAGGCGCGGGCGTATTACGACAACGCGCAAGCCAAAGCCGCCACCAAAGCCGTCCCCGAAAATAATCTACAACAGCAGTAAGCATGCCGAGAGCCCCCGCCCCGTGTCCGGACGGAAAGATCAGAAATCCAGCGACCGGACGGTGCGTCGACGCGCGCGGTCCCACCGGTCGGACGATCCGCATCGCTGCGGGTAACACCAACATGACGCCGTGCCCCGTGGGGTACACCAGAAACGCGGCCACGGGGCGGTGCGTCCGGGCCCGCGCCGCGGATGCCGCCCCGCGCGCGTGCCCCGCCGGCATGATCCGGAACCCCGCGACCGGGCGGTGCGTCAAAACGACCGGGGCGATCGGCCGCCGCCTCGTCGCCGCGGCCGCGAACCGCACCCCGAACCGCGCCCCGAACCGCGCCCCGAACCGCGCCCCGAACGCGCCCCCTCCCGCCCCGGCGAGGACCGGGCGGCGCCGCACGGAACGGCCGCCTCGTCGTCGCCCGCCGACGGTCACGCGCATGAACGCCCTGCCGGAGCGCACCCCGAGCCCCGCGGTCGCGACGCCCGCGACGCCAAGTCTGGCGAATTTGAACGCCCGGTGCTCGAACGACGCCGACCCGGTGATGATGACCGACTTCAAGAACCTGAACCGCGACGAGCTCAAGAGCATCGTCGCGGTCGGTCGCGGCGCGAAGAAGCACTGCTACATGCTCGACAGCATCTACGGTGTGTACGAGACCGCGGTGAGGGACAACAAACCCGTCAAGGACCCGCTGGACCCGTCGTACGTGCTGACGACCGCGGAAACCAAGACCATCGACCGTCTGATGAAGAAGCGCAACCCGGCGTATCGCCCGCCGCAGCGGACGATGATGAACTACCGTGGGTACACCCTGGAAATTCGCCCCGACGGCGCGTTTTATCATTTGCTTATTCACCGTCCGGGCATGTCCACGGCGGACTTTGGGTTCATCCCGGCCGACGTCGAGACCCGCAACACGGGGTCGGCGAACACGACGTCCGCGACCATGATCACGGCGATTCGCGAGCTGTGGGACCAGCGCAGACTGCTGCGCACCCTCGAGCCGCTCCGCCCGAGCGGCGTGCACTTTTTCAAGACGAAGCGGTTCTGGCGCACCGACAAGATCACCAAGTTCCGGGCGCTGATGCGCGAACTGCAACAGCTCAGAGGCTGAACGCTAGGTTGAATGCCTTGTACACGACCCACGCGACGAGCGCCAGCGCCACGACGCGGATGATGTCGCTGACGTACACGCACCGCAGGCGTTTTTTTCCGACGAACGCGAGTGCGTTTTGGATGGCGGATTCCATGCTCGTGAAATTGTACCTCGACAGCCCGTTGTGCGTCCCGACCGTGTACACGTTTTGGCAGCACGTCAGCGAGGACGGCCAGTACCCCGCCCCGGCAGCGGCCACGAACGCGGTGTCCTTGTACGGACCATGAGGCGACGTGGCGCGCACCGGTTGCACGGGCAACTGCAGTTGCCGCAAAAACTCGCGGGCGATGACGTCGTCGTCCGTGCCGTCCTTGGCATGTTCGCGCAGCGTTTTTCCGGTCGCCGGGGAGGGAGTGTCCCACTCCGTGGCCGCCACGCTGAGCACCTTGTACCGTTCGTTTTCCAACGGCATGTCCAGGTAAATCAGCCCCCACGGGGTCGATTTGAACCCCTCGTGGTCGAGGACACGATCCGTTTCAAAATGGAACGCGATGCTCCAGTACGGAGCGTATTTGGTCCGTTTCGCGAAGTCATCGAACCCCGGTTCAACGAGGTTCGATCGTTTCAATACGGGCACCAGCGTTGTCGGCGGCGCGGCGAACACCACGTTTTTCGCATGAATCGTCTGTCCGCCTTCGAGTCGCACGCCGTACGCGGTGGCATCGTCGTGCAAGATTTCCTCGACGTGTGCGCGTTCGATCATCGTCGCGCCCTTTTGCGCCAGGTGCTTTTTCCACACCCTGAACAGGTGTTTGTCGTTCGCCCGTCGCGGCTCGTAGAACCCGAAGACCGAGTGCTGGTCGAACCCGCTGAGAAATTCGTTCAGCGAGTACCGAGAGGCGTCCGCACCGTCGCTGAACAGGCACACGGTGTTCAAGTACCGCATCGTATCCGGGCTGAACTTGTTCTCGAGACACCAGTCGCGCACCGACGTGTTTTTTCCGTACGACGTGTTCAACACGTACCTGCCGTACGCGACGGACACGGCGAGCATTTCCGACCACGACAACACGTTGAACCAACGCTTGCCGTCGATGTGTTCCGGCGAAAACGAGTGAGGCTGGAACGTCTCGCGGAACGACGTGCCGATGTCCTCGAGCACCCTGGCGACATTGACGTACGACCCGCTGTACACTCTGGGGCCGTGTTCCGCGAACAAGCCGCGCTGGCGGTGCACGCGATGGCACCCCCCGATCGTCCCGCGCTCCAGCAGACACACGGTCCCCGGTAGGTACGTCGCGAGCGTCAAACCCGCCGGTCCCCCGCCGACGACGATCGTATCGAAGTACATAATGTCGTGGGTGAAAAAAAAAACGTGGCACATGTCATGTGTTTTTCGGAAAGAGAGTCGTGGCTCACGCTGACCGCGTCGTGGACCGGCTGTGCGGCCTTGTGGGCGTCGGGAGACCCGGCGTGGCGTGCGGTCGCGGTGTTTTTCGCGGTCGTCGGGTCCATGCAGCTGTGGGAAGCTCTGTTATGGCGTCAGCGGGGGTGCACGGACACGAACGTGGCGGTTTCCAGGGCGGGAGCGATAACAAACCACGCCGAACCACTCGTGTACTTGGCGGCGTGTATGGCGTATGCGCGTCCGGTGTCCCGAGGACTCGAAACCGCGGCGATCGTGACGGGCATCGCGTACGCGGTCGTGTTCGGCGTGCTGACCGTATCGTTTCTGAGGCGCCCCCGGCAAGCGCAGTGCACGCTCGACGAGGGGCGTGGGCTGGTGTGGAAGTGGAACGAGTACGGGGCCGCGACGGCGCCGAGTTACGCGCTGTTCGTGGCGTCGCTGATGGTCACGACGTTTGCGTACCTTCCGCCCGGAATGAACGTTCTCGTGGGAGTTCCGATGCTATCGAGTTTCTGGATCAGTTACATGATATACGAGAACACGAGGATGATCGGGAGCATGTGGTGCTTTTACGCCGCGCTGCTGCCGTGGTTGTTCGTCGTCGTCAGATGATGAGCACCGGCATGCCCGTGCTGCGCGCGAGATCCGCAAAGTCGCGAACGTCGTCGGTGATCGCGGAGCCGTCGGTCACGCCGTTTTCGACGACGGTGCACACCAGACCGGGTGCGTCGAACCTGAACATGGCCGTCATCGTGTCGGTGTGGAACCGGATGTCTCTCCAGTTCGATTCCACGTCGTACGTGGCGACGAGCCTGCCGGAACGCCACGGCGTCGACGCCCTGATCGACCACGGCACGCCCGCAAAGTGCTCGATCGTCCAATCCGAGCCGAGCGCGCGCTCGAACGCGGCGATGACGGCATCGCGTGGAAATTCGGAACCCATCCAGTCCGGTGTCGTGGTCGCGTAGTCCGTGTGCAGCCAGAATTCGTTGTTCGGCCTCGTCCTGTACCTGTCGAGCAGCACGACCGCGGAATCTTCCCACGCTCGGAAAATTTGCGCCGCCGGATTGTCGTCGTGTACCAGATTCAATTCGTCGTCCACGATTTTCACGTGCTCCTCGAACGTCGGGTGGGTGCATGCCAGTGGAAAGTTGCACACCGCCGTCCCCGACATGGGCCCGAGCATGTCCATGGGCTCGATCCAAAACATCCCGGCGTCGTTTTCCATAAACCCGATGCGCGTCGGCAGCAGAAAGTCGTCGCGAAACGCCCACGGGCGCGCTGACACCCACCGCCCGAGCATCGCCCCGTTTTTCTTCTTCAGGTCGATGCTCGAAATGCACGCCCCGAGCCAGACGCGTTCGGGAAACAGCGGGTCGAACCGCGCCTGGCCGTACGCCACGGACGCGCACAGAATCCCGGACGTCGTCGAGCACGTGCCGTGCATCACACCTTCTTTGAGTTTGACGAACGTCCAGACCGGCATGGTCGTGAACGCGATGATGGTTCCCTCGTTGTCGACGCGCTGTGGGAAATGCCCGTGCTCGAGCAGCGGGATGTCGTCGAGTTGGCGAACCATCGACCGCAACAACTGCGTCTTCAGCACGCCCACGGCCTCGCGCACTTCCGCACGAAACGTCTGGAGTTCGGCCCTGCGGCGCTTCAGCAATTCGGGACGCACGGTACTCGCCACGAACGACGTGGTCCTGCAAAAGGACGCAAGGTCCCTGGATGCCAGGGTCTTGCCGACGCGCTCGACGATGTCTAGCGGCAGGACGTTCATGATGGAATTGTGAAATGAAGGAAAAACGCCCCGCGGGTTGGTTTTATACCCCACCCGGCGGTGCCACGTGTTGCTTACGTGTCACATTCCACGTGTCGCCCACGTGTCTCTAAAAAGTAAAAACATGACGACGATGGTCTGGACGAACACGAGTACGGCGACGACCTGGAACATCCGTATCACCGAGGCGAGTTTTTCGTCCGCGTACTTGGCGCACGGCTTGAGCACGGTTTCCTCGAACGCCAATTTGGTTTCCTCGGACGACGCGAAATTTCTGACCGCTTGCACGATGTCGCCGAGCATTTAAAAATAATTTCAAAAAAATTCTGCAAAATGGACTCGATCGCGATCGTTCGAAAAAAAAACGACGCCGCCCACGACCCGTACGCACCGACGTCGTCGCGCGACGTGCTGATGGACGCCTCGGTCGTCGACGACCTGAGAACGTGGCTTCTCGAACCAGGCGGGGGGTGCGGCATCGCGACGGCGTGCGTCGGGACGGGGTTGTCGACGCTCGTGCGGTTGCTCGTCCGCGAACTCGATTTCGATGCGATCTGGATCATCACGGGGACGAAGCGAGCGCAGGACGTGCTCAAAGACTCTGGGGCGTTCGACGTCGCGCCCACCGGACGACGCAAGCTGATCGTGGTCGACGAGTTCGACCCGGCCGACAGGTTCACGACGGCCGTGACGGAATACTTCAAGTCTGGGGCACCGGTGAAGCTGCTGTGTCTTTCGCATCCCGTGAGGTCATCCAAGCAAATGGAATTCGCGTCCAAATGGAAAAAATTTGCGTTTCCGAAGGCGTCCGCGGACGCCATCGACGCCGCGCTGCGCAAATCGGGGTTCACGCCGCGAGTGCGGTTCGAAGACGGCGACGTCCGTGCCGCGTTTCAAATGTGCGCCAACGGGGGTGCCAGGAAAGATCGATTCCCGGAAGGCCTCGACGTCGTCAACGAAGTATTGTCCGGCAAGGGGGGAAATATCGCGGACGTTCTGCGGGACTACGCGGCGGACCCGTCCGTCGCGTCTATGGGCGTCTTTGAAAATTACCACGCGGTATCGAACATCCAGACCGCCGTCGCCATTTCCGATGCATTTTCCGTCGCGGACGGGATCGATACGGTCATGTATAAAACCCAAAACTGGGAACTGACAAATTTTTACGGGGCGATGACCGTCGGGATCGCGGCGTCGAAACTTCGAAACAACGGTAAGAAAATGCAGGCTCAAAAATTCGGTACCGTTTGGAGCCGGATCTACAATGCCCGCTCCAAAATGAAGACCGTGTCGGACATAAACCTACGAAAGCTGTCGTGCGGCGAATCCGCGTTGTCTGTGGAAGATCTCGCGTATCAGCGGAAAATATTATTACACGGACAACCTGGTTGTCTGGACAAAACTCGTGCGGCGATGTTGACAAAGCTCGGCAACTACAAGCTGAACCGCTGAAGACGGCGCAAGGCGGCGCGCACTTCGCGCTCGACAACGTCCGGTTCGTTTGTACCGTCTACGATTTCGTACGGAATGTTTGCGAAACGGAGCAGCGTGTCGTACGACTTTTCTATGCGTTCGAGGTACTCGGCATTCACGTTTTCCTCGCACGCCCGGTTTCGTTTGATCATACGGCGCTGACACGTGTCCACCGGGACGTGGACGTACACGATCGCATCCGGCTTCCACCCTATGATGTCAAAGTATTTCTTGTACGTGTCCCAATCCGCATCGGTCATCGTGCCGTCGTTGACGTGAATCTTCGTGAAAACCTCCCGGTTCGTAAGCGGACTGCGTTCGGTTATTACCACGTCGGCGTCGTCGGTGTCGTACTCCGCGAACGATGTCAGGACTTGAAGAGAAAACGGAAGAGCGTACGTGCGAGGATCCGCATAGAATTTGTCCAAAAACGTCCACTTTTCCAACGGTTCCTGAAACACGCGATGATCCGCGGACAGCCGCTTCGCGATCGTGGACTTTCCGGACGAGATGTTTCCGTCGATAGCTATGATCATCGAATCGTACGTGTCGGGGTGTCTTATCGGGTTTAAACGTTCATCGAGAAGGTAGTCAGATACAGCGACATCAAGAACGCGGCGACGGTGGCGTGGACTAGTATGCCCGCAAACGTCGGATTTTCGTCATCACTCAAGAAGGTACCACGAGCCAGTGTGTTCGTGGCGGCGTACGCGCCGGGAGACCCCACCACGAGAAACACCAGACCGGAAAAAAGAGAGATCTGAACGATTGGAGAGATCATAGATGTTTTGGTTTGTTGTTTCGTGTGCACATTTTTTTTCAAATGCGTTTGTAATTCGAAACATAAATGTCTGGGGCGTTTATGACGGATAGCGACGCCGGTGTGGACATGAACTCCACCCCGTTGTCCAAACTTCCACCCCCACCGGTCATGACGGACCAACCGTCTCTGCCACAGGGTGCTACGTATCAAGACGTACTCAAGAGCGTGGAACTCAGTAGGTCAAGGCCTATACCTGTACCTGCGGCTATTTCTCAGACACCTCCCCAAACAACGGCGCAATTCCAGCAGATGATGCCGGCGCGCGTCGAGCAACCGACGATGGAACAGCAACGACCGGTGTACGTCGAGCAACAACGCAAACGGCGCGTTCCAGAGTACTCGCAACAACGACGGGCACGTCGCCACGTGATCGACGATATCCCCGAAAAGAACGAGCGGTTCACTCTGAAATCCGTGCTCCCCGGTCTCGCAGTCGCCGGGATCGTGTTTATGGTGCTTTTCAAAATTGCGCCTATGATAGCGACGTCGCTCCCGTTTTCGGTCGACTCGGTCACCGGGAAATTCACGACGACGGGGCTGCTTCTCGTTTCGTTCTTGGCGGGCGGGTCGTTTTTGTTTGTTGACGAAATGGTGCTCAAGAAGTACGACTGACAAGAAAGTCCTAGCCGTCGTCTGTGTCGTCTGTGTCGTCGTCCAAAAACGAACACTGCTCCGGTTCGGCCCGAGGCCAGCATTTGAGTTGCACGATCTTCCACCTCGCCCCCCACGCGTCATCCGTAGTCCAAGCACCGGACAATTCCAAAATCGCGGAACAACTTTTCGCATCGAGAATATCAGCGGACAATTTTCCGGCGTCGTCAAACACCAACGTGTCCGAAAACGCCATCACGGAAAACGTCGACGAATACACGGCGGACCTGGCGGTTTTTCCCGTTTTCCACGGCCCGGAAGCATGGTTTTCGACGCGTCGCAACCAATCTTCGAATTCGCGATGCACCGGCTCGAATTGTTTGAGCGTCATGCGGACTCGAAACACTCCCGGTGAATTTACGGTCACGTCGCACGAACACTTTGGTGTTTGGACGACGATTTTCGTACCGCCCGTAGTTTTCGCGACGACACTCGTCCCGTGCCCCCGCTTCCACGTCACGTGTTCCGGGTTCACGAGTCGAAAGTCCATTACTGAAGAAACACGTGCGTGCTTTTAAACTCTCGAACGTCTCGTACCCACACGATACGCGGTGGTTTTTGAAACGACGCCGTTTTCGCGACTGCTCGAAACAAATTTTCGTTGTTTAGCACTCTCGCCCGTGCGTACGTGTCCTCGAGACATTCGTCAACGCGGTGACCCGTCGTGATGTCGTTATCAAACGCTTCGTGAGGATCCCCGCCGCACCCCACCGCGACGTGTTCGTAGTCCAGACCAAGTTTCCGAGTCAAGACGTTCACCAACGATGTCGTAAAGTTGTCAAATTCGGTCGTGTTTGCCTTGACGAGTTCTATGGGACACGCGTACACGCCGCTTTTCGGAAGCGAGCAAAAAAAATGAAGCAGCGCCGCTGCGTCGCAGTGTTTTGATACCACGAGACCGCACGCGTTGATAATTTTGTCCCTGTCGCTCGACGACACGGCGTCCACCGTCACGAGCGACAGCGAATTAACAGCGGCCGTCGAATTAACGGCCGTCGAATTAGCGGCCGTCGAATTAGCGGCCGTCGAATTAGCGGCCGTCATGGCGCGCGTGTTTTGCATTTCGTTAAACTTAAAGATATTTCTTCGCATGCTAACACAACATCATGAGCGGCGTCCAGGCTTTTAACGACATGCTGAAAACGTTTCTCCAGGAGCTCGCGGACGTGTTTCCGGAGGACAAACAAATCACCGGGTTTCTCGGTACGATAGACGACATCACCGGTCTGGACCCCGGCCTGCCCATGAACGTCTTCATGAAGTCGATCGGGCCATACGCCAAGCAAATCGCGGCGCGTGACGAGTCTGTGATGCAGACCCTGAACTTTCCCGGCGCCGACATCGCCAAGCTCTGGAATTCTGGGATTTCCGATGCCACAAAGGATGCGATTTGGCAGTACCTCAACATGCTGCTGGTCGTGGGGACCACGGTGAGCTCCATCCCCCCGGACGTCTTGAAGCAGATCGAGAGTCTCGCCGGCGAGTACGCCGAGAAGATCGAACGCGGCGAGGTGACGATGGACGTCGTCATGCGCGAGGCCATGAAAAAGCTCCAGGACATGAACTTGGCCGGCGTAGAGGGGCTGGACGTGTCGGCGCTCACCGCCGGGCTCGGTCTCCCGAACCTGAACCTCGAGAGTCTCACCGGGATGCTCGGCGGGGACAACGCCGAGCCGGATGTGCTCGCGATGCTGGAAGCGGCAAAGCCGCCACAGAAGAAGAAAAAGTCTTCGAAAAAGTAATCTGTGTGCAAGGTAATATGAGCGATCCGGTATGGTATGACGACGTAGGCGTTTTGTACGAAAACTACGACGACTTTTTCCCGAGAGCGGACCACACGGAAGCCGAACGTCTCAATTCGTTCGTGAGACTGGTCGCCTACGCGAGTCTGGCGGCGTTTCTGGTACGTCTCGACGTGAAGTATCTTCTCATCGGGGCCGTGGTCATCGGAGTCGCGACCATGGCGTTTAAAAACTCGTCGATGTTCATGATGCGCCCGGAACCGTTTGCGAACGTGAGACCGGCGAGTGTTCAGAAGGCAAAGGCAAAGTGCTCGAGACCAACTCCCGAAAACCCGTTTTCCAACATGACGGTTGGCACGCTCGTGTCGGAGCCCACGAGAGCTCCTGCGTGCTCGTACGACGACGCGGGCGTCGCGTCCGAGATTCGACGCAATTTCAACCGTGGGTTGTACAGGAACCTGGAGGATGTGTACGAAGTCGAAAACTCCCAGAGACAGTTTTACACAATGCCGGTGACGACGTCCGCTCCGGACACAATCGCGTTTGCCGAATTTCTGTACGGGAGCCGCGGAAAGACGTGTAAAGAACTTCCGGAAAAGTGCGAACCGGCATTCGCCACGAGGAACTAAGTGTCGAATAACTTTTTAAGGGACCAAGCGGCCACCATGACCGCGAGCCCGATGGTAATCAGTGCATACACGCCTTGGGCGATGAATGCCAGAGATCCTACGAACATGACCGCGTAGGCGGTTTTACTCGCGTCGAGCATTTCCAAACGTTTTTTGATGGTCTGTACCATTTTGGTTGCAGCGTCCGACATCGGGACGTTTAGAAAACTCGGCAGAAACTGTGTGGGCGTGACGGGCGCGTCAACGGGCGCGTCGACGGGTGACTGGGGGGCGTTCATTTGCATTGCTTCATATTATTTTCACACGCAGACGCATGAAGAGCAGGATACCGTGCGACAAAACGCTAGAAACGTACGTTTCCATCGCCAAAGAAATCGTGAATCCGTCTACGAAGTTTGTGGTCAAAAACGTAGATGGAAAGACGAGAATTGTCACGGAAAAGTCGGAAAATCCTGGAGCTCACGAGAAGTCATAGTTCACGGCGACGTCGTTTTCGTATAGCGTAAAGGGTTCCATGCCGGTTTCGTCTTCGAAGTCTTCCTCCATGTCGTCTTCGGAGTCGTCCTCGAAGTCGTCGTCCTCGAAGTCGTCGTCCTCGAAGTCGTCGTCCTCGAAGTCGTCGTCCTCGAAGTCTTCCTCGAAGTCTTCCTCGAAGTCGTCGTCCTCGAAGTCTTCCTCCGAGTCGACGTCCGAGTCCTCGCGCTCGTCGTAATCGTCGCCGAATTCCATATCATCGAGATCGTCGTCGGAGTCGTCGTCGGTGAGCACTTGATCCGCCTCGCCCAGATCGTCGTCGGAGTCCTCGGAATCGTAAGTGTCGTCGTCCTCGGAGTCCACGTCGTCGTCGGAGTCCTCGGAATCGTAAGTGTCGTCGTCCTCGTATTCAAAGTCATACCCGTACGGGCTCGGCACGTACATGGCGCGTGCCGCGCACGGACTCGACCGCTTGCTGAAGAAAATCACGTACATCAACACGGCGACGACGATTGCAATCACGATCCGAAACATCGTTTTATCGTCTGGGAGTTTCCACGGCATGTTACCACATCGAATTATTTTTTTTTCAACACCTTGACAGCCTTGTTCTTGCGGTACTCGCGGAACTGTTCTTCGGTCATCGGGGGACCGAACGTCACGCCGATGTCCTTGGGTTTGAGGGCGGACCAATCCGCGCCAGACCAGTCGACGGACTGTGACGCGTTTCGCATCGACTCTACTTGCTTGTCCCACGCGAGCATCATTTCTTTTGCGAGCTGTTTGGCTTTCTCGTCCTCCGAAGACATGGTCGTTACATTTCGCGAATACTTAAATTCATTGCACCGCAGTCTTTCACCGCAGAACGGTCCTCGAGCCCACGCACCCCACGTAGTCAAACGGTCCGCTCACGGTGCACTGGTGCTCGACGTCGGCCCACACCTGTTTTCCGTACAGCTGGACAAAACGTTTGTGGCCCGGGATAAACTTGCCGTCGTACACACCGTCGAGGGCAAACGCCGATTTTTCGGATACGATGTCCGGGTGCCTTTGTGCAATGTCTTCTACGGCTTCGCGGCGCACAAACGCCGCATCGATCCAGTCCACGTCCTTGACGGCGGTGTATCCGTTGTCCTTCGGAAGGCCTTCGAGTTTCATGTTGTACACGTTTCCGGCGTGGTTGATGGGCTCGCGGCTCGTAGGATCCTTGACGTGTTCCACGACGCGATGCCAGTCCACGCCGGCTCGGGGCGAGGGTGCGATGACGATGTTTTCCTTGGACGCAAACGCTTTTGTGGAAAAGACGCCTGCCACAAACGTGTTGTGCTTGACCGCAAGCATGGCGGCGTACGCGTTATTTTTGTACAGCGCGTTGAGGGCGTCGTTGAACGTCTCGAAGAATTCGAGTTCCGCGATGAAGGAATCGTCCCTGGTCGTCATCAATTCGATTTGGGCGTGGAGAATGGAAATGCAGCACTGGAGGTGCATTTCGGCCCGACCATTGGTGATGATCGCGAACAACACGCGGCTTGGTTCGCGGCTTGGTTGTGGTTCGGGGGACGACATGCCGAATCGCGCCGGTGCGAATGCTAAGCTGTTTGAAAACGAGTGCGAACGTCCCCGGAGAACATTTGCGTGCCGGTGTGCATCAACGGCGTTCGAAGATCCACCCAGATGTCTCCCCCGAGCTGTTGATACCGCCTGCAGAACGAGTAGTCCTCGCTGAGGAACCGTTTCGTTTCGGGATCGATCATGCACGCAAACATGGCCACGTAATTGTCCACGTTCTGACCCAGGACGTCGTTCACCGCGAACAGTTCGTCCTTGTACACCTCGCGCATCTTCTCGAGAACGTGCCGCTTGATCATCAAGAACCCCGTGGCGGTGTCGAGCACCTTGATGAAACCGTCCGACGTAGGCGTCTGTGGGGGCTTGATGTTGATGTTGAAGTCCAGACCCATCTGCCGAATGTCCTCCTGCTCGCCGCGTCGCAGCTTTTCCTCGACCTTGGCCCAGTCGATCGACTTCTTCGGGTACACGCCCCCGACGACGTCCTTGTCGAATTCCAGCAATCTGAACACCGAGTTCGGATCGAATCCGATGTCCGCGTCGATGAACAGAAAGTGCGTAAACTTGCTGAACTTCAAGAACCGTTCGACCAGCACGTTGCGTGCGCGTTCCACGAGACTCTCGTTCCCGATAAAGTCGATTTCGAGTTGTACGCCGTGTTTCACGCACAGCGCCTGGAGCGCGACCAGGCTCGCGACGAACGAATTACCGACTTGACACCCGTAACACGGCGTCGCGAGGTAAATGCTCTTTCGCTGCGGCGGCTCTGGTGCGGTTTCTACGGGGCTGCCAAAGGGCAGCTCGACGATTTCCGTCATGTGATGTGTCTTGATGCGCGTTCATAAGCGTTTAAGATTATTACATACGCCACGGGTATGGCTCGCTGGCAGGAATACGTCGCCATGATTGTGTGCGTCGTGGTGACCCATGGTGGATACGGGTACGGCGGGTACGGCGGGTGCGGCGGGTACGGCGGGTACGGCGGGTACGGCGGCAAGCCGTGATC
>JACCDW011193871.1_pt1 | contig 14031 bp, 15 predicted proteins | sample 7449781 | NCBI WGS metagenome assembly JACCDW01 (sample SAMN15323449, study PRJNA562643) | freshwater metagenome | isolation source: river surface water | place: USA:Blue River Watershed | collected 2017-08-18 | reverse complement strand
CCAGTGGCTGGATTGTGGGTGACGCGGTCACGGTCAGTGCCACGGGCACGTTTGACACCAAGAACGTGGGCACAGGCAAGACGGTGACGCTGTCCAGCAGCTACAGCGGCGCGGATGTGGGCAACTATCTGATCACAGACCAGACCAGCACGACGGCCAACATCACGACCAGGGCGCTGACGGTGAACTACACGGGCGTGAACAGGACGTATGACGGCACCAAGGTGGCGACGGTCACCACGGCGGATGACCGGGTGAGCGGGGACGTGCTGACGATTGCGCGCACGGCGGAGTTTGCGGACAAGAACGTGGGCGTTGGCAAGGCGGTGAGCGTCAGCGGCGTGAGCCTGAGCGGCGCGGATGCGGACAACTACACCGTCATTGGCACGGGAAGTACGACGGCCAACATCACACCCAAGGTATTGACTTTGTCAGCCAGCAAGACCTATGACGGGACCAACAGCCTGACCGGGGCTGTGCGGATCACGGGTCTGGTGGGCAATGAGCAGTTGGGTTACCGCGATGCCACGTCCAACGATGTGCATGTGGCTACAGCCGACAAATACATCAACCACATGGTGATCACTGACGGTGCGAACGGTGGCTTGGCCAGCAACTACGCATTGCCGCAGCTCAATGCTGCCAATGCGCCGGTCACGATTGGCAAGACGCCTCTTACGGTCATGGCCAACGATGCCAACAAGACACAGGATGGTGCTGCTTATGTGGGCGGCAATGGGGTGCGCTACGCCGGCTTTGTGAGCGGCGAAGGGGCGTCGGTTTTGGGTGGGTCTCTGCGTTGGGGCGGCAGCAGCCAAGGGGCAGTCGCGGCCGGGTCTTACACCATCAACGCCAGTGGTTTGACTTCAGGCGATTACACCATTTCTTATGCAGATGGGAAATTGACTATTGCGCCTTCGGTACCAGTTCCTGTGCCACCAACGCCCACGCCACCTGGACCAGTCAATGGTGATGGTGGTGGTGGTGCGACTGGCTCGGGTGGTCCTGGTAATGTCTCAGGTGGCCCTGGCAATGTGGCGGGCAATCCAGACGGCCAAGGAGGGCAAGGTGGCAATTTGGTGGGTGGTGGCGGCGGTGTTGAATCGGCGGGATTGATCCCACTGGCGGACAACGGGGCCAACTCAAGCCGCAGTCCTGGAGGGGCCGTGAGGTTCACGGTGTTGCGTGAGGCCAGTGACAAAGATGCGGGCCTGATCATGGCCTTTGTGCCCAAGAAGCTCATGGCTGCGCAGGAGGGTTTCAGCTTCGCCTTGCCCAAGGAGGCGCTCATTGGTGCCGCTTCCGATGTACCGGTGCGCGTGAGCACTATGGACGACCAACCGCTGCCATCGTGGCTGCGTTTTGACGAAGCCAAACGTCTTTTTGTGGCGACCACGGTGCCACCGCAGGGCTTGCCACTGAGGGTGCAGATCCATGCGGGTGGGCGCCGTAGCGTGGTCAATCTGGTCGAAGTGGACAACTGAACTTGGCCGGGGCCACAGGCCCCAAAAAACCAAGCCCTCCGACTTCTCCATGCGCATGGAGAAGCCGGAGGGCTCAGTGACTCAGGGGAGCAGGATCAGACCGCAGGGTTTTCTTCGGCGGTAGTGGCCGGGGCGCTGTTGTTTTGAGCCGCTTGCGCCGCGATCACCTGGGCGCCCACCTGCGCGGCCTGTGCGAAATGCAGGCTGACCAGACGGCGCAGTTCGTCGATTTGGCTCAGTGCATAGTCCAGGTTCGGGAAGATGGCCGGCATTTGCAACATCTGACCTTGTTCGGTCAGGAAGGTGGTTTGCACAGCGATACCGCCAGCCGTGGTTTCGACCAGAAACACACTGCGTCCTTGCACCGAGGTGCTGCCTGCGTCTTGGCTGGGGGTGTCGGTGGCTGAAATGGAGGTGGTCTCGGTTTCGGTATTTTCTGTGGTTTGGCTCATGGCATTTCCTTGGGTGAATGGATGGAGATCACTGTTGAATGTTGGCGTTTTTGGCCAGCTGCTCGAGCAGTTGGATGCGTCGCTGTTGCACCAGGGCCTGGCGCAGTTGCGGTAGCGATTCTTCAAACTTGGGCACCTGGAACGGGCGCTTGTCTTCAACTTGCACCACATGCCAGCGGCCATCAACATCGATGGGGGCGGAGGTCAGTGCGTTTTTTTTAAGTGTGGCAATCGCCTGTAGCACCTGGGGGACGATGTCGTTGGACAGCAGCCAGCCGAGTTGGCCACCTTGATCTTTGCTGATGTCGATGGATTTTTCTTTGGCCAATGCCGCAAAGTCTTTACCCGATTTGAGCGCGGCGATCACGGCTTTGCCTTCTGCCTCTGTGGCGGTGACGATGTGGCGCAGCTGGTATTGCTCGGCGCCTTTGAGCAGGCCTGTTTGGCGGGCATATTCGGTCTTGAGGTCGGCATCGCCGATGGGGTTCTGCGCGAGGTGGTCGTTGATCAGCAGGTCGATCATGAAGTTTTGCTGCAGTGTGGCCAGGGCTTGCTGCACGCCGTCGCGCTTGTCGAGGCCGCGCCGGTTGGCTTCTTGCAACAGCAACTCGCGCGCAATCAACTCGGTTTTGAGGTTTTGGCGCAGCTGGGGCGAGTCTTTTTGACCCTGCGCAAGGGTGGTTTGAACCAGTTTGTCAAAAGCCGCCTGGCTCAGACCGACACCGTTGACAGTGGCCAGTGTGCCCGCAGGCGCTTGCGCCCATGTGGCACTGGCGCCCAGTGCTGCGCAAAGCAAAAGTGACTTGAAAAAAGAGGGCTTCATGAAAGAGGGGTTCCCAGGCGTGTCGGTTTTGTTCAAAGCAATGTCACCGGCGGGGCGGAGGGGTGATGCCGCTCCACCATTGCCGCTGGCGCGCACCGCAGTGTGCCACAGAGATGCTCCAGGCTGGATTCAAAAGTTGTCAACTGATGCATCCTGCTGGCCAGCATAAGCGTGGGCGCGTTGATAATCGGCGCATGGACATCCTCTTGCAGCTGCTTGACTTCATTCTCCATGTGGACCGCTACCTGGAGGCCTTTGTGGGTCAATATGGTGCCTGGGTCTATGCCTTGCTGTTTGCGATCATCTTCGTGGAAACAGGCTTGGTGATCATGCCGTTTTTACCCGGTGACTCGCTGCTGTTCATCGTGGGGGCTTTGTGCGGCGCTGAGTTGCTGAGCTTGCCCCTGGTCATGGTGCTGTTGCTGGTGGCGGCGATCGTGGGCGACCAGACCAACTACAGCCTGGGGCGTTATTTCGGTCCCAGGGTGTTTCGCTGGGAGAGCTCTCGTTTTTTCAACCGCGAGGCTTTTGACCAGGCGCATGCTTTTTACGAGCGTTACGGAGGCATCACCATCGTGCTGGCGCGCTTCATGCCTTTTATCCGCACCTTTGTGCCCTTTGTGGCGGGTGTGGCGGCCATGACACGCAGCAAGTTCACGCTCTACAACGTGGCAGGCGGTGTGCTGTGGGTGGTGGGCCTGCTGCTGGCCGGGTTTTTCTTTGGCAATCTCCCTTTTGTGCAGACCCATCTGTCCAAGATCATCTGGGCGCTGATCCTGGTGCCCGGCCTGATCGCCTTGGCGGGCGCCTGGCGAGCGCGCCTGAGCGCCCGGGCCGACGCGCGCTCCTGAGGCGGTCCGACCCCCGGCCCTCCGAGGGCTCGGGCGCAGGTGTTACTCGGCTTTGACGCCTGCAGCCTGGATCACTTTGGCCCATTTGCCGATCTCGTCGCTCAAGAAGCGCTCGGCATGTTCGGGCGAGGGATCACCGATGATGATGCCCAGGGCCTCGAACTTGGTTTTGATCTCGGGCGAGGCCACGGCCTTGGCGGTTTCGGCCGACAGGCGGCGCACGATGTCTCGGGGCACGCCCGCAGGTGAGAGGAACATGACCCAGGTCGAGCCATCGATCGCTGGCCCGCCGACTTCGGCCATGGTCGGCACCTCGGTCGCACCAGGCACACGCTGCTGTGAGAAAACGGCCAGGCCACGGATTTTGCCGCTGCGCACATGCGGCATCAGGGCGCTGGCGGTGTCGGTCAGGATCTGCAGGTTGCCGCCCACCAGGTCGGCCAGCGCGGGTGCTGTGCCCTTGTAAGGCACGTGCACCATGTCAACGCCTGCGACCTGTTTGAAAAGCTCTTGGGTCAGGTGCGCGGCCGCGCCCACGCCCGAGGAGCCAAAAGCCACCTTGCCCGGGTTGGCGCGCGCGTAGTCGATCAGCTCTTTGGCATTGCGTACCGGCAGCTGGTTGTTGACCGTCATCACCAGCGGTGCCACGCCCACCAGCGAGACCGGCGCAAAGCTCTTGACCACATCGTAGGGCAGTCGGCCGGCGTACAGTGTGGCATTGGCCGCATGCGCGCCGATCACGGTCACAAAGGTGTGGCCATCGGGCGCTGATTTGGCCGCCAGGTCGGCGCCCAGGATGGAATTGGCGCCGGGCTTGTTGTCAACGACGATGGTCCAGCCAGTTTGTTCGGCGATTTTTTGCACCACCATGCGTGTGGCGCTGTCGGTGATGCCGCCGGGCGGATAGGGCACGATCCAGCGGATCGGCTTGGTGGGCCAGTTCTGGGCCGAGGCGGCCAGGCACAGGGTCAGGGCCCAGACCAGGCCCACGGCCTTGAGCAGGGATGGCAGTCGCATGTCGGTCTCCTTGTTGCACCGGCCTCTGGGATGGGCCTGGTGGGCAGCAGACTAAGGAGCACGGGGCCGTTTGGCTGCCACGCAGGCGACTGCCTGCGCCTCAGGCGCTGCGGTTTCGCGCCAGGGGTGGGTTGCGCGAGAAGTACTGGACGATGCCACGCAGCAAGGCCTCGGTGAGTTGTTCCTGGTAGGCTTCGCTGCGCAACTTTTCTTCTTCTTCGGGGTTGCTGATGAAGGCGGTCTCGACCAGCACGCTGGGGATGTCGGGGGCCTTGAGCACGGCAAAGCCAGCTTGCTCGACGCGGGCTTTGTGCAGGCGGCCCACGCCACCGATCTCGCGCAGCATGGCGTGCCCCAGCTGCAGGCTGTCCTTGATCTGCGCTGTGGTGCTCATGTCCAAAAGCGCTTGTTGGACCTGCGCGTCCTGGTTGCCCAGGTTGATGCCGCCGATCAGGTCGGCCTTGTTTTCCTTTTGCGCCATCCAGCGTGCCGCGCTGCTCGACGCTGCGCCCTGGCTCAGCGCAAACACGCTGGCCCCGCGCGCTTGCGGCGTGAAAAAAGCGTCGGCATGGATGCTCACGAACAGGTCGGCCTGCACGCGCCGCGCTTTTTGCACGCGCACATGCAGCGGCACAAAGAAATCGGCATCGCGCGTGAGGAATGCGCGCATCGGGTTACCGCCCACACTGCTGGCGTTGATGCGCTCGCGCAGTTTGTGGGCGATGCGCAGCACCACATCTTTTTCACGCGTGCCTGCGGGGCCGATGGCGCCGGGGTCCTCGCCGCCGTGGCCCGGATCGAGCGCGACCACGATCAGTCGGTCGGTGCCCACGCGCGCGCGCGGCGGGTGGTCGGGGGCTTCAAGGACGGGCCCGCTGGGGGGGGCCACGTCCTGGCGGCGCGTCGAAGGCGGGCGGGCTTGCCGCGCGATCAGATCGCCCAGCGGGTCGTTCATGGGGCCAGGCGCCGCACCGGGCGTGGGCAGGCCTGGGGGGGCGCTGGGGGACGCCGCGCTCGGTGCGGCTGCAGTGGCGGCGCCGATGCGCTCCTGGATCAGTTGTTCCAGCGGGTCTACCGGCACGCTGGGGTAGAGGTCGAAGACCAGCCGGTGTTGGTAGGCAGCCACGGGGGCGAGCGTGAAAATCTGCGGCAAGATGGCGCGCTTGAGGTCGATCACCAGGCGAACCACATTGGGGCTGTATTGGCCCACACGGATGCCCGCGATGTTGGGGTCGTCGGCCTGCACCTTGCCCACGAGCTCGCGCAAAGCGGGGTTGAGTTCGAGGCCTTCGATGTCGACCGCCAGCCGTGGCGGTGAGGGCACAAAGGTGGGCTTGGCCTTGAGCGGCACGTCCGATTCCAGCGTCACGCGGCTGTAGTCGGGCGCGGGCCAGACGCGCACCGCCACCAGGTTGGCGCCACGCGCGAGCTCGCCCACGCCGAGGGTGAGCACCAGGGCGCCCCATTGCAAGGCCCGGCGGCGATCAGTCTGCAAGGCCGGCCTCCAGCCATTGGCGGCCGCGCGCGGTCTCGGCGTGCACCTGCACCTGGCGGGCAGACTCATCCATGGCTTCGATGGCGATCACCCAGTCGGGCGGCGGCAAATGGCCCGCCACCTTGTCGGGCCATTCCATGAGTTTGAGGCCGGGGCCGGCGAAGAGGTCGCGAAACCCTGCGTCTTCCCATTCGCGTGGGTTGTTGAAACGGTAGAAGTCGAAATGCCAGATCGGCCAGGCCTGGCCCTGCAGCACACCCTGGTGCGGCTCGACAACGGCATAGGTGGGGCTTTTGATGCGGCCTTGCACACCACAGGCACGCAGCAGATGGCGCACCAGCGTGGTCTTGCCTGCGCCGAGGTCGCCGCGCAGCGCGATCAGCGCGTCGCGCCCGCCCGGCCATTGCGCCAAGGCGCGCGCCAGCGCCTGCGCCCAGGCCTGGGTCGCGGCCTCGTCGGCCCAATGCAGCGTCCACGGCGTGGGTGGGGAGGGGCTTTCTACAATCGCAGCGTGAGGCGCATTCATCCGGCAATCGATCCTGAACAGCTGTGGACCCAGATCCAGGGCTGGGGCCGTGAGCTGGGATTGTCGCAAATGGCGGTCTCGGGCATCGATTTGTCCAGCGCCGAGCCGGGTTTACAGGCCTGGCTGGCCGCCGGTTTTCACGGCGAGATGGCCTACATGGCCAGCCACGGCATGAAGCGCGCGCGCCCTGCCGAGCTGGTGCCCGGCACCGTGAGCGTGATCACCGCGCGCATCGATTACTTGCCCCAGGGCACACCGACCGACTGGCCCGAGCGCGAACGTGCGCGCACGCTGCGCCCGGGAGAGGCTGTGGTCTCGCTCTATGCCCGGGGGCGCGATTACCACAAGGTGCTGCGCACACGGCTGCAAAAATTGGCCGAGCGCATCCAGGCCGAGATCGGTCCTTTCGGCCACCGCGCCTTCACGGATTCGGCGCCGGTGCTCGAAGTCGAACTGGCCGCACGCAGCGGTCTGGGCTGGCGCGGCAAGCACACGCTGGGGCTCTCGCGCGAGGCGGGTTCGATGTTTTTTCTGGGCGAGCTCATGGTCGATATCGCCTTGCCGTCCACCCCGGCCGTGAGCGCGCATTGCGGCCAATGCACCGCCTGTCTGGACGCCTGTCCCACGCAGGCCATCGTGGCGCCCTACCGGCTCGATGCGCGGCGCTGCATTTCTTACCTCACGATCGAGCACGCGGGGCCCATCCCCGCAGACCTGCGGCCGCTGATCGGCAACCGCGTGTACGGCTGCGACGATTGCCAGCTGGTGTGCCCGTGGAACAAGTTCGCGCAGGTGCACGCCTTGCCCGACTGGCAGCCGCGTGAGGGGCTCACGGGGGCCACGGTCGCTCAGTTGCTGGCCTGGGACGAGGCCGAGTTTTTGCGCCGCACCAAAGGCAGCGCGATCCGCCGCATCGGCCACGCGCGCTGGCTGCGCAACCTGGCGCTGGCGGCGGGCAATGCGCTGGCTTCGGGCGGCTTGTCGGAGGATGAGGTCGCGGCTTTGCGCGGGGCTTTGCAGCGTTGGCAAGGGCATGCCGATGCGGTGGTGGCCGAGCAGGTGGCCTGGTCGCTCGCGTGCTGACGCGCTTGAGCGATCCCATGCCGCCCGAGCGCCGCTGTCCCTGCAGCGCAGGAGCACCAGGGGATTCAGGCCAGCACGCCCAATGCAAACGGCAGGCTCAGCAGACCGGCCAGCGTGGACAAGGTCACGAGCGCGCCCACATAGGGGCCGTTGTAGCCCATGCGCGAGGCCAGCACATAGCAGGTGGAGGCGGTGGGCAGGGCCGAGAAGGCCAGCAGCACCGTGGTCTGGGCCGGATTGAGTTGCCAGACGCGGCTCCAGAGCCAGGCCAAGAGGGGCAGCGCCAGGTGTTTGCACAGCAGCACGCTGGCGCCCAGCACCTTGCCCTGTCGAAGTGAACTCAGCTGCATGCCCGCGCCGGCCGCCATCAGGCCCAGGGCCAGCGAGGCCCCACCAATGCGTTGCACCGTCGGCTCCAGCCAGATGGGCATGCGAAAGCCCAGCAGGTTGGCGATCAGGCCCGAGACGGTGGCGATGATCAGCGGGTTGCGCATCAGCTCACGGCCGAAATGGGTGTTGCCGTGGCGTGCCATCGGCCAGACCGCGCCGATGTTGAAAATCGGCACGCACACGCCGATCAGCATCGACACCATCAGCAGCCCTTGGGCTCCGGCAATGCGCTCGACCAGGGCCAAGGCGATGAACGAGTTGAAACGAAAGCCCACTTGGGCGCTGGCCGCGTGTTCGCGCCGATCCAGCCAGCGGCCGAGTCCCGGCCAATGCGGCAGGCTGTAAGACAGGGCAATCGCACTGGCCGCCAGCGACAACCCGGCGGCGATCAGGCTCGAAGCTGCGCCCAGGTCGAGCGGGCTTTTGACGATCGAGTGGAACAGCAGCAGGGGAAATAAAAAGTAGTAGACCAGGCTGTCCACGTGTTGCCACACCGTGCGGTTGAGTGCCGTGAAGCGGCACAGCAGGTGCCCACACAGGATGAGGGAAAAGTCGGGGAAAAGCAGCTGGGCAAAGTTCACCGCGCGAGCATAGCCGCACGCCGGGCAGGGGCTTGTCGCCTGCGGGCAAGTGCGGGGGTGATCGTCGGGCAATTGTGCTTATGATGCAGCGTTGTTTTTTTGAGGAGTGATCGCGATGACACGTCGTGCATGTCTGGCCTTGGCGGCCGCATCCTTGTTCTTGGGCCAAGCCTGGGCGCAGGCCTATCCCACACGCCCTGTGAAACTGCAGGTGCCTTTTGCGCCGGGCGGCACCACCGACATCGTGGCCCGCACCATTGCCGACTCTTTGGGCAAGGCCCTGGGTCAGTCGGTGGTGGTCGAGAACAAGGCCGGCGGCGGCGGCGTGGTGGGCGCCAACGAGACGGCCAAGGCTGCTCCCGATGGCTACAACCTGGGCATGGCCACCGTCTCGACCACGGCGGCAAACCCGGCCATCAACCCCAAAATTCCGTACAACGCCCTGACAGATTTCACGCCCATCATCAATGTGGCGGCCACGCCCAATGTGATTGCGGTGCATCCGAGTTTTCCGGCGCGCGACTACGCCGGTTTCCTGGCCGAGCTCAAGCGCAATCCTGGCAAATATTCCTACTCCTCCTCGGGCACGGGCGGCATCGGTCACCTGCAGACCGAACTGTGGAAGAGCCTGACTGGCGTGTTCATCACCCACATCCCCTACCGCGGTGCTGGCCCGGCCCTCAACGACACGGTGGCCGGTCAGGTGCCGATCATTTTTGACAACCTGCCCTCGGCGCTGCCCTTCATCCAATCGGGCAAGCTGCACGCCATCGTGGTGGCCGCACCCCAGCGCCTGGCCGTGCTGCCCAACGTGCCCACCTTCAAGGATGTCGGTCTGGAGCCGGTCAATCGCATGGCTTACTACGGCATCCTGGGCCCCAAAGGCCTGCCCAAAGAGGTGGTGGACAAGGTCAACGCGGGTGTGAGAAAGGCCCTCGAAGACGGCGCCGTGCGCAAGCGCATCGAAGACACCGGATCGTTGATCGTGGCCAACACCCCTGAGCAGTTTGCGGCGCAGATGAAGGCCGAGTACGAGGTCTACAAAAAAGTGGTGGACACGCAAAAGCTCAAGCTCGATTGATGCACCCCGCGAGCCAGGACGCCATCGATCGCTTTGCCGATGCGCTCTGGCTCGAAGATGGCCTCTCAGCCAACACGCTGGCCGCCTACAAGCGTGACCTGACGCTGTACGCCCGCTGGCTGCTGCAGGCCCACAACACCGAGGTGCTGCGCACGCAAGAGCACCATTTGCAAGCCTACTTCGCCGAGCGCCATGCCCTGAGCAAGGCGACTTCGGCGAACCGGCGCCTGACGGTGTTCAAGCGCTTTTTCCGCTGGGCCTTGCGCGAGGGCCTGGTGCTGACGGACCCCACCCTCAAGCTCTTGTCGGCCAAGCAGCCGCTGCGCATGCCCAAGTCGCTGAGCGAAGCCCAGGTCGATGCGCTGCTGGCTGCACCCGATGGGGCCACCGAACTGGGTTTGCGCGACCGCGCCATGCTCGAGCTGATGTACGCCAGTGGCCTGCGTGTGAGCGAGCTGGTGGGCCTCAAGGCCTTGCATGTCTCGCTCAATGACGCGGTGCTGCGCGTGCTGGGCAAGGGCAGCAAGGAGCGCCTGGTGCCCTTTGGCCAGGAGGCGGGGCGCTGGCTCGAACACTACCTGCGCCAGGCGCGTCCTTCCTTGCTGGGCGCCCGCCAGAGCGATGCCCTGTTTGTCACGGCGGCTGGCCCCAAGCCGGGCACCGCCATGTCGCGCGTGATGTTCTGGAACCTGGTCAAACGCTACGCGCTGCAGGCCGGGATCACCACGCCGCTGTCACCGCACACCCTGCGCCATGCCTTTGCCACGCACCTGCTCAACCACGGCGCCGATTTGCGCGCGGTGCAGATGCTGCTGGGCCACGCCGACATCTCGACCACCACCATCTACACCCATGTGGCGCGCGAGCGCCTGAAGACGCTGCACGCGCAGCACCACCCCCGGGGCTGAGGCCTCAGGCCGAAATGCCGTCCGAGGCGAGGAAGGCGATTTCTTCGGCGCTGAAGCCTGCGGCCTCGCGCGCGGCGGTGTTGAAGGGCGGGCGCAGGCGCGGCGCGCGGTGGCGCTGCGCCAGGCGCTTGTAGTGCGCCACGGGTTCGAGTCCCTGGCGTTCGCACAGCCAGCGGTACCAGCGGTTGCCAATCGCCACATGGCCGATCTCGTCGCGCAGGATCACATCCAGGGCATCAGAAATCTTCTGGGCATCGGCCGTGTTGACCTTGCGCAGCCGTGCCTGTATCAGCGGCGTGGCGTCCAGGCCGCGCGCTTCGAGCGTGCGCGGCACCAGGGCCATGCGCGCGGTGATGTCATCGGCCGTTTTCTCGCACATTTCCCACAGGCCGTCGTGTGCGTCGAAGTCGCCATAGCGGTGGCCCATGGCCTGCAGCTGGGTGTGCAACATCTGAAAGTGGCGCGATTCCTCCTCGGCCACGCGCATCCAGTCTTGGTAGAAGTCATCGGGCATGCCATCAAAGCGCCAGGCCGCATCGAGCGCGAGGTTGATGGCGTTGAACTCGATGTGGCAGATCGCATGCACCAGTGCGGCCCGGCCTTCGGGGGTGAAGGGGCTGCGCAAGGGCACATCGGCGGGGGCGATCAGCCGTGGCAGGGCCGGGCGACCCGGTATGTCCTGCGGTGCCAGCGAACGCGCGGGCGCACTGAACTGCCACAGCGCACGCCCGGCCCACAAGGCTTGCACCGCGGCGCATTTGGCCTCGGGCGCGGCCAGGCCGAGGGCGTGCAGGGCGAGGGCTCTCATTTCCATCCCTACAATTCTAGAAAATCCATTCCCCCTCTTTTGACCGGAGACCGCACCATGGCGATTTACCAGCTGGATGAACACACCCCGCATGTGCACGAGACGGCCTGGGTGGCCGACAGCGCCCAGGTCATGGGCGCCGTGACCCTGGCGGCCGATGCCAGCGTCTGGTTTGGTGCCACGGTGCGCGGCGACACCGAGCACATCACCATTGGCGAGGGCAGCAACATCCAGGACGGCAGTGTGCTGCACGCCGACCATGGCCTGCCGCTGACCGTGGGCAAGCACGTGACGGTGGGCCACATGGTCATGTTGCACGGCTGCACGATCGGCGACGAATCGCTGATCGGCATCGGCGCCGTGGTGCTCAACGGTGCGAAAATCGGCAAGAACTGCCTGGTGGGCGCGGGCTCGCTCGTGACCGAGGGCAAGGAATTCCCGGACGGCTCGATGATCATGGGCACGCCGGCCAAGGTGGTGCGCCAGCTCACACCCGAGCAGATCGAAGGGTTGCGCCAGAGCGCCAGGCACTACGTCGCGAACACCCGCCGCTTCAAGGCGGGGCTCAAGAAAATCGCTTGAACAGAAGGACGCCCGCACTGGGCGAAAGTTGCTTTGTCCGAACTGCACAAATTCATCTTCGAGGGTATGCCGGTGCGCGGCATGCTGGTTCGCCTGACCGATGCCTGGCAAGAGATCCTGGCGCGCCGCGCGACCAACACCCACACTGGCCCCTACCCGGCCCCGGTGCGCCAGTTGCTGGGCGAGATGGCGGTCGCCGGTGTGCTGATGCAGGGCAACATCAAGTTCAACGGTGCGCTGGTGCTGCAAATCTTTGGCGACGGCCCGGTCAAGGTGGGCGTGGTCGAGGTGCAGCCCGATTTCAGCCTGCGCGCCACCTGCACCCAGGTCGGCGAAGTGGCCGAAGAGGCCACGCTCAGCCAGATGGTCAACGTCAACAACCAGGGCCGCTGCGCGATCACGCTCGACCCCAAGGACCGCTTGCCCGGCCAGCAGCCCTACCAGGGTGTGGTGCCGTTGTTTGGCGACCAGGGCGAAAAGCTCGAACGCCTGCAGGAGGTGCTGGAGCACTACATGCTGCAGTCCGAGCAGCTGGACACGGTGCTGGTGCTGGCCGCTGACGATCAGGTGGCCGCTGGCCTGTTGATCCAGCGCCTGCCGGTCGAGGGCGAGGGCAATCTGGCAGGGCAGGATTCGGTCGCCCGTGAGGCCGAGCTGGGCCAGAGCGAGGATTTTGGCCGCATCGCCATCCTGGCCAAGAGCCTCCAACGCGAAGAACTGCTCACGCTGGATGCCGAGACGATTTTGCACCGCCTGTTCTGGGAAGAGCCGCTGGTGCGCTTTGAGCCGCTGCTGGGCGAGCGCGGCCCGCGCTTTGCCTGCAACTGCAGCCGCGAGCGTGTGTCGCAGATGATCCGCAGCCTGGGTGTGCAAGAGGCCCAGAGCATCCTTGCCGAACAGGGGCAGATCGAGGTGGGCTGCGATTTTTGCGGCGCGCAATACCGCTTCGACCCGGTCGATGCGGCGGGGCTTTTCACCACTGGCGTGCAGAGCCCATCGGCAGGCGGTTCACTGCACTGAGCCTCAGCGGCCCAGCAGCCCGGTGAACAGCCGGTGCTCGCAATCGGGGTCGCTGCATTTCTCGCAGGACCAGGGCGTGCGCCCGCGATTGAGGTCAAACTGGGCCTCTGTGCGCTGCACCCGGGTTGCCTCGTCGGGCGTCAGGCCCAACGCGAGCAGGGCGTTGCTGAGCTGCGCTTGGCCTTCGCCGTAGACCACCCGAAAGGGCACAGACAACGATTGCAGCTGCGCACGCAAGCCGCTGTCTGCTTCGGTTTGCGCGGTGCGCGATGGGGCTGAAGCGTTCGCGGCCGGCAAGCCCATGAGCAGCACCAGGTCCAGGCCAGCGACAGGCTTGGCAGGTGTGGTGATCTCGAACTGCGGCTGTGTCTTCAGTGCGGCTTGCAAGCGCTGGGCCAAGCGCTCGGCACCGGCGCTTGGCGCGCCGAGCACGGCGATGCGTCGCCGTGCGCTCTGGGGCAGCTCACTTGGCAATTTGCACAAAGATTTCGTTGGGCTTGACCATGCCCAGTTCGTGGCGGGCGCGCTCTTCGACCATGTTCAGGCCTTCCTTGAGGTCATTGACCTCGGCGCTGAGCTGCTCATTGGTGCGGCGGGCCTCGCTGTTGGCTGTTTTCTGCGTTTGCAGCTGCGCTTCGAGTCCGGACACATGCGAGAGGCTGCCGCGCCCAAACCAGAGCTGGCCTTGCAGCACGAGCAGCAAGACCACCAGCACGATCGGGACTAAACGGTTGCCCATCGCAGCGCTCAGTTACTTGAGGTTGTAGAACGCGGCGCGGCCCGGGTACACGGCCACATCGCCGAGGTCTTCCTCGATGCGCAGCAGCTGGTTGTACTTGGCCATGCGGTCGCTGCGGCTGAGCGAGCCGGTCTTGATCTGCCCGGCGTTCAGGCCCACGGCGATGTCGGCAATCGTCGAGTCTTCGGTCT
>JACCDW010532062.1_pt1 | contig 14032 bp, 9 predicted proteins | sample 7449781 | NCBI WGS metagenome assembly JACCDW01 (sample SAMN15323449, study PRJNA562643) | freshwater metagenome | isolation source: river surface water | place: USA:Blue River Watershed | collected 2017-08-18 | reverse complement strand
CTTTTGAAAAGCTTCAAAGGCATCAAAGAGCTGGCGGACTTTTTGGAGAAGGATCTGAAAGTCCCGATGAACAGCGTCGGCGGTGTGGTCAAAGGCACCCCTGATCTGCTTTTGGAACAGATTTCCACCATGGCCGTGGATATGGAATATGAATTCCAGGAAGGCGTGGAAAAAGTGCCCTACGGTTTCGTGGAGTTCGCCTATCGTTATCCTTTGGCTGGCAAAAAGCCCGATGGCCAGTGGCAATCGTATTATCAAGGTTTTGTGACGTCGAACGCGGACAAGATCTTTGAATCGACCTTCAAGTGATGCAAAAAGGCCTCGGTCTTTTGCACCGAGGCCTTACCATTGCGACCCAAGCTTGTTTCCAGCTTGAATGTTCAAGCGAATCCTACTTTACATCCTTGCAGCAGCGGAAGCTCAGATGATAGTTGGCGTGACTATCGGGATGACGCAAACGTGTCCCGTGCCAGTAAGGGGCGCGCCAACGGCAGTGATCGGGATGAGCTTGATATTTATCCCAAATAAACCAACTGCCTTTCATCTCAGTATAACCTAAATCCTTGCTGCCTTTGCTCGCCATTTCCTCGGCTTTCGTCGGTAGATTCATATGCTCAGCTGCGTTGCCATGCAGATCGAAAACTTCGAGGGCGCTTTTGCAATCCGGGAAAGAACCGACGGGGTAGGTGTTCGAACCACAACGCTGCCAGTCGCCTCCATTGCAGCCGTCGTCCTTGATGGAGTTCATGCCGCAAATGCCTTTCTTCCGTTCCTTGCCATAGGAATAGACCGCATTCTTATCCGCCACGCGGTTATGAGCCAGACGCCTTTGTCGAATCTTGTTTTCAGGCGAAAGGTCCTTGAAAGAATCAAAAGCGTAATCCGGTTCCTCCAAAGCGCCCGCACAGGCGCCTTCCCACTCGTGCGCATCACAGATGCGTTTGCCGATGGAGCTGCAGATGTCGGCCGCTTCCACCGCGCGGGTCCAGACCACAGGATATTCACAGGGCACATTGGGGAATTCGAACTGGTCGATGCAGACTTTCGCATCTTCCGCCTTTTCCTTGGCGGGATTATAAAGGGGAGCCATGTAAGGAGCACCGCAGATTTTTTCAAACTGCGGGTTTTCGTAAGTGACCCCGGCTTTCTTAACCTTTTCGAGGCACTGCTCGGTCGTCAGGGGGTGATGGGTGGTTTTTGGATTGCCTTGACCGATGTAAGCCGAGCGGCTGCGGAATTTTTCCAGAACCTTTTTGTAGTCCTGGACCAGGGTCTCACGCTCGACCGCTTGGACGGGTATTGCCCACAAAGCGATCAGAGCCAGGCAAGAGGATAGGGACCGCAGCATCATATCTGTCTCCTTGAACGAACAGCGAGGCTTTTTTCACTGACATCCATCATAACCAATTCGCTGCATACAGGTCCAGTTGGCTTGGATGGACTTGTGAGGACTTGCATCCCACGTCCCTTTCGATGTACCTAGAAAGGATGGACGCTGGCTGTTCCATCCACTCCATGACCCATCATTGCATTGAGGAGCCTCTATGAAACTTTTTGCTGTCCTGATTACCGCTCTAACCCTTGCCACCCAGCCCCTGGCTGCGCAGAGTGGTGGGCGAGGCAAGCAGGTTGTCGTTCACGCGGGAATTGACGAGGGTGGCCTCGTGCTCGGCGGAGATTTTCTGGTCAATGATACCGCCACGGAAAGTTACGGCGGTTATCTGCGCCTCTATTCCAAAGATGAAGAGAAAGGGGCTCCAGCCATCTTCGCTCTCGGCGCGTCGGGTCGCGGCCATGTGAAAGTCGGTATCTTTGAATATTTCCTGTCGCCGGGTTTTGGTTTGATTCATCACAATCTCAGGGATTCCGAATTGCTTTTCGGCCCCACACTCACCTATGGTTTGACGGCTGATCTGGATCAATATATCGGTTTGGGTGTGGAGAATACCAAACTCTATAGCTGGGTTGGCGAATACAAGGGCCTTATCAAGGACACGTTCCTGGCTCATGTTCGCTTCCGTTTGTGAGCGCTGTTCATGCACTTTGGTCGCGTTCAAGATGATCGCGGATTGGATTTGGCTTTGCCGGATCCAAGGCCGCGCACTTTGGGTTTTCTTAAGTTGAATCATCAGGGGCGCGGCCTCATACGCTGCGGGGCACCGATTTGGGCCTGCAAAGAATGGGCGGGTACGATTTATCCCGAGAACGTTCGCCCGTCTGAGTACCTTTCCGCTTATGCGCAGCACTACAACTGCGTGGAATATAACGGCAGCTTCTATCATTTGCCCCAGGCCCATCAGGTCGCAGGGTGGTTGAATCAGGTGCCGGAGGGTTTTTCTTTTTGCCCCAAGGTTCCCGAGGACCTTTCGCATAAAATGCATCAGTCCTTTGATGCTGCACTCATGGAACGCTTCAAACGCGTATGCGACTGGTTCGGGAATCATCTGGGCCTTTGTTTCATGCAGCTTCCGGATTGGTTTGCACCTCAGCATTTTCCAGCCCTGGTCCAATTCATGGAACGGTGGGATAACGCCTTTCCTCTCGCTATTGAATTCCGGCATCCGGATTGGTATCGCGATCACATGCTCCTGGATCCTGTGATCAACCAGCTCTTTAAATCCAAAATCGCCACTGTGATCACCGACAGTCCTGGGCGACGCGATGTTGTGCATATGGCCCTGACCCAGCCTCGGGTCATGGTAAGGTTTCTCGGTTGTTTTCCTTCGCGTCGGGATGATCAAAGAGTGCGGGAGTGGATGGATAGGCTCTTGCAATGGGCCGAGGCTGGCATGGACGAGCTTTATTTCTTCGCTCACCAGGAAAGGAATGGGGCGATTCCACAGACTGTGGATTTTGCCAACCGATACCTGTATGAAAAGCGGCTGATGCATTGAGAGGTTGAATTCCGAAGGTCCGGGCCTCAGAATAGAGGTATACCGCTCCAGGAGGATTGTAGCCCGTGAAGCTAGCTTATAAAGTGCTGCTCATCCTGATCGCCACGATTTTTGGTATTCTTCTTCTGACCACAAGCTTTGAAATCACTCAGCTGCGTCAACAGTTTGAGAAAGAAAGCCAAGGTCTGCACCGAACCATACTCGCCAATATGCTGCCGCCACTGGCCAGTTCCTCCTATAATTTCGATGAGGATGGAATTCAACGCATTCTGCAGTCAAGCTTTGAATTTGGCCATATCAGGCAGCTGACCCTTCTGGATGAAAAAGCCAAGGTCCTGAGTGCCTGGGCTTGGCAGAGCGAGAGCGAGCCGGCCCGTCAGCTGAAAGTCGAAGTGCAGGAACTGGGGATTGACCCTGCTTCGTATCAGAGCCCGATCCGATCGAATCAAACGCGCATTCTCGATATGCTGGTAGCTGTACACGTGGATGCTCCGGTGAGAAAGCGATTGGTGGCCCCGCTCTGGTATACGAAAGACGGCAACGAAAAGTTTTTGGGGCATGTGATCCTGGATTACAGCACGGAGTCCGTGGAGAACGTGATCCGCGAATCCATTGAGGGCAAAATCAAGTCGGCCTTTGTTCTTGCCCTGATGCTCTGTCTTTGCGTGTTCCTCGTGACCCGCGTGGTCGTCCTGAAAAGGCTGGAGACTCTTAAGGTCGGTGTCGATAGGATTCGGCAGCGCGATTTCAGTGTCGATCTTAAGGTGAAAGGTTCCGACGAGATCGCGACCCTTTCCAATGCCTTTTCCGATATGCTGGCTGAGATTGCCAGTTACCAGAAAAATCTGGAGGAACGTGTTCAGGAGAGAACCCGTGATCTTCAAAGAAGCCGGGACAAAGTCAAACTGATTCTCGATCATATCGATGAGGGCATCCTCACATTTTCCGCTGATCTGAAGGTCGATGCAGAATTTTCGCAAAAGACCTGTACCATCCTGGAGAAATCCCCGTCTGATCTGATCAATGCACCGCTGCTCGACATCATCTTTAAACGTAGCGAATTGACCCCGGATGCCATCGCCCTTATGCACGAATCGCTGTCCTTCTCGCTCGGAACGGATGAACTGGCCTGGATGGGCAACTCGCATAATTTCCCCACAGAAATTCAATTGGCAGGCAAAATCCTGAGTCTCTCATGGATTCCTATTCTTGATGACCAGTCCGGCGTCCTCGAACGCGTGCTTCTCACGGTACGTGATATAACCCGTGAACGTCGTTTGGAATCGGAACGCCTTCAGGAGGAACTCAGGAATCAGCGAATTCTGGCTCTGCTCAAATGCATACAGCATAGCGGATTTAACACGACCCAACACTTTCTGAAGCATGGCAGCGATATCGTCCAAAATCAGCAGAGATCCGGCAACGCGTCCCAAGGCTTCCTGATTGAAATGCATAGCCTCAAGGGTGAAGCGCGAACCATGCATCTCAATGACCTTGCGGAGCTTACGCATGAAGTGGAATCTGCACTCAAGAATCAGGACGCCGTGAATTATCGGCTTTTGCTGGATCGATTAGCCCAGGCATTCCTGGATTATCAAGCGGTTCTTGAACTTTTGGAACATAGCCACGGGGAAGAAAGCGTAGGTTTCCTGGCCAGCGCGGCCAAGATATTGGAGAACAGCGCCGAACGCAGCCTGGAAGCCGGGCTCGTGCCAGGCTCCCTGACCGTCGCCGATGAAATTCATGACATCGAAGAAGCAGTCATGAACAAAATACTGAGGCCGAGTCTTATTCATGCTCTCAATAATGCTCTGGATCATGGCTACATCTTCCCTGAAGCGCGCGAGCGGAAAAGAAAGCCGGTGCATATCGAAGTGCGCGCCTACAATGAAGGCGCAGGGCGAGTCGTAGAAGTACGGGACCAGGGGTATGGTATCAATGCCGAGGTGATCTATCGCAAGGCCAAAGAAAAAGGTCTCTCGACTGATGGACTCAGCCCCGAGGAGATTATATTTCTGCCGGAATTCAGTACGGCCTCCGCTGTGTCGGTGACCTCAGGCCGTGGCGTGGGCATGGCGGCGATAAAACTGTTGGTCGAAGCTCACCAGGGATCCGTGAGCATGAAGGCCCAGGAGGGTGGTGGCAGTGTACTGACCATAAGGCTGCCAAAAACCTCGCCGATTCAAAAGAGCGCTTAACCAGCTTTGGGAAGATCATTGGAGCTGACGTCGTTGTCGTCGGCTTCGAATTCAGCCAGTTCCTCATCGTCATTATCGTCGTCGTTGGCTTCGCTCGTCTCGATCTTTTCCTTTGCCGGGCGTTCCATGATGGACTCGCCTTTGACTTCTGTTTCCAAAACGATAACGGACTGATGAATGGCACGAGCGTGTTTCGTGAGCTGCGTCGCGGCTTCCGAGACTATCTGGGCTATATCGGCCTGCAAATGCGTGGTGGAATCCAATTCGTTCATGGCCGTCGTGATATTCTGCACGCCTTCCGCCTGTTCCTTGGCAGCGGAAGCTACAGCCGCCATGTTCTGCTTCACTTCCTCGGCATGACGGACAGCTTCATGCAGTACGGCATGGCAATCCACGGCAATCCTGGAACCCGTTTCCACGGACCTTGTGGTGTCTTCGATCAAGCGCTTCATGTTGTCGGTCGTGCGCTGAATGATGCGGCTGACCTCGGTTTGGCTTTCGGTCAATTTCGTCGAAATTTCCTTGGCCACCGTTCCACTCATACGGGCCAGATTTCCGACTTCTTCCGCGACCACCGCAAAACCCTTGCCATGTTCCCCGGCGCGTGCGGCTTCCACAGACGCATTGAAAGACAGGAGTTTGGTTTGGAAGACGATGTCGTTGATCATTTCGGTCTTTTGAATGATGGTGGAAATGATGCCACCTATCATGGAAATCTGCTGATTGCTTTGCTTGACTTCATTGCCAAAAAGAACGATGCCCTCGCGAATTTCTTCCATGGATTGTTTCATGCGATCCACTGCCGCGTTCGCTTCGACAGAAATCTGGTAGTTCAGATTGGATTTCTCGGCGGAAGCTGCGGCATGATCGACAGTTCTATGGACCATGGCCGTGATCTCGTTCAGAGTGGCCACCGTTTCCTGAATTGCCGAGGCTTGGGTATTGGACATATCCGAAAGACGCGTGGCGGTATCCTGGAGCTGAGCGCTGCTTTGATTGGACTGCGTGGCTGTGGTGTTGAGATCCTTGCTGGTGATCAGAATCCGCTGGCTGACGATGCGGGATATGAGAATCACGAGGGCGAGTTGCAAAGCCAGGACCAGGATCAGTGACAGGACGATGGCAAAGGTCAGATTCCTGACCACGACTTTGGTGGCTTCCACCGAATAGGCGATTGTGATGCGGGCGATGACGGTATCAGGGGCCTTGGGCGAATGCACATCCGCCGAGATTGTGCGGAGTTCCCGGTTGCTGCTGCCGCTGACATCCTGGGCAATGAGCTGCTTGCCAGCGGTATCGACAAAATCGAGGTGAATGATGTCGGGATCTTTCTTGGCTTCATCCATGAAGAAGCGAAGCGCATCGTAGTCAAAATTATAGATCAGGGGGGAACTTGACTGCTTGACGAAACTGATAAAGGACTGCATGCGTTTTTCAAGGCTTTGGTCCAGGGCATTGTTTACGAGGTAGATGAGCCTCGTCCCGAGGACAATAAACGCGAGCACCATAAGGATGGCAGTTGGCATGACCAACTTTTTGAGTAGACTCGCACGCCTGTCAAAGTGTTGGATAATGGACTTCATAGAGCAATCCCCATATCACGGCTAGTCCCGTACCTACAGTTTTCTATTGAGGTTCATCGGCAGGATTCACGGAAAACCGAGCCGTGCTTATGGGTAATATTTTGTAATTTCCAGAAAACTTTTCAACGAGTAGGAATCAGCTCTTGGGCGTTGTGGCTGCAGCCTCGCCCCAGATCTTCTTCAAAAGGTTACCCGTCCTGTCATCCAGGGGTCGCCAGAAAAAGCGGGCATCAAACTTCGAAACATCCAGCTTGCCATCCTTGGAGCTGATCGGCAAAGCCCGTAGTTTTTCGCTGAAGATCTTTTGAGTTTCGGGTTGCACGGCAAAGCTGGCCAGATGATAGAAGGCCTCAAGTTTCTTGGGATCCTTGGCCGCTGTCTCTGTGATCGACAGGACGTCCACCCACATAGGCGAACCAGGAGCAGGGAAGGCCAGTTTCCAGTCGGGACCAAGCTCGAAGCCCCAGCTTGCTGTATACGAAAGCTTATTCAAGCTCTCGGGCTTGTTGCCAATGCCATCCCAAAGGTGGTTGGCGTTCCCAGCCAGCGTTTTGAGCTTGGCACTGAGTTTTTCAGCATCCATTTTATCGGCGCTGTAAGCGGCCTCGATATTGGTGCTGTCAATGGACCACTGAGCGATATGCGCATTCACGAAGTAGGTGTCGCGACTCACACTGTACTTGCCTTTGTTTTCCGGCGCAAACAGCACGTCCCAGGATTTGGGTTCTTTTGCAGTTTTGGTGTTATAATAAAGACCGTAATATCCTGCCATGAAAACAACGCCGTAGTGCTTGCCGCCATCCATATGGAAGGGGGAATTCCGCAGGGACTCGGGAACATTGTTGTAGCCTGCGACTTTACTCACATCCACTGGTGCGAGGAGTTTCTGTAGCTTCTTTTGCCGGGCATGGATGAACGATTCCGTTGGGGTAAGGACATCTACGTTCCCGGTCCGCACGTTATCGAAGATCACCTGCTCGTCACTGATGTCGGGTTTGATGACTTCGAGCGTGACATTCATGCCTTTGCTCTTGGCATAAGCTTCAAAAGCATCCTTGTGCATGCTCAGGTAGCTAGGCCACTCGTTGATGCGCAAGACGACCTTGTCCTGCGCATGAGCAAAAGTGCTCATAAAGACCAACCACAGACCAGCGAAGAGTCTCATGTAAACCTCCAATTCTAGACTTTTGTCTCATATTATAGAATGGGGTTCTGACTGTCACGCACTATGGCTATATCTGATGAAATTGGGGCGAGAGGATGGCTTGACAAACTCAGGTGTCAAGCCAAGATTTGCTATTTGGATCAAGCAGGAGAGAAACTCGGGCGGAGTTCTCGTAAGAGGCTATTGGATTGTGGTGACCTTATCTCCAACTTCACTTGAGGCCCAACACTGTCCCATTCGATGCGGATGATTCCGTAATTCTGTTGTCCTACGATTTTTCCGATCCGATAGGGACTGGGGAGAGCGAAGCCAGCAGAATGCGTGAGTCCACTGGACATGAATTCATAGACGGGCAAGCCATTGCCTACTACGATGCGCGAGAACTCGGCTTGATGACGATCACCGCTGAGCATCAAGGTTGGAACGTCGGCTTCAGCGATCAGTTCATAGAGGCGCTTGCGTTCATCGCCGAAGGCATTCCAACCTTCCAACCCAAGTCCCGTTGAAGTCGAGGTGACATTGAGGCTGGAACCAATGACCAGGAATTCGCTGTCGATATTTTTGATCTGATTCTCGAACCATGCCCACTGAGCATCTCCGAGCAAAGACTTGCGTGTCTGATTGCGATTTTGATTGTAGCGGAGATCAAGCAGGATGAGTTTGGTTCTCTGACCTCGAGGGCCAATCTCATAGCTCTGGTAGATGCCGCTGTGGGTCCAAATATCAGAATCCGAGGGCACATCCAGAAAGTTTAGGGTTGCCGCTTTGCTGGCGACTTTGTCTTTGAAACTGCCGTCCTGGTTATCCGAGGCATAATCATGATCGTCCCAGGTGCCAATGACAGGAGTTTGGCTGCGGAAAGCTGCGTAGTAGGGATTGCTCTTCAGAGCAGCGAATCGGGCCCTCCGCTGGTCCATGCCCAGTCCGTCACCATATATCGTGTCGCCAAGCCAAATCCAAAGATCAGGTGTCTGGCTCGCTATGTTATTCCAATAGCTTTGATCACGATCCGAGTAGTTGCAGGAACCGAACGCCAGTGTACGCAGGGGGCGATCCAAGAGGTTCGTGAGCTTGTCGCTGTTGCTGTTCGCAAAGAGAAAATCTTGAGCCTGAAGGCTTTGAGTAAGGAAAAGACCAGCAGCGCTCTGCACACTACTCCAAATAAATCGACGACGATCCATGGCAGTCTCCCAAAAAAAGCAGGCAAGTTTTTGGGCAGTCTAGTAGGGAAAGATCAATATGGTAAAAATTATTGATAAATACATGATAGGTTCACTTCAGAAGAATTGAAGTGATGAATCGGAGCGGGTTGTTCACGGTCAGGCGACCTTGGATCCAACGGAAGTCGCCTCAACCCATGCGCTTTCAGGCAGAAGTATGAGCAAAGAAAAAGGGACTTGGGTACGGTCGATGAAGTGCGGTTCCAGAATAAGGTTCACAACACCTCCCCCTTCCTCGACGAAGGCCCGAATGGCGTCCATGCCCACACCACGACCAGAGATCTCGTTCGTATGATCTTTGGTGGATAGACCAGCGTGAAAAATGAACGCAGCAATCTCTTGGTCATCCAGGTTCGCAGCATCGGGCCAAAGCCCTTTTTCCCGAGCTTTTGCCTCGATCTTGATTAAGTTAAGCCCACGACCATCGTCCTGGATCTCTATTCTTAGCCAACTTTGCTGTAGGCTAACCCTCACAAAAATATGGCTCGTCGCAGCTTTACCGGCCTTCTGCCTCTCCTGGGGAGTTTCGATGCCATGATCGATTGCATTTCGAAAGACGTGGGTCATGACGCCGTGAAATCGATCGGCCCATCCATCGACTAGCAAGAACTGGTTGGGTCCAATTACGATCTCTGGTGCCTGCTTGCGAAGGTCTTTTGCAATCGAATTGATAGCGCGGGACGCATCGAGGATGATTTCATTCAGACGAGCATAGCAGCTTTCCAAGAGGCGACTGCCAATTGAAGCGAGGGCGCTTCTGCCTTCAGGGCTCTGTACTTCAAGGCTGAGGTTCTTGATCTGAGGAAGCAGTCCGACAATATCAGCCTTGTTGAACTTCACGACTGTGGTCGTTAAATTCCAGCGAAGTTTTTCCACAGCGACTTTCTTATATTCCCCAAGGCATTGAAGAAGGCTTTTGTTGTCATGCAGAAGGAGTTCCCAGTCCCAGTTTTTTTCCTTTCGCAAAAATTCGGTAAGATATTGCTCAGCATTATGCGTAATGTTGCTAAGGATACGAAACTGAAAAGTGCGCGCGACTCCCTTAAGTGTGTGGAGATTCACAAAAATCCGCCGAGCCACGGACACTGATGCTGTTTGATCGTTTTCAAGAAAACTGATGTTCTCGGCAAGCAGCTCATGAGCTTGGTTCAGAAATCGGGCGAACCGATCTTCTGGCAAGCTGACCAGCTCCTGCAGTATAGTGAAATCACGCTGATTTCTCTCGGCTTCACGGCGCAGACTGCGCACTTCGGTCACATCACGGATGCATACGAGGATCTTTTCAACCTGGGACTCGTCACCGACAATGGGACTCCAGTCGACCTCCAGGACCTTTTCTCCTTGCCCTTTCAAAACGAGTTCACGTGGGAAAACAGCCGAGTTGAGTTCAAAATTGATACTATCTTCACCCAGGGTGGCGTTGAGAGCCGAGCGGATTTGTGACCTTTCGTCTACTCCAAGATTGGAATGGTCGAGAAGGATTTGTTCAATGGAAATTCCCTCGACCTCTTCATGACTCAAAAGCTCGCGGGTAAAAGGTGAGAATTGAGGGCCGATTTTCAGGCTGGGATGCACCAGAGTAAAAATCCCTTGCTTAAGGTTGTCCAGAATGGATCGAATGTCGCGAGTTTGTCTGTCTACCTCACGTTGCAGCTCGCGACTCAAATGTTCAGATTGTCGGAAAGCTGCCACAAAGCGCGCGGCCACGATCTGACTTTGAAAAGACACGAAAGCTGCGAGTCCATAGGCCATGGAGTTGAGCACCCCGGGGATGATACCGAGGGCCGAAAGCCCCTCCATAAAAGAGCCCAGAATAAGGCACATGAGTCCGATGAAACAAACGACAGCCCCATTTTCTCGTGCTGCAAAGACCTTTATGATGAGTATGCCCGCCCAAGCGAGAGAGATGAAATTATACGTGATAAGAACTTCAGAAAAACGGGTGTATACGTGAGATGCTGTTAAAAATATAATGGCGGAAAAGATCAAACCTAAGGCAATCAACAACTTTGTGTACCATGGTTTGAATTGCTTCGGGAAATATGTTCCCAGAAATAAAAAACCTATAGCTGGCAAGATCGCCATCGAGATATAGATGATCTTCATCGCAACGAGAAAATCTGACGGGGTCCCGAAGATTAATGCCAAGGCCCCGATATTGCTCAAAGCACGAGCGGCGATTAACAGCGACAAAAGGGTAAGCCAGAGACTCCCCAGATCCTCTCGCCTCCTGAGGTAAAGGCTTAGATTGGAAAAGCTAATGAACATCAAAATACCAATGATCAGGTAATTCGCGTTGCTTTCGGTTTCTTTGTTGGCCAGGATCTTCTCCGATGAACCCAGAGTGGGTGCTTTCCAAAGTCCACCCCAATAGTGATAGTGATTGCTGAGGTGGACTACTACTGCTGCTCGGGAGCTTTCTGTAGGAATTCTCGCGACAATATTCAGTGACATTCCTGGAACGCTTGTTTCTGCTGACATTCCGGGTTCCCCGAACTTCATGATGATTCTGGCTTTTGAAGGTTGGTCGGCATCAACCCAAAACACGCGGCAGGCTGTGTAGGCTCGTGGTGACTGCATGGCCATCGACGTGCTTTGTGGTATCTTGTCCAAGAGCAGGACATAAGTTCCAAAGCCAAACGATGAATGAGGTCTGTCAGGCATGATTTCTGCGAAAGAACGGCCCAATACAGATTGTAGAGGAGATGCAGATTCGGATAGTTTTTCAAATATTCGGTCAGGTTCGACGAATTCATTGGGAAAAAACATCCAGGGCCCATTGAGTTCCAAAGGGACGTCGGGATTGAAATGATCAAGGGATAGAGTTGGCATCGAGCTTCGCTGATGGTCTTGTGCTGAGCAAAGGTACGACCAAAAAAATGAGAAAAAACTCAGTACAATTGTCCTGCGGAGTTGCTGTCTATCAAGTGTTATAAACCTTTCCGGCATCCCGAACCTCGGCCATGACTCAGCAATAGAGTATGAGTCTGTGGAAGGATCGGACGGATAAGTTGGGATTCAAGTTATTTTTGAGATAAAATTATTACAGTTGCGTAAGGCGCCGCTTTTTGAACTGCAGCGCCGCGCCTCGAAGTTTCTCTTACTGGGCCATTCCTCCCTGAGCGAGCCAACTGGGATCCATATCAGGCCGATGCAGGACCAAAGGGGTCACCTGGGAGCGCATCTCTTCCAGAGGGCGCACTTCGGAAGACTCGGGGCTGATTCCGAAGAAGGTTTCATGCAGAGCATCATCAAAACTGTTCAAGAGGCTTTGCAATTCATCAATGGCATCATGCAGCCGCAGTTCGATGAAATCGGATGAAGTCTCGGCATGGAGCCAGGTCTTGAGTGCTCGCAGTTTTCGCATGCATAGAAGATAAGGGGCATCCGCATCCCCTTGCATGATGTCGAACAGCGCTGTTTCCATTTCCGAGACACAATGCATCACGGAGCGTGGAAAGGCGGTATCCATGAGAAGAAAGCGCACCACGCTGTGAGGATGGATGAGCCTCCAGCTCTTGCGATACATTTCAAGGGCTTCCACGGACTTCAGAAGAGCCGCCCATTGAATGCCCTGATAAGCCTTGTCGAACTCTGGCTGGTTGTTTTGAAGCATATAGTAGCGGACGTCCAGGATGCGCGAAGTTTTATCCGCGCGCTCGACGAAGTGTCCCAGACGGCAGAAATGCCAAACCTCGTCCCGGCTCAGGCTGCTGTCAAGTATCCCGAGGTACTGTCGATTGAAGCTTCTCAGCTCGCAAAAGAATTCATAGGCATTGGCGACCGGAAACTGCGCCCTGTCCTTTAAAAAGAGATAGTAGCGATTGATGAGTTCCCACATCTCGGAGGTGATGATGTCTCTGACCTGCAAAGCGTTCCGTCGTGCCATCTCCAAACATGAGATCACGGAATTTTTGTATTCGGGATCACTCACCAGAAACTGCAGGACGTTGTTCTTGCTGGCATCGGGATAACGTTGATAGAAATCCTCTTCATCCCCTGTGACCGAGATGAAAGGCGACCAGACGTTGGCCATGGACCCGCGCATATCCATCAGCAAATGAAAATTGACATCGATGAAACGAGCGATGTTTTCGGCCCGTTCCAGGTAGCGGCTCATCCAATAGACAGCGTAGGTGTTGCGACTCAGGAGCATAAGCGTTTCCTTGTGATAGACTCAGTTTCGAATGACCCAGGTATCCTTGCTGCCACCGCCCTGCGAGGAGTTCACCACAAGGGAACCGCGTTTCATCGCGACTCGGGTGAGTCCTCCCGGCTGCACGTAGATTTCATCCCCAAAGAGAACAAAGGGTCTCAGGTCCACATGGCGACCTTCGCACTGGGAGTCGAGTAGGGTGGGGACTCGCGATAGGGACAGCGTGGGTTGCGCGATATAGGATCGCGGATCTTCGAGAATCAGATCCCGGAACCGGGCTCTTTCCTCGGCATCCGAACGCGGACCGATGAGCATGCCGTAGCCGCCCGACTGATGAACGCACTTGATGACGAGCTTGTCGAGATTCTCCAGAACATAGCGACGATCGGCCTCGTAAGCGCAGAGCCAGGTGGGAACACTCTCGAGGATAGGTTCCTCTTTCAAATAGTAGCGGATCATTTTGGGAACGAAAGCATAGATGGCTTTATCATCACCCAGGCCGGTCCCAGGGGCATTGACCAGCGTCACATTCCCCGCGCGCCAGGCATCAAAGATGCCGGGGACCCCGAGCATGGAATCGGGACGGAAGACATTGGGATCGAGGAAATCATCATCGATCCGACGATAGACGACATGCACGGGTTTCGAGCCACGAGTGGTTTTGAGATACACACGATTGTCCGCGACGAAGAGATCCTGTCCTTCGACGAGAGGCACACCCATGCTCTTGGCCAGAAAGCAATGCTCATAATAGGCGGCATTGTAAACGCCGGGAGTAAGGACCACCAGAACGGTATCCTCCGGTTCGACCGGACT
>JACCDW010542705.1_pt1 | contig 14035 bp, 14 predicted proteins | sample 7449781 | NCBI WGS metagenome assembly JACCDW01 (sample SAMN15323449, study PRJNA562643) | freshwater metagenome | isolation source: river surface water | place: USA:Blue River Watershed | collected 2017-08-18 | reverse complement strand
GGCCTGACGCCGGGCCCGCATTTCAACGCGATCCTCAAGGCGGCCGCGGAGGCCCAGACCGACGGCGGGTTCGCCGACGAGCCCGGCGCCGTCGCCTGGCTGAAGACCTGGCTGTCGACGCACTGAGCTTGTCGCGCGTCCCGCCCGCATGTCCCTCGACCGCTTCCTCAAGGCTCAGGAGAAGTCCTACGCGGGGGCGTTGGCGGAGCTGCAGGCCGGGGCGAAGCGGGGGCATTGGATCTGGTGGATCCTGCCGCAGATGCGCGGCCTGGGGACTTCGGAGTATGCCCTGTTCTACGGTATCGCGGACAAAGCGGAGGCCACGGACTACCTGGCGCACCCAGTGCTGGGCGCACGTTACCGCGAGTGCGTCGCGGCGATCCATGGCCACCTTTGCCAGGCTAGGGTGGCCCCATTGACCCTCATGGGGAGCAAGATCGACGTCCTTAAATTGCGTAGTTGCCTGGAGCTGTTCCGCAGGCTTGCTCCAGCCTCGGACTCCAAGCTGCGTGCTTTGCGACCGAGCTTTTGGCGCGTCAGGACCAGTCAGTCACCAAGGGTTAGGCAATCTAATCGATTGGAACGTCCATATCTGGCCGTTGGTCGATATCAGGTTTAAGCGATAGCGTAACGGTCCAAGTCTTCTGCGTCCGGAGGTCTCTGAACCTGCCCGAGAAGACGCCTACAGCGTTGATTTCGAATATGAGCAGCCCCTTGTCGTAGGGTCGGGCCTCGGCACCGTGACCACGAATCTCGGCAAGAATAGTCACATCGTCTCTTTCCGTAGTCTCGAAGAAGCACTGGCTGAAGATAATTTCCGGGAAGGTGCCCACGCTGTCAGCGGCGATCAGGAATTCTCGGCGGCACGGGATGTGGTCGCCTTTCTTGATGATGACGCGGTTGCGGAGAGTCCCCGTGAGCCAGTCTCTCTCAATCAGGCCCAGGCAGTAGGGGGCTAGGTCCTGCACCCTCTTTGCGCGAGTTTCCTCGCTCGCCTCGACTGAGTACGCCTGGGGTTTACGAGCCCGGTGCATGTGGGCCGCGAAAAGAGCGGCCCCGTGCGCAGGGGCATGGTCCTCAACGCCTACCTTTGGCTTGATGCCGCTGGTGCCTTCCACGCTCCGTCGGACGGCGGGTATCCGGCAGGCCTCGCCCATTATGAAACAGCCGGCGAAGGTGCCGAACGGGCTGACCGTTTCTTGCATGGCACTCTCCAGGCTAGACTCAATCTGAGTCAACAAAGGTGCGATCTGCGCCTCAAACTCCTCTCGGGTAACGATGAGGCTAACTTTTCCGTGGCCGATCGAGTGGACCTTGAATTCGTGTTTCTCGACCTCGCTGAGGCGGCGTTTGACCTTCTCGGCTTCGAAATCGGTGAAGCCCGAGTCAGCTAACTCGATGGCAGCGCCGGTGAGCTCCTGGAATTTTCGCGAAATCAAATCTCTCAGGGCCTTGTCGAAGTCTTTACCGCCTAGTTGGGAAACTCCAGTCGAGTGGATGACTGTAACAGATTGCCGCTCGGCTTCGAGGACGGTCACATCGAGCGTGGTCTCCCCGAGGTTAACGATCAGCAGCTTGCCGTTCAGAGTCTTCCCCGATCCCTGTGCGAAGTAGAGGCCCGCGGCCGTCGGTGCATCGATCAGTATGGGGGCCGTAAGGCCTGCGGCCAGTGCGGCGTCAATCGTGGCTGTCCGAGCCTCGCTGCTGAAGTTGGCGGGCGTCGTGATGGCCACTGCGTCTATCTTTTGTCCAAAGGTGTTCTCGATGTGCTCGCGCTGCTTGCGCAGCATCAGGGTGCTGAGCTCCGTCGGCGTGTGCTGTCGGCCATGGGCGTGGTAGACACGCCCCGTTCCCATGTCCCGGAGGTACTCCGTGAACGCACCTTCTACCAATCCGGCGGCCTCCGTGGCGGTTGAACCGATGACCGGCTGGAGCGGGGAGTCCTTGCTGAACCAGATTCCGGAATGGGTGAACAGCTCGTTGTCCCAATTCATGATGAGCTGAGGCTCTCCCACCGCGTTGATATGGGACGCCACCGTTATGGTGGTACCCAGGTCGATGCCGATGATGAGCGATGCCATGTCGTGGTTCAGGCGCGAAATGGTATCTGCCTCAAGCGCACGATGATGGGCCTCCGGTCGATGCGTAAGGGTACCCAGGAATTGCATGCCTCGACGGTCTGGCCTTTCTCCCGGGGCTTTGGGTCGACATGCGGTTGGTCAGGGCTTGGTGCCTGTTCAGGCTATCGCCGGGTGGTCGGGCCCAAGAGTGACCGGCCCGATGTCATGGAAATCTTCCCGTTCCAACCCCAGTCTTTCGCAGATACCCTCGAGGAGGAATTCCTTGGCGGATTCATCCGTGAAGTTGTTCGGGAGCTTGTCCATGTTGATCCGCGCATTCGGTTGGAAGAGGCAATAGTAGACCTCGGCCGGCTCCGCGGGCGCGTTGGTCAGGCTGTCCCAAAACCCTCGCCTTCTCATGGCGCACGTGAACTCGGTATACTCCAGGCTAAAGGCGAGGATGGGGCGGGCCGAGGGGCCGTGAGGATTGCGCGATTTCCGGTAGAACACGGAAGCGGCGTAGAGGTACTCGAGCGGGATTTGCGTGAGGGTCTTATTCGTCATGAATTCGGCCACCTGCGCGAAAGTGAGGGGACGATGCTCGAAGACGACATAGTAATCCTCGCTTGCCAGGACCATGCCCCGTTCCCCCTCGCCGCGGAGCAGACTGGACCAGGCCGCCGGAATGCTCGGAAAAGTCGTCAGGCTGATGAGTTCAAAGTTAGTTTTGCCCGCAGGGGGCAGGAAGTTAGGCACGATGGGCGCCGTCGAAGCCGAATTGAGCGGGATGGCCGGAGGGGGCGGCGGGGTCGAGGGCAGGGACACTAAATCGCCAATCGGTATGGCGCCACCGTTGCCATCGGCGGGTACCGCCGCACAAGAGGCGTCCAATAAGCCCGAACGCGCCATCGCCTCCAGCTTGGCTTGGTCGAAGGGGCCATGCCGGGATCCTCGCTGCAAAAGGTAATAAGTCGGCTTCGTGGGGCCCGCAGATGCCGCAGATGCCGCGGGCTGCCGGGGAGCGGTGGGCGCGTGCGTCCTCATGTAATCCCCCAGGGCCAGCCATTGGCCTGTCTCGGACCTGACTTCGTCCGAAGTCGACAACTTGCCCTTGGACAGGAGCCTGGCCAGCTCTTCATGGTTGAAGTCGCCGATGTTGCGACCGCCCCTGCGTACTTGCCTGATCATCGGGCCGAATTTCTCCATGTCCGCGTCGTTTGGCCAAACGGGCGACCATGGTCGGCGACATTCGGCATGCTTCCCCGCGGTAAACGCTCAGTGGAAGCGCCGTGGCGATCGGGCCGAGCCGGGAATCTCAGCGGGCGAGAGAGTTCGGGGGGCATGCCTGGAGGTTGGAAACTTGCCCGCAGGGGTCAACGCTGGGAGCGCCGATTCTTGAACCGTTTAGGCTCACGGGCTTTGGGTGCTCCGCTCCCCCTGCGTGTCGACGGCTGACGTCGGGCCGATTTCACCGCTCGGCGGTCGGGGTGGTTTTGGCGTCGGGATCTGGGCCGAGCGTCCGTCCAAGAGGTCGAATGGACGGGTGTGCCTTACAAGAAAGCAATGTCCCGGAATGTGGAGGCCTGCAGGTCCGCCGCTCTGAGCATCTTGAAGTTGGTCATCCGCAATCAGTTCACCCGCCTGTCGGAGTTATCGAAGGTCGAAGCACTCCGCCGCCCATAGCAGGAACTTCGGCAAATGGTGGTCGAAGCGGCCGATTGCGTGATGAACCTACAACCGAGTCTCCCAGGCGAGGCCGAGGCTAAGTTCATCGCCCAGGAACTGCGCGTGCCGCCCGAGCCAAAGGATTATAGAGGGTGTTTCCTCTGCTTTGTGGGGTGCGCCGGGGGCTGGCGGCTATACCGTCATCGGCTCCAACGTGAATCGCCCGGTCGGGCCAAGGTCGCGTCGCGCCTGATCGAGCAGACGTTTACGGTTCGCGACGAAACCATCCTCAAACTCGAACTTGGCGAGGATCGCCTTGTCCCCTTGGGTGAACCTGACCAATGCCATGTGGGACGGTTTCTCTTCCGATCCGAAGAGACGCTGGAGCAAGCCCCGCTTCGTCGGCTTAACGGGGCGGAGGACTTCGATCGCGTAGATGGCGATCGGTTGGTTGGAGGCGTGGGGGTTCCGCTGCGGACGGTGGCGAATGGTCGCCGCCAGTAGGTAGCCGGTCAGTTGCCCCGTCCGTGCATCGATTTGCTCGGGGTACGTCGGGCAAGGATCGGCGGTGACCAAGGCGAGATAATCGCGGTTCCCCCAGAGCTGGAATGTCGAGTCGCCAAGGTCACCCCCGGTGGAGACCACTGGCGGATTGCCAGGTAGTTCCTGGATTGGCCAGAAGACCGGCTTCGGAATCGTCGGCACCGCCCTGGGTTTGTAGGGGCGCTTCGCGAACTTGGGTTGGACCTTCGTCTTGGTGGGCTTGGCTTGCCGGCGCCGAGCCATTTTCGCCTTCTCTGATTGGGGTGGGCGCTTGGGGACGCCCCTCGGCTTTTCCGTCTTCACCTCGATGGCGGCCTCCTGTGGCCGTCGGATGATTTGGCGTTTAGCCATGGCAACCGGGAATGTTAGGCTATCGCCGGGCAGTCCGCTCCGAGCGTGAGCGGGCCGACATCTCGGAAAGTGCCGCGGGGCAGGGTGAGCCGCTCGCAAACCTCCCCGACCAGGAAGTCCTGCGCGGTCTTGTCGGTGAAGTTATTCGGTATGGTCCCCATGTTGGCCCGGCCACGGGCGTAGAAGACCGCGGAGAAGACTTCCGCCGGTTCCTTGGCCGAGCCAATCAACTTGGCCCAGAAGCCTTGGGGCTTCATGGCGCAGGTGAACTCGGTGTACTCCAGGCAGAAGGCGAAGATCGGTCGGGCGGACGGGCCGTGGGGATTGCGGGATTTGCGGTAGAAGACGGACGCCACGTAGAGGTAGTGTATCGGCACTTCCGGGATCGTCTTCTCCATCGCGGCCTTGGTCATCTGCAATACCGTGAGCGGGCGGTGCTCGAAGACCACGTAGTACTCCTCGCTGACCAAGAGTCGCCCCCGCGGCGCGCCCCCGCGCATCCGGCTGGAGAAGGCCACCGGTAGGGTGGGGGAGCTCATGAGGCTGATGAGTTCGTGCGGCATGGGGTAGGGTGGGCGACGCCCGGTGGCCCCCTAATCTGTTCAATCTATACGTATATTCAATAAATGAATCCGCTTCCCTCCGCCTAGCCGGGCCGGCGAGGGCGTCCGAGGCCGGGGGGCATGCCGGCCCGCCGTTCAGAGGAAGAACTTATTCAAGGTCAGCCAGACCAGGATCGCCGTCAGCAGGACCCCGACGACTAGGCAGCCATCGCCAGTTTGCTTGGCTTCGGGACTTTTCCGTGCCGTCGAGGGCTCCGCCCCCTTTTTGCGGACGACTTTACGGACAATTTGCCGCAATTTCCCGCTTAGTCGGGCGGCCTTAGGCTCGTCGACCCCCCGGCGCTGCTGGGAGTCCTTGAATTGATCGGTCATCGTCCCGCAGGCGTGATGTTCCGGGCCACGGGGCTGAGGGGAACGGTGATCGGATTCAGGGCGGGGATTTGGGCCCGTCGGGGAGGTCTGCGGCGGTTATGCGTGCCCGGCCCGGGCGACAAGGGGGGCTCTCCCTCGCAACCTTTAACGACCCAGATGATGACGGAGATGAGGAAAATGATGATCATCATGTTCCAGAGGAAATCGAAGAATTCATCGATCATGCCGAAGAACCTGCCGATCAGGCCCAGAACGCCGTTCGGGCTGTCCTGCGCGGGGGGTGCCTCCGCCGGGCTATCGACGTTCGGTTCCTGCCTCTGCTTCGGGCGGGCGGCCCGCCTCACGAGTTTTCGTATCTTGGCCTTGAATCCTTTCGGCTCGGGGATGTCCGCGGCGGGGCGTTTTCGCTGGTCCTTGGCCGAGTCGCTCATGGGTCTGAGCCTGAACGGTGGCGAATCGCCTTTGTTTCACAACCGTTTTGTTCTGCGGCCGCGGAGGTTCTGCTAGTTATGTTATAAACAACAACCGGAACCACCGCCTAATGGTTTGACCGCCCCGGCCAGTTATTTAAAAGAATGCCATGGCTTCCTACCCCGTCCGACGAGGTACCCTCCATCTCGGCATGTTCTCCGAGGATGAGGTGCGTAACCTTCTCGGCTTGGGCCGTCTGCTGCCGGGCGACGAGATTCAGCTGCCCCAAGGCTGGGTCTCGGTGGGCGCGGCCTTCCCTGTGGCGCCCCCGGCCACCCCGCGGCCCGCGGCCGCGGCGCCGATGCCCGCCACGCCGGCCAATCGGGACGGTCAGCTGCTCATTTTGCGCGGATTGCTCGGTCTGACGTTTTTCTTCCTGGTCGCGACCATCATCCTCGACCTGGCACTGGAGGGTAGTTTGCCGGAGCCTTTGCGGGCTTGGCGGGAGCAGGATGATGGCGACTCCCCGCCGTTGGTCTTCCTGTTGATCGGTTCGATCGTCGCTTTCGTGCCTTTGCTCGCCTGGTTCGTCGGCCTGGTCGCCGCCTGGTGCCGGCAGAAGTGGGGCGCGCACCTGATGCTGGGTTCCACCCTCGTGCTTGCGGTCGTCGGCACGATCGAGCCTACGGTCGTGCATGGCGTCGCCTCGGCCTGTGGCGACCTCGAGATGCTCTGCGAGGGCGGCGCACTGGCCTTGATGTATTTCACCGATGTCCTCGCGCCGACGCCCTGACCCTGAAGCTTTCCCGTCCATCAAACCATCATCCCTCCACACACCATGAGTTCCCATAATCCCTTCCAAGCCGAGGCGGTCCAGAATTACGCCCAGAAATGCTGCGTCGCGCTCGTGCTCGACACTTCCAGCTCCATGGCCGGCCCGAGCATCGATCAGCTGAACCAGGGCATCCAGGCGTTCTTCCAGGAGATTTCGGCCGACCCCGCGAACCTCGGTTCGAAGCTGGAGATCGGCGTCGTGACCTTCGACAGCGTCGTCAACCGGATCTGCGAGCCGAAGCTGGTCGACTTCGTCGACGTCCCCCCGCTGCAGGGTAACGGCACCACGAAACTTGTCGACGGGGTCCGCGAGGGCATCAACATGGTGAAGCAACGTAAGGATTGGTACAAGTCCACGGGTCAGAAGTACTACCGCCCCTGGGTGATCATGATCACCGATGGCGCCCCCGACGACGACCAGCGGGCCAACCTCATGGCGCTTTCCTCCGAAATCCAGGCTGGGATGGCGAACAAGGATTATTGCTTCATGGCCATCGGCGTGGACGGGGCGGATGTCAACGTGCTGCAGTCCATCTCCACGAGCGAGATTCCTCCCCGCATGCTCAATGGCCTGAAGTTCGCCGCCTTCTTCAAGTGGCTTTCCTCGACCATCGCCTCGGTGCAGGGCGGTCAGTCGGTCGCGGCCGCGGTGCAGAACGGCAACCAAAGCTGGGATGGCGGCTTCAAGATCTAAGGACGAGGAAGATGGAGCATCAAATCGCCTACGGCATCATTTTCGTCGGATTTATCCTGCTTGTCTACGCAGTTTGGAAATGGCCTGATCAGATGAAATCGACCAAGTCGCCGCTGGGCGCGAAGTTTCCGCAGGGGCAACACTTAGTCGGGGCGACGATTGCGACCTCTGCTACTAATGCCAGTCAGGTGGGTGCTTCGATGCCGAGGGCTGCAGGTGGCACAAACATCATCAATCCGCCAACAGCGCCGCAGTCCGGCAAGCCGACGCCTGCCCCCTTCGATAACAGCTCTGCCCCGCCTTATCCCAAGGAGGAGAAGGTTAAGCTTCCGGATGTCGATCCGGCCAAGGGATGGCTTTGCCTGAAGGCCTCGGTGAAGGGCTTCGAGAAGGAGGTGTTGCAGGACGCCCATGCGGTTCGTCTGCAAGATGACGCGGCGATCTTGGTCGTGGCCGACGGCCAAAGCCGCAAGAGCCATTCGAAGGCCGGGGCGGACCTCAGCGTCGCCATGGTCGCCGACCGCCTGGCTGCGCTTGCGGCGGCCGGCGGCATGACGCCCACCAGCTGGGAAAAGGAAGCCCGGGGCGCCTTCATGGCGGCGAAAGATGCGCTGGCGGAGCAAGCAGAGGCGCAAGAGACAGCCCTGACGGAGTTCGCCTGCACCCTGATTGCGCTCGTGGCGACAGAACAAGGGGTGTTTTGCGCCCACGTCGGGGACGGCCGCGCCGGCTACCTGGACGCCGATGCGGTCTTCCGCCCCTTGCTCGATCCCTACAAGGACAAGGATGGCGAGGCCAACGCAACCGTCTTCCTGTCGATGTTGACCCCCGAGAACGTGGATAAGTTCCTGCGCTGCAAGTCCGTGCCGGTGCGCAGTCGTTGCGTGATCGCGCTGTCCGATGGACCGGAGACCGTGTGTTGGCATACCGCCACCCAAGACAAGGCGGGGCGGGGGAAGATCGAGGATCCCAATATGCCCGCGGGAGGATTCTTCGAGAAGATCGCGGTCCAACTGGTTGGCGCCTGCGAGAAGAACGTCAGCCAAGCGGAATTGGACAAGTTGTGGGAGGCCTTCCTCACGGCCGGTAATCCCGCGCTGAAGGCCGAGAAGGACGATAAGACGTTGGTGCTCGCCCTGCGCGGATGATCCTGATTTCGGCCAAGCTGGGACGGTTGGATGTCGATGACGCGCCTTTCGCCTCCGGTGGTGCGGGTGACATCCACTGGGGGCGTTTGGCCGGGGGGACGGGACGGAGTTATTGCGTCAAGCTGATGACCAGTCCCAAGCCCGGCGATTTTGACAAGATTACATGGATGTGCGCAAACGCACGGAATATTCCCGCCGGTGGAGGATGGGGAATGCTTTGCTGGCCTTTCGACGTGGTCAGCAGGCCTGGTGGCACGGTCCCGGTTGGCTATGTGATGCCGGTCGCGTCTCCTGGCAGTGTGGAACTTTCCAACCTAACCCAGTTGCGCTGGCCCGGGAAGAACCCGCCCGCGCTGGACTCCAAGCTGCATCGTACAACGGCTGATGGCATGGCTCGCCGTATGCTGGTGGCTTGCAATCTCGCCGCCGCGGTCAACCTGATTCACCGCTTCGACTTCGTCTTTGTAGACCTTAAGCCTCAAAATATCCTAATCAGCGCGGAGGGGGGTATCTCGGTGGTCGACCTGGATTCCCTCCAGGTGCAGGTCGCCGGAAGGCTCTACCGCGGTCCGTTGGGGAGCGGGGAGTACATGCCGTCCGAGTCTTACAAGATGAACCCGGCGAACTCGGGGCCCATCGATAAGAGTTGGGACCTGTTCGCGCTGGCGGTGATCGTCTATGAACTCCTGTTTGGCATCCACCCCTATACCGCGACGGTTTCGGATAGTTTTATAGGCATCCAAACCATCGAGGACTCCATTCGCTACAAGATGTATGTCCACGGCTCCAACCGCGGAAACCTGGCTTCGATCCCCCCGCCGCATCAGGAAATCAACAAGGTACCCCAGGAGATCGCACAATTATTCCGCCGGGCCTTTGACGCCGCGACGCCGGCCGAAAGGCCAAGTGCCCAGGAGTGGGGCGAAGCCTTGTTCAAGGCCGCCCAAGCGGGCCTGCCGGCACTTTCATCCTCAGTATACGTCGTCCCAAGGCCTAGGACTGTCCGGCCTGCATCGCCGGTGCCCGCCGCCGCATCCGTGTCCCCCGCAGCGGGGATGCAACCCTGCTGGGGGCCTTTGAACGACACCCTAGTCTGCCCGCACCGTAATTCAGCCTATCAACGTTTCGGTGTCCCTAATCGCACCAACGGAATAGGGAATGCGGTCTTTGTTTGTCCTGATTGCCTCGCGAACTCGAAGGTATCGCCCGTCTCATCTCCCTCGCCGCCCCTGCAACCTTGCTGGGGCCCCTTGAATTCGTCGGCGTCATGTGCCCATAGGAATACACCGAACCAAAGATTTGGCGCACCTAATCGAAGCAACGGTGGCGGGCACGGCGTGTATGTTTGTCCGGATTGCCTTGCTCCGTCGAGTGTGGGCGTTGCCCCCTCGATGGTGACACCGAGGGCTGCATCTCCATCAACCGAGGAAAGTTGTTGGGGGCCTCTTAACTCCAATTCGCATTGCCCACATTCTGGACGCAGGGGTGTTCCCAATGTCACCAACAATCTTGGTAAAGCGGTCTACCTTTGCCCCGATTGCGCCGCCAGAAAGTTGCCGAAGCTGTCCTCCAAGTCGTTTTCGGAGAAATATGATGATGCCCTCGGCTGCGGATGTTGGGGACTGTTGCTTGGTGGTGGGCTCATCTACTATTTCTTCTTCAAGAAGAAATGATTTGCAGCAATCTTTCATGGCTTACACTCGTCACGGCTTCCTTCACGCGCACAATGACATTTGCCCTGGGCATAAGTCCGCCTGGGCGAAGCAGGCAGCGCCTGCGCCTTTAAAGTTCGTCCGACGAAAGCAGGCGCGTTTCCGAGCATGATGCTTTCTTCCTCCAGATTGGGTAAGCTCAACGTAGACGACGCGCCCTTCGCCTCGGGTGGGGCGGGCGCGGTGCACTGGGCCCGTTTGGCGGGTAATTCGACGCAAAAGTATTGCGTCAAAATCCTGACTAATCCCAAGCCCGGCGAGTTTGATAAGATTGCCTGGATGTGCGCGAACCAGCCCACCCAGTCCGCCAACGCAGGTTGGGGCATGCTTTGCTGGCCGCTCGATCTGGTCCAGGGGTCGGGTGCCGGCCCCGTGGGTTACGTCATGCCTGTGGCAGTTCCTGGAAGCGCCGAGCTTTCCAATCTCACCCAGCTTCGTTGGCCGGGCAAGACCCCCCCGCCTTTGGATGCGCGGTTGCATCGGACTACGGCGGACGGCATGGCCCGGCGCATGTTGGTGGCCTGCAACCTCGCAGCGGCGGTCAATCAGATTCACCGGCTTGGGTGCGTCTTCGTCGACCTCAAGCCGCAGAACCTACTGATCAGCGAGACCGGCTCCATCTCGGTTGTCGACCTGGACTCACTGCAGGTGCAGGTCGGCGGCCGGTTGTATCGCGGCCCGCTCGGTAGCGGTGAGTATATGCCATTCGAGTCTTATCGGATGAACACGACCGTCGGTGCACCGATTGATAAGAGTTGGGACCTGTTCGCGCTGGCTGTAATCGTCTATGAACTCCTGTTTGGTATCCACCCCTATACTGCGACGGTCTCGGATAGTTTTGTGGGCATCCAAACCATCGAGGACTCCATTCGCTACAAGATGTATGTCCACGGCTCCAACCGCGGAAACCTGGCTTCGATCCCCCCGCCGCATCAGGAAATCAACAAGGTGCCCCAGGAGGTCGCACAGTTATTCCGCCGGGCTTTTGACGCCGCGACCCCGGCGGAGCGCCCGAGCGCGCAAGAATGGGGTGAGGCTTTGTTCAAGGCTGCGAGAGCGGGTCTGCCGGCTCTATCGGGATCGCTTTACAATGTAGCCCGACCACCATCGCGACGGGCGCCCGCGGCCTCGCCGGGCCCCGCGCCGGCGCCAGCCGTAACTCAGGTCAAGATTTCCACCAATAAGTCTCCATGTTACGGCCCGCTTAACACTCAGTTCGGTTGCCCGCATTCTGGCCGCCGGGGCGCTCCGAATGCCGTCACCGACGCGGGGCAAGCTGTTTATCTTTGCACCGATTGCAGGAACCATCAAGTAGCCCGCCCGACCGATGGTAAAGGCTTAGTCGAACGAGTCTTGGGTGCTATAGGCGCGCTAATCATGTATATGCTTGTTTGTGCGTTCTGGACTGCGTTGGGACTTATTGTTTTGTCTGTAATATTTAACTTGTTTAAGCGATAACGCATGAGCCGTTCAGTCCGTAGAAATGGTGCCGCGCTTGGCGAGTTCAATGACGCCGAAATCGGACGGCTTCTGGCCAAGGGTCGGTTGCAGTCCACTGATGAAGTGCGTGCGGATTCTGGACAGTGGGTTCCTCTGGGTGTCTACGCCCAATCCCTTGCACCGATTGCCCAGGCAGGTTCCTCAACCGCAACGCCCGGCCGGCCGGCAGCCCGGGGCTTTTTCGTTCATTATCAAGGCCGCCGCCACGGTCCTTTTGATATCCCGAAGCTTGAAGCCATGGTCCGGACTGGTTTGCTCGATGCCTCCGCGATGGTCGAGCCCGCGGATGGCTCGGCCCCCGCTTCGCCGATCGGCTCCTTGGTCGCGTTGCCCTTGCCTCAGCCCGTCGCGCAGGGGCAGGCCGTCCAACCTGTTGTTGGAGGCGGGGTGCCAACCGCTACTTTACCTGGTGCCGATGACTCGGACTCGTCCGGCGATTCCTCTTCGGCTCAAGGGAATCAATCGTTTATGGAACTTTGGATTGTTTGCTCTTTCTGGATCTTCGTTGGCATGGCCGCTCTGGGCTACCTGAACAATCGCGGTAGTGGTCTCGCCGCGATGATGGGGGCCGGTGTACTCTTGGCTCCCTTGAAGGGGGCCATCTTGGCCTGGATTATTTGGGCTGTCCGGAAGAAGTGACCGCCGCAGGCTTAGGAGCCGGGCTGGGGGTGGCTTTGAGCGCCTTCAACTCCTTCTTCGTGCGTTCAAGTTCTTCCTTGAGCTGTTTGACCAAGTTATTGGTCACCTCTAGCTTTTCGTATGCCTCCTCGAGTTCCGCACGAAGTTCGCCGAGGTCGTTTTCGTAGTTTGCTTTACCGATGAACTTTTGATCTGACTCTTCTTCTTTCTTATTAATAACCTTTTCGAGTTCTCCCCGAAGTTTGCTGCTGTTTTCCGTCGCCGTTTCCTTTGCCGAGCTTAGGCCCCGCCTCAATGCCTCCAGGTCTATTCGTAGCCTCTTGATGTCTTCCTCCTGTTGCGTTTGGTCCGATTTGGTGGCGGTGAGCCGGCGGTCCTGATCGCCGATTTCCTGCTTCGTCTTCTCGTTCAACTTGACGATATAGATCAAGATTCCGGCCAGAATGACGATGCCGAGTACCGCGGGCAGCTTATGCTGGTTCATGGGTTAAATGTTCAATTAAATTTCACAAGAAGCAAGCCTGTCCCCGGCCTCGTCTACTAACCGTATTTCCCCACCTTAGCGGCGCATGTCCTCCACAGGGGACGGCCGATTTCTGGCGAACCACCGGTACTCGGTGGCGCCGAGCTGGGGCTGGCCGAAGCGTTTGACGAGGAGGCGGACAGCGGGTTGGGCTGCGTCGGATCCACGTACTTGAGGATGATCCCGACGGTCTGGAGGATGACCGCCCCGGCAGGGTAGTTATCGGTCAGGTCCTTAACCGAGAGGAGGCCGGGGCGGAAGACCTCGTGGCGCGGCTAACACAGGGTTGTCAGACTACGATGTGGTAGCCTGCCCCTCCCGCCGCGGTATCTGGGTGCCGCGGTCCTGTTTCTGGCCCATCGTGTTGCTCGGCCTGGCGGTTTTCCTGTTGGACAAGTGCTTTTCGTACTGAAGAAAGGAGACTCTCGCCCCCGAGCAGGTCGGGGGATACCCCCATTGCTTGACTCGGGTTGTGTGGGGGGCAGTTTGGGAAGAGCCCTGACCGCGGCTGGTTCACCGGTTGCTTCGCCCTCTGGGTGGATTTAGCGGCTCCTACCTTTTACCTCAAACTGTCCCCATGAAATCGTCACTCTCTCGTCTCCTCCCCGGTCTCGGCCTCGCGGTCGCATTGAGTTTCGGGGTTATGCCCGCGGCGGCGGCCCCGGCGCCGGCGGCTCCCTTGAGCGCGCAGGAACAGAAGTTGAAGGCTCAATATGAGACGTTGCTGGCTGGCCTGCAGGCCGAGCTGGCCAAGGCAATCCCGGCGATGGCCGAGGACCGGAAGACGGCTTTGCAGCGGGCCCGCACGGAGGTGGCCAAGGCAAGGGTGGCCGCGAAGACGGCGCAGGAGGCCTTGGGCAAGGTGGGGACGGCGAAGGCTTTGGTGGACCACGCCAACGGTAAGTGGCTGGGCGGCGCGGCCAAGGGGATCGCGGCGGCCGAGGCGGCCTTGAAGAAGGCGACGTCCGACGCGGAGCGCGCGGCGGCGAACAAGGAATTGGCGAAGTGGCAGGCGAACCG
>JACCDW010015099.1_pt1 | contig 14035 bp, 24 predicted proteins | sample 7449781 | NCBI WGS metagenome assembly JACCDW01 (sample SAMN15323449, study PRJNA562643) | freshwater metagenome | isolation source: river surface water | place: USA:Blue River Watershed | collected 2017-08-18 | reverse complement strand
TCTTGAATTTTTTAAGTTTCCTGATGATGTATACGACGTACAGGATAAAATATTGGACAATTGGAAATCTAGCCTGGACGAGATTGGTTACACGTTCCCTGAATATAAAGTTGGCGTTATTGAATATGATGACAACACAATTAAACTTTACAGGGGTAAGGAATACGAAGAGATAAGTGATATAGATTCTAGTGTAGATTATACACCTATGATTGGACATCTATTTAGAAAAATGGGAGCTACGCACGTTCATAGCTACGATGGGGATGAGATTCTAGTTCCTATCGAAAGATTCCCTGATATACAAAGATAAGAATGAAGCATATAAAAATTTTTGAAGAGTACAACGAAGTTCCAGATATAGCAAGAGACCTTTTGGGATTAAATAAAACATTTAAGATCTACGACATCTTTGGAGATACAGGGATTACTATATCAGGACCTTTGGAGGAAGAGGAGATGGCCCAGGTTATAATAAAGATGATTCATTCAGGAATTCTTGCTATTGCTGGACAGCACGGAAGAAATCCTGTGGATGATTTCTGGATTAGTCTAGTTAATGATCTGGTTGAAAAGTACCAACCTGAACTTTCTAAAATAGGGTATCACGTGGATTCCTGGTACAATAGAAAATAAGAAAAATTTATATCTAAATGAGCAACGAGGAAATTATACAGGAGATTCTTCACGAGGCTGAAGAACTAAGAATCAGACATCATGTTTTAGATCTGTCTCAAAAAATAAGAGACACGAATCCAAAGATGTCCATTCTGGAATCTGTTGAGCTTGCATTCAATCATTTTCAGAACCATTATTAGGGATATATAGCATTATGTTAATATCCGTAATAGTTGGTGGAATCGTAGCTGGCTGGGTGATAGGAAACTATTTATTAGATCGCTGGACCAAAGACGGGATGGACGATGCTAACGAAGAAAAATAATTGCCCTGCTACCTTCAGGACATCAACCGAGAACCACGCTCTTAGACCGGCGTGGTTTCTCATTTATCTTTTACGCACATATTCTTTATATTTGTATCTATTAAACAACTACTAGATGAAAGATGAAAGATTAGAGTCATTATCCGACGAGATTCGCAAGGGTAACCCTATTGGGCTAAAGGAAGCAATTGAAGTTGTGGAATATCAGGAGGGGTTAAGAAAAGCCCGCCAGGAAGTCAACCAAAGAAATTTTGATGTTGTGAAAGGAATAGCTGCAATCGTATGCACTATTGTTGGAACACTTTGCGTCATATTTGGTGAAATGGACGATTCACCCGGATTAGGTGGGATTGGTTTAATTATTATTTTATCGAGTGCTTATTTAAACTCTAAACTTTTATATGAAAAAAAATATCATAAAGATTAAAACGATCATTTTTAGTTTTCTGCTTTCAACTGTCTTATTGGGATGTATTAACGAATCTCAATCGACTGAACAAATAGGAAAGGATCAAGGATTTAGATTGGAGTTTCTATTTGAAAAGGACGGAGTAAAGGTTTACAGATTTTGGGATGGTGGAAGAGCTCATTATTTCACAACACAGGGGGAAACAATTTCAACCCAAATAGAAGGTAAATCATATCGTCAAGAAACAATCGGACCACGAAATCAGAAGGCAATAGCATCCGAATTTTAATAAAGCATAAAGTTTAAATAGACTATGACACCGGTAGAAGAATTGGAGAGATACATCAGGAAGAGATACGAAACAGGCCAGGTCTTTGACAATCTGGTTGAGAATCTGAAGAGGAAAGAAAAAGACAGAATGCTGGATTCGTACAAAGCCGGGAACAAATTAAAGCAGGCTGGTATATTTGTAAAGAAAGTTGAGATCCAAAACGGATTTGAAAATTATTACAGCGAAAATTACACTGGTCAAAATAAATAGTAAATGTCTCATCGAATAGCTTCCTTCTATAAATCAGATTTAAATCCTGAGGTTGTTAGCTTACAAAGAAAAATCTTTGATGCCCTAGAAATACCACTAGAACAAATCAGCTTTGAAGATAGTCACAGCGAAGCCATTGATAGATATTTAGCAAATACAGATTTTGAATCTGTTACCTTATTCGATGTCGATTGTATTCCACTATCCAAGGATGTAGTTGAAATTGCTAAGAACCTAATAGACGACGACACAATTTATGGCAATGCTCAAATAACTACTTATCTTACCCCACCGTTTGTTACCTTTCCATTTGTCGCTCCTAGCTTTATCTCTTTTACTAGAAACCTATATGAGACATCAATCGAAAAATCATTCTACCAAACCCAATATCCATATGACAGTGGATTCAGAACTGATGTTGCAGAGGCATTTGTTAAATCAAATCTAGATCGAGGTAAGAAAATGATTCTTTCATACCCGGTAGAATCACGTAACTATAAATGGGGATTCGATGGCGATAATTTATATCAGCCTTTTAAATATGGTAATGGAACAAGGTTCGATAATAACACCTACCACGAATTTGAAATTAGGGAAGGTATTCAAGGATTTATAGATCACGGAACTAATTTTTTAAATTCAATAACTTATTAAATAGATGGTTTGGATATTCGGAGATTCTTTTTCTGCTCCCTTTGATGGTTCAAATAAATGGTCCAGTGATTACATTAAATGGAAAGGATATAAACCTAAAACATTTGGAGATATCATAGCGGAGAAATTAGGGGTAGGAGTTATGAACATTGCAAAAAATGGAACATGCAACGATTCTATCCACGAATCGATCTGCGAAAATATAAACGAAGTTAAGGAAGGAGACATTATTATTATAGGATGGAGCAACATAAGAAGATTTAGATTGGCGAATAAATCGGGAAAATGGGAGAATGTTTTATGGAGCGGATTATATAAAACACTAGAAAATCTTCAAGACATATCGGAGGAGACTGTCGAACAAATCTTTATCAACAGGACATCTCCCTTGTATAATGATGAATTTATGAAAAGAATTAATTTTCTAAATTGGGCTTTTAGAAATAATATAATCCTACATTGGACTCCCTTTCCTGAGCAATTCGAAATGGTTCAAGGATTTCTGGATATAGAATCAATCCAAATGGAAACGGGGGGTGAAGTTCAGGATACGCATTATTCAGAACTTGGACATCGCCAGGTTGCAGACAGGATTTTAGGAATTCTCAAATTTTAATAGATCTGATGGAAATAAATGATATATAAATAAATATATAATGGCTATGAAACACATTAAAAGATTTGAAGAACTTAGCGAAGGCTTTTGGAGCGATAATTTCGGCAAACCAACAGTTGACGATGCAGCTCATGATTCTCTAAGAGGTCAGGGTTGGAGCGCAAGAGGTAAGGATGACGAAGAAAGATCTGGTGAACACTATGTTATTTTTAACGGCAAGAAATTCTTTCCTGAAGATATTGAATATGCTGAATACCAGGATCTAGGAGAAATTCCAAGAGTAGAGAACGGCAAATTAATTATTGCCAATCCTGTTTGGAGTATGTAAAATAAATCTATTAGGTTCGGTTAATTCCGGACCTTTTTTGTGGGGATTAGATAAGACCAAATTCTGAGGTCATTCTAATAGTGTCTATTTCGTCATCAGAAAATCCTGTCATTTTAGAAACCTCCTTAAGATATGGTTCTGGAATGTCCTTAATTTTCTTGGGGTCCTGCTCTACCATTTTAGCAAGAAGCCCACATATCTCAAGAAACATATCATTCGAGATATTGTCGGTTAGAACCGATATTAGAAATTTTATCAGTGGATGTTCGCCTGGACCAAAGCCTTCCTGTTCAGAATTATTAAGTTCCTTGAGATACCTTTTTATAATTTTATCTTCAATAATTTCAATTGAGGCATCCCCGATTTTAATTTCTATACCGTTGCCCCAATTGGATTTTTTTGTTTTAAATTCTTTCGTTAAGGAGAGTTTAACACTAAACCAAGGAATGTTAACTTTGGGCTTCCCATATTTTTTGTTAAAATCTATGATGTCAGGATCCAATGCTCTCCATAGAAGCATAAACGGGGAATTAGAGTCACCGTCTCCTAATATTCGGGGTCTATCTATATAAAATCTACAGTAGTCTTTTTGTCTTTCGGAAAGGTCAAACCCGATCAGCTTAAATCTTGCTTTCCAGATCGGGCTTGTAAAAATATCACTGAGGTCATCAACCATACCTAAGTTCTGACCTTTGATAACTTTAATGTATTCATCCTCTATTGCTTGAATGCCTAATGCTTTTCCCCAAGCAGGACAGCTTGGATTCATTAACCAATCTGTGTATTCTTTAATTCTAGCCCCGCTAGGAATTCCGCTTTTAGTAATTAACCAAGCCCAAATACGACGGAAGCATTCCTCTGGGGTATTAAATTCACCCATATCAATCTTAGCTTTAGTCGTAGTGGTTACTGTCCATTTACCAGCTGGGTTTTTTTCTATTTTATACTCGCTGTATCTTTCCTGGATATAGAATGTTCCAGTCCTAGGTAATCTGTATCCCCAGCGATTAACAGCAGCTAAATCCCTCCCTTCGACGGAATTCAAATAGATGCTTTCCGCATACTTTGCATCTTCCATATTGCCTTCAAAAAGAGGAAAAGATTTTATGTACTGCATAATTAAATTCTAGTTAGTTTATATATCAGTCTTTGGAATCACAGTAAGCATACATTTGATCACACCACCATTCCACAAATTCTAGATTAGGATGTCCTCCATTAGCTTCACTATCAAAAAGATCGCTTTTGTCCATGTAATTATTCATATCTCCATACCAAGGAAAGAAGTGGGGATCCCTTAGAAGTGATTCAATAAATGGTTTAGAGATTAAAACGTCCTGAGCAAATGGAGATTTTTCTTCGAATGGATCTATATAAACATCCGCTAAAGATCCAATCCCCTCAAACATAATAAAATCTATTCCTTTGCTTTTAAGATATGAGGTGACTAGAATAATGAAATGAACATTTCGTATCAAATTCTCTTTCCGATTGAACCAGATGTCATCGAAGAATTCAAAGTTGTCTAGAATAGTATCGAAGTGTTTAGGCCTATTATTAGAATCTGAATTGGTTAACGCAGAAGCACCGAAAGAGAAATAACAATCTATATCTCCTCTCCAGAATTCTCTTCGATCGTAATTAGTCCACTGAACACCTACACAACAGTCTTGTAAATCGTTAGACTCACAATAGTTAACCAGATTGGCCATGATGTTATAGTTAGAATTTCCAACACCTCCTAGATTAGCATGCTCGCATTGTAATTTTTGGGCAAGTACATATCCCCAGGAAGCTTGCTCCCCTGAGGCAAATCCGGTACTGAATGAGCATCCAGAGGTGATTAATTTTCGATATTTTTTCTTGGTGTTAATTAGGGACATGTAGTTTCTCCTTTATGATATATATAAATATATGAAATACCTCGCTTTGTTTGAAAATTTCGAAGATGATCTTTCTCCTATTACCAGAGATCTTTTCAATTTAACTGCCAAAATAGAACTCAAAGATGGGCAATCATGTCTTAAAGGTCCAGTTGAGCATAAAGAGGAAGCCCAAAAAATAGCAGACTACATAGATCAACAATTAGAAGATGCTTATGATCAATACGATAATTTGAAATCAGAAGCAAGATCGTTACAGGCAGTAGAAGAACGTCTAGAAGAATTAAGAGAAGAACTAGCAGAAGATCTAGCAAAAATTGGATATTCGATCGAAGAGGACGACGATTAGAATTTCAATTGCATATATAAAGAATGCATCTTTATCCAACTCGCACCCTTAAACATTATAATCACCAGTTCAAAGACGGGATTCAAGTAACCACACTGACTAATGGATCCAGCCTACTCCATCCCTGGTGGGTCACTGGAGGAGGTAATGAGTATCACCCCCACTTCACAGAAGCAATTCAAAAAAGCCCACGTACCTATCAACATGCTTTTGAGTGGTGCTCCGGTCATGGCGTAATTGGATTTGAATTACTAACCCAAGGACTTTGTCAGACCCTAACCTTTTGTGACTATTACGATTTAGCTACCAAGTCTTGTTTGGAAAATGCAGAGAGATTAAATCTTCCAGGGGTGAATGCCTACACAACGCCCACAATATCTGAAATCCCTCTTTCCGAACGATGGGATCTTGTGGTAGCAAATCCTCCCAATGCAAACACAGGAGAGCATATGATCGAGGAATGTAAGAAGAATGAACAGGATCAGGATCTGATTGATCTAGCACTCCGCATCGTGGTTGATATAGATTGGCAAAGTCACGAGGAATTTTTTCGTCACATTGATGCTCATCTCTTACCTGATGCAGATGTTTATCTTACGATTGATGAATATGCCATTCCTGACATTCAAAAGATAGCAGAAAGACACAGCTCTCTAAAGGTGCAAGAAATCATTCCAATGACAGGAACTGAACCTTTTCTTCGAATAGTTAGATGGAGTAATAACACATAACATCATGGATCTTACCATACCCAATCATTGGAATAAATTAGGGGTTCCGGTTAATTTTGGAAAATTCAAATTCGAGTCCGGACAATTTAAGATGATAACAAACGTCTCAGATGCTTATGATGGTAAAGATGCTGCCATGATCAGTATCACAAATTCTCCCATTCTAGTTATTGATATTGATGATGTAAACGGGAGTACGGAAAGATTTGAAAGATTAGCTCAGATCCATGGAGGAATAGAAAATCTAGTCTATGAAAAGACTAGAAATAATGGCTATCACTTTTTCTTTTACTGTGAAGAGAAGTCAAAAAATATCCTTCATAAAAGTTTTAATGGCATTTACATTGACGTTATATTTAAAGGGTCTGTTTTTACCGCTCCTTCTAGTTGGGCAGGTAAAAAATATGAACCAGGTATGAATTCTATTCTATCAATTAGTTCATTGAACCAACTACCAGCCTTACCAGAATGGATCGATGATTTGCTTTGTCTTCAGGACTAAACCAGATATATAATTGAGATATGAAATTTTTAAAAACATTTAAAGAGCTAAACGAAGCTAGTGGGTATTATCCAATGGATGACGATGAGGATGATGAAGATCATTATTCAACACCGGGTGAAGAGTATGAGCTTGAACCTGGATTCGTTTATCGAATTTTCATAGATGATGATCGTACACCAGGGGGTTCAGATATCAAGAAGGACTATGGTCTAGATAATCACATTTTTGCCGATGGGACTCTTTGGGTTGAAGGAGAAAAAGAAGATCTGGAAGCTTACCTGGATGATTATGGCATACACTATGACTCTAATGATGTTACATTAGTCTCCGGAGATCTAGGCTGGGAAAAGGCTTACTAATTTAGAAAAGACCAAAGAATTTACTGGTTGAAAGTGTTTCGAGAAATTCAATTTCTCCAATCTCTTCAAAGTGGTCTTTAATGATTTCTTTATTGTTATTTTTTAATCTCAAATAAATCTCACCTGCTTTAGTTGGATTTTCCTCATAGACTTTTACAAAAGCAGGAGTCATCAGATCGGTAACGTCTTCTCTCTCCCCGTAATCTTCAATTTCCATCCAACCTAAGATTTCTGGATCAGCTGAAAGAACTTTCTTTTCAAATTCCTCCTGTGATTTCATTCTATAGGATCCATCAGGCTGCTGTTCAGGATATAATTCATCTAAACGTGTACCTCTTTTCCCAAAGCAAACATAAACCTTGCCCCAAAGATCAGTGCCTGATGTTTTTTGAATTTGGTCCCAGATTACACCTTCGCTCCACTCAACGTATTCTTCATCATCGTAATCATAATCATAGTCTTCATCATATTCCCCACCGGTTTGCTTAGCAAGGATCTCTTTCTCTTTCTCCCTATTCTCGTCATCCTCCGAGATGATAAATCCATCCGTTGAAGATCTACAGGGCTCGTCATCCGGAAGAACATCATCCACATCCTCAGTTATTTCCCAAACCAAATACCCATACGATGAATCACATGTGGAATAAATAAAGAAAGGAATTATTTCATTATCCTCGTTCTCGTTCTCGTAAATCTCGCGGAATTTTTTAATAAATTTCATGGGTCGTTTGGTTATTACTTTATATATTCCCGTTAAACATTTACTCTTTTCGAAAAGATACTGTACATTTACTGCATGCCATCTATTCCCAGAGCTCCTATTATTAAAAAGACCCTGTACTTCTTTGCTTTACTTGGTGGGGAAATTTGGTGGACCATGGATCAGATGCAGGATCCTGATCGTCCGGTTGAAAGTTTTCTAGGAGAGATTGATCTGCTCTTTCACGCTAAAAATCTTGTTTCCTATGACAATGATACCTTTCTAAAAATATATCAAGCTTCCATGCAACATTCGGACATGCAAGATTGGGCGGATTTTTTTGAGATCTATCCCATTTTTGTTAAAGAGATTAGATTCGAACTTTCCCTGGGATAGATCCCGATATATAGAGGTATGATAAACTTTTACGAAAACCTTGGCCAATCCCAGCATCTGGAGTATGTGGCTCTGCAACATCCTCAGGCTTGGACAGTCTTCCCTACCTTTTTAGCTGAAGAACAATTCTCGATTATTATTGAGATCGGAACAGGACCTGGAGGATTTACTGAATTCATTAAAGATCTAGGATATTCCATTACCTCTTATGATATAGACGATCGTTACGAAACCCACACTGCTTTAATTGCAAAAGGGATTGATATTCGTCACAAGCAGGTATTCAATGAGGACTACACCACCTTAGATCCTGAAGTGATCGCTTTACTTCAAGGAGGCAAGGCACTAGTTCTTTGTGATGGTGCTCAGAAAGCGAAGGAGTTCAATCTGATCTCCCAACACATCAAACCAGGAGATGTTATCATGGCTCATGATTATTGTGTGGATTGTGATACCTTTAATGAGGTTTACAAAGACAAAGAATGGAAATGGCTAGAACTAGTAGAAGGAGACATTCAGACCCAATGTGCTTCTCTAGGTTTAGTTAGTCATCAACAAACCACTTTTGATCCTATCTTCTGGGTATGTAAGAAATCCCCGATTATATAAATGATATATAAATATAAAATAGACAGAAATGAAATACATTAAATTATTTGAAGGCTTTTTCTCTGACGATAGCCAAACCATCGATTTATCCAAATTTGTTGGCGATGTATCAGCAGAAGATGAGTGCATACTTATACATCAGCAAGAAGATTCTTATTATGCTGTATTAACTGACAAAGAAACATGTTTTGAATTGCAAAAAATGGGTAAGAAACTTTCTATGTTAGACGAATCCATATACAGAACTTTTATCTACAATACCCCAGGAAGTGCATTTGTTGTTATCAACAATGAAAATTACATGACTGCACGTGTTGAAGGTATTTCTATGAAAGTGGAGCCAAAAGATAATGCCATTGGGAATGGATTTGAGTCTGTTATTGCCTTTGATTTAAGCAATAATTATGAAGTGGTTTCAGGTGACGATTCCGATGAAATGAATTACTATGTATTTCCTTTAAAGAGAGGAGCAGTTACACATCTTTATCAAGGAACAACTTTAAATGTTATTTCCATACAGGATTTAGTAGATGTAATGAATGATGCTATAGAATCTCAAAATCTTTAATCACATAAGATATAGAATAAAACAAATAGAATGAAATACGTTAAATTATTTGAAGCATGGGATGATAGCAATAACGATGCTAACAGATCTTATTATACTCCAGGTAAAGGGTTTGGAGCAAGGGAGGAGGAAGGAAGAACCTATTTAAATCCACAGAGTCTAAAAACACTAGATATGGATCAAGAGATGAACGGATCCTTTATTGTTCTAACGGGCAGTCAAGGAGATGGATCATATGCATTATCACATGTAAAGGATGTTGATGATGTAAATATAATAAGACAGAAATTTTCAGAAGAAGATGGCGATGTCGTCTTTGATGCCATTCCATATACAGGAAAGAATTATGTTGGATCTGGTTTTGATGGTGGCATGGAGATTAAATTGACCGAATATGAAACACCAGAGGAAGGAATTGAGCTTGGTGGGTATTACCAATTCCTTTCAGGGAGTGAGGAGGATCAAGATAAGCAAGATCTTTCTGGCGGTGGTGAGGGAATTTTATGGAGAGTACCTGCTATCGGTTTTACCTATGATGCTCAATGGGGAGGAACCATTACTGAAGTCTCAAATGAAGAATATTTCAATATGTAATCACACAAGGTAATAAGAAAAGGCTTAGAGAAATCTAAGCCTTTTTTGTGTGAGATGCATTTTACAATCTCGTCGGGTTTGATTATTTTTAATCACACAAAACAAATAAGTTATGAAACTAATCGTTAAAGAAGGCAGCTACGAAGCAGACACACTCTGGCAATTGATCATCGAAGTGCTCAAGCACAGGTTCTGGCATTTAAGAACTCATGGTAAGTGGATGGACTAAATGATTCCAAAGTCTTTGGCAGCTTCAATGCTTGCCACCTCTTGGGAAGATAAACCCACTAGCTGAGAAACTGCTGCTCGATACATTTTAGGAACTCGAGTAATAGATTTAGGATCTTGCTCAACAGCTTGAGCGAAATAGGTCGGAACGTTCAGAGGCAGATTGCCAGACAGAGCGTCAATCATCATTTGTAAAATCGGATGTTTACCTGGAGGAAAGTTTTGACAGACAATCTCATGCAAAAAATCCAGATACAGAGACATGGCTTGATCTGCAAATTCTTCCAAGGTGTGGGTTTTGATGCTTACAAATAATTCCGGGGTACTACCAATATCCTTGGAGGTAATCTCAAAACCGTAGGCATCTTCCTGGCTGATCTGTCCTCCAAGGTCAGGAAAAAAGATATTATTCTCTTCGTTCTTCAATTGTCCATACTTATCCACCGGATCCATAAAATCTTGCAAATCAAACAACGGCGATCTGCGCTTGGGCAATCTAGACTCCTGAACCTCCAGAAAGAAATCGGTATCATCCCGACCAACATTGGGGGTTCTTAAACCCAGGGCAGCAAAACGAGTCTTCCATTTAGGACCCCAAAGATTTTCTAAATCCCGATACTCGGTCGGAGCTTGTGGTGGACCAGCTGGAGTTTTACGTTTAGCTTCGTGGAGTTTAAAAGTTTGTAGATACCTCATTCATTTATATATCCCGAAACTTTCCCACCAGTTAGGAATAGGAATAATAAAGACCTGAGATGTTAGAAGTCCCTGATGAATATCGTACTAGCCCACTCAGCCACCAACCTGGAGGCTACCATGTGGAATTAATTTATGAACTCCATACTCGGATCAGTGTTACACCCAAACTTCAAAGTCTGGGATACGACAAGATTAAGTCACCTTACATGTACATTAAGAAAGTGATCTCGCAGAACAACCAAGAAAAAACCCTTCGAGAAGCCAAGGTGGAAGGGGAAAGCAAGTACCGTCAAGGTGATCCCACTTCGCCTTGGAAGTTCAAGTGATATATAAGGGTATGAAATATCTCCGACTGTTTGAAGAGTTCGAAGACGAGCTCAGTCCTTTAACCCGAGACATGTTTGATCTCAGATCTCACTTCAGCCTCGGCAACTCTGGAGATCTCACAGTGGATATGTATGGACCTTCTGAATCCGAGCATCAGATTAAAGAGTTAGTTAGAAGAGTTTTAATCCGACAGAATGAGCAAATCACTCCCGAGGAAATTCAACGAGAACTGGCTGAGACTGGTTGGACCGGAGAATGCAGCATGCATATCGGTGGACCTTACTCACCTTATGTGATAAAAGGACCTTTTCATCATTTAAGAATGGGCATGATTATACGGGATGAGATCCAGGACCTAGCTGATCTAGTTCGAGAGAAGGCAGATAAGACCGGAGACACACCAGATGAAGACCTGGACGATGCTTACGATCAGTCGATTGCTATCTCAATGGAAGATCCCGAGACTCTAGAGGAAATAGCCGCTTGGGGTTTTACCCTCCAGAAGGTTGAGGAGGACTGAAAATATATAAATAAAAAGACCCGATGAAAAAACTTCTTGCCCTCCTAATCCTTTCCATTTTTGTTAGTGGCTGTGTCGTAGTACATAAGAAATCCCGCAGACTAGGTGTAAGACCCTACCATAAGTCTCATAAGTATCCTAACCGCCATCAATTGAAACCCAATTTCGGTCCAGGGAGATATTAGGACATTCCCCCGAAACATTTTTAGATTCCCGGGGAATGCATTAAATTTGGATATATAAATTAAAATATAACAAAGAGTATGAAACACATTAAATTATTTGAAAGCTGGATGGAAGGATCCGACGCATACAAAGCAATTTCGGTTTTCCCTGAAGGTGGATCTGATCTATTCGTTGGAGTTTTCCCAGCCGAAAAAGCGAATCAAATCTTACAAGAGTTATCAGCATGTTCTGGTATTGTTTTAGATGCACTAGATCTACCAGCAGATCACGATATAGTTGTATCTGAGTTAGGTGGTGAAGGTCTTTCATCTGCAAATTCTGCAGCAGAAGATTTAGGTTGGGTTAATCTAGTTAAACTTGGAGATGATTATGAATTGGAGGATGAACCAGCAGCTATACCTTTCTTAGTTGATAAGAATATAGATGGCTTTGTTGGAGTAAGTGGATTTGGTCAAACACAATTTGTGAGTGTACCCGATATGATCCAAATGTGTCAAGGACAATAAACAAATCCTGTATAAAATATAGTAAAGAGAATGAAAGAGAAGTTTAATCGTCTAGTTAAAAGACTGAAGTAATCTAAGAGCATGAAACACATTCAACTTTTTGAGGCATATATTCAAGGCTCAGACAAATCACCAGCCAGACACTTCATCCTAGACGGAGCTTCCTCGGCAGGCAAAAGTTCAGCCCTAAAAGGATTGGATTCCTCCTGGGGAATACTAGCAGTGGACTCGTTCTTCAATGTCATGGCAGAGGAACTAGGCATAGAAGACTTTGGCAACGGTAACAAGCCTACCATCTCTCAGATCTATCCCAACTGTCCTTATCAGCACGACACCCCGGGTGATGCGAGCTACGAGAAAGCAGCTCGCTGGTACATGGCTCAAGAAGCTAGAGAGGGCAAGATCTTTCAGACTAGACTAAAAGATGCCACAGGAAATCTCTTCGGTAAACCCCAGGGAGTAGATAAGATCATCTATGACGATGTGGACGGCAGTGTGATCGAGATGTTTAAAGGCAATCGCCCACAATGGTTACTAGTACATGCACCCATCGATCACACGGTTAAGAATGTGCAAAGAAGAGGAGATAGACCACTAGATGGGGTGTTAAAGAACTCTTATTGTTTCAAATATAAAGCCCTGCCTAAGCAGGGAGGAGTAGATCCGGATCAATCCTGGACTGAGCAATCCCTGAGAGAGGCACTACCCCAAGAGGAATGGGTGAGCGATTTCTTAGCCAAGTTAGGTGTCAAAGACCCCTCAGCAAGGTATTGGATTCATACTAAGCCTCAACCGCAAGGATCCTATGATTATATCATCAACACTAGAGATGACCAAGGAGCTCAGAAGTCCATTGAAGAGCTCGCACAGGAAGCAGAACAGATCTTCAATAAGGCATAGTCTACACATTGTCTTCTTAGACCATCCCAACTCAAGCCCTGAAACATTTCAAGTTATCGTGTTTTTCGTGTACATTTACCTCATAAACCAAAGACGATATGGTAACTCTCGAGAAATACACGACCGACATCTGGCCAGTCCTATCCTACTGCACCCAACACATCATTCGACCTTCAGGGAGAAGTCCTCAGCTTACTCCCAACAATGGTCACTATTGGTATTTGTATGGACAGATGTTCTATGGCTTTGATGCTTATCTAGATCTACCCACTTACTACTCAGAAAAAGCCCAGGAGATCTACCTGGCACTAAGCGGACCCGATCCGATCTATCCCGATCTTGCCTCAGTGCCTCGTTCTTTCCAGACCCAATTTGATCCTGGTCGCAAACAACTGATCTATGAGCATATGTACACTGGCTCCATGTTTAGATATGACATGCTGCAGTTACATCTCCAAAATCGCCTGACTGTGGGAGAGGTCTG
>JACCDW011536210.1_pt1 | contig 14039 bp, 6 predicted proteins | sample 7449781 | NCBI WGS metagenome assembly JACCDW01 (sample SAMN15323449, study PRJNA562643) | freshwater metagenome | isolation source: river surface water | place: USA:Blue River Watershed | collected 2017-08-18 | reverse complement strand
GTGTTCCCGAAATAGAAAGTCCAGAGAACATCCACTATCAAGATGTAGATCTTCGTGAATTATTAAAACAGGAACTATCACTCAAGCAAAAGGAGAAAACAACTACCAATGAAGCGGCTACTAGTAAAGAACCGAGTCAACTTCACCCGTTTGTTCACCTGCACAACCACTCCCAGTTTTCAGTTTTACAGTGTTTGAGTGATGTTGGCGATTTAGTTAAAAAAGCTGCAGAATATGACATGAATGCTGTAGCGCTTACTGATCATGGCAATATGTATGGTGCCTTTTTATTTTGGCAAGCTGTTGACAAACATAACAAAGGAATAAAAGGCCACAACCAAGCCATCAGTAGCGGCGAAAAATCAGGCGAAATAAGAAAGGAAATAAAATGCATTATTGGTTGTGAAATATACCTTACTCGTGATCATGCCGATAAGTCAAAGCAGGACAACGGTTTTAATATTCCCATTCTAGCTAAAAACAAAACGGGGTACGAAAACCTTTCGCGTTTAAGTTCAAAAGGATTTACCGATGGCTTTTATTACGTGCCTAGAGTTGACCGAGAATTGCTCTTACAGTATAAAGAAGGTTTGATTGTAACAACTGGTGGACTCATGGGCGAAATCCCTTGGTTGATTTTGAACAAAGGGGATGAATTTGCTGAAGAAGCATTGTTGTGGTACAAGCAGAATTTTGGTGATGATTTTTATATTGAGCTTAATCGTCATGGTTTAAGTGAGGAAGACCATGTTAATACCGTGCTTATTCAGTTCGCAAAGAAACATGCCATAAAGTATTTCGCTGCGAACAGCAATTACTACATGGATAAGAAATCAGCCTTTTCACGCGATATTTTGATAGGTGTAAAGGAGGGACTTTCCTTTAGTGGACAAAATGAATTAAAAGAGCTTAAAAATAATCCCCGGTTGGGCAGAATTTTCTTGCCGAACGATCAATTCTATTTCCGCTCTGTTAGGGAAATGAACGAATTATTCGGCGATTTGCCTGAAGCACTTGATTGCACCCTCGAAATAGCTGAAAAAATTGAAAGTTTTAAACTGGGCAGAGATGTACTACTTCCGAAATTTGAGATTCCAGATGCCTTCAAAGACCCAAGAGATGATGACCCTAGTGACGAAGGAAAAGGAAAAAGAGGGGAAAATGCCTACCTCAAACATTTAACCTATGAAGGGGCAAAAAAAAGATACCCAATACTCTCAGACGAGATCAAGGAGCGGCTTGATTTTGAATTATCGGTGATGGAAAAAATGGGATTCCCAGGGTACTTTCTTATTGTTTCTGATTTTACTACAAAAGCCCGAGAGATGGGCGTTTCTGTTGGCCCAGGAAGGGGTAGCGCCGCGGGTTCTGCTGTGGCATTTTGTTTAGGCATTACAAATGTTGATCCAATTAAGTACGATTTACTCTTCGAAAGATTTTTAAACCCAGATCGTATTAGTATGCCCGATATTGATATTGACTTTGATGACGAAGGTCGTGATAAAGTCATAAGTTATGTAATTGATAAATATGGCAGCAACCAGGTAGCACAAATCATTACTTATTCTACACTTGGTGGTAAAAGCGCCATCAGAGATACTGCTCGTGTTCTGAATTTACCCCTCTCAGAAGCAGATAAGCTTGCAAAAGCTTTTCCAGATAGTTTAGAAGCCGAATTAAAGAGCTTACTTAAACCTCAAGGCATTGATGAAAAATACCTGGACAAAATCAAAGACCGTCGTGAGATAGTAGAACAATCACATAATTTCAGAAAACTTGCTGAAACAGAATCTCCAGAATCAGAAGTGCTTCGACAAGCATACCAACTTGAAGGATGTGTTAGAGGCACCGGCGTTCATGCGTGTGGCGTCATAATTACACCCGACGAACTCACAAAATTCGTCCCAGTTACGAAGGCTAAGGACAGTGAAATGCTGCTCACACAATTTGACAACTCGGTCGCCGAAAGTGCCGGTTTGCTAAAAATGGATTTCCTTGGACTCAGAACACTGACCATTATAAAGGACGCATTGCGATTTATTCAAGAGCGTTGGAACAAGGAGTTGGATATCGACACTATTGACTTGAACGACCCTACCACGTTAGAGCTATTTCAGCGCGGCGAAACTAATGGCATATTTCAATTTGAAAGTCCAGGTATGCAGAAATACCTTAAGGATCTAAAGCCTGATAGTTTTACTGATCTTATTGCGATGAACGCACTTTTCCGTCCCGGACCATTAGCTTACATACCGAACTATATCAATAGGAAACATGGGAAAGAACCCATAACCTATGATCTAGAAGGAATGGATGAGTTTTTGAAAGAGACTTATGGTATCACCGTCTATCAAGAACAGGTAATGCGGTTAAGTCAAAAGCTTGCCAACTTTACAAAGGGTGATGCCGATACATTGCGAAAGGCAATGGGTAAAAAACAGAAAGATGTACTTGACAAAATGAAGAGCAAGTACCTTGATGGTTGTAAATCCAATGGACATGACACGGGAGTAGCAGAGAAAGTTTGGAAGGACTGGGAAGCATTTGCAAGTTATGCCTTCAATAAATCCCATTCTACTTGCTATGCCTATCTGGCAATGCAAACAGCTTATTTAAAGGCACATTACCCTTCCGAGTTCATGGCTTCTGTATTAAATCATGCAGGTAGTATCGACAAAATCACCTTTTTCATGGAAGAGTGTAGAAGAATGGGAATAAAGGTACTTGGTCCAGATATTAACGAAGGTGTTGGAAAATTCAGCGTTATGCCAAATGGTGCCATTCGTTTCGGAATGGCTTCTATTAAAGGGGTTGGTGAAAACGTTGTAACATCTATTGTTGAAGAACGAAACAAAGGTGGAAAATTTCCTACCGTATTTGAATTAATTGCTCGCCTTGATAGCAAGGCTATAAATAAAAAATCCATTGAAGCACTGGCATTAGCCGGCGCTTTTGATAGCCTAGAAGGTGTTCATAGGGCCATGTTTTTTACACCCGACCCTATTGATGGACTTAACTTAACAGAGCGAATGGCCCGCTACGCCAACCAGCGAAGCGTTGGTAACGACACATCTCAAGGTTCTCTTTTCGGAGAGGAAACTGTTGAAATCAGTGAACCACAGTTGCCAAAAGTTGAACCTTGGAATGTGCTTGATCAACTCAACCGCGAAAAAGAAGTGGTCGGCTTCTACATCAGTGGGCATCCGCTTGATGCCTATCGCACTGTGCTTGAACACCGATGCAATGTGAACTGCGCGCAACTCAAGGCTGGTCTTGAACCATTCAAAGGCAAAGATGTTTATACAGGCGGAATTGTAAGTCTAATCGAAAATCGGACGTCCAAAACAGGCAACCCATTCGGAAAAATGGTTATTGAAGATTACCAGGGAAGTTTTGACATTATGCTGTTTGGCAAAGACTATGTCGAATACAATAAATTTATGGTGCCCGGTCTCTCGCTGTTTGTAAGAGGGCGTGTTCAAGAGCGCTTTAATCAACCTGGCAGCCTTGAATTCAAAGTGGTTAAAGTCGAACTACTGGAAGAAATGAAGAAAAATGCCTTCAATTCAATAAAACTAAAAATCCCACTGGATAAACTTACCAATGATATGGTAATTAAATTAGACTCGTTAATGAATGCTAATGCGGGAAAAAGCAGCGTCGAGTTTTTAGTCGATACAGGCATTCAAGGTCAATCCATTCGCCTATACTCCAAAAAGAGTAAGGTGACAATTGAAGATGAATTACTCAATGAACTAAATAAAATAACAGACCTTACCTACGAACTTAGTTAATTTGAGCTATTTAATATGCATCATTGTGAAGCAACGCTTATTGAAAACGCAGAGATAACTTCTACCTGCAATATTCATTTTAACAACGAGGAATTACAAATCTTCAGAACTGGCCAGAGTATGATTATCTGGAAAATAAGTTCACTAATTGAGGTGCGATTCGAGGGCTCCGAGGTCGAATTTGCCTACAAACACGATGATTATCCGAAAATAAAAGTTTCTGGTGACAGCGCATTAAAATTACACCACACATGGACAGTTCAAAATGACCCTGCATTCCACTCCCAACAAAACAAGGGCAAACATAAAGGCCTTAAGCTGTTCATTGGCTTGTGTCTATTCATTGTTGCTATTATAATTAACTTGTACTTTCTAGTAGTTCCTAAACTTGCTGAATCAGCAGCTAATTCCTTTCCCATTGAAACTGAAATTGAGCTTGGCGACAAGATGGGCAGCATGTACGACGCACAAGCGAACACAAATGATTCAGCGAATTATTACCTGCAGGCATTTTTGGATAATATAAAAATCGATTCGCCGTACCCCTTGTCTTTAAAATTAATTGAATCGGAGGAAATCAACGCCTTTGCTGTTCCTGGTGGGAAAATGTATATCTATTCTGGACTGTTGGCTCATATTAATCATCACGAAGAATTGGTAGCACTCATCGGGCATGAATCTTCACATGTTCGTAAAAGACACTCGCTCAAAAGCCTTTTCAGAAGCGCTGCCTCCTCCATCGCCATTGCACTCGTAATTGGCGATGCAACAGGTATTTCAGCAGGACTATTAAATCAAGCGGATAATTTGCAGCAACTCGGTTATTCAAGAGACCTTGAAACAGAAGCTGATTTAGAGGGTCTAAAACTTATGGAAGCGAAAGGCATCAATTCACAAGGCATGATAGGTCTTTTGAACATATTATTGAAGGCTACTGGCGAAAACGCCAACACCATGCAGTATTTAAACTCCCACCCCGACACGCAAGCAAGGATTGAGGCGGTAAATGAAAATAGGTCATTAAAAAAGGATTGGGAAAACAATGAGGAACTCTCTAAATTATTCTCTTCCCTCAGAAAACACTTAAAACACTGAGTATTCATAAATTAGCCGTAAATTTAATGTCTTAATTCTCGACATGATTTCTGTTAGCGGCGTCTCAGTTTTTTTTGGTGGACACACCCTTTTTGACAATATTTCTTTTTTAGTAAACTCAAGAGATCGCATTGGTCTCGCTGGTAAAAATGGAGCTGGAAAAAGTACCTTATTAAAGATACTATCCGGTCTTCAAGCACCCTCTGCAGGAGAGGTTTCTATGCCTAAATCATGCAGAATTGGATACCTCCCACAAGATATGATTCACCAACACGGTAGATCCGTGTTTGAAGAAACCACAACCGCTTATCAAGAAATAAACATGCTCGAGCAACGACTCGACACCGTGAACCATGAGCTTGAAACAAGGACTGATTATGAAAGTGATAGCTACAGCAAATTAATCGAGGAGCAAGGCGAATTGTATTCTAGACTCGATGTTTTAGGTGCATCTAACCGCGATGAAGAGATTGAAAAAACCTTACGGGGACTCGGTTTTGAACGAAAGGACTTTACACGTCAAACTGCAGAATTCAGTGGTGGTTGGAGGATGCGTATCGAACTGGCAAAGTTACTTCTCCAAAAACCCGATGTCCTTTTATTAGACGAACCGACCAACCACTTGGACATTGAGGCGATAATTTGGTTGGAGGAATTCATGGAAACATTTAATGGTTCTGTCATACTCATTAGTCACGATAAAACATTTCTAGACAATGTGACCAATAGAACCATCGAAATTTCGAATCAAAAAATTTACGATTATAAAACTAATTATTCCCGTTACTTGATCCTTCGCCAGGAACGTCGGGAACAACAAGAAAATGCCGCGCGCAATCAACAAAAGATCATTGATCAAACCGAGATGTTGATTGATAAATACCGGGCAAAAGCAAGTAAGGCGGCTTTTGCTCAGTCACTAATTAAGAAACTCGACCGCATGGAACGGGTGGAAGTGGATGAAGAAGATAATCAATCGATGTACTTCAAGTTTCCAACTCCTGCTCATTCAGGAAAAATTGTTCTAACAGTCGAAAAAGCGGGGAAGGCGTTTGGTCCTAAACGAATTTTTAGTGACGCCAACTTCATTTTAACAAAAGGAGAAAGAATTGGCTTCGTAGGTCGAAATGGCGAAGGGAAAAGTACCATGATGAAGATGATAGCCGCTAAACTAAGTGGTGAGGGGACAATTCAATTGGGACACAGTGTATTGCCGGGTTATTTCGAACAAGACCAAGAAGAAAAACTTGACACCAAAAAAACGGTATTCGAAACCATTGATGAGTTGGCTGTTGGAGATGTAAGAAAACAAGTCCGTGGCATTCTAGGTTCCTTTCTTTTCAGAGGTGACGATATCGATAAGAAGGTGCAAGTATTAAGCGGAGGAGAAAGGGGACGACTCGCTCTTTGTAAACTACTGTTACAACCATACAATTTATTATTACTCGATGAGCCAACCAATCACCTTGATATCCGTTCAAAAGATATTTTAAAGCGTGCGTTACTTGATTACGAGGGAACAGTAGTAATGGTGAGTCACGACCGTGATTTTATGAAGGGTATTTGTAACCGTCTTTTCGAGTTTAGAGATGGCCATGTAAAAGAACATCTTTGCGACATTGAAGAATTCATGGAGTTGAGGAAAGTTGAACGGTTGAATGAATTGGATTTAGACAAGAAAAAAGACGCTGTTATTACCCCCAAACCAGAAGCAAAGGCGGTTATCATAAACCCTAACGCTGACGAAATCAAAAGTTTAAAATCCAAACTCAAAAAAACGGAAGAACAAGTAGAGAAATTAGAAACGGAGATTAAAAAATGTGATGCCGAATTATCAGACCCTGATAAATACACAGTGCTTATGAATGACCAAAAGTTCTTTCAGAACTATGAAAAACTGAAGAAAGAACTAGAAAATGTGCTTTTGGAATGGGAAACAATAACTCAGAAAATTGATACATTGCAGTAATGAAATTAGCTAAACATCTTCCCAACACCATTACTTGTGGTAACCTGTTTTGTGGAACATTGGCTGTTATTCAGATTTTCGAAGGTCAACTCACAATGGCTTGCTATTTAGTTTTTCTTGCAGCGGTCCTCGATTTCTTTGACGGGTTTGCTGCCCGTTTATTAAAGGTGGCCTCTCCAATTGGAAAAGACCTCGATAGTTTAGCTGATATGGTCACTTTTGGCTTGGTTCCTGGGTTGTTGATGTTTAAGCTATTAGGGGCTACTTTGCAACTTTCTAATGACAGTATTCCTGCCTTTATCAATGGCGAACTTACACTCACACAACATCCTGCTGCTGTTCAATGGCTTCCATATATCGCGTTGCTAATTCCGATATTATCAGCTGTTAGACTTGCCCGATTTAATCACGATACCCGTCAAACAGGTTCATTCATTGGTTTACCAACACCTTCGCTAGCCATGTTCGTCACATCAGGCGTATTATTCTTGGGCGAAGGGCATGCCCCTGCATTTGTATATAACCACTCCTTTTTGGTGATAATTTGTCTTGTTCTTGCCCTTTTATTGAACGCGGAAATTCCCCTATTTGCCTTAAAATTTAAAACCTTTGGGTTTAAGGGCAACGAAATACGTTACCTTTTCTTAATTTGTGCCTTAATTACCTTATTAATTACCGGTTTTGCCGGAATTGCGCTTGCCATACTTATGTATATCTTGTTCAGCATTGTGAATAACCTCCTTTCAAAAGAACAAGTTTAGTCCTATTTTTGTAACCTGAATTTCAAAACAATGGCAAAATATATCGCCGATATTGACGTTATGCCGCTCAAGGCATTACTTGACCCACAGGGTAAAGCAGTAACTGGCTCCATGAAAAACTTAAACTTGTCAGAAATTGACAATGTGAGAATTGGCAAACACATTACACTCGAAGTAAGTGCGAATGACGACGCATCTGCGCATGCGAAAGTCGATGAAGCGTGTAAAAAACTTCTTTGTAATCAAATCATGGAGTTCTATGAATTCCGTTTAACTAAAATCTAAATCAACCTACTAAAATTTATATGGGATATTTATTTACATCCGAATCTGTTTCTGAAGGACATCCTGATAAAGTAGCAGATCAAATTTCTGACGCTTTAATTGATAATTTTTTAGCGTTTGACGCTTCCAGTAAGGTTGCGTGCGAAACATTAGTTACCACTGGCCAAGTTGTGCTTGCCGGTGAAGTAAAGTCAAAAACCTATCTCGACGTACAAGAAATTGCACGGGAAGTAATTCGTAAAATTGGCTACACCAAGGCAGAATATATGTTTGAAGCGAACTCTTGTGGAGTTCTTTCAGCTATACATGAACAATCATCTGACATTAATCAAGGTGTAGTTCGTGCTAAAAAAGAAGACCAAGGCGCAGGTGATCAAGGGATGATGTTTGGTTATGCTACCAACGAAACACCTAATTACATGCCTTTGGCATTAGATCTTGCTCATGCTATCTTATTAGAATTAGCAGCACTCCGTCGCGAAAACAAAGAAATTAAATATTTGAGGCCAGATGCTAAATCGCAAGTAACCTTAGAGTACGACGACAACAACAATCCTGTTAGAATTGACGCTATAGTTGTTTCAACACAACACGACGATTTTGATTCTGAACCTAAAATGTTGGCAAAAATCAAGAAGGACATTATCAACATTTTAATTCCACGCGTAAAGAAAAAATACCCTCGTTACGCCAAATTATTCAACGATAAAATTAAATACCACATTAATCCTACAGGTAAATTCGTTATTGGCGGTCCACATGGAGATACAGGGTTAACCGGAAGAAAAATTATTGTAGATACTTATGGTGGAAAGGGTGCCCACGGAGGCGGTGCTTTCTCAGGAAAGGATCCTAGTAAAGTGGATCGCTCTGCAGCCTACGCAACGCGTCACATCGCTAAAAACTTGGTAGCAGCGGGTGTTTGTAGTGAAGTACTAGTTCAAGTATCCTATGCAATTGGTGTTGCCCAACCTATGGGAATCTATATCAACACCTATGGTACGTCAAACGTAAAAATGACGGACGGAGAAATTGCTAAAATCGTTGAAAAGATTTTTGACATGCGTCCCTATTTCATCGAGCAACGCTTAAAACTTCGCACACCAATTTATAGTGAAACGGCGGCTTATGGGCACATGGGACGTAATAATGAAGTGGTAACTAAAACATTTAAAAGTCCTGATGGGAAAACGAAAACCATGAAAGTGGAATTGTTCACCTGGGAAAAATTAGATTACGTAAGCAAGGTAAAGTCTGCTTTTAAAATTAAGTAGTTTACAAATATCAAGTAAAACCCGCTACGAAATAGCGGGTTTTTTGTTATTCTAAAGTTCCATCAATCTTGCATTTATTAGTTAATATTACTCGTTATATAACTCGAGCTCACAACAAGCCCTCTCAACAATATGACTGTCAACTATTTACACATGTACACTTATTGCAGAGTAGTTTTTTGCTGTAGAATCAATTAATAAATAACCTAGATTTGATTCTTAACATAAACTTCAACGATGTAATAAATGATGAATACTCAAGCATCGATGTTGTAACTATTTAATCTCCATCATTAACAAACCAACAACCACACAGCAAACATGAAAAAAACACTACTGCTATTTTTTAGTCTTTTACTGTTTTCAGTAAATCGCCTATCCGCTCAAGGTTGCGTCAATACCACGCAGTATCCTTCAGGCACCATCACCATTGCTTCTACAGGTACAACCAATATCACAACATGTAACTATGGTGGTGAATATTCAATTGAAAATTTTACCGCGACTGGTAGCTACATGATTTATGCTACTGGCGGATCTAACAATTTTATAACTGTTACCAACGGCGCCAATACAATTATCGGAGCTGGTTGGGCACCACTGGGCTTGACTGTTGGGAGTACAGGGATTTATAAAATCCATATCAGCACCAATAGTTCTTGTGGTACAGACGCATCTTGTCATAACGTTTATGTTGTTGGTACAACTGCCTTTTGTAACAATACCACCCAATATCCATCCGGTACTGTGACTATTGCTAATTCTGGGACCACAACGGTAACCACCTGTAATTATGGGGGCGAAGTATCTGTAAATAACTTTACTTCAACAGGAATATATACTGTAACAGCCTCTGGTGGTACAGGCAACTTCATTACCATTAAAAACTTTGCCAACACAATTATTTATGCCTCTGGTCTCTCACCAGTAACATTTTCAGTTCCTTTTACAGGAGCTTATAGAATACACTTGACTGTATCAGGACCTGGCACCTGTGGAACGGATGCTTCTTGCCATACAGTTAAAGTAATAGGCCCAGGCCTCCCTGGTTGCACGGGAACACCTGCCACCCCTGTCGCTGCAATCTCCAACTCTATAGGGTGTCCAAACGGAACATTCACATTAACCGGAACAGGAGCGAGTGTTGGAACGGGCCTAACTTACTCATGGCAAGCATCTTCATCAGCTTCAGGCACGTTTACCAATATAACAGGGGGTAATTCAGTTACATATGCAACAAGCACTCCCACAGTCACCTTTTATCGTTTAATAACAACTTGTGCAAACAGTGCTTTAACATCAACTTCCTCTGTTATCTCTTATTCAGTGAACAACCCTGGTCCATGTGTATGTACCAGTTATGGCGCTTCGGGAGCAACATCTACGGGCGATGAAGAAATTTTAGGAGTTTCGATCGGAACAATGGTTAATGTTAGTACATGTAGCTCCACTGGTCCTGGTGCAGGTTCAATTTTGAATAGGTACTCCAACTATGCTGGTTTTGTTAACCCAATGGTAGCATGTCCAGGTACCTCCGTAGTTTCCACTGTAACCCTCGGAACATGTGGAGGCTGGTACGGTGTTGGTATGAATGTTTATGCTGATTGGAACCAAGATGGCAGTTTTACTGGCACGGGTGAATTGGTTGCAACCTTTGCAAGTGCTACACAAGGGGTTAACAATTTTACTATTGCTATTCCTAGTAATGCATTGCCTGGTTTAACCAGAATTCGTGTAGTTGCGGTCGAAGGCACTGTGCCTGGTCCAACAGGAACTTTTACTTGGGGTGAAACTGAAGATTATTGTTTTATAGTTCTTCCTCCTCCAACCATAACAGCAGTAACCGGTTCAGTATGTCCAGGTTTTCCTTATGTACTTAATCCTGTTGGAGCCGTGTCCTATACCTATGCAGGACCAAATTCATATACAGCAACCGGTACAAGTGCAACAGTTAATCCAATTGCTAATAGTGTGTACTCCATTTCAGGAACTGGATCAAATGGATGTATAGCCTCTGGCGCCTCAGCTGGCCAGGTTTCTGTCAGTCTGTTGCCTACTCCATCTGTTTCCGCAGCAATTTCATCTTCTGCTTTTTGTTATGGTGGTAGTTCGACTATTCAACTTTCTGGTGCAAATACCTACACATGGGTATCACCAAATTCTCAATCAGCTACCATAGTTGTGAGCCCAACAGCTACAACAGTTTATACTGTTGCCTCAACGGGGACTGTTTCTTGTAATGGCGTAAATACATTTACCTTGGTTGTATACCCACTACCTATAATAGGAACGTCTCCATCAACCCCAACCAGTTGTGTTCCTACGCCATTCAACCTATCGGCTACAGGGGCAGTAACATATAGTTGGAGTAATTCAACTGTAGGAGGAACTGCTGCTTTAACTCCGACATCTCCAACTAACTATACCCTTGCTGGTACAAGTTCATTAGGATGTGTTGGCACGTTAACCTTTGCGATTAACCCAGTTCCAGTTCTCACAATTACTCCAAGTTATACAACAGTATGTCTAGGTACTGCAGCTAATTTCTCAGCCAACGGTGCTAGCACCTATACTTGGAGTAATAACTCTAATGGAAGTACAGTTGCCGTTACACCTACTGCGAATACAGCCTATTCAGTTTCAGGAACCAATCAGTACGGCTGTACTGGTTCAGCAATTGTTCCTGTTATCACTAACTCGCTTCCAGCAATAAATGTATCACCTGCTTCAGTAACAGTGTGTGCTAATACTACTGTAGTTGGTGTAGCATCAGGTGCAGCCACCTATACCTGGGTAAATGGACCTGCCTCACCAAGCACTCAAGTTTCACCATCCGTTACCACCACCTACACAGTAAATGGAACGGATCCTGTTAATGGCTGTATAGGAAATGCCCTGTTTGTTGTACAAACAAATGCATTACCTACACTTACTGTAGTGAAGACACCTTCAGCACTTTGTTCGGGACAATCAGGTACTTTAGTAGCACTCGGTGCACAAAGCTTTACCTGGAATGGTACCCTAATACAAAATGAAATATATACCACTCCATCAGTTACATCAGTTTACACTGTGTCAGGTGTAGATAGTCTGGGTTGTGAAAACAGCATAACCGTTTCTTATCAAGTAAATCCAAAGCCAACGCTGAGCATTTCACCGGCTCAACAAACAATTTGTACTGGTGAAACCATCACAGTAACGGCAAATGGTGCATCAACCTATAGTTGGTTGCCAGTCAACCTAACTGGTAGTCAGGTTGCCTTGTCCCCAAAGGTAACCTCTAACTATGTCATCAGTGGTGTAGACGCGAACAATTGTAGCAATAATACAACGTATACCTTATATGTATCGAAGTGTACCTCTCTTTCGGAGAATGACGTTTTTGCAAACTTGAAAGTATACCCGAATCCTTCCAGTGGTTTATACACTGTTGAATTTGCCAAGGATGGCTCAAAATCAGTAGTTGTGATGAATGCTGTTGGTAGTATAGTATTGCAGACAGTTACCACTGAGGACACCACTACTATTGATCTTACATCATTTAGCAATGGCGTTTACTTTGTCAAAGTATCAAATGAGGGTGTGGTTAAAACACTTCGATTGATTAAGGAATAAGCTAAGTCACTTCATAAAAAAAGGGGCTGTCTCAAAAGTTGAGATAGCCCCTTTTTCATTCGGGTACCTGTCTGGATTGAAATTCGTTTAAACGATTCTCAACGAATTCATTTTACTTTTGATACAGCCCCTTTTTTTGACGAAAGCAGAATAAAAGGTGGTTGCTTTTAGATTATAGGTACAATATTTAAGCATAGGATGAATTATGATGAGTTCGTTGTATATCATACCAGTAACAAAGCCTTTCTTGTATGCAACTTCATCATTCGAGAGAAGGTCCAAACAAAACGCACAACCAATTAGAGTATCCTTTTAGGATAAATTGCCACTTCAGCCCAATTGAATGGATTGTTAAGAACACTAGAATTAGAGCTATTCATACATGAGGTTGTGTGTTAAAAGCCAATAAGGACGGTTATTTATATGAGATAACCCGATGTTGGATCTATTTGATTGACTCAATAGATAGTTTATTTATCGCAATTCAAAGGGAATAGGAATGTAAAACCCTTATGATTAAGATAGAATTTAAACCGCCTATTCTCTAATAAACTATTTATGAAGAGTTTTAAATTAGGAGGCTAGGTAGCCTTAATTTTTTGCGTAGAAAATTAAAGTTGGGTGACTTCTAGTATAAAAAGTTGGGCAAAAAAAAAGCCTCACGGATGTGAGGCTTTTATTTAAAATTGGCATCGACATACTCTCCCGGGCTTTAGGCCAAGTACCATCTGCGCAGGCGGGCTTAACTTCTCTGTTCGGAATGGGAAGAGGTGATCCCCGCCGCTATAGACGCCATAAAAAGAACATACTTAAGAAAAAACACAAGAGCAATCTATTCTTTTAAGGGAATAGAAATTTGTTTACAAGAAAGCTTACGGACAATTAGTACTACTCGGCTTTGACATTGCTGCCTTTACACCTGTAGCCTATCAACGTGGTAGTCTTCCACGATCCTTATAAAGAAAACTTATCTCGAGGTGAGTTTCGCACTTAGATGCTTTCAGCGCTTATCTCATCCAAACATAGCTACCCTGCGATGCAGCTGGCGCCACAACAGGTACACTAGCGGTTTGTCCGACTCGGTCCTCTCGTACTAGAGTCAGGTCCCCTCAATTTTCTAACGCCCACAACAGATAGGGACCGAACTGTCTCACGACGTTCTGAACCCAGCTCGCGTGCCACTTTAATCGGCGAACAGCCGAACCCTTGGGACCTTCTCCAGCCCCAGGATGTGACGAGCCGACAT
>JACCDW011338526.1_pt1 | contig 14042 bp, 20 predicted proteins | sample 7449781 | NCBI WGS metagenome assembly JACCDW01 (sample SAMN15323449, study PRJNA562643) | freshwater metagenome | isolation source: river surface water | place: USA:Blue River Watershed | collected 2017-08-18 | reverse complement strand
TAAGAAGTTCGGGAACATAGCTTTTCCATTGTGCTGTATAACGAGTTTCAACTGCTTCTAAATCTACTAGAAATATTTTAGCCATTGAGTGGAGTATCCTGTGTGTATTGATCCCAGTAAGTGTATTTGTCTTTACTCATAAGATCATGAAGTTGATGGGTCCATACTCCTGGATTAGTAGCACCCCAGGTACGGTCGTCTAGTTTTAGTGTTGCATTGTAATTAAGTTGATTAATATAAGGCAACTTTACACTAATCATAGGAACAAATCGATCCTGCTCGCAATAACCAGACTCTAGCACACCTTCAACATGTTCGACGCCAAAGTCCAGTGTAACCCAGTAGCCAGCTTTAAGACAACCGAAGATTACATGATCCCATGGAGCATATTCTTCTTGCGAGATAGATTTAGGTTTAAAGCTCTGGCTGGTGCCAAAGTAAACATGTTGGATGTCTTTGCGACCTACTTTGTTTAGTTGATCTAGAATCTCCTCCAAAGGAGGAGTGCCAACAACAAACAATGTTTTCATACCATGGCAAATAGTATGTTCAACTTCGTAACCAACGAAGTATCTAATATTTTGACGTTCTTCAGTATTCAATCCCATTTGATATATCCTCTACTGTAACCTGCGGGTCTATTTGCGCCATCGGCAAATGCCTGTGGCCATTCTGTTGTTCTATTGTAACCTTTTGTCCAGAAGTTGTCAACATTCAATTTACCATCTCGAATCCATTCTACAGCCAATTCCATGCATTCATGGAATCCACTTTTTCTTGGACTGGGTCTGGTTGTAGTGACAGCTCGCCAAAGTAGGTTTTCGCTTTCTCGTTTACTGATGCTTCTGCCCACAGCATCAATTAAGCAACCATTTTCTTTAATAATGCCATCTGTTTCAAACCAATTGTGTTCTTCTTTGAGATTAACAACAACTTCATAACCAATTCCGGGTTTGGACATCAGTTCAACTCCTTCTGTCTGCCACATATCTTTGTTGCTATTACCCACAACATCGATATCCATCTCAACGCCAACATTTTTTAGAGTTTTGTATGCAACATAAGCAAGGAAGCCTGTGCCTACTATTAATAGCTTGGGTGTGTCAACAGCATAACTACGACCCTGTATCTCTGTTAGATCGCCTAGTATGACGTTAATGCCGCAGGCTACGGGCTCAATAATATAACGAGGGTGTGCCTCAGGGACTTGAACATACTCACCTTCTCTGACAGGATAACGATCTGCATAAGCAGGCTCTCCTCGAGTGGCTACATAGTCTCCTACTTTAATGTCAGAGAAAACATTAATGCCTACATTAATAACTTGTCCCAGACCTTCGTGTCCTTGCATATTCAACGGCAACGGTCCAAATTGTCCTTGCATCATGGCAATGTCACTGGTACATACACCAGTCATAATGTTTTTAACAATAATGCCATCATCGATAGTGGCGGGACATTCGTAGGTTGTTTCTATAAAATCTCCAAGTCCTGTGGTTGCTAATATTCTGTTCATGTGTTTTTAACGTGTTTCCAGTAGTATAACATACTTGTTAGTATAATGCCTAATAAAACGGCATAAGCAAGATTAAAGAACAATGTTGCTACGGTCACGGTTAGCATGATAGCAACGTCATCTTTTGGTTTGTTCTTGAAATTCAAACTAGTCCAATCAAATGTATTGTAACAGACTACACACATTACGCCAATCAATGCGGCTAATGGAATAGATTCAATTACTGCACTGGCAAATAGAATATAAGCCAAAATGCATAATGCTTGCACAATACCACTTAGTCTAGTTCTGCCACCCGAATCCATATTAATAACTGTTTGTCCAATCATAGCACAGCCTCCCATACCACCAAATAGGCCGGTAAGCAAATTGCCAGCACCTTGTGCCATACTTTCTTTATTAGGTTCAGTTGTGCCACCAATTGTTTTGTCAACTAGATTAGCAGTCAGCAGTGTTTCAATTAGACCAATACCAGCAAGGATAATACTATAAGGCAAAACAATCCAAAGTGTTTCTAATGTGAATGGTACTGATGGAATATGAAAGCTGGGTAATTCTCCGGAAATACTGGCAATGTCTTTGACCAGTTTAGTATCGATATCAAACAATATGACAGCGACAGTTACTAACGCAATGCCAAACAAGCTGGGAGGCAAGTGGCGAGTAATTTTAGGAGCAACTACTACACCAAAAATTGTAATGATAATTAGCGCCAGCATAGAGTAAAGTGCAAACCCTTGAGTAGGAATATCGTGAAACTGTGCAAAGAAAATAACTAATGCAAGTCCATTAACAAAACCAGTCATTACACTTGGGCTTACTAGTTTAATTAGTTTACCTAACTTAAAAGCACCAAAGGCAAATTGTATTATACCCATGAGCACAATACAAGCAAACAAATATTCTACACCGTGTGTTACTACCAGTGCGACCGAAACCACTGCAAGACTGCCGGCCCCTCCGCTGATAAGACCCGGCCGGCCGCCAAATAAAGCGGTGACTAATCCAAGGATAAAGGCTGCATATAGACCAACTAGTGGATTAACCTGTGCAAGAATCGCAAATGCAACAACCTCCGGAACCATGGCCAAACTAGTTGTTAAGCCTGCTAGAGAATTTTTTAGGATCGAGTTTGACGTCACAAATTTTCCACTTGTTTATGAATCCAGCAATCTTGTTCTAGTTGACTGTTCCAGAATTCTTCATTATCAATATTATTAACAGCAGTTTGAATCATTGACATGTATGGAGATCCTGGACAACCACCGAATGCAGTAACATAATCACCTAGTTCAAATCTGGCCTTGCTAGTACCAAAATCAAATTCGATATAATGTTGATCTTCTTTATTATTCTGCCAGCTGGCTGTGAAGGTCCATGTTATATCACTGTTCTTTATTTCGATTTCGCAAAAGTCGTCAATACCAGTATTATGTCTATCCACTGCGTCAGCATATAATTTGGTGCCGTATTGATAAGATGTTAGTGTAGTATAGTAACTTAAGAGATGAGTCATTAGATCCCTACTAACTCCACCAAATGCACGATCGCGTTGTTTGAACCATGCACTTGTAGGTGTGCCGCTTTTGCGACTCCACACAACATTTACACGTTTAGCGATTTTTAATAAGTCTCTAAATCCTGATAGCTCTAGTCTATACTGATTGTTCTTGACCATAAAAATTCTAGTGTCGGGATTAGCTTCAACAAATTCTCGCCAAGCTATATGATTTATAAATCCTGGTTTTTCTACAATAAGAATTTTTGTGCTTTTGACTACATCACGAGCGATAGATTCGTGCGTCCAATTAGGAGTACCAATATAGATGATATCATATGTAGAATATCTAACAGCATCGGCATAGTCTGTATAGTTAGGTATCCTGGCAGGATCAACATCCGCAGTGATAACTTTATAACCTAATTGCTCAAGCCATGAGGCATACTGACGCCCCATGCTTAAACCGATAACAAGTGCAGTTTTATTCATCAATGTGCTTTAGAATTTCTTCAGCGGCAGCTTCATCCCAAGATTCTGCAGAGTCAGCATCATTGTCGTCGCCTTTGTCATCGCTGGCAAATAGCGCACCAAATGCTTCAACACTGCTCTTAAGAGTTTTCTTGCCGTTCAAATCAGCTAACAAAGCCTGACTATTGTCTAGTATACTATAAGGTGTTTCACTTGTAAACACTTGGTTAATCAATTCGGCCGCGTATACAACATTACGAGGAACCCAATTACTGAATTCTCCGCTCTTGCCTTTTTGCTTGTGCCACTTAGTAGGATCAGGTTTAGCTAATACTGCTACAGTATCAGTCAGTGCGTTGGCACGTTGGACTGATTCGATATGCTGATAGATGTTATGTGCCATCATCATAAAGTAACTGAAACTATCCCAGCTGGTGCGGCTTTCTTTGCCCAGCTTGTTCAAATCACCTGGCTTATAGTAGCAGACATCGCCCATGTTCATACGTTCGCCAATTGGACTGCCCCATGGCCAAGGAACATTACTGCCAGCTAAACGTCTGTCATCTATTGCTTTGTCCATAATATAGCTAAAGCGATTATTCTGATGAACGTGCTGTGTGTAGACTTGTCCGTAGGCAGTGGCTAAGAAAGGGCTAGCACAGTCAAATGTTACCTTCATGTTAGGATTGATGTGCTGACGAATGTTACGCTGAACAGCAGTTAATATACAGGCCAACTCTAGTTTACTAGTTCCAAGGAAGTGAATGACATCACGTCCTGGCTCTAATAGTTTGTCGTCACGTAGTTTGATCAGTCGACGCAACATAAGGTCCACGTCCTTCATGTTGTTGCCACCCATAGCCCAGCCTTCGAAAGGATAGTGCTTGACAGCATCATACCAAATTTCAGCGTCAACATTGTTGCCGCCTTGTAGAACGTTTAGAAACTTAGTTTGACCTTTACGATTCTTTAAAAAGAAATCATTGTTAAACAATGTTCCTTTCAAGCAGTCATTAAAGTCTTTAAGACCAGTTCTTGGTTGATTAATAGGATTACTAGCCCATGTCGGCAAGTCCAAGACCATACTGTAATCAGCAGTATGTTCTAGCCAATTAAGAATGGCCATACGAGTCTTGTCTGCTTTGCCAACATAGCCAGCATCACCTTGCTTCTCCCAGAAATGCTCCCAGTCAAAGTTAATAACACCTTTACCAATTTGGAATCCACCTGAATCGCCAAGAATAAAATTATTTTTCTTATCACGTTTTTGAATCATCGATTCTTCAACGTCACTCTTAGCGATATCTAGCTGTGCATGTCCAGCACTATACAGTGCATCTGGATAGTAGAAATAGGCTTCTTCTTTGTTTAGAAAGTTAAAGCCTTCAATACCATTTTCGAACTCTTGGGGAATTCTATTAGCAGGAACATCCACACCTGGATTGTTCCTTTCCTTGCTGATAAAGGTTTGGTAGAAGCCGCTGATACTAGGCAAGAAGACTGCATAGTCTTTGTTTCTTGCCTGCATATCAACTCTAGTCTTTTTACTTAACATCTAGTTCTCCTTGTTTGGAGATAATATTTAGGCCGTGTAAATGAATATTAAACTGATACATACCCACCATTACCGGTATATTTCATGGTGGGAGCCAATTCCGGCCATGGGCTCTTATAAAGCCCTACGTGGATTTTTAGTTTTTTGGGTGTGCGGTCATTGGTAACCTGCACACTGACATCATAGGTGTAGCTTTGTTCTTTAAGAACAATCTCACTGATCTCATAATCATGGATCCACTTGTCTGCACGTAGATCGCTAAGATATGCTTGGAACATATCAGCAGGCAAGTGCCCTAGCCCTTCCTGAAGAATCCCATCATAGAGCTCTGCAATTTTCAGTAAGTCATATTTAATATCATTGATATTAATCATTGCCTTACTAACATGATTTTGGTATTGGCTCATTGTTCTAACCTTATTGTTTTTCAAATTGAATGTGGCATCCATTTTCATTGTCCTCACTAACATCAATCCAAACAGTTCTGTTTGGGTATTTGGCATTGATCTGTGCATACAGATCTTCTGCAATCATTTCGCAACTCTTAAAGTCTAGTGCTAAGGTTGCACCCTTATAAAGATTTTCCAGCCAACGCTTGAACTGAATAAATTCAATATCACGATCATCATGAAATACCTCAATGGCAACTTTAAAGTGGAATATGTGCCTGTGAGGATAGCCTAGAAAGCTAACATCATATTCATCACCTGTTGCCAGATTTGGATCAGTCAAGGCTGCTGGATATTTGTGGATACCTTCACGCTGGAAGGTCACCCAAATCATCTTATGCATTCAATCAGCTCCACTTTTCAACAGAAGGGAAACCAGCCTTCTTTTCCGCTTTGTCGGCAGCAGGCTTAGCCTGGGGCTTTTCGATGACCGCGGCCAATTCCTCTGTTTCGTCATCGGCAGGCTTGGCAACTTCTTCAGTATTGCCTAATACTTTTTGATGGAAATTCCATAGTTTCCAGTCAACAGCTTCCATCAACGCTTCAATACGCTTAATGCTTTTCAGCATAGCTTCTGCTTGTTTTTCATTCATCATTTTGCTCCTTAAATTTCATTGAGTTGTCTTGATCGGAGTAAAATTTAAATGAATAACCATTTTCTTCTCCGATAATTTGAACCATGTTCATCAGCATCCAAAGTTTCCAATCCATGCGATGTAGGTATTCCGTTTGCTTTTTTAATTCTTCTAAAATTAAATCCGAAGCTTCGGATTTTTCAACAGGCTGCTCATCGGCAGGCGCTGAAGTTTTAGCTGTTCTTTTCACAGGAGTGAGTTTCTTTGTGGTAGCCATTTTATCTCGTGTGTCCAGGTAAGATATAATTGTATACGCCGATACCACTGTCAATGGTAATCATGCAGGCAACTTGACTGAAATGAACAGTGCATTCGCCGCCCATTCCTAGTTTAAGGATAGCAAGGAACTTGTCAATTGGCCAAGCATAGCCTTCCTTCATATTACCAGCAACATTGGCAGCAAAGGTCATGCGACCAAAGTGACTACCGCCAGTATCGCTACCAAAGATAAACACTAGGTTGCCGTTTTCTGTTTTAACAGTAAAAGTAGGCTCAATACCGCTGTAGATACCAGCCTTCTGTGCCATTTCACTGACCTTAGCTTTTGTGGGTTCAAATTCAACATCCCACTTAACACCTTTGAACTTACTTTGCTGTAACTGTTCATCGATGATTTCTTTGCTCATCAAACGATACTTGTCACTGTTGCCTTGATCATCCTTGAACTGAATATAGTCAGGAATGATGGCACCATTCTTAGTAGTTGTAAGCACTTCGACTTCGCTGCCGTCTTTGTTGTAAAGACCGCTAAGTCCATTTAGAAAGCCAAGATTGCCAAGGCCAACTTCTCCGATTAAATCTCCGTTAGGTGACTTTAGTTTTGCGTCAAGCACTACTGTTTTCTTTTCATCGCAGGTCCAGACTTCTGTGTCTTTGTCTGTGCCTGTAATTTTAGCCAGGTCGAAGAAACCTAGGCTGGCAGTGTGCCGGACGATATCAAATATCGCGTCTTTCAAGATATTTTTCTCCTTTAGGGGAATTTTAAATGATTAGTCGTTGATTGTCAAGTATAACCTTGCCAAAATGATTAACAAGATGAAGGTTACATGATTTATGAATTCTTGGGCACCAAACCACTGCCAATATTTTTTATCCTTGTAGGACTTTGCACCAAAACGTGCAATAGCCCACTCTGAGTGATAATGAATAATGGCTTCAACAAGAACCAATCCGACTATAAGGATTAAGTCAAAGTCGACTATTAATCCTGCCACCAAGGTACCAAACGCTTGGTGTAATGTATGTCGCAAACTATTTATAGAGCCATACCTTAGTTTATGATGAAACAAGTGCTCATCTTGGAGAATGTATTCACAGATAAAATGCTTAAGGTTAAGCAAGACTGCAAATGTAACTAAGGTAAAGAATGGACTCATACTATATTTACGTTATACCGAATTCAAGATAAACTTTATTTTAACCAAACAACTGATCAAAAGCTGTTTTTTGATCGCTGGCACTGATATCCCAATCCAACACACCGATAAGGTTATCTACTTTGTTATCAATAATAGTTTCTTCCATGGCTGCGTGATCAAATGGTAGTTCTTTAAACCAGTCGGGCAGTCTTAACTCGTCAATAGGATGTGCAATACTAGTGATGCCCATCGGGTTACTCTTTAGCTTACAAACAATAACCTTCATGCCATCAGTAATGTCCATGCTACGCTGATCCCCAAATGCTCGCTTAAAGCGATTCCAGTTGATAGCTGCCATAGCATGTCCGACTCCGCACTTGCCAGTCGTCTCAAAAACTTCTGTGTGCTTGGCCAAATTATTAACACGCTTGGGTGTGCCTTTTTCCCAGCCAGGACGCTCCTTGAATGCTGTGCGGAATTCATTGATAGCATCAATGACATCCTGCTTGTCTTGGCCATTAAGAACCATTAAGAGAATTCGTTCAAGAAACTTTTGCATGAACTCCGGAGTATCTGCTCTCTTAAGATCCAAGCCCATGGCCTTAATCTCGCCAAGCTCTCCGTCCTTGTCTTTGCGCTTACCTTCCTTATCATAGATAAGAACTGCATAGCGTTTCTTAGTAATGTAAAGACCTTTACTGGCAACAACTTCACGACCTGCCTTAATAACTTCACCATATGTGCTGGGACAATTAAAGGCTTGATTCATGAAGGGAGTAAAGCTGGCATTGACCTCTTCAGCCACAGCATCATAAAGCTCAATGACCTTGTCTCTGTTCCATTCAAGTTCTCCTCGGTCTACTTGTTCTTTGTAAATAGGCCATGCACTAAAATAACAACTGTCAGTATCGCCATAGATAATGCTCTTGCCTAAGTGATTGTAGTCTCCGGTGAACAATTCATTGGCTTTACTAGCCATGTGCTTGGCCACGCATCGCCCTGTCAATGTAGTAGACTGCCCCATGCGTTGATCAAAGAATCTAGATCCTGCATTAAGCAAAGCACCATACAGACTGTTCAAGTTAATCTTCTTAACCAGCTGTCGCTTGTCCCAGAACTCAAACTCCTTGGGATTATCTATACAACCCTTGGCCTTCTTTTGTAGTTCTTTACGTTCGGCATACCAACGAGCCAAAAGTCCTGGAATAACTCCTTGCTTCTCATAGGTAAAGATAGTGCCGTTAGCACTGAGCATCCATGGTTTACCACTAAGGTAAATTAGCTCATAGGCTTCGGCAGCAGACATTTCAGAACTGCGTCCGTCTTCCCAATCAATGACTACATCATAACCTTTATTACGATTCATAATCTCGTCGTATTCGTAGACAGAAAACTTGCCGTCCCAGAAGTCAGCGAAACCCTTGCCTTCTTTAAGCCATTGATCTAATTCGCCTTTGGTCTGTCGCTGTCGAACTTGACCAATAATAGTTTCGGGACTCATGTTTAATGCACGAATCAAACTAGGATATAGACTGTTCAAGTCCATTGATCCAATCCAGTCATGCATACCTTTTTTGGGATATGCAACATAAGCACCAGCGGCCTGCGTTTCACTACCTTCGCCACGCTTACGGTCTGGAACCATTAAACCACGACTATGTGCCTCATTGATAATCGCCTGATCAGTAACTGCCACAGCACCCATTGTAGTTCTTAGTGTAACAGTATTGGCATGTGCCAAAACATTAACCAAGTCAATGTATTGTAGTTTAGCGTCTAGTTTAACCAGTAGTGCAGTATCCTGTCTGTTGTAGGCAATAAACTTTTCAAAGTCATTGTTATACAGTTGGTCTAGGGTACCTTCATACTGAACTTTAGTTTCGCCAAGTTCATATTCGCCGATAGCATCCAGCCTGTAACTGTGCATCTCATGATAGGTATACTTGCGATATAGTTCAAGATAGTCAAGATGGACACGACCTACAAAGTCAAATGTTTCTGCAATCTTGCCATACTTCTCAAATTCACGGCGCTGTGGTTTTGTGTCCCACAGGCAGAATCTACGAGTATGGTCTCCTCCTAGCACTCTGCTGATACGATTAACCATGTAAGGAACGTCATAGCCTTCGCTGTTCCAGCCGCTAATAGTATCTGCATCTTCTAGTAGGCTTAGAAACATGTCCAGCATCTCTGCTTCGTTCTGACAAAGAATAGTGTCATCAAAACGATTGACAATAGCCTGAGCTTGGTCCCACTCCATGCCTTCGGGTTTGATAGTCAGAGTGATTAATTTGTTCAGCCAGCCGCAATGAACAGATACTGCGGTAACCGGATTAAAAGGATCACTGGGATCAGCAAAGCCTTTTACCTTATCATAGGCAACTTCAATGTCGAAGAATGCCTTGTTTAGTTCAGGAGCGTCTGCATTAAGATAGTTAGTCTCCAAGCAACGATTTAGCGGCTTAATGTCGCTTTCGTATAGCTTCTTGTGACCATAGACCTTGCGTTCTTTTTCAAAGGCCTTACGAGTGGCCACGGCTACTCGACCCAGTCTTTGTCCATCTAGGCCTGTATACTGACCTTTGGGATCTGGATAGTAAAAAACATAATGGGCAGGATATTGGCGTTCTTTTCTCTGCCCATTAACTCGTTCCACTACCTTAATAATGTCTTTTTCTTTTAAGTAGATAGCGTCAACATAACTCATAGTATATTATACAATCCGCCTAGATAAATTGCAACAATAATGGCCTCCACAATGAACAGACTCCACTTGCGCCACATATATCCCAATATCATCCAACCTAAGTTTCCTAAAAAACTCAGCCAAATATTAAGAGGGTATATGTTGTAGCTGGTCAGTGCAACACCAACAATCAATACTACCGTGCAGGTCCACTCAAACCAAAATTCCCAGGTTTGCTTTTTTAAGTAGGCAAACATTGATTAAGGGCGATGGCCTGCAACTTCGAGGACTTCTTCAACTTCGGTGAAAGAATTTTGTTCTTTTTCGAATTCATTCTTGTAGGCAATTTTAATGGCCTTCTTCAGTGTTGCTGGTTTCATATCCAGCTCTTCTGCGATACTTTTGATAGTATCTCCAAGACCTTCGTTGAGTGCTGCAACTTCACTCATGATCTGAATGCCTTCGGCAAACAGTTTTTTAATCTTGGCTTTTTCTTCGGGGGAAAACATACGTTGGGGCATAATAACTCCTATAAATGAGTTACTATTATAGCAGGTTAAACTGCAAAGTCAATGTTATTTGGTAAACAGAGCAATTTCTTTTTCTCGTAGCTCAACCAAATCATCTCGTTGTCTGCCAGAGTCTATTGTCCATTTTCTAAACTCTAAAATAACAGCGTCATGATCACTTCGATTAATAGCTTTGAGTAGATTGCTATTTCGGAAAATCGCCGCTCCGCGATCCTCAACAAATGATTCCAGGGCTGACATTTGAGACCTAGTTAAATCTACTTTGACTAGATCTTTTATCAACTTCTTTGTTTCTTGCATTATCTATTTTTGAGTGTAGCAGTCAACATCCATGCATGTTTAGCAAATGCATCCTGACGTTCTGCCATTAAATTACTTAGTCCGTGATTACCACTTTGTTCGGCTAGGTCGTAGCAGGTCTTGATGCTAGTTTGGATGACCTGAATATCAGTTAATAATTTTTGCAACATTGATTGTGCATTTGGAATCTCAACCTGATCTTCAACTTGACTTAGGTCGATATAACGACGGAAGCTACCTGGTGTGTAAGCACCTAATGTTCTAACTCTTTCTGCAATAACATCTATACTGCCGTAGACTTCGCTGTAGATTTTTTCAAACAATTCGTGATATTGTGGAAAGTTAGGCCCTTCCACATTCCAGTGAAAGTTCTGTGCCTTAAGATTGTAGGCATAGTGATTAGCTAAAACTATTTTGAGGGCTTGAACAAGTTCATCCATGATGATATCCTAATTAATAATAGTATTTATCTGGATACCAAATCTTGGATTACTGCAATAGTATTAGTCGTAGAATAATCGCCGACTCTGTCGTAATAGATTACTTCTTTAGCATACTGATGTGCTGTGGTGCTTTTCCCTGCCCAGTCGCTGCCTTTAACATAGACATCGGGTTGCCAATGCTTCATTATCTCAATGAGCTCTTCTTTGCTGTCAAAGAAACAAACAGCGTCAACAGCTTTTAAATTTGCAAGATGAAACTTGCGATCTTCTTGTTTATTAACGGGCCTTGCTGGACCTTTAAGTTCTGTGACTCTTCGATCAGTATCGATGGCAACTAATAATGCATCTCCCTGCGTCCGTGCAAAGTTTAATAATTCAATATGTCCACGATGTAGAATATCAAACGTGCCATTAACCATCACACGTTTCATCGTTGACTGTCGCCTTTTCTTACACGATAATTATCTTCTACGCTGTCGGGAGTGCTGACTTCGATAATAGTGCCTGCTTCTAGACAAATAACTTGATGTGGCAATAGAGGAGCATTGTGCCATACATCACCTGGACCTAATTCTTTTTCGTATTCTGTGGCTGTTTTAGTGTCTATACAGATCACTTTGAAACGACCATCTAACACATACCAAGTTTCTTCTTTTTCAGCATGAAAGTGCATACTGAATCTTGCATCGGTATTAAACTTTAAAAGTTTGCCACAATATTTGTTGTTGGTAACCCAAATGAGTTCGTGACCCCAACCTTTTTCTACAAAGCCTTCTAATCGCATAATTTTATTTATAGATAGGTTATGATTTTATATTGGCCAATACACGACTGCACAATGTAAAATTTGACTCTAGTTGGCTGTAGACGTCATTGTTTCCCACAACATAGGCCATACCATATGCTGTAGTGCCCATGTCTTTATAGTAATTGGCAGTGGGCCATCGACGTTGCTTTATCTTGAAGCTGTCGTAAAAAAGACAGATATCTGCTACTTCTGCAAGATGTCTGTCTCGTTCTCTGGGAGTTTGCATGGCTGTCATCATCAATATAGCCACTGGGGTTTCTGGGGGTATGTCGTTACGATCAAACCACTTAGCCATTAATCTAACAAGATAACTTTCTATATCATCGTTAAGATAAGTCTGTGATTTACCTTCTGCTTCTAATACAAGTTCGTAACTGCTGCGAATGTATTCTTGCCAGTATTTCATTTTTCTTCGGGTTTTTGATTTACAGGAACGTTTTTGTAAACACGCTTTACAGGATCCCATACTGTTTTTAATGGACCCATGCCAGCAAGTTTCTTTAGACGTTGGATCTTTTCGTCCCATTCGGGGCCGTATTCTGTTTCCTCTTTATCTACACTCTGTGTCAAGTATTTTGCATCACCAGCATCTCTCCAACTCTTCCATGCTGCTTTGGCATCTGGGCTGCGTAGCTCACTGGGTTTGACTGAGTTGCCCAGCATTTTGGCATAGGCATACATTGTGCTCATAATGCCTTGTCGTTGGTATTTTGGATTTACTTCTGTAATTTCACTTTCTAACCATATACGCTTGGGAGTTGTTTTGGGGTCTGCGAAATCATCGAATGGTGCCGAATGATACATCAAGTCAGCGCGGCCTATTAATTTGTTACCGTCATAGGCAGAGATTTTCAACCCTTTGCTCCAGTATCGTGCCACATACAAGTAATCGCCAATCTGTTGTTGGTGACTGAATGCTGGGTTGGTAATGTCTGGATTGATGGCTTCCGCCACACCTTCTACCATGCCATGCTTTTTCATTAAACCATAAATTTGACTACCCGGCTTTGGCGTTTGCCCAGATTTTAAAAACGCATTAATCATGCTTAATTCTTGTTGTTTGCGTTGCTGGGAATCGTCAACAGCAGGTTTGACACTTGCACCGGCGTCACTGTCTTCATTGGGCTCATAGTACCAGCCCATGCCAGGGTCATCGCCACTGGTTTGTGTAGGATCATCAAATTTAAAATAACCTATTTGCGTAAAACTGCCATTGTCATTTTCCCAGTAGCCTTTGAACACACCGGTGGCATCGTCGAAATCTTCTTTGTCAAAATGGTCAGCTTCAAATTTCTCAAAGTAACTACTACTACGCGGATAATATTCTGGCTTGGGCTGGCCGTATGGATCTTCGCCACCGTCATTGCCACCCCATGGATCACTGCCTGGAGTTTTAGGTCCACGCGGAGGGTTACCATTGCCGGCTGGCGCAAATTCTTTTACAACTTTCCCTTCGCCTTGTTCACCAACCAAACGACCTTTAAATGGATGCTGTTTATCTTTCTTCCCTAATACAGGACTGACCGAACTGGCTTTTTCTTCGGCGCCTACTTGTCCTACGCGGCGCTGATTACCGTCTAGCCCTTCAGTGAGTTCGTGTAATCTCATTTGTCCTCTGCACTCTTAGATAGCATAATCTTACCTTGTAGGCTAGGATTATTTTTAACCATTGCTAGTGCATAGTTATTAGCGCCACGCTTCCAATCAAATGATTTAGGCTGACCCTTCTGACGATAAATTTTACCATCAATACGAATGTACCATGGACCGCGATCTCTGTCAATTTGTTGTTG
>JACCDW010744924.1_pt1 | contig 14046 bp, 10 predicted proteins | sample 7449781 | NCBI WGS metagenome assembly JACCDW01 (sample SAMN15323449, study PRJNA562643) | freshwater metagenome | isolation source: river surface water | place: USA:Blue River Watershed | collected 2017-08-18 | reverse complement strand
TTATAATATAAACCAACATTAGCGCCAGCTGTAGTTTCAAACTTAGCACTATCTGGAATAGGATTCGTATTCCACCAATCATTAGGTGTGCTACCCTCTAAGCCACTTATTGCTCCACCACTTATTGGTGATTGAGTTCCAGCACCCCCTACAACCCAAGTACCCCCACCACCGCTTAATGCATTACCATCAATAGGTTTATTATATTGACCTAGCCATAATTCTTTAGGGCCTTGTTGAGATCTTGTTTTACGACCTCTAGTTTTTACCATAGCTTCAGCCATACCAACTATAACAGCTGTTATAAATGCTAGGTCTGTAATTAATTTATGTTTAGGATGCTCTGGTACTTCACTGAAACTACCATCAACATTATTTGCATATCCCCTTTGTCCATATAAAACAACTTCTTGTGAAGCTAAATATGGCGATATAACCTGTAAATCAGGAGAATGGAATGTAAATATATCTCTAAATACTTTACTAGGTGGTGGATAAAGTTGTCCATTATCGCTAGGTCCACCTGGTATGTCTTTAGTAGATAAAGATGGATCAGGTTGTAAAGAATTATAAGGATAGTTTTGATAAAGAATTTCATCAGCACCATCTTTATCTTCCTTGTAAGATCTTACATTGTTTATAATACCTTTTGCAATAACTGTTTTATTACCTTGACGAGAAGATCTTAAAATCTCATAGCCTACAATACCAGGTATAACATTACCTTGATTATCTAATGGAGGTAGGATATTATCAAACTCCACTCCTAGTACGCGTATTCTTGCAGGTGAGTTATCGGCATTACTTACAATATGATTAGATGCATCATTATATGATACAGAACCATTGCTATTGTAAAACAAAATATCAGCTGGCATTTTATGATGACGTAGTGGTTTACCACATAAATCATAATCGCTATTAAGGTTAGTGTTTGGGTATGGGTAGGATGCTGGTGCTGTCCACGGGTGATCCGCATTATTAGCGTCCCAAACAACAGGTTGATTATCTGGATAAATCTCAGTTGATTGCCAGTAACCCATTCTCCCTTTAGCTGTTATAATACCACCATCATCTTGAGTTATAGATAGCCCAGTATCAGTAATAAACGCTGTATTATATACTTGCCAAACTGCAGTTTCATTATTTATAACATCATTAGTTATGGATGGTTGTGCAGTTTCCCAGCCATACGCTGGACGTCCTGGTATATGATATGACGATGATGTATCTCCTGTATTATAAACCCAGCGAATAAAAAACGCATAGATTTCATCACGCATGTAACCATTAACATTACCACCTTTAAAATAGTAATCGGCAGGATATTCTGTAACTACCCATTTAGTAGATATCTGATTTGCTAAAGGTTGATAGTTAAAACTAAATCTAGACTTAGGTGATGTTCTAATTAAATAATCATTTACTGAAAAAATACCCTCAGAAGTTTCTGTTATAGCATTTCTTACTACTAATGATGGTAAAGGTACATCTTGTAACGTATCCGGTATTTCAGGAATTTCAACTGTTTTAGAATTAGTACTATATAATCCAATGCGCTTAGCAACAGTTTGTTGATTAACAAACTTTACTATTACAAGCTCAAACTGATCATATAAATCAGTTTCCATATCATTGATTACTAGTTGTAAACCTTCGCTAATATTATCATGATTAAACAAAGATTGAATATTACTAGGTGGATAATAGTCAGTTACACGTTCTCCATTTAAAGCATATGCAACAAACGCAAAGTATGATCCATTAAGTAAAGTACCACCTGATAAACTTTTAGTAAGTTCAATACATGGTGTCTTAACAATTTTAGCTATTCTAATTTTTTCACAATCTAGCTGTAATGGATATATTGGTTTACAATCCTCACATGGTCCTGAGTTTACATCTTGTGTAATATAAGGAACACCGGGCCAAGGTTGATCAAATGGTGCATTTCTAATGTCACCGATGTTTAAAGCTCTATCGGGATTATTACCATCTACAAAATATACTTGAAAAGAACAATCGTAGTTTTGCTTTGCTTCACCAGTTACAACATTATACTTTGTAAAATTTAAACAAGGATCATTAACAATAGTATAATATGAACAAGTATTCGCTACAAATAACCCAACTTCCGAATTACCATTTTCTCCTGAAGTAATAACCCACTTATCATCAAACACATGTATTGCACCGTTTATTTGATATGGTGCTGTTGTTTGAGCCCCAGGAGGAACGCATAAAGTATTAGAAGGCTCATTACCTAAAACACCTACATTACCATCTGTTGAATTATTTACAGCATTGCGGGCATGCGACCAGCACGACTCTGGAAAATAAACATCATCGTAATCTTTTACTAAACCTTTTGAAAAAGTGTCACTTTGTGCAGTGATCATTGTAGTAGTACCACTGCTTTTACCACTTTTACCTGATACTTTCTTAGCCATATTTAGACAGCGTTATTTGTTCTATAATTTGGTGCAAATGGAAAATAAGACTTGAACATGTCGTAGTACTTAGAGTACATTGCTTTACGGTTCATAGCCCATAGTTTTTCCATTTCGGAGAAGTTAGGAGTATTAACAATAGTAAGTGCATTATTTCTAGCAGCTCTATACTCTTGTGATACAAGTTGATATTGTGCTGCTACATTTTCTCCATCCATTACTAAGTTTTCAAGTATACGTTTTTTAATAGCATACTCATAATACTCATTAAGCATTGGATGATCTGGTATTAATAGGTCACCATTTTCATCTGTAAATGTTCCTTGATAGTTAATGTAAACTGAAGCAGTTTCTAATGTTGTATATAACCAACCATCTTTAATCCAAGCCTCATCAACATATGAATGAAAAAGGTTTGGCCAATTGCAATCTACATATTTAGAATTTCTAAATCTTAATGGGAAAAAGTTTTTATATGCTCTTCTTTCAGTATTTACTACTTGAATAATTTGATACTCCGAAGTCTTTTCACATTTGCTAAAGCATACCGGTTGTTGTGGTAATGAATCATTAGTGCAATATGCTTGTTCCACCCAAGGTCTCCATGTTGGCGTAACATCTTGAACATTAGTACCTTGCGCAGGTACAACTAAATCATACCCTTGTGATACTGCAAGAGCATAGTTCATTACATAGAAGTCTTCTGGTAAACGTACTCTACCTTTTTCAACTTCAAGGATAGTCTCTTTAGTCATGTTAATTCTAAGACCTAAATCATAATTAACACGCATTGCAACTTTGATAAGTTGTGCAGGATCAATCCTATTTTCTAATGTAAGAGTTCTTAAATCAATCTTGACATCTTCAAGAAGAGATTCAAAGGTTCTATATTTAAGTGTGTAATTGTAGTTCATGTTAAGGTCTTAGTAAACTTTGTTTATCATCAATTGCGGTATCTGAAGGAATAGCCATGCTAAACTTAAGATCGTTATACACCTGAGCCTCAATTTGGCTAAATAAATAATCTGGTACAATAAGAGGTTGATCTTGTCTTTTAATACAATCTGGTTGAGTATCACATGTATATGGAGAAAGATCCTGTTCAAAAATGCCTTCTACAGATACTGCCTCCCAATCTACATTAGGAAAATAAAGATATCCGTTAAGATACCAATAGTACTTTTGCTTATTGTATTTGTAGCCTGATGTCTTAGCCATAGAGTTATATAGCGCGGGCTCTGTTTTATATACTTGAGTAGAATCATCCACTGAAGCTACAGTTCTAAATAATGGGCCATATGAGCTATCCATTACTCCGGGAATTTTATCTTTAGTGCGCTTTACCATAATGTTTGATTTAACATCACAGCATGCTTCAACTTTATCTACCTCAATAAGGTCAACACATGGAAGCCTCCTAAAGAAACTGTTAAACCTTAATATCTCATTAAGGCTATCTTGCTTCTTAATAAAAAACTTTGCATGTTTCATTATTAAGCTAAATATGTATCTATCTGTAAGAAAGGCGTCCTCAGTTGAGCCCTTTACTATATTTCTAACTCTAGATACTGCTTCTCCTATTGTAGTCATATCTTTTAAAATTCAAATTCATTATATACTGAAAGTAAAAAATCATCATCCGGCATATGCAGGTTATAATCAATATACTTTTTAGGATTAAAGTATAGTTGAGATACAGGTTTTGTTTTATCTATACTTAAGTACATCTTCCATTTCTCAGGATATACTTTAGCAAACTCACGTTTAAATTGCCGTACTGGATTAAACGCCCATATTTCTCTATCTTTAATCTTATACTTACTATTATAGTTTGAGAAAAATATTTTACCTATAGTACCATCTGTTTCCCAGTTCATTGTACTCACTTTATAACCACACTCAAAAGACTTCTTATAGTCTACAACCTGCTTTTTTCTTGCAGGGCACGCGCCAATAAATACATATCCTAACCCTTCTGGTAACTCAATACCATCTCGTGTATTGATTACCGTTCTCCATATCTTCTCACAATGTGTTGCTATAACGTTTTTAAACGTTAAATAGTCCACATCATCATAACCTTTATGCTTTTCTTTAAAAGCATTTAACGTTGCTGCTGTTACTGTTTTAGTAACAGGCTTTCTAAACCTTGGCGCCTTTAAGTCTGGTTTTCTTATAGGTTGCATATTCTCCTATTATAATTTACAAAATTTCTTCCAGCTTTAAAAGTAATACTTAATGTGTTGAGAAACAAATATTAGTGAAAAACCCCCAAGCCATTGCCTGAGGGTCTCTCTTGTTAGTCACGCTAAACCAACAAACGTGGACTATAATGTTGTTACTTTTATAATAGCTCCCTGTGACGAGTTTACACCACAAACTGTAGTTACTTTAAAATAGTAGTTTGTATCTGGTACTAGGTTGGTTAATGTATAGCTAGTTGTAGTTAATCCTGTGATATTTGTTCCTAAAGCAGAGGTAGTACCGTATGATAAAGTATAAGTAGTTGCTCCAGTGTTTTCCCAGCTAATAACTAGTGCTGTAGTTCCTACATAAGAAGGGTGTACAGCTAAAGGTGGTAAACAACTTGTATTTACAACTCTTGCTGACATAGCTTGATAAGCTTGTTCAAGAGAAGCACCTGCTGGAAGTTCTGGATAGTTTGTACCAGTACCTAATAAATATCCAAAATTAACTATACTATAGTTAGTACTATGTTTTACACAAGTATCTTGAATTACCTCGTAACAAGGTGTAGGATCTGGACATACCGTGTCAGGAGGACAAGAATATACAGGTGCAGTTGTAAGGGGAAGATCCTTACAACCGCACTTATTATCTGAACAATTACAAGTTTTGCAAGCCATGTTTTATATTTTATAAGGTTGTACCAGGATAATATGGTCCAGTTTCGCTAGATGAACCAGCTACCATTGTCATTCTAGTTTGATATGTAGTTGCGGTAGTTAAGCTACCAAATGTATGGTTATATGCTATACCTGTAGCAGGATTGTTAATTACAGTACTAGCTATAATTCCAGTAGTTGTATTATTCCATAACTCCAAGTAATAAGTTACAGGACCTACATATGTAGGTGTAAATGTAGCTCTAAGCTGTGTAGTAGCAACTGGAGTAATAGTCAATGCTGGAACAGCATCTCCTGCTACAAATTGTGTAGGTCCTGCAAAAGTACATTTTTGACCATCAGGTGTACTTAAGTTTAAACCAGTTTGCATTTGAATAAAATAAGCATTAGCACCAACACAACCTGTGTTAAATGTACCTGGTGCAGACACTGAAAAATCAATAGTTATACTTGTACCCATTAATGTAATTATGTCACTACCTGTAGGATAATTAAAAAATACCCCATTGCAATCTGTAATAGTAAGGTTTAAGTTACCAGCTATTAAACCAGCTGGAATGCTACCTTGAAAGTCTACAGTTAAAGTTGTTGTTGCAGGATCGTAAGATGAGTTAGCAAGACTTAATATAACTTGATTACAAGCATTACAGCAGTTCGTAACAACATTATTTAATGCTGCACGCATATCACATACTGTAATCCATAAGTTTTGTACTGCTGCAGCTAGTGTGTTAAAGTTACCACTTGCAGCAGTAACCCATCCTGGGATAAGACCCATAGCTGCATATGGTTGTGATAATGGTGCTGCACTTTCTAAACCTTCACATTGTTTAGCTAGTACATTATTAACAACAGTTTGTGCTATTACACCATCACCTACTACAGCTGTTTTAAGATCGCATAATTCAGCCTCCATTGTTTCTACAAATGCTACAATAGGGATATCTGTAGATGGCGAGAGGCAACTTGTTGGAATAGTAATTTCGCCGCTATCTGGTGTACAAGGTAATACACAATTTTCAAGAGTTTGTACGCGATTAATTAATGATGTTATAGTATCTGACATATCAAGTATAACATCCGCAATTCTACATACTTCAATACCGATAGCAGTTGCATATTCAGTAAGGGTCATTGTTGTTACTTGCTGACCAAATTGATTTGGATAGTAGAAGCAAGGAGCAATAGATACAATACAATTATCTGGGCATAAAGGTACATCTGGTGTAGTACCTCCTGAAGCATTTTGCAATTCACAAAGTTTATCTATAATAAACTGAATAAGATCATGAATACTTTCAGGCTTAGGGCAGATAGGTGGAAAACATGATACATCAAAACCAGCAATATTTAACTGATCTACTAATGTACAAAGCTCTGTTGCTACCTTATAGGTAACATCAGAAATGCTATCCCCTTTGCATAATGTAATGCATGGGATATCTGGTCCCTGCCAGATTACGCAGTTACTTGAAACAGGATTGCATCCTGCCTGTGTATTTGTTGGTTGAATCGGTGTTGCCATTATATATAATTTACTGTTTTTTTATCTATTATCAAAATTTATCCTCCGAATAGCGCGGGGCAAGGATTGACCCCCTCAACAGCAGGGATATTTGTATAAGTTATATTTGATGATGTAATTCCTGTTACTGTTGGGTAGCTTCCAGAATTACAAGGAGTATTGATAGGCGCACACGGTATAATAAATGGCGCATATGCCCATACTTGAGCTCCGTTGTAATTAAATCCAAAAAAAGTTACGTCAAGTATTGGGATAGAGGCAAAAAAATCATAATCTAATTCTAAAAAAAAGGACTGACACCTAGTGTCCTTATCAGGTGTACCGCTTAAGCAAACACCATTACAAGTAAAGGGAGAGAATACTGTATAATAATACATTACTGTCTCAGGTGGTACATAAGGATTACCAGAAGGTTCTGGGCAAATAATTGGCTCAGGTGCTGGAGTAATTTGTCCACATGCTGGTGTATAATATGTTGCCGCTAAGTCAGCTAATTCTTTTTTAATAAGTATTTTTTCGGTATTAATATCGCACTCGCTATTAATACCATACTTTAAGTTCTTAAACATTTTATAGTAAGCATTTGCAAACTGTGTATTAGTTCTAATATCACATTGCGAAGGCATCTTATAAAATACTCTATTTGGGGCAGGTAATATTCTGGTATATTTAGGTGGTTCTGGGCCAAGGCAACATAAACAGTCATCATAGCCAGTTATTAAAGTAACTTCTTCAGTACTTATGCAATCTTCACCTAAACTTACTTGCCAGCATCCAGCATACTCTTGAATAGTAATTACAGAATTTACATAGAACGCTAAGTTACTATTAGTAAATAACTGCTGTTGAGACTTGCAATTAGTTAAAATATAACATGGTTCTGGGCAAGGTATTGCACCTAAATCCGTAACATCTGTTAAATCAATAACTACTGAATTTAGTAAACATGGTGCAGAATCTAAACAAGGATCAATAACTTCTTCACCTATACAGCAAATACTATCTACTAAATATGTTCCTGGGTATTCAGGTAAATCTATAGTAATTGTATTACCCACATAAGAATCCCAAGTAGTATACTCAGGAGATGTATCTTCTCCAATATAAACTGTAACTGGATTACCCCCATCACATGGTAATAATACAGCACAACATGTTGGATCTGCTGGTGGTGCTGGTTCAAAACAAGGGCCTTCTCCTAAGTTTTCAGAAAGTGTTGGTGGTGGTACAAGTTCTGATTCTGGAACATTACATACAATTGTAGAATTTTGACCATCACTATAACAACATATATCACTTAAATAATAAGTTCCTGAATAACCTGGTGTTGAAAAAGTAAGTAATTGACCAAGTAAAGCTAACCATTGTAAATGAACAGGGTCATTTTCTAAACCAAGTCTTAAGTATATAGAATCGCCACCATCACAAGGTATTAAAGTTCCAACACAAGTTTTATTTATACATTGGCCTGATACAACTTCTAACTTATCAGACGTTGGTGCTGCTGGATAAGGTCCTGCTGGAAAACCACTTAAACATGTTAACTCACAACATATTGAACTTATGTAATACTCAGTACCTGAAACAAAAGGACTTGTTGTAGATGTAAAATGATCTCCAATTAAAGCTTCATAAAATAAAGGCACGGGAGTACCCTGTAATCCTAAATTTAAGATTATTGCATCCTCTACATCATTAGAGCCGCAGGGATATACTATTGCATAACAGATTACCATATTTTATACGCATTGATATTGAAAACAACATTCACAATCAGGGTACCCTTGAACTATACTTACTGTAGTAAATTCACCTACGCAATTATAAGTTTCTAGTACTGTCCAGCATAAACCTGGATATTCAGCTAACTCAACAACTAAACCCGCATAAGCGTTTAAGTTTTGTTGAGTCATTATAAATATATCACCATTATTACAATTTGTAAGCTTATAACAAGGATTAATTTGAATAGCTTCTTGACACTCTTGACAAGTTGTAAATGAGTCTGTAATAGTTACTATATCTATTGGAGTTGAGTTAGCACAATTACTAGATACTGTAACAAATAAGCACTCCTCTAAACCTTCAAATACTATAATGCTACCTACGTATGCTGCTAGATAATCAAATCCTAAATTATTAGTGTTTACAGTTGCATATAGACTACCATCTTTACAGTTAATTAAATCATAACAGCAAGTAGTATAATTTGATGTTGAGCATTCACACTCACCAGTTGTAGTATTTAAAACACAAGGACTACTACATGCAACTGGCGTCTCAGTATTTGGACAAAGTAAACTTTGTACTATACTATCTTTAACAGCTGCTAAAGATGCCGCATCAAATAATGACATAAAATAATCAGGATCTCCTGCAATATTATTACTACAAAATCTATCAGTAGACGTGTATGTACAAGACCAATTTACGCAAGGAGTAAATATTCCACTAGTATTAAGACTACAAGGTGTAGTAGACCAAGCCGGATTTGTAACACCTGATGTACCTCCTGTATTACCTACTAATGAATCTCTTGTTGCATAGTATTCTAGTGTGCCAGTACCTGCGGTTTCACCAACTATCATTAGTGTTATATCACATGCAACTGGTGTACCTGCTGATCCAGACTTTATAGTTTGAGCTAAATCCATAGCTCCTTTATAAGCTTGACATCTATAAAGCTGATAATTTGAATTGCTACAATTTATCCCACCTAATGTTGTATTAGGAACTACTACACCATTGTATGTGCCAGAATAAGCCCAACTTGGAAAACCATCTGTAATAAATAAAATTCTTCTTGCTACAGTAGGATCTGAGTTTCTATTATTTGGGCCAGTGATATTATCATAGCCTACAGATAATCCGCTAACTGTATTTGTACTTCCTGAAGAATATACAACAAAATTAGATATAGCTTGTTTTATTGATCCACCTGCAGAACCACTTGTCCATGCCGTTGACCCACCTGATAAGTCTAAAATATTTTGGTCACCTGTTGATTCAAGTGCATTGTTAAATCTTACAATACCAATTTGAACATCACCACTAACTATTCTATCTTCACCATTAGTTCCGTTAATATCATCAACTAATGTTACTAGAAAAGCTTTTAAGTTATCTAGTTCTGTTTGACTTATAGAAGATGACGCATCAACAACTAATGTTAAATCCATTTTACAATTAGCTGGTGCACCAACACATAATCCAGATCCAGCATTATAAGTATAACCTTCTGGACATACAGGTGTTGAACTTTCACATAGTTGACTACTAGTATTGTAAGTATAACCTGGAGGACATCCACATTGACTAGCTAGTGCATCTAAACAATCTTGGCAAATATCAAAAGACAACAACACACCTAATGTCTCTGGTGTAGCTGCGGAATCTTTAATTACTTCCCAACAAGTATCAGGATATTGTTGAGTATAGATAAATTTACCTTCATAGGTATCTATAGTAGGCGTTAGCGTACTATTTGTATAGATATCTGGTAATAATCCCGCACAATCATGTAGTCTATACGTTGTCATTATTTATTTTTTTGCTTCTTGCTTTTTTGCTTCATAGGAATGTATACATTTTGTACACACTTGTTTTCCGTCTTTACTCACTCTTTTTTGGCAGCCACAACTTAGGGTTGCTCCGCAATTTGCACATTTCATAATATGTTGGTTTTTAAATTATTAGCATGTACCGCATCCACACCCACATGATAATTTGTCTAACTTAGACATCACGTATGTGTAAATAGCCATACCCTCTTCAGGTGTATGACAATATTCTACTTTTGCTTTAGCTGCTTTTAGCATTGTTGATAGGAGGTTTACTTCCCGCAACTTTTCTTTCATTGGTCCTACCGGCTCGCAGTTAGGAACATCAAGGCAACAAAGCAAGTTATTAATTTTATTTAAGGCTTGAGATATACGCAAATGGTTGTATTCTACATATACCACTTCATTAGGCGCCACACTGTAGCGAATAACATATACCCCATCTGGTATATCATTTCTATATGAATCACAGTTTGTAAGCTGTAATCCTAAATCACACGCAGTAAGATTTACTGCAAACTCAGTACCCATATCTGTAATCTCTGCACTTGTAGTAAATCCAGGTGCAGTAATTTGCAACTTAGGACATTCTACTGGTACATTTTGATTATAGGTAGTCATGTCTACTATACGCAGTAAACAGTTACTTAAAGTATCTGGAAATTCTAAAGCTAATTGATGTTGTGCCATAGTACTAAGTTACAAAGATATAGTGTAAAAATAAAAAAAGGGAGGGAGTTTTTTAACCCCTCCCTTTTTTATAAGTTTTAGTTAAGATTAGTCGTTAGTAGGTTCTACTGGAGTACAAGTTGCTGGACAAGCATAAGTTGTCATAGTTGTACATCCGCTACCTGCATTGCTTAACCATGCTTCAACAAAGCCTTCAAGAGCTGCGTTGTAGTTAGTAGTTGCAGATAGTACAGTAGTCGCATCTAGTGCAACACTTACAGGTGCAGTTCCTGTACCCAAAGTAATTGTGAACTGTGTAGCACTTACTACTTCAAAGATATAAGCATTAGCAGAAATAGTACCTGTACCAGAAGTTTTAGTAACAACCATACCTGGAAGTAAACCTGCTGTAGAAGCAACAGTAATTGTGCTATAAGCTGGAACATCACCAGATGCTGCAGTGTTTGAAGAAGCTCCTGTTGAGTCAAGACCCGCTACAACATCATCTTCAGTTACAACAATTTGCAACAAATATTGATCATTATCAAAAGTACCAGTTGGGTTATTAAAACGAGGTACGTTATGTTGAATGTAATAACGAGTATAAGAAGTGTTACGGTTGATTGCGTTATATACATCATCACCATTAGTGATCTCACGGATACGTAAGTCAGTACCAGTGTAGAATGGTTGTTGCATGTACGCTTCAGTCAAGATAAGATCACGGATAACATTTTCTCCGGTACCTTTCATTTGGATAGGATCGCAAATATCATTTATACAAAGACCTTGGAATGCACATGGATCACCATTAAGATCAACTTCAGAAGCATAAACCTTAACCGGCTCTAAGTAAGCAATAATAGAATCATTTGGGTAGAAAGTACAATCGTTAAAACGAGTATCTACATAAGCTCCATTGATAATAAGACCTGCTTTAGTTGTAGCATCACCAGGAAGAGAAGCTGGATTTTGAATATATCCTAACAACAAATCTAAGTTTGTTTGTGAAGAAGTACCATCTCCTAACTCTAACCAAAGAACACCGTCACCAAGTTCATTATAAGTAATTTCAACTTGGATGAATGGGTTGATCAAAGGTGAGTTCAACAACTGATAAGCCCAGTTAACATATACAATCAAAGGATTAACAGCAGATGGAGCAATTTCTCCTTCTGGGCAACATCCTGTGTAAGCTGCAGCAGTGTAATAAGTATTACGAGTTAAAGTACGCAATACTGGAGAACCTTTGATGTCTACACGCAAGTTGTAAGTTTCACCACACAAAAATTCTTTATTACAAGAAGCTGTTTCATAAGATTCTTGAGTTGCACCTACAGTTACTTGAGCTTGTTGTGGAGCGCAAGCCTCTACTTTGTAGAAAGCATTTACATACTTAGGGTTGATAGTTTTAGACTTTACAGACTCAGCATATCCACCGTGATAAGGACCAATCTTATCATTTGAGTGAATAGAACCTGATACAAGTACTAAAGGACACTTCAAAGTAGTTGAAGGGTCTAAGTTTTCAGGGACTGTCCAAGTAGTAGGATCAACAAAAGTAAATTGACCAAGGGTTAATTCACTTGTAGCTACACCAGGCTCAGTTACAAAACCATTGTATCCCACAAAGGTTTTTTGAAAGGCATGATTAAAATAAGCCATTGTTTTTTGTTTTTAAGGGTTATAAATATATATTTAATATAAGAAAAGTATTTCTACTTTCCAAATTTTTACAAGTAATCTTTCATTTCATGGTCCAGTAAGCGCATTGCTATTTTATCTGTACCAAAAGAATTTAACTGGTCTACCCAGTTTTGCATCTTGTTATGTTCTTCGACTTGTTCTTTCAAATAAGCTAAAGCAAATTCATATAGCATATGATCAGCTTTTTTCATTGCATCTGCAGCAAGTTCTTTAATCTGTTTAGTTACAACAATTTCATGATCATATGACATTTCAATAATTTCAGGTAGTCCTGAGAAAGTTTGATTAGGTGCATCTAACTTAGGAGTCATTGGTTGTACACCCATAGATAGCAAGTAAGTACGTGCAATATCAGAGTGAGCCATTTCCTCATTAGAGTATCTACGCCACAGTTTAGCAGCATTAACATAACCATTGTTATCCAACCACATGGACATAGCTAAGTAAATTCTACCTGAATATTCTTCTTGCTGAACGCGATAGTTTAAATATTCTACACAGTCATCTGATAAAAGAATATTTTTACCTGTGGTAGATGGTGCTTTTTTAATAGTAGCTGTAGGAGTAGTTGTGCCAACTACTTCTCTCTTTAATAAATTTCTTGGTTGCTCAGCCATGATTAGTTATTTTGTTCAGAAGCATTAGACTCCCGAGTATATTGATTAAATGATTCTATATCTCCTGCTAGTATTGAAGCTGCAGCATCTACCATTACTTCTATTATATCATCTGGAAACTGGCATTCTACGTCTTCTGTTGATGTTTGTAGGGTGTATGGGTCGGAGCAACCTAAAATTTGAATTCTAACCGGATACTTATAAAAAGTATATTTGATGTTTTTTATGGTAAAATCATCACTAGTATAAACTTTAATTTTGTTCCCCATCATAGTTGCAAAAGTCTCGCGCCACTCAAAGCTAGGCTTACGCAAATAATCGTTTAGTAAAACGCTAACGTTGGCCTCCTCTGCTAAATATACCACAATATCTTTTTCTTCATTGCAGCATTTACTTACAGCTTTTACATCTATTCTTTTAAACTCCATCCAGTTATTTGGCAATAATTCCGTAATAACATATTGATCACCATTGGTAAAAGCTAAATCTTCTGATGTAAGCAATAATGAAAGATCATCAACTCTACGGTTACTCTGCTCATCTCCTTGCTTAAGAATATTATTACCTACAAGCTGACGCCGAACCCACTCAATTTGAGCTTTGTTAAAAGCCTCAACTATTTGCCAACATTCAAAGTTGTCATAGTCTTGG
>JACCDW011662137.1_pt1 | contig 14053 bp, 14 predicted proteins | sample 7449781 | NCBI WGS metagenome assembly JACCDW01 (sample SAMN15323449, study PRJNA562643) | freshwater metagenome | isolation source: river surface water | place: USA:Blue River Watershed | collected 2017-08-18 | reverse complement strand
CCTATTAAAACACGGTACGCATCTAACAACAAAAAAAGTGTAATCAACGTTCTTTGTTGGCAATTTTGATTAATTATTTTCATCTATTTTTACTTTTTATTTCGATTGATAAAAATAGATTTATTTTGTTTTATTGAAAGATGTTCAGTTGAACTTATATATGACATATTTTTTTCGCGTGGAACCTCAGGTTTTTCTTTATATTTTTCTTCTAATTTTTTTTCATTCAAAATAATATTTTGAATTTCAGCCTTTTCTTGGCAACGATTTTTGTGGAATTTTTCAATTGTGAGAATATTATTATTACAGATTAGAACCATTTACTCTAGTAGATGGGTTAATATTTTTTTTAAATCTATTGTTTTGCTGCATATGCCATTTTCATTTTGATTAAATCAGAGTAAGAGATAGCTGTTCTTCGTGAATTTATATTACTAATAATCATATTCCCTGCGAGAATTTCATTTCTGGTTCTGTAATCTAAATCTTGTAAATCAAGAGTTCTGGAACAACAATCATCGGTTATTGTTATTGTTGCTTCATTAACAGTTAGTGTAAAAGTAGTGATATTGTAACTTCCAACACTTCGAAGTGTTATTGTGTAGGTTCCTGGAACTGTTGCAGAAGTTGTTGAAATAGAACCTGTTTGAGAACTCATAGTAATGGTGCTATAGGATGAGCTATCACCACCTGACTTTTCCAGAATTACAAAAGCATTTCCAGAAGCATCAGCAGTCAAAGCAGAATCAGAACTTTGTCCTTGTTGTATTGTTTGACTATAATTTTGAACAAGATCAGAAGAAGATGCTGTTATAACATTTTGTGTATATGGTGAAAATCCAAACGCATTTAATTCATAAGGTTGGTTTGCTGTTGCGGCTACCCAAGTCGTTCCAACAGAACTTGAACTTGGAACTCCTTGTAAAGAAGTGTTCGCAGTAGAAGAACTCCAGCTGCTATTGGCTATATAACAATTTGTTGCTGTTCCATTTGCTTTTGATGAACCATAAATACCTGTTCCAGAAGTTGTGACAGAACCTGATGAATAACAATTCGTTGCTTGTGTTATTCCAGAATTAAAACCTGCTAGTTTTCCATAAATACCTCCACCATCTGTTTGAATATTTCCTTTACTATAACATTTTTCAGCAGTAGCAGAACCACTGCTTTCAGCCGCATTTGCTCCAAATATACCACCAGCACCTTGTCCTATTAAACCTTCACTATAACATTTTGTAGCAGCAGCACTTCCACCTGTTCCACCATAATCACCAAAAATACCTCCTCCTTCTAAACCAATTGAACCTGTAGTCCAACATTTTTCACATGTTACAGAACCATTCAAATAACCAGCATAATGTCCAGCAATTCCTCCAGCATAAGAACCAATACTACCAGAGGAAGAACATCCTATAATTGTTAAAACTCCTGTATAACTACCAGAACTCTGTCCAACAATACCACCTCCTAAATCGTCTATGGTACCATCAGTAAGACAATTCGTTATATAGTTATTATTTGCTGCTCTACCAAAATATTCTTGACCAACCCAACCTCCACCATATGATGTTTGATAGCCTGTTCCATTTACAACCAAATTATAAATATAAATATTATTAAAACCTGAATTTGAACTATCACCGTTTCGAATTAAACCTGGATAATTGTTGATATCAATTGTAATAAAGGTTCTATTTCCAGACGCATCTAAGCTTTCTGAACCAAATTGAATATTTTCTGAACCACAAACAAAATAGGCAATAGTATTTTCAATTGTAATGCTTGTTTCAAATAAAACTTTGAGTCTGTAAGAGGTATTTGTATTTACAATTGTAATTGGTAAAGAAAGTCCATTTAAACTCCCATTATTAATTCTGTAAAACAATCCAGAACCACTCACATAACTAAAATAAATAACTTCTGTTTGTCCATCAGCATAAATTGTTGTTGCTGCTCCAACAGAAAACCCTGTTTCACTCATCGGTCCAAAAAGCAAACGGGGTCCTGTTCCTGTGCCGATTGTTTCATGTAAAAGCTGTTCAGAAAATGTATATCCTGTGCCTTGTGTAATAGGATAGGAGGTATTATCAATAATGAATTCACCTGAACTGTCGGTTAAGTAAACTAAATGTGTTTTTTCAAATTTGTTTGTCGCAACATCAATATGAGGTTTTGTATCTCCTTTTATCCAACGCATTGGAATATTTTGAACAGAAGAAAGATCAATTCCAAATGAATTATAAATAATTTCTTTAATAGATTCTGTTAGTTGAATTGTAAAATAGACAGAACCACTTGTTAGTTTGTCTATTTTAGTTTTTGCTTGTTGTACTTCAGGAAATTGTAAAATTTCATTTATAATGTCCTGGTTAAATACATTTACTATTTGAGTAGCCATCTACTTTCTCTTCTTTTTTTACATGGGAGGGTCTTAGATACTAAGATTACATAGTTAATCTTGGTATTTCCTCCCAGGAGCGTAAAGCTCCTGGGAGGGTTGGTGCTTTGGCTCACATCGTGAGCCGTGGCACCTCCTAAATCAGGAGCTTTAGCGACTGATTTAGGTAATAGATACCTGTCTTACATAGTAAGACGAGGTATATCCCCAGCTAAACAACGTTTTGTGAGCTCAGCCATTTGAGCTAAATCATAAACCCCAGCGAAATGAACGAGGAAATCCCCAGGAAGCCACAGAGGTTCTCCTTCTAAACCACGGAGATATGCGTTAAAGAGTTTATGTTTTTTCGTGATATGAATTTTTTTATTATCAGAAGGAACTGTATCCATTAAATAAATCATAGCCATATTTTCCCACCAGATGTGATAGGTAAATTGTTTCTGCTCACCCACTCTTCTCCAGAAGTCTCTTGCCCATTCTGTATTTCTGAATAAAATATTACCAGAGTTAATATGACCACAAGCGTCTAATGTCATAACCATATCTTTATCGGCTGGGAGTTCTGGAAGGATTTGCTTTTCAACTGTGTAAGAGGGGTTGGTGATGCAAACATCCGCATCACTTTGCCAAATTAACTCCCCTTCTGGAACCCTTTTACACACATCCAATAAGAAATTAATTTTGGACCACGCAATTGGTCTGGTTCTATCCCAAAATTCTGAACCTCCTTGTATATAGGTGTAACCGTGTTTCTGCGCATAGTCTCGTTTTGTTTTCAAACATGGTTCTAATGCTTTGGTATAATCAGCTCCAATAACTAAAGTGGTGATAACAACCATTCTTTAGTTCCACTTTAAAAAGACTTTAATACAGTTATAAAAGGATGTTTGTCATCAATACACCACCAGAATCACCCAAGTACACAGAACTGAAGCAAACGCCCATTTTTAATGGTCGTTTGCCACCGACTGCTGAACATTTTTATAGTAACACTTCAGGGCTTAGCCCTGAAGTGCCCATTATGAATGTTCAGCTGTCCAAGAGACCACCATCCTATTCAGACTCTTTCTATGTTTTACACAATGGATCAATTAACAGAACATCTGATACAGATTCCATAACCAGTCAAGATATACATACTATACTCCAGAACGCAATAAAAGCCAACAAGGAAAAAATCCCTGTCGCACCCCGTATTTATCTGTTTTTTGTCAAAGTAGCCATCCATATTTTTCTGGTGAGTGTTTTTGAGACTGTTTTTTTCTTCAAATATGTTTCTCTGTCAGAAAATTCTGGAGTGCTCCATACTATCAATACATATTATGAACCGATAAAAGATTCTTGTCCTTCGTGGAGTAATGAAACAAAATTAGTTGTTTATGATATTCTGGAGAGTTTGAATTATCCAGAACTTGTGTTAGAGGGTTCTGAAGCACAACAAAATAGATTATCTTTTAACAATAATCTTTTAGGAAATTCTTTGGCGGGTTCTGGAATCTGTTTTGCGATTCTGTTTTTTGGAGCAGCTTTTCTAAAATACAAGAAAACTCCTGTGCGATGGTGGGTACTTTTTACAGAAAATATTGCTATGGTAAGTCTATTAGGTTTATATGAATACCTCTTTTTTCACTATATTGTCTATAATTACAGTACTATCAGTACTCCAGAATTAAACTCTTATATTGCTTCGGGTTTGTTTTCCTGTGTAAAAGAAGTGACTTGAAAATAAGCAAATTATATTTGTATTTAATTATTTAGATGTCATCCAATTCTGGTTTACCTGGAATGGAAGCAGAGTTTAATAAAGCTTTTTTACAATTCATGTTTGCTCCCTTAACAAATGCGATGAATTTATCTTCTAATAAAACATGTACTCCTGATAAAACATCTGGTTCTGAAAAAGTATGTCCCCCCGAAAAAGTATGTCCTCCTGAAAAAGTATGTCCTCCAAGTGAAACTGGTATAATAATTTCAATTCAAGATAAAACAACAAAAAATCGTTTTCAGGGAAATGATTTAAATGATATGGCTGAAGCAATGAATAAATTCATAGAATCCTTTCGTCAGTACTGGGATACTCCAAAATATACATGTAAAGTTTATACAAAAGATACTGTTCCTGAAACAAAATATAATATATTTCTTATTGATGATTTAGACATTGAAGGTGCTTATGGATATCATACTGAATTAAATGGAGTTTTTATTATAAAAATTGGTGTTGAAACAACATTAAAAAATCCAGAACATGGAATATTTCAAAGAAAACAAATGAATGGAAGATCAGTTTCTGATGTTGTAGCACATGAACTTCTTGAAACAATTGGAAATCCATATGTAAATAGACAAATTTTTACACAATTTCTACCTGTATATACTATGGTTGATGCTGATACCAGTGAAACTGTCGATGTATTAGAAGGTATAAAAAAAATTCCTTCTATTTTTATTATATTATTACAAGATGGAACAATAAAAAATGGGTCTAAAATGACACAAGAAGATTTTAATACAATTCAAAAAGTATATATTACAGCAAATGTACTTGCTGAAGTTGTAAATCCTGTTCAAAGTAATAAAGTTGATGAAATTGTGAATAATAGAAAAATTGAAGTTTGTGATTTTATAACACCTGAATGGTTTAAAATTGAAAGTAAAGGACCTTTTAATTTCAAAAAAACATTATTGAATCCTTTTGATTTAGATGTTGGTGGATATGTAGATTTTTTTTTAATAAATTTACCAAATAAGCCAGTAAGTCTAAGATTTTATATGTTTAGAACAGAATAGAATGGCATATACTCATATAAAAAAAATAGGTCTAGTTTTTCTTGGTATTATTTCAGTTTGTATTGTATATTCATTAATGTATAAACGTATGTATGAACCTTTTGAAGATTCATCCGGTTTACCTATGAAAATGTGTAAAGAAAATTCAGACTGTCCTGATAAATTTGTATGTAAAAATGCTAAATGTGTTTATAATCGTCCTCTACCATAAAAAAAGTGATTTGCCAGATTGGTGTAAAAGGGAATGTATAAAAAATGTCAGCGACTCACTTTGATTTATCTGAAGAACTTGCTACCTTCTTAGATTTAGATTCTAAGAATGTTCCAAGACATGAAATTGTTAGAAAAGTATGTGAATATGTTAAAGAGAATCAATTAGTTGATGATAATAATAAAATTGTCTATCGTTGTGACAATGAACTCCATTATTTTATGAAGAAAGATACTTTTGCCGCTTTCTCCATTATTCGTGATTTGAAAGATCATTTAGAAGAAGTTCGAGAAGAAGAAACATATCCTAATCAAGTTCTCTTACAAAATCAATTTGGTGAATTGTTAAGCTTACGTGCTTATCAAATTGGTGATCAACGTTATATCTCTATAAATAATTTTGAAGTTACTGAAGAAACATTTATGGAATATATTCGAGAAATAACTGATACTGAAGATAAGAGAACAGACTACAAAATTGAAATGCTAATGAGCGGTTTCTTTCTTTTAACAATTGTAAGTTTATGGTTAGCTATTTTATTTGGTAATTGGAAATAGAATATAATTTTCTAAAAGAAAAAACCTTCTAATTATTTTTTTTGTAAAAAAATTGATTTATTTATTTTATTTAAACTCTTAGTATAAATAAAGTGAAAATGAGTGAACAAGATCCAACTGTAAATTATGTATCTGAACCAAATCGTAATTTTACAATGAGCGATGATGGTTTGACTGTGCGAGCAGAAGAAACAAATCCACTGGAAAGTTTTACAATTGCAGTGTTAGACGGTTCAGGTTCTATGGATTATAATGCTTCTAAAACACCTATTGTAACAAGTGAAGGTAAAATTATGTATACACGTATTCAACTTTTGAAACATGCTATGTTGACTCTAACGCATATGTTACACAGTCATGATAAAACACATTTAGGAATAATTCGATTTTCAGATGCTGCTCAAACCATTTTACCAACAGGGAAAATAAATATTCAACAGGCTGAACATGCTATCAACTCATTAGTTTCAATGGGAGGAACAAATCTTTGGGATGGTATTCGTGCTGGTTTAGATGAAGCTGTTCAAGTTGCACAACAAAATCCTCATGCAAATGTAAATGTAATTTTATTAACGGATGGAGAACCAACACCCTCTTACAGTCCTCCTAATGGAATTGCGCAAGCATTTGAACAAAAAATGATGAAAGTTCCATCCAATGTATTTGTTCATTCTTTCGGTTTTGGTTATGATATTGGAACGGATATTTTAGAAACAATTTGTGTAAAAGGGAGAGGTCAATTTAGTTTTATCTCTGATGCTTCAATGGTCGCAACTAATTTCATCAATTTCTGTGCTTCTATTCTATCAACAGTAGCTATTAATCTAGATGTGAATGGAAGAAGAATTGATTCTTTACGTAAAGGACAACATTTCTTCTTACAGAACCATGCTATTGAAGCAACAATAGATTGTTTATCTAAAAAACCACTTGTATTAGATGATGTGAATCAATTAAAAAATTATTTACTTTCTTTAGAACAAACCGAATTTATTCAAAAACTTTTAGTCGATATTGAAGATCCTGAACCACACAAAGGTCAAATCTCGAAAGCTCTTTTATCACAAGAATATTATAAATCTTGGGGTAAAAATCATCTCTTATTGTACAGAAGAGCATTAGAAAAACAGATTTGTGTTAATTTTAAAGAACAAGCTCTAAAAATATTTAGTGGAAATTTATTTGAAGAAATTTGTGAGAAAGGTAATGAAATCTTTGCGAATATTCCTGCTCCAACTCCACGAGGTTTTACACAACAAATGTTACAAACATGTAATTTTAGTATGACCTCCTTTAACACAGAAGATGGTGGTTGTTTTGCTGGTTCTTGTTTGGTTGAATTAGCAGGAGGTATGAAAAAGAAAGTAGAGGACTGTGTAAGAGGGGATGTATTAAGTAATGGTTCAGTCATTTATTGTGTGGTGAAACGTAAAGTATATAAAAATACAAAAATGTGTGTCTTTCCTAATGGATTAATTATTACACCATGGCATCCAATTCAAACAACTGCTGTTGAAGAATGGAGATTTCCCTGTTTCATGCGTGGAGGTGTTGATTTACTCTACATGGATTACTTTTATGATTTCATTTTGGATGGACCAGAACAATGGTGTTTTATCAACGATTTTAAAGTTGTTACATTGGGTCACGGTTACACAGATAACGATGTTGTTTCACATCCTTATTATGGTACAAGTCAAGTGATTGAAGATATGAAAGCACATCCTGGTTGGACTACTGGTTTTATAGAAGTAAATTAATATCTTCTTGGAAATATTTATCAATATAGATTCCTTTGACAAGAGGTAATAGACAAAGTTGTTGGACTTCAGCTTTATCATAGTTGCTTCTATTAAAAATTAATTCTTGAAGTGTTACAGGGATTGTTTCATAATACTCTGATTTTTTCATATACATTTCGGCCATTTTTAAGATTTGTTCCAAATCTTCAAATGAAAAAACTAGAATATAATAATCAGATTGTTGTATTACTTTTTTTGGTTTCATAAATTGTCTTAATTCAAAAATAAAATGTTCTGGAATAGATTTATGTCCTAAAAGTTCTTCCATTGTTTCTCGATATGCTGTATATGTTGGAGACTCATCACCATTTGGTTTGCCGCCAAATCCACTGATTCGAGGTGTGGATTTACCTGGTTGATATCCAGCTAATACTAATTTTCCATCGGTAAATAAACAACCCGCATTCATTTTATATATTACTTAAATTATATATGTGAGTTTCCTTTAAGAAGATGACAACAATGCAAGCAATTCCAAATGAATTTCTGTGTCCAATCACCATGGAAGAGATGACTGATCCTGTAATTGGTTCTGATGGACATACCTATGAACGTTCAGCAATTGTTAGAGCACTTGGTGTTAAAGGGATTTCCCCTATGACCCGAGAACCGATGAATGTGAGCAGTTTGAAACCAAATTATGCTTTAAAAGCTTCTCTAGATCGTTGGAAGAAAGAACAAAATGGATCTACTACACCAAAACCAACACCAAAGCCAAAAGAAAAATCGAAGAATCCTCCAAAGACAAAAGCAAAAACTCAAGAACAACCTATTATAATAACCTATAACAGTATTCCACCTGTAACACAGTCAAATGATATTGATTACAATTATGCTATCCTAATTCAAGAAGAAGAGAAAACAAAGAAAGAACTTGAGGCTGCTGAACGACAAGTGAAAGAGTTGAAAGCTAAACAAGATAAAGCTGTACGACAATTCCTTATTTTCTTTATTGTTTGCTGTGTTGTTTTTTTAATTGTTATGATTGCGAGATAAAAATGATTTTAAAAACATTTATTATTTAATGTATAAAATAATAAATGGATAGTCAATTTGTAAAAGTAATAAAAGAAAGTGATCCACTTCCTATTCCACCACTACAATATGCTCTTCAAAAAGAATATGATTTTGATAGATTTCAAAAGTTTGCTATAGAAGGTATTGAAAAAGGAGAAAATATTTTGGCAACATGTGCAACAGGATCGGGCAAAAGCAGCGTAGCTGAATACCAAATTGCCAAGTCGCTTCAAAGAGGAGGAAGAGTCTTTTATACAACTCCCATCAAATCTTTGAGTAACCAAAAGTTCCATGATTTAAAAGTTCTTTTCCCACAAGCTTCTGTTGGAATTATGACAGGAGATATTAAATTTCGTCCAGATGCGCAAATAATTGTTATGACCACAGAAATTCTAAGAAACCTTTTATTCAAACAAGGAACACAAACGGAAGGAGTTGGTTCTACCGCAATTGTTAGCTTAGAAGGATTAGATGCTGTGATCTTTGATGAAGTTCACTACATAAACGATATAGATAGAGGTCATGTTTGGGAAGAAACTCTTATTTTACTTGATCCAAAAATTAAATTGGTTTTATTATCAGCAACGTTAAATCAACCATATGATTTTGCGAAATGGTTAGGGGAGTTAAAGGGGGTTCCTATTTGGTTGATCAGCACTTTATGGAGAGCTGTTCCATTATATCACAATATTGTTGATAGTCGAGGTAAACTCCAAGTCATTTATGATCCAAAAGAAAAATTTCATGATGAAGTCTATAAAGCTTGGTTACAAGAACGAAAAGGAATGTTACTTGAACAAGATAAATTCAAACAAAAAGTGAAAGATTTACGAAAAGATGATCATAAAGGAGCTGTATCTGGAAAAGTAAGACTCCAAAGTTTTGAACATCAACTAAATAACTTATTAGATGATTTAAGTTTAGAAAATGGTTTACCAGCAATTGTTTTCCAGTTTAGTAGAAAAGGATGTGAACGTTTAGCAAAACAAGTAAAATCAGATTTTATAGATGGAAAACAAGCAGCTGATGTAAAACATATATGGAATTTTCACTTGAGTCGTTACAAAGATTCTTTAGAAAAATCACCACAGCATTATGATTTATTCAGTCTAGTTGTTAGAGGAATTGCTTTTCATCACAGTGGATTACAACCTTTCTTAAAGGAGATTCTAGAAATCCTCTTTAGCAAAGGTTTAGTGAAAGTACTCTTTGCAACAGAAACATTTGCTGTGGGTATCAATATGCCAACGAAAACAGTTATCTTTACTTCTCTTGAAAAATATTCTGATGGGGGTGAAAGATTTCTACATACCTCTGAATATGTTCAAATGGCTGGTAGAGCGGGTCGTCGTGGCAAAGATGATAAAGGAATTGTTATTTATTTGCCCCAGAAAGATCCTTTGGAACTTTATGAAATTCGTCCTGTTTTGACAGGTCAAGCGCAGACATTTTGCTCACGGATAAATTTCCACTATGACTTCTTGCTAAAGGTCGCAAACAAGGCGCAAGACATGACAGCGTGTATTGAAAAAAGCTACTGGTGGTGCTTGGAGAATCGTTATCATCAAACGATTCTGGATGAGATTGATCATATTCAACAAAAAATGGAATCAACTCCTTTGACTCAGGAACAATTAGATGCTTTTGTGTTAAAGGATGAGATTCAGAATCGCATAGATACTCTTCAGAATGCGAAGAAGAAACAGGCTCAACGTGATTTACAGGTCTGGTATGATGAACATGATAATGTGTCGTGGGTTTCAGCGGCGATTCACTATAATTGTTATAAAGATTGGAAGAGACGTTTGGGTGTGTTGATGAACAACAAGAGCGAATGGAAGGACCCTGGGCATATTCCTGTTGTTGAAGCTCGTCGCCTCGTACTTTCGGAGTTCGGATACGTAAATTCGGATTTGAATTCCTCTTCAGAAGCTGCTCTTCGTTTAGCTTCTGCTGAACCATCCGCCTCTCTTCGTTTAGCTTCTGAAGTAAATGAAGGGCATCCATTTCTACTAACAGAGCTCTTCCTCCAACAAAAAGAAAATAAAACGTTAGATTTACTTGATTTACTTGTAGTTTTATCAATCTTTATTGGGGATGCGAAAGAAGATGATGAACGAAATCTTCCTTTGAATCAATTAAATATATCTGATCCAGTTTACGATGCTTTTAAAGAAATGCAGAAAGTTTGTGCGAAAGGATTAGCTTTGGAAAAAAAATATAGTTGTCTCGATGTCGATTATTGGAAACTTAATACCTCTTGGGTGGAACCAATGACCCAGTGGATTCATGCTGGAGCCAGTTCTTCTTCTAACGAAAACACTTATACCATCGGTGCTTTAGCACAAGAATTTGGAATCTTTGAAGGAAATGCTATTAAAGCTATTTTAAAATTAGCCAGCCTTGTAGAAGAATATCAAACTCTAGCCACTTTAGCAGGAGATACAGAAGCGTTAAAAATGTTGGAACCAGCACGAGAACTTATTCTCCGTGATTTAGTTGTTGCGGAAAGCATTTATTTAAGATTGGATTAAATACAATTCTTTCTTTCCACCGTGGTTTATTCGCATCACAATACCAAGTTAAATCTATTTTTGTTCCAGGCTCTGGCAGAAAGTCTATTGTTTTTACTTTAATAATTTTTTTCCATTCAAATACTAAAACTTCATATTTTTTCTTTTTCAAATTTGTTGTGATAACTTGACCTTGTGCTACAGGCTGTTCATCAGAACTGTTTAACAAAACATTACTAAAGAAGTAATCTCTCTGAAATGCTTTGGCTTGTTTTTCTCTTCTGTTAAGTTCTGAAATAAGTTCTGGTTCTGATGGAGTAGGTTTTTGGGAGAATAAAATCTTCTTTAATGCTCTCTGATTCACAATATCAGCATAACGACGAAGCGGACTAGAAGCGTAAGCATAAGCACCTTTTTCAAGACCAAAGTGATTGGTTTCGGAATCAGTTGGTAAGCAGTATTCTGCTGAATCAAGCGCAAGAAAGAATAAACTAGGATTTGCTTTAATAATTTCTTCTAATTTACTTACTTTTTCAGGATTGGGTGGCCCATGTTTGCGTAAGATGCCGACTTGGTGTTCTTTTAAAAGTTCTCCTGCTTTTGTGTTATAGAGAATCATGAGTGCTTCAACCCACGTGTGGGAATCATCTGGATTAGCGCCTAACTCAGTAGTAAACTCCTGTAACACCTCTATTTCTGGATAATTTGCTTTCAAAACAGATTCATACGTGAAAGAAACATGACATTCTGTTAAAGTAGGAATCCATTCAAAGAGAGTAGGTTGTTCTCCTCTTTTCCAAAGCATTTTGAGTGAAAGAGTTGGTTTTCTACCGAGTGCTGATAAGGAAGCTTCTTTTTCTGATAGAATTCTGGGTAACATAGGTGCTATGGCATTTCCATCTGGAGTGTAAAAGGAGGTTGCTTTGGCTTTCGCAGAAAGATCTAAGGTAGAACCTTCTGGAACCCACGCATCCACATCAGCAATATTTATATAGATTTCATAAACATCTTTTTGTAGCTTCACGATTGTAATAGAATCATCAGCATCTTTACAACCAGGTGGATCGATGTGAAAGGTGAATCCTTCGATAAGTCTGTGGTGTTCCACTTGGGGATTTAAATTATAAGAATTCTGAGGAGGTTCTTTACGGAAACTTTTTTGGGAATCGTAGGCGTAAGTTCCAAGTAAAACATCGGTTTCTGTTATGTCATTCTGAACAATAAATCCTTTGGGGAGTTCTTGGCCTCCCTGCTCTCCTGGTTGTGGTTCAACCGCAACACGAATATTGTAAAAGAGATCGCGGGTGGAACAACCAACTGCCATTGGGGGAAAACGTTTGTCATAGGGAATGAAACGAAATCGTGGAACGCCTTTCGATGTGACTCCATAACGGACTTTTGAGCTTAGCTCTAATGTCCCAGTAATCCAGTTGTGAATCATATTTATTTTTATAGTTTTTATTTTTAAAATGAAAATGTAATCAATTTTATTTATATAATTAAAATTGATTTTTTAAACCCTGGTAAAATATGTAATAAAAACTAATATGTTTGAATACATTCGTACAGCAGATGGAAAATACAAATGTCCTTTCTGTGATTATGTCAAAGAGAGACAAACTACAGTTCACATGCATATAAAAGCAAAACATAGTGAAACATTTGAGTTTGAATGTAATTTCTGTGATTATAAAACAAATATCAAGCAAAATTTAGATAATCACATGAAGGCGAAGCATTTAGATGAAGTGAATGAAGCAATTGCCATCTTTGAATGTCCTAAAGATGGCTGTAACTTTGCTTGTAAAACCAAAGCACATTTACGCAGTCATTTCCTTTTGAAACATTTAGCAAACCTAGTCAATTCATTCATAAAGAAAAATGAATCTGAAAAAATCTCTTGTGTGTGTTGTAAAGAATCTTTCAAAAGCAAGCCAGCATTTACCTATCATATAGTGAAATGCTTACCTGGTCCTGTGAAAAAGGATAGAATTAATAAACTTGGTTTGGGACTTTAGACCGCTGAACATTAATAATGCGCACTACTATAAAAATGTTCAGCAGTCTAGGATTTAATTCCTGTTTTTTATTGTTTGTTCATCTCTTGAACAGTCTGGATAATACTGTAAATGTGATACCCCAAAGCACCAAAAGCTAGCATGGCTAGAATCTCAAAAGCCCATCGGGGTGTATCATACGCTTGACTTCCAATATAAATCATTAAAGGAGCAACAAAGAGAACATGAATCATATTCACCCAAACAGATGGTGAATGAGCTTGGTATTTGATAAAAACTTTATAAGCATGATAGACACCAATTAACAAACCTAATCCAGTCATTACGGTAAAAACCCAAGGAACTAATTGGCCACGCATGAAGGCAACGTATAAGAAAAAGGGAACAACAGCAAAAATATGAAAAATGGAAATATTAATATGACCGTTGGACATTTCTAATGTTTTCTGGATTTTTTATTTGTTTTTCTTTTTCTTTTTCTTGTTTTACTTCCTCCTTTTATATTTTTAAACAAAAATTTTGTACTAAAATTTTCATTTTGATTTTCATTTCTAAAATAAAATCCCATTTTTTGATAATATTCAACTAAATCTTTACTTGCTGATGTTAGTTTCATTTTAGATATATTATTTTTTTTAGCAAAATCTTCTTGATCACTTTGTATAATTTTTCCAATTCCTTTTGTATTAGAACAACGAATTACACCAGATAAAATAATAATAATTTGTGTATCATTATTTAAATTAT
>JACCDW012017990.1_pt1 | contig 14054 bp, 18 predicted proteins | sample 7449781 | NCBI WGS metagenome assembly JACCDW01 (sample SAMN15323449, study PRJNA562643) | freshwater metagenome | isolation source: river surface water | place: USA:Blue River Watershed | collected 2017-08-18 | reverse complement strand
TTTTCAGGCTCCACCAGCGTGAACTGCCACTTGTAGGGGTCGGCACTGCGATACTGGACAACGAAGTCCACCAGCGCAATGTTTTCGTCCGCCGTCAGCATTTCCGCTTCTTCCGAAACGGTGCTGTAGGATCCGCGTTCGCCACCGTCGGAGACGGTGCGAAAGCCGATTTCGATACGGTGAACGGTGGTCACTGCCGTCCGCACGACGTTGTCGGCGAAGGGGATCTTGAAGTGGATCCCCGGGCCCTGCGTCGCGTGATAGGCGCCGAAGCGCTTCACGATGGCCTGCTCGTCCTTGTCGACGGTGTAGAAACTGCCCAGCACGAGGTTGAGGGCGATGATCACCCCCACGAGCCAGGCGAGATACTTGTCCCATTTGGACATCATCCGTTCAATCATCTCTTCCATTGAGTTCGTCTCCTATGTCAACGATCAGCAGGCGATTCCTGCCACCATTCACTATAATACTACATTTATAGTGATTTGTCAATGTATTTTGCTAAAAATGGTGCGTGGTTTATGGGGTTACGTAGATGTTTTTAAAGTAGTTGCGGCAATTATAGCCTTTTAATTCCTTGCCTTTTTTCAAATTTCAGGTATATTTGTCCGCGACGCGATACACGCTTTCTCATACCAACTTTGGCTGAGACATAACGCACCGAGGCACGATTCCCTAAAGGGAACACCCGGACCGCGAATTTTATGCTATGCGTGTACGCTGAAGGCCCTAAAAGCCGGATTATTAGGGAGTGTAGTCATCGATTCTCGGTGAAACAGCTCCAAACAACATAATAAGTAGTGTAGTGAAAGTTCGAGTTCGTGTTCCAGGAATTCGCCCTAGGATGGGGCGAATTCGGAACTAAATTCTGAATAGTCGCTACGCTCCTTTCATCATTTAACTGTGGCACGAAAATCAATTCTGTTACGCGCAGCCCGCGTACCAAAGTACAAGTCACGAGTTGTCCGCCGCTGCAGCACCTGTGGCCGCAAGCACGGATATCTCCGCGATTTCGACCTCTGCCGTATCTGCTTCCGTGAAGCAGCACACGAGGGTCATATACCAGGTATTACAAAATCATCATGGTAAGCGACACAATCGGAGACTTCATCATCCAGCTCAAGAACGCTGGCATGGTGGGTAAGAAGGAAGTATCACTCCCATACTCAAAGTTGAAGCATGCAGTAGCTGATGTTCTCGTGAAGGAAGGCTTCATCGCGAACGCAGCCATTGCCGGAAAAGATGTAAAGAAGACACTCGTTGCAACGCTCGCCTACGAAAATGGTGCACACCGCATCAACGGCGTACAGCGCATCAGCAAGCCAGGTCGTCGCTTGTATGTAAAAGCAACTGAGATTTATCCAGTTAAGTTTGGTAAGGGACGCATGATCCTCTCGACTCCAGCAGGCATCCAGACCGGAGAAGCTGCACGTGAGAAGAATGTGGGTGGCGAACAACTCTTTATCATTTGGTAATATGAGTCGACTTGGAAAAATCCCAGTAGTTATACCTGCTGGCGTAGAAGCGTCATTTGCTGATGGTGTCCTCACCGTAAAAGGTGGCAAAGGTACACTCTCGTACCCGATGCGTGCTGATGTCGCGTTTGCGATTGAAGGAAACACGATTACGCTCACACCAACCAACGAAGAAAAGTTGGCGCGTGCACTTTGGGGGACCTACGCTGCTGTTGTACGCAATATGATTGCGGGCGTCAGTACTGGTTTCACTCGCGTGATGCAGATTGAAGGGGTGGGGTACCGTGCGGAAGCGCAGGGACAGAAGCTCACCTTGAACCTCGGTTTCTCTCATCCAGTTGTCATGGAAGTACCAGCTGGTATTACTGCAATTGTTGAGAAGAACCTCATTACCCTAACTGGTATTGATAAGGAAGCACTTGGACAGTTCGCCGCGAACATTCGTAAGGTACGTAAGCCAGAGCCATATAAGGGCAAGGGTATCCGCTACCAAGGTGAATTCATTATTCGCAAGCAGGGCAAGAAGGCTTCATAGTCGCTTGTACACTAAAATTTCTAGCGTATGCAAAAATCGATTCAGAAGCAGACCAACCGCATTCGTCGCCACGCGCGCATTCGCGCTCGGGTGATTGGTTCGGCTACGAAGCCCCGTCTTGCGGTATTCCGCAGTAACCGCTTCGTGTACGCACAGCTCATCAACGATGAGTTGGGTACGACCGTTGCGGCAGTTGATTCACGTAAGGTGGCTGGCGCAACCGCGCTCGAACGAGCAACGGTTGTTGGCGCTACTATTGCTGAAGCAGCAAAGAAAGCAGGGATTGAAGCAGTGGTCTTTGATCGCGGTGGATTCCGTTACATGGGTGCTATCGCAGCGGTCGCCGACGGCGCGCGCAAAGGTGGCCTCGCGCTCTAAACTAATAATTAACGATTTATTATGACAGAAGAAACAAAGCAGGAAGCTACAACAGCACCAGAGGCAACTCCCTCTACCGATGCACCTGCTACGACCGAAGGAACTGAAACGGGGGTAACTCGCGGTTTCGGTGGTCGTGGTGGAGCGCGTGGCAATAGTCGAGATGGTAATCGTGACCGCAGCCGCGGACGCCGACCAGCTCGCCGCCAAGAACGTCCTCGTCAGGAGTTCGAGCAGAAGATCATTAGTATCCGTCGCGTAACCCGCGTTATGGCCGGTGGACGTCGCTTCAGTTTCTCGGTTGCGATGGTACTCGGTGATAAGAAGGGTCGCGTTGGTGTTGGTATCGGTAAGGCAGGGGACACCCAGCTTGCCATTGAAAAGGCGATGCGTGATGCTAAGAAGAACATGATCACCATCCCAATGAACAAGGATAATCACATTCCACATGACGTACATACAAAGTATGCCTCAAGTGAAGTAATGATTATGCCAGCACCAGGTCGTGGACTCGTTGCCGGTTCATCAGTACGTATCGTACTTGAGCTCGGTGGTGTGACCGACGTAACGGCAAAAATCTTCAGTCGTTCAAAGAACAAACTTAACAATGCACGCGCTGCTGTCGAGGCGCTGAAGCAACTTAAAGCATAACGAACTATGCAGCTACATGAATTAAAGCCAACCGTGGCGCGCAAGACAGCAAAGCGTATCGGTCGTGGTGGTAAGCGAGGGAAGACCTCAGGTCGCGGTGGAAAGGGTCAGACTGCCCGTGCGGGTAACAGTACTCGTCCAGAAATGCGCGACATCATCAAGAAGTTGCCAAAGCTCCGCGGACACGGTGTGAACCGCGCCGCAACAGTGAATGCCGAAAAGGTGCTCCCGGTTGCGATTAACGTTTCTGCACTTGAAGTCTTAGAGAACGGTGTTGCGGTTAACCCAAAGACACTTGTTGCTATGGGACTTGTCAGCGCTCGTCGTAAGAAGGCACCAGCCGTGAAGATTCTCGGTACCGGTACCCTCACGAAGAAGCTTACGGTGACTGATTGTTTGGTTTCAAAGTCTGCCAAAGAGAAAATTGAACAGGCTGGCGGAAGCGTTGCCTAATGCATGGAAACGAGCGCCTGTCGCTCGTTTCATGCTACACTTTTCGGTACAGCAGCTTAGTAACCTAGTAAGACAGATACATGATTGGAACATTTATGCGCAAGCTTAAGATTGCGTTTACCGACACAACGATCCGTAACCGCATCTTGTTTGTCCTTGGTGCCTTGGTACTCTTCCGCGCGCTTGCAGCGATCCCGATTCCGGGTATCGATCGTGCCGTGCTGGAACAGTTCTTCGCGAACAACCAGTTCCTTGGACTCTTGAACATCTTCTCAGGCGGTGGACTCGCTAATCTCTCGATTGTGATGCTTGGTGTTGGGCCGTACATTACGGCATCAATCATTATGCAGCTCATGACGGTGATGAGTACCCGCATGAAGGCGATGTATTCTGAAGAAGGGGAACAAGGCCGTGCTCGCTTCCAGCAGTACAGCCGCATGCTCACCTTGCCACTCGCGATTCTTCAAGGGTTTGGTTTCCTTACCCTCCTCAAGAATCAGGGTGTGTTGGTGGGTCTCTCACCGTTTGAGTTTGCGGTGAACGTGGTCCTTATTGTGGCAGGCGCCGTCCTCCTGATGTGGATTGGTGAACTCGTCACTGAGTTCGGTATTGGTAATGGTGTGTCTATCATCATCTTTGCCGGTATCGTTGCAACGATTCCACAGACCTTGAGTCAGCTCGCCTTTGCCTTCGCCGACCCATCACAGTTGCCGCTCTACGTTGGCTTTGTGTTCGTCGCTTTGGCAATTATCTACGCGGTTGTGGTGATGACCGAAGCAGAGCGTCCGGTACCAATTACTTACGCGAAGCAGAGTCGTGGGACAAAGACCTATGGCCAGAGTCACTCATTCTTGCCGCTTCGCTTGAACCAGGCCGGTGTGATCCCAATTATCTTTGCGCTCTCGATTTTGCTTTTCCCGCAAATGGTATTGAACATTCTCTCAGCCTTCAACATTAGTTGGGTACCGGGAGTCTTGGCTACCGTGAATACCTTCATGGCCAACTCAATCTACTACGGCGTATCCTACTTCGTCTTGGTACTCTTGTTTACCTTCTTCTACACCGCTGTCACCTTCGACCCAGAGCAGGTAGCCAAGAACCTTCAGCGCAATGGTGCATTCATCCCAGGCATCCGCCCAGGTGGACACACTGCGCAGTACCTTGGTAACGTGATTACCCGCTTGACCCTCGTTGGTGCCATCTTCTTGGCTCTTATCGCGGTCTTACCGGTTGGTATGACGGTTTTGACTGGTGTTGCTTCACTCGCGATTGGTGGTACGGCGTTGCTCATTGTAGTGAACGTAGTGCTTGACCTTATCCGACGTGTTGACGCGCAGGTCGCGCTCCGCGAGTACTAATTAAAACTGACGATATCACTGCATCTGCTTTGTCGCGGTGCGAAAAATACTGCTCATCGTACGTCTAGTACGCCTCGCACTATTTTTCTTCCGCTTCGCGCATCTACAGCAATCTCGTCAATTTTAGGAGACTGGTACTCACTCAATAACAAAAAACACAAAAGACCCCGTAAGGGGTCTTTTGTGTTGACGCCAAACGGCCGGAAAGCTTTGCTTTCCGGCCGTTTGGTGTTTGCTTGCAATCTAGAGCTACCTGTAGTTACATACACAGACTGTTCTTTGAAACGTAACCCGAAATAGGAGAAAACGGCAATGCCGAAGACCTATGACCGACACACAGCGGCTTTCCTGGCTAAAGTGGCTGAGAATATGCCTATATTGCCCGCAGCAGTGATGCAGGGTTTAATGAAGAATCCGCAGATGTTGAAACAGGTTCTAGCGGAGTTGCATCCATGGAAAGGCCAGTTGGCAATCCGCTTCGCGTGTTCGCGTGTGAAGCGACATGAAAAAGAGATGTTGAACGAGATTCGCAATAACGTTTACCTTGCAATATGGGGAAGAAAACTATTTGATGCCGCTTTTCCTGATACTCCAACTGACACAGGTGGGTACTTCACTGTTCGGCTTAAGTTGCGGCAACTTGGCTTTACTGAGCGGGTGACATTGCGTGACTTTAAAAAACGCGCATTGCAGTTTGGCCTTACGGAGTGTCCGCTCTTTGTGGCGTATCACTATCGGCTCCGCTACACAAACCAACCGCTGAATGAGACACTCTATATTCTCACCAAGTCGGTTGATATCGGCAATGGTGAGCTTTCGCTCTTTGGTCTATCGAATCGTGAATTCGCTCCACATCCTGCGGCTTCCACGCCAGAGTACAAGACAAGGCTCTGGCTTGATGGCCATGAGGGAAGCGATGATGGTTCTTGGAATCCAGATTCCGAATTCGTCTTTGCGCTGAAGCAGTAAAACCGAAGCCCGACTCGTGTACGAGTCGGGCTTTTTTAGTGGTTATTCGTGATCCTCAAACGAGTAGCCCATTGGTACGGCGCTAAACACAGGTTTCCATTCATCAGTTTTGAGCCAGCGTTTGTATTCGTCAAAGACGGTGAGGGCAACGGTCTGTGGGGAGTGGCGAGAGGTGTTAATCACGAGGTCGTAGTGTTTGGTGTCGTAAGGGTTGATGCCGTACATGGAGCGAAACCGGCGCACTTCGGTGTTGAGACGCGCTTGTACTTGCTTCTGTACGTCACCAATAGTGGCAGATGCTGTCGTTTCGTTGGCTCGGCCGACGTTACTAACGGCATCTTTGAAAATACGAGCGGTTGCTACCTCTATATCGAGGTCGAGGTACACTTTAAACGATTCAGGAATCCAGTAGAAACCAAGGCGTGAGTCAATGACGACGTCGCGTTCATCGCGCAGGCGACGAAGTTCTTCGTCAATCTCATGATCCATAGCGTGGTCGCTCGCAGCGCGGCGGTTGAACTCAGCGAGCGTAATGCCCTGACGGCGGATGAGTGAGCGTACCATATCGCCCGAAGAGTAGCGGGTGTAGCTGAGCATCTCAGCCACTTTGTCAGCGGTTGATGACTTGCCGCTCCCGGGCTTTCCTGAGAGGGTAATGATGTGTTTGCGTTCCATAGTGTGCCTCCAGCATACCATACGCGTACGTTGCCAAAGCCGTAAAAACTGTTACCCTAGGAGCATTATGCACCACGCAACACCATTTTTGAGCATCGTTCTTATCGGAAAAATCGCTTCGGGTAAAGGGACGCAGGCCGACGCCATCATTGACAAGTTTGGCGGCAACCTATACTCAAATGGTGATAAGGTACGTGAGACTGCTGGTGCCGATACACCGTTTGGCCGTAAGATGAAAGAAGTATATGAGGCCGGTCTCCTTATCCCTGAGTGGATTGCAAGCTACTGGATGACGCACGCGCTCGTCAGTCAATTTCCGACGGAGCACATTGTCTTTGAAGCTGTGGCAAAGAAGCCCTTAGAAGCGCAACAGTTTCATGAAATGCATCAGTGGCTGAAACGACCATACATTGTGTTTAATCTCGATGTTCCAGACAGCATTGTCCGTGAACGCAGTGCAGCTCGTGCACGCGATGGTGTCGATGCTCCTGAAATCGTCGAGCGTCGTCTCATGCAGTTCCATGAGTTTACCGATCATTCCATTGAGTTATTCCGAGATTACGGAACACTCGTTGATATCGATGGTACCCAATCACCCGACGTTGTCCGCAATATTATCTTTACCCACCTCCAACAATCTTAAGTATCTATGCAACAAAAAACAGTTATCTTTATCGGTCCGCAGGGAAGTGGAAAGGGTACACAGATTGAGCGCTTGAAAGAAGTACTTGAAGCGAATGATCGTCGTCGGGTGGTAGATATTCAAACCGGCCGTCGTTTCCGCGCCTTGGCTGCCAAGCAAGAAACCTTCGCAGAGGACAAAATTGCTGCGACTATGAATGCTGGTACCCTCCAGCCAGACTTCCTTTCGTCAGTCTTGTGGGGACAGGCGATGGTAGATCAGCTTGATCCAAAGAGTCATCTCTTGATTGATGGCTTCCCGCGCACGATTGGTCAGATTCCTGACCTCGAAGACGCTTTTCATTTCTTTGAACGAACACATGTTGATGTGATTAATCTTGAAACACCTGAAGAAGTGGTACGTGCGCGTATGGAGAGTCGCGCACGAGCAGACGATACGCCAGAATCGATTGAAGAGCGGCTCCGCTGGTACCGCGAAGAGACACTTCCGGTGGTGGCCTTCTACCGCAGTCGCGCCAACACAACCGTGCATGACATTGACGGTCGGCTTACGATTGACGGTGTGCATGATGCAATTAAGGCGGCGCTCGGTCTCTAACTATTATTAAGGATTAGATATTCCTATGACCATCACCCTTAAAACCGAAGAAGACATTGCAATCCTCCGTAAAGGTGGGAAGATTTTGGCGAAGATTCTCGATGAATTGGAGAAAGAGGTGGTGGCCGGAAACACGACGCTCGATGTTGATGATCGCGCCATGGAGCTCATGGAGGAATATGGTGTTGAGCCAATGATTTTGGGTTACCACCCACGCTTTGCACCGCGCCCGTATCCAGCAGCAGTTTGTGTATCAATCAATGATGAAGTGGTGCATGGCATCCCCAACGAAGATCCGATTGAATTTATTGATGGCGACGTTGTTTCAATTGATGCCGTGATTGGGTACGAAGGTTTGGTACTCGATTCGGCACGTACGGTGGGTGTAGGTGCTCTTTCAAAAGAAGCGCAAGGCCTTATCGATATGTCGCATAAGGCGCTCAGTGCCGCTATTGATGCCGCAAAACCGGGCAATCATATTGTGGAAATTGGTCGCGCGATTGAGAAGGTGGTTGATGGCAAGTATGGAATCATTGAGACTTTCTGTGGGCACGGGGTAGGATACGATTTGCACGAAGACCCACAAGTACCAAACTTCGTCACGAAAGATAAAGGTGTAAAGCTAGAACCAGGGATGGTGATAGCGATTGAGCCCATGCTCACGACCGGCAGCAAGGAAGTAGTGGTCTTAGAAGATGGATACACTGCGGTGACCGACGACGGCTCACTCGCAGCGCACGTAGAACATACCGTTTTGATTACGAAGGACGGTCCAGAGATATTGACGATGTAAGTGGGCGGTGAAAAGGGTGACCGATCGGGTCACCCTTTTCTTTTTACCTAATTATAGGTATACTGCCAGGGCTTAAAATAAACACTTTTTCACATTTATATGGCGAAATTACCACACCAAGAACGTTCATTAGTCCTCTTAAAGCCTGATACGGTCCAGCGCTCACTCGTTGGCGAAGTCATTAAGCGCTTTGAGCAGACGGGGCTCAAGATCGGAGCTATGAAGATGATTGTTGCCACAGAAGAACAGCTCTTAACCCACTACAACAAGGATGATGCTTGGTATGAGCGCAAAGGGAAGGGAATCGTTGAGGAACTTAAAAGCCAGGGTAAGGAAATCACGAAGGAACCAATTGAGTACGGACGCGACATTATTCTCACTATTGTGAAGTACATGACCGCAGCTCCAGTGGTTGCGATGATTCTCGAAGGCAACAAGGCTGTAAGTGTGGTTACCAAGATTGTTGGTTCAACTGAACCATCAACTTCAGATGTTGGTACTATCCGTGGCGACTACACCGTAGACTCATATGCTCACGCAACTTTTGAAAACCGCGCAGTACGTAACCTCGTGCACCAATCAGAATCTCCTGAGGAGGCGGAACGTGAAATTGCCATTTGGTTCAAGGACGAAGAGGTGATGAACTACGTGACCGCGCAGGAGCGCATTATGTACGACGTAAACTTCGACGGCGCCAAAGAGTAGTTTTTAGCGAGCTACTTTGTTGGGCTACAGTAAAATTTACCTCACCGTATATTGAATACGGCTCGCAAAATTTTCTTTGCCCGCCGTGTATCTCATCTAAAAACAACTCTTCGGCACAAAAGCGACAGATAAACCAAAAGCGCCCTCCCTGGACCCACGTCCCGGTTGGGCGCTTTTGTTTGCCTTGCTTGCTTCTGGCGCACTTTGTAAGCTATTCGTTAAATCTTAACGAATAGGATGTCGTACTGCGAAAAAGGACCCTCCCTGGACCCATGTCCCAGTCGGGTCTTTTTTCTTGACCAGTGATGGTAATTGGCGTAGGCTTCCGTTGGATGCTGATGAGGAGGATTACAGATGGTAGATGTTTCACCGTTTGGATTGCCATTGCCTGTTGCAGATCTGACATTCCAGGGGATTGTTTTGAATGCCGTGGATACGTATGCAACTTATATACAGACCCACGCAGCTTTGTGGAGTCAGCGTGTGAATACGCATTACTATAGTAACTTTCTTAGGAGTCGTGCGTTTGAGAAAAGTGCGGCAGTGTTTCAAAGAGATCATAACTACCGTATCTCACTGCTGCCAGTACTAAGAACAGTTTCAGTAGCGGATGCGTACAGTGAACTGGTTCAACAGCAACATGTGTTCGTTGGCTCAGCAGGATTGCTACAGGTGCAAGAGTTTCTGCTTGCTACCTTTCCTCGAGAGTGCAGTGTCGTATCGCTTGATGCGCACAATGTACTTCCGCGTGATGCGTCTGGAAATCATCGACTGGCATGGGTGCGGTATTTTGTACATCCGCGGGATGGTACACCCATGTGGCAGTTTGGTGCTACATTTTGGGAGCTTGACCTTCGCATGGGGCAGTGTCTCTTGCTGGTTACTGAGATTGATTGATGATATGTATACCCGTAGCTTAAACTCGGGTATTTTTTATATACCTTTACAATTTTATTGCTTCAGGTACAGTAGCCCTAGTTTCAAAGCACATGGAGGTGCAAATGACTGACGTTCTTGAACGAAATGAAGTGATGGTGCCACACTCGTTGGCATGTGCCTGGGCTCAGCCAGCCGTGCAGCGGCTGCGGCATGCACTGCTTCATGTGGGCACAGACCCCGATGCGTACCTTGAAGTTGAGCTTGAAGCGGTGTTGCTCGATGGAGCTTGGTTCACGACGTTCATGTCGGTTCCTTTTACTAAGGGTTCGACCGAAGGAGTGCGGCTGACTGCGGCGCTGGAAAATCTCAAGACTCGCTTTCTGCATCGCTCGGCCGTGCAAGATTTCGTTTTCAAGTTCTGGGACCCAGCACGGGTTGATGAAGTGGCGCTCATGAACGGCGGAGTCGACTTTGACACCGCTTTTCGGGACAGCTTGTCCTTGCGTGAGCATGAAGCCAAAGATTGGCCGTAAAGTTTTCAGTAGTATAGAAAGTAGACCGCGAGCAAAGCCCGTGGTCTTTTTACTACCTAGAATCTGTCCACACCTTCACATTTGACGCATTTTTATGGCGTATTTGGGGAAACTTGATAAGGTTTCTTTTGTAAAAAAATGTGCGTGCTATACTCACCAGTGGAACCACATTAACGTATGTTTTTCTTAAGTATTGCTCAGGGCTGCCTGTAGTCGCAATTGGTGCTGAGAACCGCGCACAACGCACGGATTTCAAATAGTCCGATTGGAAAAGGTACCCACTTGTTTTCTCAAGTTATGAGCATACGGTTGTGGTTCCAGCAGTAGACCTCTCACTTCAGTGAGGGGTTTGTTGTTTTTATTTTTACCTAGGAAAGGCCTAGGGAATTTCCCTAGGCCTTTCCTAGGTAAAAAGAGTAAAGTCCTGTCCAGGGAATCCCTAAGCACGTTGCCTAGGGCTTCCCTGGGCAAAGATCTACCGTTGTGTAATGTGGTACCATAACCGTATGACCATTTCCGTTCATACGAAGCTGCTTTTAATTACGTTTGCTACCTTAGCGGCGCTCCATATTCTTGCCATTGAGCTGTCGCTCTACTGGCATTTTTGGTGGTTCGATATCCCGATGCACTTTTTTGGTGGCACGATTGTGGCCCTTGGTTTTTATACCCTCCGTGACCTACGATTTCCACTTCCACAAGCTTTCTTTCGCATGGTCCCGTTCATGCTTGGCGTACTGACGATTGCACTTATTTGGGAAGGATTTGAACTGTGGGCTGGAGTACCGGTTGAACCAGATTTCCTCTTGGATACCGGCATTGATCTCGTTATGGGGCTCTTCGGCGGTTTCTTAGGCTACCATCTCGGCCGCCAACTTGGTGCGCTATAATACATCCGTATGACAACAACATTGGGCTTTTACGGCGGAGTAGGGAACGTGACGGGAGCGAACTTCGTCCTTGATACGGGCGCCGTCGCTATTATGGTTGATTGTGGATTGGTGCAAGGTGATAAATTTGCCGACGATTTTAATGCTGAGCCGTTCGTGTATACGCCGGCTGATATCGACATCCTCATCGTGACGCATGCCCATGCCGACCACATTGGGCGTATTCCAAAGCTCGTGAAAGACGGCTTTCATGGCGTAATCTATTCCACACCACCAACGAAAGACTTAGCAAATATTATGCTCCGTGATGCGGTGAAGGTAATGCAGTATGAGCATGAGCGCTACGGAACCAAAGTGCTCTATGACGAAGGCGATGTCGATGCGAGCCTACGACTCTGGCAAACACATCCATATAATGAAGCATTCACGCTGCCCGATGGCATTGCGGTGCATTTTGAAGATGCTGGGCATATTCTTGGTTCAGCGATGGTGCATCTCGTGCGTGGTGGAAAGAAAGTTGTCTTTACTGGTGATATTGGCAATGTGCCACAACCACTCTTAAATCCACCAACTATCCCGAAAGACTATGATTACCTCGTGATGGAGAGTGTCTATGGCGACCGTCTCCATGAAGATGTTAAAGAGCGCACTGATCTCCTCAAACATCAGCTTCTTGAGACGCAGCGTACGAAAGGAACCCTTATTATTCCGGCTTTCAGTCTTGAGCGCACGCAGGGGATGATTCTTGAAATAAACAACCTCGTTGAGAAAGGAGAAGTGCCAGCAATGCCGGTTTTTCTAGATTCACCACTTGCTATTTCAGTGACCGAAATCTACCGTAAGTATGGTGATTACCTGAAGACTGCGGTACAGGAACAGATAGCGGCAGGTGATGATATTTTCAGTTTTGATGGACTTACGTTTGCGCGGACAGTTAAAGACTCGCATGAAATCGACGGTACACCAGGGCCGAAGGTGATTATTGCTGGCTCGGGCATGAGTCACGGCGGCCGCATCTTACGACACGAGCAGAACCTACTCGACGATCCCAAAACAACAGTTTTGTTGGTAGGCTACCAGGCCGTCGGCAGTCTTGGCCGTCTTATTCATGACGGAGCAAAGCGCGTAAAAGTGGATGGTGAATGGGTGAAGGTACGCGCTAAGGTCGCAAAAATTCGTGGCTACTCTGGCCATGCCGATCGGGACCAGCTCGTTAACTTAGTTTCTGGCGGGGGAGATACAGCAAAAGAAATATTTGTCGTAATGGGTGAAGAACGTTCATCATTGTTCCTGGTACAACGCTTGCGTGATTACCTCGGCCTCAACGCCAAGGCCCCGAGTCAAAACGAAGAGGTGGCAATTGAGTTTTAGCGTCCAGTAAGTAAGTCTATGAGTAAACAGGAAGATTACGACTTTTACTGCGATATTGCGCTAAAACCTGGTGCAGCGATAGATGTTGTATATGAAAGTGAGCATGTTTTAGCCTATCATCACACAAAGCCGGCCTGGCCTATCCATATTGTAGTCATTCCCAAAGAACACATTTGGGATGTGCGTCATATTACTAATGAATCATTGATAGTGGAACTGATGTCAGTAGCTCAAGATATCTTAAGGTCTAAATCACAAGAGTATTTAGATGAGCACGGTGCGCGTATTGTTACTAACGTTGGAAAATTCCAAGATACACCACATCTACATTTTCACGTGGTATTCGGTAACCCTCATTGAGGAAATATTACGATTTACAAAAATACATAGCTTTGCTATTATCAATTTTAGAAAACATAAAGAGTACAGAGATGCCAAGGGAACTAGCCCGAAGCTCTGTCCGCAACCTGCAATAGCAAGGTGCGAATGCTAGCCCATCTGGGAGCAATGTAGCCTACTCAACAAATCTTGAGACAACACCCGCTTCCAGCTGGTGTTGTTCTTTTATGAACGGAGGAACCTGCCATGATTACCTACTACGTGAGCCTCGCTGGTGAGGTGGTTGCAAATCTCTTACCGACACATGCTGTTGGGGGAAGAGAGCAAATTATCATTCCGGCAACAGTAGCCGAACAGGGTGTTCACGCTGTGCAAGCGTATGTTAGGGATGAGTTGCTACGGTTGGAAGTTCTGCTACGGGCAGCAAAAGTGCAGCGCCGTGAAGTGCTGCTCGCCAGCACGAAGCGCATTGCCATTGAAGTAGAGGGGGTGTCAGTAGTTGGAGAGCTCCGCTACGATGAGCGGCCCCGTGCACTTTTCACCGTACGGTTACTTGAACCTGCTACGTGTACTGCCGAGACGACTATCTATGGTAGTGCCGCGCGTGGGCAACTAAAGGGGAACGAAACGCACACGGTGCTTGGTGAATGGTTGCCAAGCGTGCTTCAAGAAGCAAGGGAAGTTTTGGTACAGTTGTACCGTGATGCGCGTCATCGTCAGCGGTATCGCGCCGCTTACGAGCTCGTCGGCTCGCTTAATCCGCAGTAAGTGTGAAGACTGGTGTATACCAGTCTTTTTTATAGGTGCAGCGGG